>ERZ1066120.1141-NODE-1141-length-18136-cov-7.563133_pt1 | contig 18136 bp, 23 predicted proteins | sample MGYA00382767_ERZ1066120 | MGnify/ENA primary metagenome ERZ1066120 (study PRJEB33369, sample SAMEA5778350) | biofilm metagenome | biome: Industrial cooling water; feature: Water cooling tower basin; material: Biofilm | place: United Arab Emirates | collected...
GGCCGGCGAAGGCAGCGTAAACCACGCGTCCGTCAAACCGGGGCAGCTTCAGAGCTCACGCCGGCGGTCGTAGTGCGTCTGCGGCCGCTGGTACGGTACGGTGAACGACGCTAACGGTCTTGGAGCGCTGCCGTAGAACCCTCGTGCCGGTTTCGCCCGGATGCCTCCGTGGCGGCCATACACCATTGGGAGTTCGCAGCCCGCAGGCTGGTCTCAGAGGTCAGTCGGCGGCAGCACCGGGTGGTGCCCAATCAAATGCGACGGAGATGCACGGCTCCGAGGAGCCGGCTCCAGTTAGACGGCGGGGCTGACCAAACGGGGCCACTTCGGCTGCTTCGTACGACTCAGCGGCTTGCCCTTGACCGTGCCGTTGAACGCCTCCTGCTTCGTGAGCACGTAGTAGACGATGCGCGCGAGCTCTTTCGCGATGACCGCCCGGGCGACGATGCGCGGCTTGCGGCGCGCGAGCCGCTGGTAGACCGCGCGGATCTCGGGGAGGGACTGGATAGCCGGACGGCGGCGTGGCTGAAGGCGAGCGTCAGGTAGCGGTTGCCCTCCTTGGTACGCGCGCTCACGCGCTTCGTGCCGGGTCTTCCCACTCGAGTTGCCCGCGCCCGGCACGAGGCGGCAGTAGCTGACGAAGTCATGGGCGCTCGCGAAGCGCGGCCTGCGGCCGCCCGATGCCGTCGACCTCGAGCCAGATGGTGAGGTGAACGCGACGACGCGTCCGATGCCCGGGATCCGGAGCAGCCGTTGCACCGCGGGCGTGGGAATCAGCACCGGGTTCAGCTCCGCGGCGAGCTGCTTGGCCTGCTCGCCGAGCAGCGCACGCTGCTCCTCGAGCAACCGCACGCGCAGCTGCACAAGCGCCGGGAGCGCCGAGACGGCGGTGACGTTGTACTGCGCCAGCAAGCCCGTGACCGTGTTCTTCACCCGCACCTGCTGGCGGACCAGCTGGAGACGCGCCCGCAGCAGATCGGGGGCTTCTCGCCATTCGGCACTCACCATGTTGGCCTCCGGGACCAGATCGCCGCGGAGCAACTGCGCCAGGGTCGCCGCATCCACGGCGTCGGTCTTCACCTTGGCATAGCTGATCGCCTTCACATGATTGGAGTGAGCGAGCCGGAGGTCAGAGCGAGCCGGAAGTCAACACCTTGCCCGACCAGCAGGTCCCGGAGCCAGTACCAAGTGGAGGTGGACTCAACCACCGCGCACTGGGCCGCTGGCCCGCCGGGCAGACTGGCGAAGTACGCCGTGATCGCGTCGCGCTTGGTCGGGAGCTGCACGTCCCGGACGGGTCGGCCCTCGGCGTCGACGGTGGAGATCGCGAGGGTGCGCTTGTGGAGGTCGAGTCCCGAGTGCAGCATGACGAGGGCTCCTGGCGAGAGGATGCCGGACGGTAGGGCGTCCAGAGCTCTCGGGAAACATCAAGGCGTTGAACTTGACGAGTACGCGGGGACAGGGCAGCGCGGCCGTGTGGCCCATCGTAAGCGGCCTGTAACGCGCACCCACAACTCGCAAGTTTGACTTGGGCGTTATTCGACACCCGTAGGTTATTCGACACCCGTAGGAAGATGGATTGTATGGCAAACCGGACTCACATCTGCCTTGCCTGCGGCAACTTGCGACGCCGTCCAGTCGTGCTGGAGTACGACCGCGGTTCGCCGGTCGGCTGGCCCCCAGAGTGGGCCCGGGACTATGATCGCTTGATTCCCGCGGCGGAGACGTCGCCAGGGTGGCCCCGGTGCCATGACCAGCCGATGCGCGTGCTGAGCGATGTCCAAGCGGCCGGCGCGGCGAGGTTGCGGAAGGGGGACCTGCGGCGGTGGATCGCGCATGGGTTCCGCGTCGTTCGGCGCCACCACCGTCGCTGGCGTCCGGCGCTCACGGCCGCCGATGCGCGCCGCGCCGACGACCGGCTACGATGACTGATGCGTGGTCCACCGGAAACGTGTGCGTGCCGCATAGCGAAGTGATGCAGCTGACGTGACCCGTCACGCATCCTCGTCTCTCGCTCGCCGTCTCCATCGCGCGAAGCGACCGGCATCACGCCCCCGGATGTCGGCCACGCAGCTGAACACAAGCGTTCGGCGGCACCGGAACTGGTCGCCGTAGCGAGCTCCGCGGCCCCACCCGGAGCGCCCTCGCGGCGTGGCCAGTCCGGTGCCCCCGGGGTACGTTCCCAGCATGGGCCGCCACGACAAGCTCCTCGCGCAGCTCCTTGGCGATCGCGCCGACGCGAACGTCGGCTTCGATGCACTGCGTGCGCCCTTGCGGCGCCTCGGCTTCCAGGAGCGCACGCGCGGAAGCCACCAAGTGTTTCGCCGGTCGGGAGTCGAGGAGCCACTCGACCTGCAGCGCGATGGCGAGAAGGTGAACGTGTACCAGGTCCGGCAGGTCCGGGCCGTGCTGGTGCGCCCCGGTCTGACCACGCTCGAGGGGGACGGAAAGTGAGCGCGTACAAGTACGAACCGATCGTCTACTGGAGTGCCGAGGACGCCGCTTTCGTGGTAGACGTGCCGGAGCTGCCGGGGTGCATGGCGCACGGAGCGACGCCAGCCGAAGCGGTGGCGCAGGCCCAGGAGGCGATCGAGCTCTGGATCGACACGGCGCGGGAGGACGGCCGTACGGTGCCGGAACCGAAGGGGCGCCGACTGCTGCTCGCGTAGCGCCGCCGAACGACGCGTTGCAGTAGACGAAACGGGCCGCCCGTCATGCGCAGGTACGGCTCAGTGTAGCCCGTTTCGCAGCTGAACTTGCGCGTTAGGCGCCCCGGGCTTGGTGTGCTAGATTTTGGACTCGACTCGCTTCCGGGATGGTTCTCATGGCCGCACTGCCGAACCCGCTGATCACCAGCTCGCCTGAGCGCCTCGGGGGCACGCCCGTGTTTGCCGGCACGCGCGTCCCGGTTCAGAGCCTGATCGACTACCTCGAAGCGGGGCACCCGCTGGATCACTTCCTCGACGAGTTCCCGAGCGTCACTCGGGAGCACGCCGTGGCAGTGCTGGAGTTGGCCAAGCAGGCGCTGATCTCGCCGGCCGCCTGAGTGCGGCCCCGTGCGCGTCCTGCTCGATAGCAATCTGTCGCGGGCGTTCGCAACGCTTCTGCCAGGGCACCGCACAGACACGACCCATCAGCGGCGCTGGTCCGATCTGGACGACGGGGCACTCCTGACGGCCGCCGAGGTCGAGTACGACGCCTTCGTCACGATGGATCAGAGTCTCCGCTTTCAAGAGAATCTGCGCGGGCATCGGCTGCGGATCGTCCTGATCCGGGCGCCGCGGAACAGCCTCCCCGTCCTAGCGCCGTTGGCGCCAACCGTACTCGCCACGCTCGCCGAGATCGCGCCGGGTGAGCTTCGGATCGTTCGCGTCTAACGTGTCGTTGCACCTGCCGGGGGATCTGAGATAGCTCGTTCCGTTCGCTCTTGTTTGACTCGCCCGCAGCTGAACTTGGGCGTTGGGCGTATTCACACCTCACGGAGGTGAGGAACCATGCGCAGCTCGCTCCTCATCGTGTCGTCCCTCGTGGTTCTCGGGGCGCCGGCGACGCCCACGCCGACGGCGCGCCTCGCGTGGCCGTACCGGATCGAGGTCCGAGGGGCGGCGGGCGGGGCGGTGGCCTTCTGCGCCGTCACGCGGGACAGCGGCGGACTCTGGGTCGCGCGCCCGGGCTCGCCCGGTAACTGGCAGACGGGGCGCGGCGCCGTGCCCCTGGTCACCCCGCTTGCGCCCGGGGACACGCTCCGCGGCCGGGCCCCGGCGGAGTACCCGGCGGCACCGGCCCACGGCGCGGTTACCTTCCTCGCGGACGGCCCGGAGGGGCTTCGGGTAACCGTCTATCGCAACCGTGGCGGCGCGCCGGCCGTCTTCGCCGCCGGCCGGCGGATCACCGTGCGCCAGGCGGGCGCGCGCGTGGTCGTCGAGACGGAGTAGGCCCACCCGTCGCCTAACGCCACGTGCGAGTTCTGACGCAAGAGGGTAGGCGACGCCCTGCGGTAGCGTGCTCCGCCTACCGCTCGCGGGGTGGTGCAGCACGATGGCCGATCTCGTGGCGATGCCGGTAGTCAACCTCGGGTCGGTCTCGCCCGGATGCCTCCGTGGCGGCCACACACCATGGCGGGTTCGCAGCCCGAGGGCTGGTCCCAGAGGTCGGTCGGCGGCAGCGCCGCCTGGCGCCCAATCACATGCGACGGAGATGCACGGCTCCGAGGAGCCGGCTCCAGATCGACGGCGGGGCTGGCCTGGGCAGGGCCCTACCGGGGTCACGTCGGCTGCTTCGTGCGACTCAGCGGCTTGCCCTTGCAGGTGCCGTTGAACGCCTCCTGCTTCGTAAGCACGGAGTACGCGATACGGGCAATCTCCGTCGCCACGACGGTGCGCGCCACGATGGTCGGCTTGCGCCGGCAGAGCCGCTGGTAGAAGGCGCGGATCTCGGGGAAGTACTGGATCGCGCGGACGGCCGCGTGGCTGAAGGCAAGCTTCAGATCGCGGTTGCCGTCCTTCGTGCGCACGCTCACGCGCTCCGTGCCGGGTCTTCCCGCCCGAGTTGCCGGCGCCGGGGACGACGCGGCCGTAGCTGACGAAGTCGCGCGCGCTCGGGACGCGCGGCCTGCGGCCGCCCGATGCCGTCGGCCTCGAGCCAGATGGTGAAGGCGACCACCCGACCGACGCCCGGGATCCAGAGCAGGCGCTGCACGTCGGCTGTCGGGATGAGCACCGGGTTCAGCTCGGCCGCGAGCCGCATCGCCTGTTCGCCGAGGAGGGTGGCCTGCTCGCGCAGCAGCCGGACGCGGCGCTGCACGAGGGGCGGCAGCGCCGAGGGGGCGGTCACGTTGTACTGCGCCAGCAGGCCGGTGATCGTGTGCTTCACCCGCACCTGCTGGGCGACGAGCTGCAGACGTGCGCGCAGGAGATCGCGAGCGTCGCGCCACGCGGGACTGACCACCGACGACGCCCACGCGTGAGCCTCCGGGACCAGGGCGCCGCGGACCAGCTGCGCCAAGGTCGCCGCATCCACCGCGTCGGTCTTCACCGTGGCGTCGCTGAGCGCCTTCACATGCTGGGAGTGGGCGAGCCGGAGGTCAACACCCTGGCTGGTCAGCAGGTCGCGGAGCCAGGACCAGTTGGAGGTGGACTCGACCACGGCGCGCTGGGCGGTGGGCCCGCCGGGCAGAGCGGCGACGTAGGCCGTGATCGCCTCCCGCTTGGTCGCGAGCTGGACGTCACGGATCGGCCGGCCCTCCGCGTCAACGGTGGCGATGACGAGGGTGCGCTTGTGGAGGTCGAGGCCGGAGTGCAGCATGACGATGTCTCCTGGCGAGAGGATGCCGGACGGTACGGCGTCCAGGACTCTCGGGAAACATCAAGTCGTTGAACCTGGCGAAGCCGCGCAGCGCTCCGCCCCGGCAGCATGGCTCCAGCCCTGCGGCGTCGCAGGTTAACTCTGGCGTTATGCGGCTCCTCCGGCGTGGCTAGCGGGGTATAACGACTGCCATTATAGTCAGACATGGCCCGGGTCTCCTGCCGTTCGTGATCCTTTCGTTCGCCGACGCCGGCACGGAAGACGTTTTCCATGGCCGGAGCACCCGAGCCGCCCGGCACGCGTGTCCAAGCACGGCCTGGAACGTGGCGCGCCGCAAACTCGACCAGCTGAATGCCGCCGTCTCGCTCAAGGGGCTGCGGGTGCCGCCGGGCAACCGGTTGGAGGCGCTCAAGGGCGACCGGCGCGGCCAGTACAGCGTCCGGATCAACGACCAGTACCGGGTGTGCTTCCGCTGGACGGCGGCGGGGCCGGCCGATGTCGAGATCGTCGACTACCATTGATCCCGAACACACTTCCCTGTAGCCGTGCCATAGGAGCGACACCGTCATGGTCCGTGTCCCGACCCACCGCCCGCCGACGCACCCGGGCGAGATGCTGCTGGAAGAGTTCCTGAAGCCGCTTGGGCTCACGCAAGTCGAACTTGCCCAGCGAATCGGCGTCAGCTATCCGCGCGTGAACGAGCTAGTGCACGGCAAGCGCGCGATGACGCCAGACACTGCCCTTCGGCTAGAGCGTCTGCTCGGTGTGGAAGCGCAGTTCTGGATGAACCTGCAGCTCGCGTGGGATCTGTACCACGCGGCGCATGCCGAGGGTGCAAGAGAGATCCGGCGCATCCAGCGATTGCCCGGCTTGAACACACAGGACCACGCCGCGTAACGCCATTCGAGAGTTCGGGCGCAAGAGAGCGTAGCTGAGACGGCGGTCGCGCGCGCGAAGCGGCCGCTGGGTGTGTGACGGTAAGCCGTGCTGCCCGATGTGGAATGCTGCCGTTCAGCCCTCGTGCCGGTCACGCCCGGATGCCTCCGTGGCGGCCACACACCATTGTGGGCTCGCAGCCCGAGGGCTGGTCCCAGAGGTCGGTCGGCGGCAGCGCCGCCTGGCGTCCGATCACATGCGGCGGAGATCCACGGCGCCGAAGCGCCGGCTCCAGATCGACGGCGGGGCTGGCCTGGGCAGGGCCCTACCGGGGCCACGTCGGCTGCTTCGTGCGACTTAGCGGCTTCCCCTTGCAGGTGCCGTTGAACGCCTCCTGCCTGAGGCCGGAGTGCAGCATGCGAGGTCCCCTGGCGAGAAGATGCCCGGCGGTACGGCCGTCCAGGACGCTCGGGAGACGTCACGGCGCTGGAGGTGACAGAGCGGCCCGCGGCTCCTCAGTCGTTCAGGTCCCGCGTGGTCCGCCCCGCTGCTGAACGTCGGCGTGCGGCGGCACGGCTGCCGCTTCCGCGCTGCGGGGCTGTGCCCGCACCTCTGGCGAGCGCCCGCCGCCAGCAGTAGCGTCTGCGCATGGACTATCGCCAGCGGATCACCATCGAGCCGGGCAAGCGCAGCGGCAAGCCGTGCATCCGCGGCATGCGGATCACCGTCTACGACGTCCTCGACTACCTCGCCGGCGGGATGAGCGAGGATGAGCTCCTCGCCGACTTCCCCGACCTCGAGCGCGAGGACATCCGCGCGGCGCTGGCGTTCGCCGCCGACCGCGAGCGCCGTCTGGCCGGCGACGCTGCGTGACCGAACGGGCCGGCCCGGACGCCGGTCCTGCGTCGCATCCCACGCCGCGGCTGCTCTTCGACCAGAACCTCGCCCCGGCGCTCGCCCGGAGGCTCGCGGACCTGTACCCTGGCTCCGCCCACGTGCGCGAGTTGGGGCTCGCCGCCGCGGACGACGAGGTGATCTGGGCGCGCGCGGCGGCCGACGGGTACGTGATCGTCACGAAAGACGACGACTTTCGGCCGCGGAGCTTCCTTCGCGGGCCGCCTCCGCGGGTAGTCTGCGGGTAGTCTGGATGAAGCTCGGCAACTGCCGCACCGCCGACATCGAGGCAACACTCCGCGGGCGACACACCGATGTGTGCGCGTTCGCCGCCGACCCGCAGGCGGGGCTCCTCGTCGTCGCGCGCCGAGCATAGGTCACGCCTGAGCGCCGCCGCGGCTCCGCGCAGGCAGTCGCTGACGGCGTCGCGGGCACCCGATCGCGCGCGGGGAGCCGGTGTGGGGCCAGTACTTGCGCCCGACTCGGTGAGGTCCCGACGGGCCCGCGCGGTGAGCGGCGGGATCAGCCGGCGCGTCGGCTACGAGTGGCTCGCCCGCCACGTGGCCGAGGGGGGCGACGGCCTGGTCGATCAGCGGCGCGTCGCCCACGCGCACCCACATTGCATGGCGGACGACGTGGCGGCCCGGCTGGTGGCCTGCCGGACGGCGCAACCGACGTGGGGGCTGCGCAAGCTGCTCGCCTACCTCGAGCGGCGGCATTCGCGCACCGCATGGCCCCCCGCGAGCTCGGTGGGCGCGCTGCTCAAGCGGGGGGCTGGTGCGCGCGCGGCGCCGCCGGCCGAGTCCCGGGCATCCCGGCCGACTTCTGGCGCCGATGGACGAGCCGAACGCCACGTGGACAACCGACCTCACGTTGTGCGTCAGCTCGACACCTCGCAGCGGCGCGCGCGTACGGATCCCGGAATCCACCGGAGGTTGTCGTGCGTGCCACCCACGTCGGCGCCGTCCTGATCGGCCTCGGCCTCCTCGTCGGCGCGCTCGCCGGCCTCGGGCTCCTGCTCGGTCTCGCGCCCTCGCACCTGCCCGCGGCGCTGCTGGACCTCGCCGCCTACAAGCTGACGTTCCTCGCCGCCTTCGGGCTCCTCGCCGCCGGCGCCGTCGTGCAGCGCTACGCCCGGCGGGCGACGGGGCGGCCTCCAGTCGCCCGGCGAGCCGAGGAGACGCCGCAGCTGCCGGCGCGTCACGCCGCCGGTGAACCGCCGGCCGGCGACATCGCTCGGCGCGACCCCGAGGTGCGCGCGCCCAACGTGGAGCGCCGCAGCTGAGCTCGGGCGCGGGAGCTGGCCATCTCGCGTTCCGCCTGCCGCTTCCCTGCCGAGCGTCGAACCGGGTAGGCCGACGCCGTTCGAGAGTTCTGGCGCAACAGGGCGCAGCTCACGCTCGCGACCGGCGCGGCGCGCCCTCGAGCGGCGATCGTGCAGTCCTCGTGGAGCCCGGGAAGACGGATCGTGGGGCGCTGCCGTGAGGACCTCGGCGCATTCTCGCCCGGTTGCTTCTGTCGCAGCCACCCACGATGGCGGGCTCGCAGCCCGGCGGCTGGGCCCAAGCGTCTCGCCCGGTTTATACTCTCGGTATGAAGACGGCCATCTCCCTCCCGGACTCACTCTTCCGTGCGGCGGAGCAGCACGCGCGCCGTGCGCGGAAGACGCGGAGCCAGCTGTACGCCGACGCGATCGCCGAGTACCTCGCCCGCCACGCGCCGGACGAGGTCACCGAGGCCATGAACCGCGCCGTGGACGCGGCGACGTCGCCGAGCGCGGACGCGGGCGACGCCGCGGGCGACTCGGCGTTCCGGGCCGCGGCTGCCCGCCGCGTGCTGGAGCAGAGCGAGTGGTAGCGCTCGCACAGGGAGAGGTCAACGCGTCGCAGATCGTCGCGCTCGACCGGGAGGTGCTCGTCGCGCGTGTCGGCAAGCTGAGTCCGAAGCGGCTGTCGCAGTTGCTGAGCGGTATCGACGTCGTGCTTGGCCGGTGAGCCGGCGTGCCTCGGGCGGTGCTCGGCAGCATCGCGCTCGCCGCACCCGTCGTCGGTCCTCCAGCCGACGGAGGCATCCGCAGGCGCAGCGGAGGTTGACGGATCGCGACGTCATCGCGTGCCCGCCGCCCGAGGGCGGGCTGGGGTGGTGCGGCCGAGTACGGGGCGGCGTCACACCTCCAGCTGCATCTACGTCGGCGTCCCGACGGTTGCGCTGCCGACCTCCGCGTCGGCTTCGATCTCCACCCGGTAGTCGTCGCCGACGAGCCCGGCCTGCACGAGCGTGTTGGCCGGCCGCACGGCGCCGAAGCGCTCGCCGTGGGCGCGGGCGACCGGCTCCCACTCCGCCATGTCGCGCACGAAGACGCGCGTGCGCACCACGTCGCCCAGCGTGCCGCCGAGCGACTCGAGCGCTCCCTCGAGCTTGTCGATCGCCGCGTGCGCCTGCGCCGCCGCGTCGTCGCCCCCGACCACGCGCCCGCGGTGCGTCGCCGTCGTCCCCGAGACGGCGATGCGCGAGCCGTGGCGCACGGCGCGGGCGTAGCCGGCCATCGTCTCCCACGAGGTGCCGCTGAGCGCCCGGCGGCGCCCGTCGCCCCCGGTCTCCACCGCGAACGGCGGCGGGAAGCCGGCGACGTGGTGGCTCAGGTCCCCCGAGGCGGTGAGGTACGGGGGGCGGCGGTACTCGTCGCCGCAGTCGCCGGGGATCGGCGTCAGCGTCGCGATGGCCGCCTCGAGCTCGGCGTGCGCCTCGGCGTCGAGCGAGAAAGCGAAGAGCGCGCGCGTCTCGTCGACGTGCGAGCGCTCGCCCAGCCGCGCGCCGACGATCACCCCGGCCACCGCCGGCTGCTCGAGCACCCAGCGCGTGGCGACGTTGGCGACCGACACCCCCAGGCGCCGGGCGACGCGGGCGGCGGCGGCGAGCACGCGCTGGTAGGCGTCCCACCCGCCGGCGGCGTCGATGAAGCGGCGGTACTTCATCTGCGACCAGGTGAGCGGCGCGTCGGCGGCCGGCTCGGGGGCGCCGAGCCAGCGCTCGCCGAGGAAGCCGCCGGCGAGCGTGCCGTAGCACAGCAGCGCCACCCCGTGCGCCCCGCAGTACTCGGCCATCCGCCCGCGCGCGCGCGGGTCGAGCAGGGAGCAGCACACCTGGTTGCTGACGATCGGCACCCCGCTGGCTACGGCGACGCGCACGTGCGCGGTGTCGACGTTGGTCAGCCCCAGGTGGCCGATGCGCCCCTCCGCCTGCAGCTCGCCGAGCCAGGCGAGCGCGTCGAGCCAGGCGAAGTCGGAGAAGCGCCAGGCGTGCAGCTGCAGCAGGTCGAGCCGCTCGGTGCACAGCCGGGCGCAGGCGCGCTCCACCGCGTCCCGCGCATCCTCGCGCGTCACCGGCCCGGGGGGCGGCACCCACTTCGTGAGGCACTCGACCGGCGGGGCGTCGCCGCCGTCGCGCTGCCGGTCGCGGTGCAGGGCGCGGTACGTGCCGGCGATCACCTCGGCGGAGCCGTAGTGGTCGGCCATGTCGAACGTCGTCAGCCCCGCCGCGACGTACGGCCGCATCGCCGCGGCGGCCGCCACGGGGTCGACCGCGCGCCCGTCGCGCTCCATGTCGGCGATCTGCCAGAGCCCGGTGAGGGCGCGCGAGATGGTGAGCCCCGGCGCGATCGTCCGCCGCTCGACGGCGCCGGCGGCGGGTGGGGAGGGGGTGGGCGTGGGGGCGCTCGGCGGGGTGGTCATGCGGGAGGTCGTGGAGGGCGCGCGAAGGGCGCGCGGAGGGTCACGCGGGCGGGAGGGCGGCGAGGCGGGCGCGCACGTCGACGCCGGCGCGGCGCAGGCGGCGCACCCCGGCCGCGTAGGCGAGCGTGGCGAGGAGGAGCACCACCCCCCACACCGGCGTGGCGCGCAGCCACCAGTGGGCCGCCGGGGCGGTGAGGTCGCGCCAGGCGTGCACCGCGAGGAAGGCGCCGAGGAGGAGGAGCCCGAGCGTCGCCACCGTCACCTGCGCGGCGCGCCCGGGGAGGACGCGCACCGCGCGGGCGAGCGCCGGGTTGCGGCGCGGCAGCGTCAGCACCGTCGCGCACACCAGCAGGTAGCCGGCGGTCATCGCCAGCACCAGCACGTCGACGCCGAGGAAGAAGTCGCCGGCGAGGTGGCTCCCCACCACGCAGAGCGACGCCACGGCGGTGCTCGCGAGGATCGCCACCCAAGGCGTGCGCCAGCGCCGGTGCACGCGCGTGATCGCCGCCGGGGCGATCCCGTCCTCCGCCCACGCGAACATCAGCCGCGAGACCGAGAGCAGCATCGGCGGCAGGTCCTTGGCCAGCGCCACCGCGGCGCCGGCGACGGCGACCACGGTCCACCCGCGCGGCAGCACGGCGCCGAGCATCCCCGGGGCGGTGAGGTCGCGCCCGGCGGCCTCGCGGGCGATCCACGGCCACGGCACCGTGTGCTGCACGGCGGCGACGAAGAGCAGGTAGAAGGCGGCCACGAGCACCACGGCGAGCACCGTCGCCCGCGGCACCGTGCGCCCGGGGTCGCGCGCCTCCCCCCCGCCCTGCGCCACCGCCTCGAAGCCGATGAACGACGAGAAGAGGAGCGCCGCCGCCGTGCCGAAGCGCCCGAGGTCGAACGGGGCGGCGGGCGCGGGGGGCACCACGTCGCCGACGCGGGCGAGGGCGCGGGCGAAGTCGTCGGCGTCGTGGGCGAAGCCGCCGACGATCACCACCAGCCCGATGGCGAGGACGACGAACATCAGCGGCACCATCGTCCGCGCGTAGGCGCGCACGCCGCGCAGGTTGAGCGCCGCGGCGCTCCACAGGGCGACGAGCGGGAGCGCCAGCCGGGCGGCCGGCCGCTCGAGGAGCGCCGCCCCGGCCCCCCAGCCGCCGGCGGCCAGGGCGTCGCGCACGAAGGGGACGAGCATGTACGCCACCACCCCGATCGCCGTCGACAGGGCGAACCACTGCGACACGCTGGCGACGAAGCCCAGGTACGGATCGAGCCCGCGCGTCGCGTACACGTAGCTCCCCCCCGCCCGCGGCATCGCCGAGCCGAGCGAGGCGTGGGCGAGCCCGGCGAGCAGCGCCCCGAGCGCGGCGACGGCGAAGGCGGGGAGCACCCACGGCCCGATCCCCGGCACGGTGCGCGCGAGGGTGAAGGGGATGACGTTGATCGCCACGCCGACCATCGAGCCGACGCCGGTGGCGAGCAGCCCGAGGGTGCCGAGCTCGCGGGCGAGCGTCGGCGGCGCGCCCGGCGACGCGCCGGGCGACGCGCTCGCCGGCGCGCTCGCCGGCGCCGGAGGGGCGGGGCGCGGTCGGGCGGGGGCGCTCATGCGTGCGCGCATGCGTGCGTCGGGGATGCGTCGGACATGCGTCAGGCGCCCGCGGGGCGCCCCAGCGGGTGCGCGGTCGCGCGGCGCACCATCCACGCGTAGAGCGCCGCGAGCGCGAGGACGAAGCCGAGCACCCCGAGCCAGGGCGCCGGGGCGAAGTCGGCGCCGACGAGGGCGATCGGGGCGTCGCTCCCCAGGGCGACGATCAGCCCGGCGGTGAGCACCCCCCACAGGCTCTCGCCGACGATCAGCCCCGAGGCGACGAGGGTGCCCAGCCGCTCGGCGCGCGCCGGGTCGGCGGCCCGGCGGGTGCGCGCGGCGTACCAGCGCGAGAGCAGCGCGCCGACCACCACGGCGAACGTCGCCGACATCGGCAGGTAGATCCCGATCCCCACCGCGAGCGGCGGGATGCGCAGCCGCCCCGCCGCGCCGAGCGCCGCGTCGAGCAGCACGAGGGCGACGCCGACCCCCGCGCCGAGCGCGATCATCCCCCATTCGAGCCCGCCGCCGATCACCCCCTCGGCCAGCGCGGCGATGAGCGTCGCCTGCGGCGCCGGGAGCGGCGCGGCGGTGACGACGCCGGCGTTGGCCGCTCCGGCGAAGCCATAGGCGCGCGCCAGCAGGTTGAGCACCCACGGGATCACCGCCGAGCCGGCGGCCACGCCGACGATGAGCGCGACCTGCTGGCGCATCGGCGAGGCGCCGACCAGCTGCCCCGTCTTGAGGTCCTGCAGGTTGTCGTTGGAGATCGTCGCGCAGGCGAAGACGATCGCCGTCAGGAAGAGCGCGAGCGCGACGAGCGCCGGGCGCGTCGCCGCCGTCGGCGTCACCGCCAGCCCGAGCAGCGAGGCGCAGAGGACGATCGAGAGGATGCCGACCCCCGAGATCGGGCTGTTCGAGGCGCCGATGAGCCCCGCCATGTACCCGCAGACGCCGGCGATGAGGAAGCCGGCGAGCAGCACGAAGGGGACGGCGATCCCGGTGAGCGCCAGGACACTCGGGGCGAGCACCGTCGGGGCGACGAAGCGCACGGTGAGCCACGCGGCCACGGCGAGGCAGGCGAGCGTCAGGGCGACGATCCACGCGGGGGCGAGGTCGCGGTCGCGATCGTCGGTGGGAGCGGCGGTGCGCGAGGCGGCGAGCGTGCTCACCAGCCCGCCCACCACCGGGCGCGCCAGCCGCGCCAGCGTGTAGAGCGCGGCCACGGCGATCGCGCCGGCGCCGATGAAGCGCACCTGCGTGCGCCACACCGCCGTCACGTGGTCGGCGAGGGAGACACCGGCGGCGGCGGGGGTCGCGGCGGTGAGCGCCGGCACCGCCACCCCCCAGGCGATGACCAGCCCGACGAGCATCGCCATCCCCACCGAGAGGCCGACGAGGTGCCCGGCGCCGACGAGCGCCAGCGACCACGCCACGTCGTAGCCGGTGGCCGCCGCGGCGCCCAGGCGCACGACCCCACCGAGCCCGCCGGCGGCCAGCCGCGTCGCCGTCACGATCGCCAGCCCCGCCGACGCCGCCGCGCCCAGGACGACGGCGAGCAGCCCCTCGCGCGCCTCGCCGGCGCCGGCGACCGTCTCGCCGCGCGCCCCCGAGCCCACCTTGAGCACCTCGGCGGCCGCGACCCCCTCGGGGTACGGCAGGTCGGAGGTGGTCACGAGGGCGCGGCGCAGCGGGATGGTGAACAGCACCCCCAGCACCCCGCCGCTCAGGCAGACGAGGAACGACGGCCAGAAGGGGAACTGCGTCCACCAGCCGACGATCACGAGCCCCGGGAGCACGAAGATGATCGCCGAGAGCGTCCCGGCGGCCGAGGCCACCGTCTGGACGATGTTGTTCTCGAGGATCGAGGTGTCGCGCACGGCGCTGAGGATCGCCATCGACATCACCGCCGCCGGGATCGACGAGGCGAAGGTGAGGCCGACCTTGAGGCCGAGGTAGACGTTCGCGGCGGTGAAGATCGTCGTCAGCAGGACGCCGAGCCCCAGCCCGCGCGCGGTGAGCTCTCTGGGTCGCATCGGCGCAATGCTACGCCGGGGCGCAGGCCACCGGAATGGCCCCGGCCGGCGCGTGCGCACCGCGCCGGCGCGGCGGCGCTTGACACATCAAGCGAAGTTGATGAATGTGGAGCCGTGCCCTCCACCCCCGCCCTCGACCTCGCCCGCGCCGCGCGGCTCTTCCACGCCCTCTCCGACGAGACCCGGCTCGGGATCGTCGCGATGCTGCGCGACGGCGAGCGGTGCGTCTGCGACCTGCAGGAGGCGTTCGCCACCGGGCAGTCGCGGCTCTCCTACCACCTCCGGGTGCTCAAGGACGCCGGGCTGGCGACCGACCGCAGGGAGGGGCGCTGGGCGTACTACGCGCTCGTGCCCGACGCCTTCGTCGAGGCGCACGACGTCGTGCGGGCGCTCGCCGGCGGCACGTTCGCCGGTGGCGCGTTCGCCGGTGACGCCGTCGCCCCCGCGCGGCCGGGGGCGGGCCGGCGGCTCCGCGGCCCGGGGCGCTGCTGCGGCTGACGGGGCGCCACCGCGATCGCCCGACCGTCCCACGCACCGCCCCGCGCGCTCGCGGCGGTGCGATCCATCAACATTTCCTGATCAGGAGGTGCGACATGTCGACGACGCACGCGCACGCCGGCACGCCGGCGCGCCCGCCCGAGTCCACGGGGGACCCGGCGATCACCGCCGTGGTGCAGGAGCGCTACGGCGCGGCGGCGCGGCGGGTGCTCGACGCCGCATCGGGGGCCGCGTCGGGGGCCGCAGTCGGCGGGTGCGGCCCCGCGGGCGCCGGCGCGCCGGGGCCGGTGAGCTCGTGCTGCGGCGGCGCGGCGTTCGCGGGGAGCGTCGATCCGATCACCGCCGACCTCTACGTGAACGGCGAGACCGACGTCCTCCCGGCGGCCGCCCTCCTCGCCTCGCTCGGCTGCGGGAACCCGACCGCGCTCGCCCGGCTCGCCCCCGGCGAGGTGGTCCTCGATCTGGGCTCCGGCGGCGGCATCGACGTCCTGCTCTCGGCGCGCCGCGTCGGGCCGACGGGGAAGGCCTACGGGCTCGACATGACCGACGAGATGCTCACCCTCGCGCGGCGGAACGCCGCCGAGGCGGGCGTCACGAACGTCGAGTTCCTCCAGGGGCGGATCGAGTCCATCCCGCTCCCCGACGCGAGCGTCGACGTGGTCATCTCCAACTGCGTCATCAACCTCTCGGGCGACAAGCGCCGGGTGCTCGCCGAGGCGTTCCGCGTGCTCCGGCCGGGCGGCCGCCTCGCCGTCAGCGACGTCGTCGTGCGCGGCGACGTCCCCGCCGCCGTGCGCCGCTCGATGGAGCTCTGGGTCGGCTGCGTCGCCGGCGCGCTCGAGGAGGGCGAGTTCCGGGCGCTGCTCACCACGGTGGGGTTCGAGGGCGTCGACATCGAGCCGACGCGCCACTACCGGAGCGAGGACGCCCGCCTGTTCCTCCAGCAGGCCGGCGTCGACGTCGACGTCAACCTCGACGCGATCGACGGCCGCTTCGTGGCCGCCTTCGTCCGCGCGACCAGGCCGGCCGCGCCGCCTGCGCCGGCCGCGCCGGCGGTCGCCGCGGGTGCCCGCCCGCTCACGACGGTGAACGCCGCCGCCGGTGCGTCCCCCGCCGCCTGCTGCGGCCCGGATTGCTGCGCCTGACGACGCGCGCCGGGCGCGCGCCCGGCGCGCATCCCCCTTCCTCAACCTCCACCCCGGGAGCACCGCCTCGATGATCACGCCCCCGCTGCCGGTCGCGTCCACGAGCCGCGCCGCGCCGGACGGCGCGCCGGTGCCTGAGCTCCGTACCGCGACGGCCGCCGACCGGCCCGCCGTCGAGCGCCTGCTCGTCGCCTCCGACCTGCCGACGGCCGGCCTCGTCGACCTGTTCGCCGGCCACGCCGGAGACTTCGTCGTCGCCGAGGACCCGACGGCCCCGGGCGAGCTGGCCGCCGTCGGCGGGCTCGAGGTGTGCGGCGACTCGGCGCTGCTTCGCTCGGTCGCCGTCCGCCCGGCCTGGCGCCGGCACGGGCTCGGGCAGGCGCTCGTGCGGCGGCTCGACCGCCGCGGCGAGGAGCGCGGGGTGCGGGCGCTGTACCTGCTGACGACGACGGCGGAGCACTACTTCTCGCGCCTCGGCTTCGCGACGGTCGACCGTGGCGGCGTGCCGCCCGCGATCGCCGCGACGCTCGAGTTCCGCACCGTCTGCCCGGCGTCGGCCGTCGCGATGGCGAGGCCGCTCGGGGGCTGACGGCCGCCACGGCCACGGCCCCCGCGCGGAGGTCGCGCCGGCGCGGCCCGGAGGGCCGGGGGTGGCGGGGAGCGGACGCGACGGGCTACGCTCCCCGCGTCCCCCCGCCGCCGCCCGGCGCTCGCGCTCCCGCTCCCTCCGCTCCCCACCCGCCATGCCGGCGCACACGCACTACCTCTGGTTCGAGACCGCACGGCGGCAGGAGATCGTCGACATCACCGACGCGGTGGCCGAGCAGGTGGCCCGCTCGCGGATCGTCGAGGGCTACGTGCTCGTCTCGGCGATGCACATCAGCGCCTCGGTGTTCGTCAACGACCACGAGTCCGGGCTGTGGCACGACATCCTGCGCTGGCTCGAGGGGACGATCGCGCCGTGGGACCCGGCGCGCTATCGCCACAACGCCACCGGCGAGGACAACGCCGCGGCGCACCTGTGGAGTCTGACCGTCGGGCACGAGGTGATCGTGCCGGTGACCGCCGGGGCGCTCGACCTCGGGCCGTGGCAGCGCGTCTTCTACGGCGAGTGGGACGGCCAGCGGCGCAAGCGGGTGGTCGTCAAGGTGCTGGGCGAGCGCGCCGAGTAGGCGCCGCCCGAGCGCCGGGCGCGAACGGCGCGGCGGATCAGGGAGCGGCGCGCACCACGATCCCGGTCACCTGCCGCACCGAGCGCGCCGGGCGGCGGTCGCCGGGCACGACGAGTCGGTACGGCCCCTCTGCCGCCGGCAGCGTCCTCTCGTGGACCCAGAGGGCTGTAAGCGCCGCGGCGCTGGCCGCCGGCGCGACGGTCGCCGAGTCGAGCTCGGCGAGGGCGAGGAGCGCCCGGTAGCCGTCGGCGCCGGTGACGACGACGACGCGCGCCAGCGCCGCGCCGCGCAGGTTGCCGCGGGTCCCCGCCGATCCGGCCGCGGCGTCGCCCGCCGGCCACGCCCCCGCATGCGCGAGCAGCGCGGCGAGCGGGACGCCGGCGTAGCGGTGCACCGCCCCCGCGCCGCCGGCGGCCGCGTGCTCGCCGTGCGCCGGGAGCGTCGCCGTGGCGCGCGGCAGGGTGCGGAGCACCGCGGCGGAGACGGCGACGGGCGCGCCGTCGTCACGCCGGACGGTGAGACCGACCGCCCCGCTGCCGCCGGGTGTCGGGCCCGGGACGGCGGGCGTCGCCCCCGGGGCGGCGCGCGGTGGGCGCGCGTTCGGGTTGTCCATGTCGGAGGCGATCAGCCACCGCCCGTCGGCGGCGCGGCGCAGCGTCAGCGTGAACTTCCCCTCGTCGCGCGACGCCTCGCCGTAGCGATAGCCGCCGAGCAGGTAGCCCACCGAGTCGGCCGTCGCGTGGGCGAGCGCTCGCAGCCGCAGCGCCCCGCCCCCCGCCCCGGCGTAGGCGGCCCGGATGGCGGCGCGCCCGCGCACCGGCGGGCGCCCGCCCTGGAGCACGAAGCCATCGGGCGTGAACAGCGCGGCCAGCGCCGCGGCGTCGCCGGCGCGCCACGCCCGCTC
>ERZ1066120.1143-NODE-1143-length-18127-cov-12.465416_pt1 | contig 18127 bp, 16 predicted proteins | sample MGYA00382767_ERZ1066120 | MGnify/ENA primary metagenome ERZ1066120 (study PRJEB33369, sample SAMEA5778350) | biofilm metagenome | biome: Industrial cooling water; feature: Water cooling tower basin; material: Biofilm | place: United Arab Emirates | collected...
CGCGGGCCCCGCGGCGGCGGTCGCGCCGCGGGGCACGGCGCTCGGGGAAGTACTTGTCGAGGAAGCCGATCAGCGCCTGCTCCTCGGGCGGGTGGCCGTCGTGCCCGCGGCCGCGTGCCGCCGCGCGCGCCGTCTTCCGCCGCACCGCCGCGCGCGTGAGGAAGGGCGCGATCGTCGAGCCCGCGTCGAGGTAGCGGGCGACGACGATCGGGTGGATGTACGCCTGCCGGCACACCGTGGGCGTGTTGCCTAACTCCGCGGCGACCAGGCGAATGGTGGTGAGGAGCGTCTTCCGCGCCTCGCGCTCCGTGGCGCCCGGGCCGATGTCGGCGAGGATGGTGGCCGCGGCGAGGGTCCCGCCCCAGGTGCGGAAGTCCTTGGCGGAGTATGGGACGCCGAGCCGGTCGTGGAGGTACTCGTTGACGTCGCGGGCCGTGAGGTTGGCCCAGCGGCCGTCGGCGGCGCGGTACCGGAAGAGCCGCCGGCCCGGCGTGGCGAGCAGCTCGCGCACGAAGGCCAGGACGGCCGGGTCGACCACGATCTGCCGCTGGCGCACGCCTTCCTTGCCCACGAAGTCGAACACGACGCGGTCGCCGTGGTCCTGCACGTGACGCTTGTGGAGCGTGCTGGCGCCAAACGTCTTGTTCTCGCTCGCGTAGCGGTCACTGCCGACGCGGAGGTAGGCCTCGTTGATGAGGCGGACGACGCCGGCCGCGACGCGCTGCTTCGTGAGCCCTTCGGCGCGCAGGTCGCGGGCGACGGTAGCGCGGATGCGGGGCAGGTCGCGGGCCATCTGCCGCACGCGGTGGAACTTGCGCAGTTGCCCGCGCTCGGCCGCGCGTGCGTGGTAGCGGTACTGCTTGCGCCCCTTGGCGTCGAAGCCCCACGCCTGCACGGCCGCCGACGGGGACGCGGCGACGTGCACGTCCGTCCACGCCGGCGGGATGACGAGCGCGGCCGCCCGCGCCGCGACGCTCGCCGGCGCGGCCTTCCCCGCGGGCGTCACGTAGCGAAAGCCCGAGCGGGGCGTCCCCCGGCGCAGGTACGAGGTGGGGCCGGCCATGGCCGCGCGCGAGGGCAAGGTCTGCGCCGGTCGCCGGCACGCGCGGGCCGGCGGCGATCGGTCGGCGCGGCGGGGCTAAATTGGCGCCCATGGCCTACCAGACCCTCACGCTCGACGTCGCCGACCGGATCGCGACCATCGCGACCAACCGCCCCGACAAGCTCAACGCGCTCAACGACCAGCTCATCACCGAGCTGGGGCAGGCGGTGGGCGAGGCGCTCGGGCGCGACGACGTGGGCGGCATCCTGCTCACGGGGACCGGCCGGGCCTTCGTCGCCGGCGCCGACATCGGCGAGGTGGGGGCCGCGTCGCCGGTCGAGGCGAAGCGGCTGGCACGCAAGGGGCAGGAGGTCTTCCGCCTGTTCGAGACGTCGCCCAAGCCCACCGTGGCCGCGGTCAACGGCTTCGCGCTCGGCGGCGGCTGCGAGCTGGCGATGTGCTGCCACGTGCGGGTGGCGAGCGAGGCCGCCAAGTTCGGCCAGCCCGAGGTCAAGCTCGGCCTCCTCCCGGGTTACGGCGGCACGCAGCGGCTGCCGCGGCTCGTGGGCAAGGGGCGCGCGCTGCAACTCCTGCTGACCGGCGAGATGATCGACGCCGCTGAGGCGTACCGGATCGGCCTCGTCAACCTCGTGGTGCCGGCGGGCGAGCTCATCGACCGCGCGCGGGCGATGCTCGCCGCGATGCTCGGCAACGCGCCGGCGGCGCTCGCGCTGACCATCGAAGCGGTCAACGCCGGTTACGACCTGCCGCTCGACGAGGCCCTGCGCTTCGAGGCGACCGCGTTCGGCCTCTCGGCGGCGACCGAGGACATGCGCGAAGGCACGCGGGCGTTCCTCGAGAAGCGCGCGGCGCGCTTCAGCGGCCGCTGAGCGCGGGACTCGCAGCGGACGGCACGGCCGTCGCGGTCCGGCTGCGCCGGCTCACCGCGCGCGACTTCCGCAACCTGGAGCGCGTCGACCTCGCCGTGCCGGGCGAGGGGCTGGTGGTGGTGGGGGAGAACGGCCACGGCAAGACCAACCTTCTGGAGGCCGCCTACTACCTGCAGCTCCTGCGCTCGGTGCGCGGCGCGCGCGACGCCGAGCTGGTGCGCTTCGGCGCGCCGGCCTTCCACGTGGCCGGAGAGGCCGACGTCCCGGCCCCGGCCGACGCGCCAGACCGCGCCGCGGGCCGCCCGCGGGGTCGCGACGTGGGCGTGGGCTACGAGCGCCAGGGCAAGCGCAAGCGCGTGCGGGTGGACGGCGCCGAGCCGCCGCGGCTGAGCGACGCGTTAGGCGCGGTGCCGAGCGTGATCCTGTCGCCGGGGGACGTGGCGCTGGTGGGGGGAAGCCCCGGCGAGCGGCGGCGCTACCTGGACGTCACGCTCGCCCTCACGTCGCGCGGGTACCTCGCGGCGTTGCAGGGGTACCGCTCGGCGCTCGTTCGGCGCAACGCCGCGTTGCGCGACGCCCTGCGCACCGGCCGCGGCGAGGCCCGGGCGACGGTGTGGGAGCCGGCGCTCGCGGAGCACGGCGCGGTGCTGTGGACGGCGCGGCGGCGGTGGGTGGCGGCGCACGCCGACGCGTTCGCCGAGCGGTGCGCGGCCATCGGCGAGCGGGCGGCCGTGCGCGTCCGCTACGCGACGGCGCTCGCCCCCGAGCCAGTGGACGGTGACGACGAGATCGGACGCGCGCGGGCGGCGCTGGAGGCGGCGCTGGCGTCCAAGCGCGGGCTGGACGTGAAGCGGGGACTGACGCACGCCGGCCCCCACCGCGACGACCTGGAAATCACGTTAGGCGGGCGGGAGCTGCGCACGTTCGGGAGCGGCGGGCAGCAGCGCACGGCGGCCATCGCGCTGCGGATGCTGGAGGCCGCGACGCTGCGGGCGGCGATCGGCGGGCCGCCGCTCTTCCTGCTGGACGACCCGTTCGCGGAGCTGGACGCGCGGCGGGCGCACCGGATCCTCGGGCTGCTGGACGCGGAGGGGTTGGGACAGGCGATCCTCGCGGTGCCCCGGGCGACGGACATCCCGGAGGAGTTCACCCGGCTCGCGCGGGTGACGGTGCGGGACGGGGCGGTGGAGGGGTAGCGGGGCCGGGGAGGGCGGACGCGCGCCGGGTTGCCCCCCCCCCCGGGTCATCCTGAGGAGCGAAGCGACGACGGATCGCTAGCCCTGGTGACGCGTCTCCGGCCATCCGTCCACCGTTCGAGCGATCCTTCGCTGCGCTCAGGATGACAGCCACGGGCGCTATCTTCCCGCCCTCCCCCCGCCCCCCACCGTTGCCCCCAGAACCCAACTCCCGCGCCAAGGCCCCCGCGAGCATCGCCTCCCTGCTGGCCGGCGTGCTCCAGCAGGCGGGGATCGCGCAGCGGGTGGCGCAGGCGGCGGTGGTGCCGGAGTGGCCGTCGCTCGTGGGGCCGCGCATCGCGGCCGTGACCGAGCCGCTGTCGGTCGGGCCCGACGGGACGCTGTGGGTGGCCGTGGCGAGCCACGCGTGGATGACCGAGCTGTCGCTGCTGGAGCCGGAACTCCTGCGGGCGATCAACGGCGTGGCGGGGCGGCCGCCGGTGGCCCGGATTCGGCTCACGCACCGCCGGCAGCCGTAGCCGGCCGTCCAGATGCCGCGGTCCAAGACCCGCGGCCCGGGCCGAGCGCCGGAACACCAGGGCTAATCTGTTGTAGAACAAGCAGTTAGATTGTCGCGGCTGCCGCCGGCGCGCACACGCCGTCGGCGGCCGTCCTGACTTGTGCAACTGGGGAGACGATGGCAAATAACGACCGGCCCGAGGCCACCAACGGCGTGAACGGCGACTACGGCGCGGGCTCCATTCAGGTGCTCAAGGGGCTGGAGGCCGTCCGCAAGCGCCCGGGCATGTACATCGGCTCCACCGGGCCGCGCGGCCTGCACCACCTCGTCTACGAGGTCGTCGACAACTCGATCGACGAGGCGCTGGCCGGCCACGCCGACCGCGTGCTCGTCACCATCCACCCCGACAACTCGATCACGGTCGAGGACAACGGGCGCGGCATCCCGGTGGACGTCCACCCGGTCGAGAAGCTGCCCGGCGTCGAGCTGGCGATGACGGTGCTGCACGCCGGCGGGAAGTTCGACAAGAACTCCTACAAGGTGTCGGGCGGGCTGCACGGCGTGGGCGTGAGCTGCGTCAACGCGCTCAGCGACTCGCTCAAGGTGTGGGTCAAGCGCGACGGCCGCGAGCACACGATGGCGTTCGCCCGCGGCGCCACGGTGCAGAAGCTCAAGACGCTCCGCGAGGTCCCGAAGAAGGAGACGGGGACGAAGGTCTGGTTCCACCCCGACCCCGAGATCTTCACCGAGACCACGATCTACGACTACAACACCCTGCAGCTCCGCCTGCGCGAGCTGTCGTTCCTCAACAAGGGCGTGACGATCACGCTCACCGACGAGCGCCCGGGCGAGGAGCGGCAGGAGACCTTCCACGCGAAGGGCGGCCTGCGCGAGATGGTCACCTTCCTGACCGCCAACGGCAACAAGAAGCCGCTGCACCAGGAAGTCGTCTACATCGAGACCGAGCGCGACGGGATCGGCATCGAGCTGGCCATGCAGTACAACGACTCGTACGCCGAGTCGGTGTTCTCGTTCGTGAACAACATCAACACGCACGAGGGCGGCACGCACCTGACGGGCTTCAAGAGCGCCCTGACGAGCGTGGTCAACAAGTACATCGAGCGCAGCAACGCGCTGGCCAAGAAGGACAAGGACATCCGGCTCTCGGGCGACGACGTGCGCGAGGGGCTGGTGTGCGTCCTCTCGGTCAAGGTCCGCGAGCCGCAGTTCGAGGGGCAGACCAAGACCAAGCTCGGCAACTCGGAAGCGGAGGGCGCGGTGCGCTCGGTCGTCAACGAGCTGCTCTCGCAGTACCTCGACGAGCACCCCAAGGTGGCCAACGCGGTCATCGAGAAGGCGGTCTCGGCGGCGCGCGCGCGCGAGGCGGCCCGCAAGGCGCGCGACCTCACGCGCAAGAAGAGCGCGCTCGACGTGGGCAACCTCCCGGGCAAGCTCGCCGACTGCGCGCTCTCCGACCCCGCGCTCTGCGAGATCTACCTCGTCGAGGGCGACTCGGCCGGCGGCTCGGCCAAGATGGGGCGCGACCGGAAGTTCCAGGCGATTTTGCCGCTCCGCGGCAAGATCATCAACGTCGAGAAGGCGCGCATCGACAAGGTGCTCTCCAACGAGGAGATCCGGACGATCATCACGGCGATCGGCTCGGGGATCCGCGAGGAGTTCGAGCTCGGGCGGACGCGCTACCACAAGATCGTGATCATGACCGACGCCGACGTGGACGGCGCCCACATCCGCACGCTGCTGCTCACGTTCTTCTTCCGCCAGATGCCCGAGCTGATCGAGGCCGGGATGATCTACATCGCCCAGCCGCCGCTCTACCGCGTGGCCAAGGGGAAGGAGGTCTACTACGCCTTCGACGAGAAGGAGCGCGAGACCTACGTCGGCCGCCTCGGCGGCAACGAGGGGAAGAACCTCAACATCCAGCGCTACAAGGGGCTCGGCGAGATGAACCCCGAGCAGCTCTGGGAGACGACGATGGACCCGGCCACGCGCACCTTCCTGCAGGTCACGATGGAGGACGCGGTGCAGGCCGACACGATCTTCTCGACGCTGATGGGCGACAACGTCGACCCGCGGCGGCAGTTCATCGAGACCAACGCGCGGTTCGCGTCCAACCTGGACGTCTGACCTCGCCCCCACGCGCGAACGCCCCCGCGGAGCCAGGCTCCGCGGGGGCGTTTGACGTTCGGCGGGGCGAGGAGGGCGGGTCGGGGACCCGCCCCTACATGCCGGTCACCAGGACTTCACGCCGCGGCGCTCGCCGTTGGCCTCGCTCCGCATCTGGCGGGCGAAGATGAGGTGGATGGCGATGAGCGCGCCGAACACCGCGATGAAGGCCATCCACGTGATGAACGTGTTGATCAGGTCGATCCCGCCCGTCGTCCCCATGTAGTTGGGGCGCGTGTGGTAGATGAGGAACGCGAGCACGCCGAGCAGCACCACGACGGTGCCGAGTAGCTGGAGCGTCAACAGCTTGGCGAACTTGGGCGACAGGCGGGGCGAGGGCACGTGGGAGAATCCTCCGCGCGAAGCGGCGTGGGTCAGAGTCGACGGCTCGGTGCGGCGTGGACGACGGAACCGGGGGGGCAAGCTACGCGCCGCCGGCCAGGACTTCGACCCCCGCCGCGCTCACGCGGTGCGAGACCAACGGCAGCGGCGCCGGCGGCGCGTCGTCCGACAGACGAACGGCCGCGGCGAGCGCGCGGTGCCCGGCGGCCAGCCCCGCCGCGTCGCGGGCGTGGATGGTCGCCAGCGGCTGGCCGCGCGCGACGCGGTCGCCGGGGCGGGCGGTGATGACAAAGCCCACCGCGGGGTCCACGGGGTCCTCGACGCGCGTGCGCCCGCCGCCGAGGGCGATGATCCCCTTCCCCACCGCGCGCGGCGCTACCTCGGCCACGCAGCCGTCCGCCGGCGCCTCGAACACGCCCTGCACGGGCGCGTGGGGGAGCACAGCGGGGTCGTCCACCACGCGCGGGTCGCCGCCTTGCGCGGCGATGATCCGCGCGAAGCGCTCGGCGGCGCTGCCGTCGGCGATGGCGGCGCGCAGCCGCGCCTGCGCCGCGTCGACGGTGTCCGCCGCGCCGCCCAGCACGAGCATCTCGGCGCCGAGCGCGTAGGTCACGGCCATCAGGTCGTCCGGGCCGTCGCCGCGGAGGGCGCGCACGCTCTCCTCCACCTCCAACGCGTTGCCGCAGGCGCGGCCGAGCGGGCGGTCCATCGCCGTCAGCAGCGCGACCGTTGGGCAGCCGTGGTCGGCGCCTAACGCGACCATCGTGCGGGCGAGCTCCAGCCCGCGGTCGAGTTGCGGGATGAAGGCGCCCGAGCCGCGCTTCACGTCGAGCACGAGGCCGGTGAGCCCCTCCGCGAGCTTCTTGCTCATGATGCTCGCCGAGATGAGCGGGATGGCCTCGACGGTGCCGGTGACGTCGCGGAGGGCGTACATCCGGCGGTCGGCCGGGGCGATCTCGCCGGTCTGGCCGATGAGGGCGCAGCCGAGCGTCTCGAGCTGGCGGACGGCCTCGTCGAGGGTCAAGCCGGTGCGGAAGCCGGGGATGCTCTCGAGCTTGTCGAGCGTGCCGCCGGTGTGGCCGAGCCCTCGCCCGCTCATCATCGGCACGGCGACGCCGCAGGCGGCCACGAGCGGCGCGAGGATGAGCGAGACCTTGTCGCCGACGCCCCCGGTGGAGTGCTTGTCGACGCGCCCCTGCCAGCCGAACGCGGCGAGGCCATCGAGGTCGAGCCGTCGCCCGCTCGCGAGCATGGCCTCGGTGAGCGCGCCGGTCTCGGCACGCGTGAGGCCGCGGAAGTAGACGGCCATGAGGAGCGCGGCCATCTGGTAGTCCGGCACGCGCCCCGCGGCGTAGTCGACGGCCAGCGCGCGCCACTCCGCCGGGGCGATGGCGCCGCCGTCCCGCTTGCGCTCGATCAGCTCGAGGGTCGGAACGGCGGGAGAGGGCGGGACGGGCGTGGCGGGCTCGGCAAACATCGGGCGCAATGTGGGGTAGCTCTCCCGGAACCCCGGGACTACACTCCGCGCGCGCCGGGCCGGCCGGGGGGTGTGGCCCAGTCCGCCCGGTCGCGCGCGGCCGGACCCGAAGCTAGCACCGACGGCCGGCCCGCCCGGCCCCGCCCTCCCCTCCCAGCCCGCCTCTCCGATGACCCTCCGTCACCTGCTCGCCGCCGCGGCCCTTGCCGCCGCCCCGGTCGCCGCCCCCACCGTCGTGCGGGCGCAGAGCCCCGCCGAGCACGTCGCCATGGGGGACCGCGACCGCGACGTGAACCCGGTCGGCGCGCTCGCCCACTACGAGGCCGCGCTCAAGGGCGACCCGAGCAACTACGACGCGCTCTCGCGCGGCGCCTACGCCGCGGTCGAGGCGGGCAAGCTGTCGGGCGACAAGGGGCGGCAGCAGGAGCTCTACCGCACGGGTGAAGCGATGGGGCGCCGCGCGGTGCAGGTCCGGCCGTCGGACGCCGAGGGGCACTTCGCGCTCGCGGCCGCCATCGGCCGGCGGGCGCAGACCATGGGGTCGCGCGACCGCGTGAAGTTCGCGGGCGAGGTCTACAACCACGCGAGCGAGGCGGTGCGGCTGAACCCGCGCCACGCGGGCGCCCTGCACGTCATGGGGATGTGGAACGCCGAGGTCATGCGGCTGAACGGGGTGAGCCGCTTCATGGCCAAGAACGTCCTGGGCGGGAAGACCTTCGACCGCGCGAGCTGGAACGACGCCCAGAGCTACCTGGAGCGCGCGGTGGCCGTGGAGCCGAACCGCCTCACGCACCGCGTCGACCTGGCCGGGGTCTACCTGGATCGCGGCAACAAGGCGCGGGCCAAGGAGATGATCGACTTCGTGGCCGCCGCCCCGGCGCGCGAGGCCGGCGACGCGCAGTTCAAGCGCGAGGCGGAGGCGCTCCGCGCGCGGCTGTAAGGACTCGGCGGTGCATACGCCGGTCTAAACATGGATCCCCGCGTGCGCGGGGATCCATGTTTGGGCCCGTCCCGGGGCGTCAGTCCCGCTCGCGGCGGGCGCGGCGCTCCCAGGCGTCCTCGGCCGCCCAGCGCGAGGCGGTGACGGCCCGCGTGACCTTCTTCCGCCCGCGCCGCGCCCCGCGCCGGAGGTCGTCGCCGAGGTCGTCCCAACGCTCGGTGAGTCGGCCGCCCGAGCGGCGGGCGCGGTCGGCGAGGCGGGCGCGGGTCTCGTAGCCGGTGGCCGGCGCGAGCAGCAGCGCCGCGCCGGCGCCGATGAGCGCCCCCACGGCGATGCCGGCCGAGAAGACGCCCACCTGGGCCCAGTCGGTCCCGGGGCCGGACTCGGCGGCCTCCAACGCGAGCTCGCGGCGGTGCGCCTCGCGCTCGGCGGCCGAGGCGTGGTCGTCGTGGCGGGCGAGGCGACTACGCACGCGGTCGCGGGCGCGCGCGGCGCGGGCGGCCCCGGCCGCGGCCAGACGTGGGAGCGCCCCCGAGGCGTCGGCCACGCCCTCGCTCACGCGGTCGACGAGGTGGCGGGTGGACTCGCGGGCGGCGTCGCGGCCGCGAGCGGCCAGCGCGGTAGCGCGGCGGAGGGCCGTGTCGGGCGCGGTCGCCGACGCGTGGGCAGACTCGTGGGCGGACTCGTGGGCGTCGTCGGGCGAGCCGTCGGGCGAGCCGCCGGCGCGGGGTGCAGCGTGGGCCATGGGGTGCCGAACCTGGTACGTGGGGGTTGGTAAGGAACTTGCGGCTCCGGCCGCAAATCGCTGCGACGTTGCGGCTTATCGAACGCGGCAGGCGGGCCGGCTGGCCCGCGCCGTCGTCGTGCGCCGAGGCGGCCGCCTGCCCCTGCTGGACCGCCCGCCGGCCCACCCGAGTACCGCCCGAGACCTGTCATGAGCGCCACCGGTAAGACCGTGCTCCTCGTCGAAGACAACGAGGACAACCGCATCGTCTATTCCACCATCCTGCGGCACTTCGGCTACACGGTCATCGAGGCGCTCAACGGCGAGGAGGGGATCGCCAAGGCGCACTCCGAACAGCCCGACCTGATCCTGATGGACATCTCCATCCCGATCATCGACGGCTGGGAGGCCACGCAGGTGCTCAAGCACGACCCCGCCACCAAGCACATCCCGATCATCGCCCTCACGGCGCACGCCCTGGCGAGCGACTGCGAGAAGGCCATGGAAGTGGGATGCGACGGTTACCTGGCGAAGCCGTGCGAGCCGCGCGCGGTGGTGGCCGAGGTGCAGCGCTTCCTCGGCAAGGCCGACCGGCCGGAGCCGGCGGGCAGCTCGGCCGCCTGAGCGCGCGCCTGAGCGCCGGGCCGAGCGCCGACGGGCGGGGCATGACGCCGGAGAGTCGCGCCGGCGCGCGCATCCTCGTGGTGGACGACCACGAGGACAACGTCGAGCTGCTGCGCGCGCGGCTGGAGGCGCGCGGCTACCGCGTGGAGGGCGCGAGCGACGGCCAGCAGGCGCTGGACCGCGTGTTCGCCGACCCGCCCGACCTCGTGCTCCTCGACCGCATGATGCCCAAGGTGGACGGGATCGAGGTGGCGCGGCGCATCAAGGCGGAGCCGCGGCTCGGCTTCGTGCCGGTCATCATGCAGACCGCGCTCGACTCCACCGAGCACGTGGTCGAGGGGCTGGACGCGGGGGCCGACGACTACATCGGCAAGCCGATCAACTTCCCCGAGCTGGAAGCGCGGGTGAAGGCCCTCCTGCGCATCAAGGCGCTGCAGGAGGCGCTGGCCACGGCCAACGCCGAGCTGCGGCGCGTGTCGCAGACCGACGGGCTGACGGGCGTCGACAACCGGCGGCACATCGAGGAGCGGCTGCACGAGGCGTTCGACCACGCGGCGCGGCTCAACGAACCGCTCGCGGTGGTGATGACCGACGTCGACCACTTCAAGAGCGTGAACGACACGCACGGCCACCAGGCCGGCGACGCGGTGCTGCGGCAGGTGGCCGAGCGGCTGCGGCTGACGGCGCGCGAGATCGACCGCGTCGGGCGGTACGGGGGCGAGGAGTTCCTCGTCCTGCTGCCGGGGGCGAGTTTGGAGGACGCGCGGCACTTCGCGGAGCGGGCGCGGGCGGCGGTGGCGGAGCGCGAGTTCACCTACGACGGCGGCGCGCTGCGTCGCACGCTGAGCGCGGGCGTGGCGTCGTTCCCGCACCCGGCCATCCGCCATGCCGAGGGGCTGGTGAAGGCCGCGGACGACGCGCTGTACGTGGCCAAGGAGAGCGGCCGGAACCGGGTGGTGGCGCACGGGGATTGAGGCCGGCGCGGGGGTACATTGGGCGGCATGACGCCCGACCCCACGGCGGCCGACGCCGCCCGCGCCGCCGCGCTCCGCGAGCAGTTGGAGCAGGCGAGCCACGAGTACTACGTGCTGGACCGGCCGTCGCTGAGCGACGCCGAGTACGACCGGCTGTTCCGCGAGCTGCAGGGGCTGGAGGCCGCGCACCCCGCCCTCCGCACGCCGGACTCGCCTACCCAGCGCGTGGGGGCGGAGCCGCAGAGCGCCCTCCCCAAGCACGCGCACCTCGTGCCGATGCTCTCGTTAGGCAACGCCTTCGACGAGGCGGAGCTGGCGGCGTGGGAGGACAAGGCCGCGCGGCTCGCGGGCGAGGGCGTCCGCACGGGCGGCTACACGGCGGAACTCAAGATCGACGGCGCGGCGGTGAGCCTGACCTACCGCGACGGCGTGCTGGTGACGGGCGCGACGCGCGGCAACGGCGTGGTGGGCGAGGACGTGACGCCCAACCTGCGCACGGTGCGCGGGGTGCCGCTGCGGCTGCGCGGCGCGGGGCACCCGCCGCTGTTCGAGGTGCGGGGCGAGGTGTACATGCCGTTCTCCGGCTTCGAGGCGATGAACGCGGAGCGGGCGAAGGCCGGCGAGCCCGTGTTCGCCAACCCGCGCAACGCGGCGGCCGGCGCGCTCCGCCAGCTCGACCCCAAGGTCACCGCGTCGCGACCGCTGCGCTTCTTCGGCTACACGGTGGCGCTGCCGGGGGGCGCGCCGCACCCGTTCGCCACGCAGTGGGCGCTGCTGGAGGCGCTGGCCGGGTGGGGGGTGCCGGTGGCGCCGCACCGCCGCCGCTGCGCGTCGCTTGACGAGGTGCACGCGTGGGCGCGCGAGGTGGAGTCGCGCGTGCGCGCCGAGCTGGACTTCGCCATCGACGGCGGCGTGGTGAAGGTCGACTCGGCGCGCCTGCAGGCCGAGCTGGGGGACGTGGGGCGCGAGCCACGGTGGGCGGTGGCGCGCAAGTTCGCGCCCGACATCGCGGAGAGCACGCTGCGCGAGATCGCGTTCAACGTGGGGCGCACGGGAAGCGTGAACCCGCTGGCCGTGCTCGACCCGGTCGAGATCGGCGGGGTGACGGTAAGCCGGGCGACGCTGCACAACTTCGAGCTGATCCGCGACAAAGACCTCCGCGTCGGGGACGTGGTGCTGGTGAAGCGCGCGGGCGAGGTGATCCCGCAGGTGATCGGCCCCGTGCCCGACAAGCGCGACGCCGCGAACCCGCCCTTGCCCTACGTCCCGCCCACGCACTGCCCGAGCTGCGGCAGCCCCGTGGTGCCGGGCGAGGACCGCGGCGCGCTTTACTGCACCAACTTCCAGTGCCCGGCGCGGCAGCTCGAAGCGCTCGTCCACTTCGCCTCGCGCGGGGCGATGGACGTGCGGGGGCTGAGCTACGCGCGCATCGAGCAGATGCAGACGGCGCCGGTGGTGCGGGACACCGAGGGCGGCGACCTCCGCCCGCTGCGCGACGCGTCGGACATCTACCTGCTGCGCGCCGAGGCGTTGGTGGCGCTCGACCGGTTCGCGGACAAGAGCGCCGAGAACCTCGTGGCGGCGGTCGACGCGAGCCGGGCGCAGCCGCTGTCGCGGCTGGTGTTCGCGTTAGGCATCGACTTCGTGGGGGAGATCGCGGCGCGGCTGCTGGCCCGGCACTTCGGCACGATGGACGCGCTGATGGCCGCCACCGAGGACGAGGTGCTGGCCGTGCGCGGCGTGGGCGACGTGATCGCGCGGAGCGTCGTGAAGTGGTTCGCCGACCCCGAGGCGCGGGCGCTGGTGGAGCGTCTCCGCGCGCGCGGCCTGACGTTCGTCGAGCCAGACTCCGCTGCCTCCGCGGGGACGGCGCTCAAGGGGATGACGGTCGTGATCACCGGCACCCTGCCCACGCTCTCGCGTGACGAGGCGCACAAGCTGGTGGAGCGGCACGGCGGACGCGTGACCAGCTCGGTGTCGAAGAAGACGTCGCTCGTCGTGGCGGGGGACGAGGCGGGGTCGAAACTCGCCAAGGCGCAGGAGCTCGGCGTGCCCGTGGTGGACGAGGCCGGGTTCCGCGCGCGGATCGAGGCCGGACCCCCGTAGGGGCGGGTCCCCGACCAGCCCTGCCGGCCGAACGACGGCGGCCGTTGCGCCCGGCCCCGGGCGGGTCGGGGACCCGCCCCTACAGCATCCCTTCGTAGGCCGGGTTGGGCGACAGCTCCCCGTCGACCAGCACCTCGCGGTCCCACGGCAGCACGATCGTGGCGCCGGTGGCGAGGGCGTGGAAGTCGGGCGCGTAGGGGCCGGTCTTGAAGCCCACGGCCGTGCGCACCTCGCTGGCGCCGGCGTTGACCACGGCGCTCAGCGCCAGCCGCAGCGTCACGCCCGAGTCGCACGTCTCGTCCACCACCAGCACGCGCCGGCCGCGCACCTCGGGCGGCGCGGCGCCGATCACGGCCGGCGTCGCGCGCACGGTCGCGGCCATGAAGCGGCGGCTCACGGTGATACTCGCGAACGGGCGATCCAGAATGGCCGCGATCACCGCGCCGGGCACCACGCCCGCCGTGGCCACGCCGACCACCAGCTCGGGGTCGTACGCGCGGGCCACCTTGAGGGCGAGCGCGCGGCTCAGCTCGCCGAAAAGGGGCCACTCGACGACGAGCAGCCCGCGGGCGGGGTCCACGGTGTCCTGGCGCGGCATAGGGCGCCGAAGCTAGCCCCGCGCACGCCCGCCGCCACCCCGCCGGCCCGGCTCGCCGCGCCGCATCGCGGTTGTAGGCATCCGACCGTGGGGATACCTTGCGCCGGCTCGCCCCCCGCTGCCCCTCACGAAACGCATGTCCTGGTGGAGCCGCCTGACCGGCGGCAAGTCCGACTCCGAGTCCCGGCCGGGGCGCGTTGACTACCTGAGCGAGGCCCTCGCCCTCGAGCGGCAGGGCGACTATGACGCGGCCCTCACGTCGTACCGGCTCGCGCTCCGCGACCGGCCCAACGACCAGCGCGTGCTGCAGAACATGGCCATCGCCTACACGCGCACCGGGCAGATGGCGGAGGCGGTGCGCTGCTACCGCGAGGCGCTCGAGCTCGACCCGACCCTCGGCGGCGCGCACTACGGGTTGGCCTTCCTGCTGCTCAAGCGCGGGGAGACGGACGCGGCGGCCGAGCACCTCGACGCCTTCCTGCGCCGCGCCACCCACGGGCCCGAGAGCGAGCGCTGGGTGCGCCACGCCCGCCAGACCCTCGACGAGCTGCGCGGCGTCGCGCCGTCCGACGCCGGCGGCGCCGGCGGCGCGCCCTGAGCGCCGCGGCCCGCCGCGCGGCCGGCGGCCAGGTCCTCGCGGTGGTGAGCCAGAAGGGCGGCGTGGGCAAGACCACCACCGCCGTCAACCTGGCCGCCGCCTTCGCCCGCCGCGGGCTCAAGACGCTCGTGGTGGACACCGACCCGCAGGGCTCGGTGCGCTACGGCGTCGGGCTCCGGCGCGGGCACGAGCCGTGGGGCGTGGCCGACTACCTGAGCGGGCGCCGCACGCTCCGCGAGGTCATCCTCCCCACCGCACTGCCGTGGCTCCGCGTCATCCTCGCCGGCACGGTGAGCGACGAGAGCGAGCACGCGTTCTACCAGCAGCTCGTGGCCGAGACCGACGTGCTCGGCGACCTCCTGCGCGCGGCGCGCGAGCGGTGCCACGTGGTGGTGGTGGACACCCCGCCCGGCCTCGGCCCCGTGACCCGGCGCGTGCTGGAGGCGAGCCAGCACGTGGTGGTGCCGCTCCAGGCGGAGCCGCTCGCCCTGCAGACCACGCCGCAGATCCTGCGCGGCATCCAGGACGTGGTGCGGGTGAACGGCGACCTCACGCTCGACGGGATCCTCCTGACGATGTTCGAGGCGGGGAACCCGGCCGCCGAGCGCACCGCGCAGTACGTGCGGCGCCACCTGCCCGCGCACATGGTGTTCGACCTCGTGGTGCCGCGCACGGCGCAGGCGGCGGACGCGTTCGCGGCCGGCCAGCCGGTGGTGCTGCGCGACCCGGCCGACCCGGCCAGCCAGGCCTACGTGAACCTGGCGACGCTACTCGCGGAGCGCTTCGGGTGAGCGGCGCGCGGCGCGCGGGGCGGGCCGTCGCGCCCCTCGCGGCGATCGGCCTCACGTTAGGCGGCGGCTGCGTGCGCGTGGACGCGGGGCCGAGCGGGGTGTCGTCGCTGCGCATCGTCGACAACCCGCCGAGCATCGTGGTGGGCGACGTGCTGCGCGACTCGGCGGGGCTGGAGACCGCGCTGCGCGTGGAGGCGCTGGACGAGGCCGGGCGCCCGGTGCCCACCGCGACCCCGCGCTTCACCTACGTGGCCACGCTGCGCGACACGTTGCAGCGCGTGCTGCCGGACAGCGCGCTCGCGGTCGACTCGCTGACCGGGCGGGTGCGGGCGCGCGCGGTGTTCGTGGTGCCGCAGGGGGTCGTGGCGGCGCGCGTCGGCGACCGGCTGCAGCTCCTCGACACGCTCGCCATCGTGCCGCGGCCGACGAGCGCGGCGCTCGACAGCGTCTTCCCGCTGCCGCTGCGCTTCGACTGCGTGGACACGTCGCGCACGCTCGCCCAGCGCCCGACGTCGCCGCTGGCCGGCGGGGTGGACACGCTCTACGCCTTCAACGCCGTTGGCCCCTTCCGCCTCGTCGTCCGCGGGGACTCGGCGGGCGCCACGGTCCCCGTGCGGCGGCGCCTCGTGCGCTGGCGCATCGACAGCGGGCCGGCCGTGCCCGCCGTGCGGCTCCCCGGCGGCGGGCCGGCCGACACGGTGGCGGCCATCGGGCTCGTCTCGACCGACGGCGACCGGCTGACCGCGCTCGACACCACCGACGCGAGCGGGCAGAGCGCGGTGCGCGTGCGCATCCGCCCCTTCGGGCTCGGCCGGCGCGTGGTGCCCGACACCTTTACCGTGCGGCTGCGGGCCATCGCGCAGCCCGGCCCGGTGCCGCTCACGAGCGGGGCCGAGCTGTACGTGCGCGTCCGCTTGGCGCGCCGGCCCGGCGCCACCGGCGGCACCTGCGAGTAGGCCCGGGGTAGCGGACGCGGCGGCGGACGGGACAGCGTGGCCTTCGTCCGGTCCCGCTTCTACCTTGGCCACTCTCCCGCCCGGCGCGGGTGCCCCGACCGCGCCCCCCTCTACACGCCCCACGACCCGCGCCCGTGCCGGAGGCAGCGATGCTCGTGCAGGACCAGCGGACCGCGTCCGCCCCCTCCCCCGCCGCGGCCGCGCCGACGGCCGCCCCGATCAGCAGCGCCCACGGCGGCCCGCGCCCGGCGCCCGGCACGATCAACGCCCTGTTCTTCGAGGCGATCGCGCGCTACGACAAAGCGGACGCCATGCTCTACCGCGGCGACGACGGCCGGTGGAAGCCGATCTCACACCTCGTGGTCGCGCGGCGCGTGCGCCACGTCGCCCTCGGCCTCGCCGACCTCGGGCTGGTGTCGGGGGACCGGGTGGCCATCCTGTGCGAGAACCGCCCCGAGTGGGCGATCGCCGACTACGGCTGCCTGACGGCCTGCTTTGCCAGCGTCCCGCTCTACCCGACGCTCCCGGCCGAGCAGCTCCCGCACATCCTGAACGACTCGGGCTCGGCGGCCGTGTTCGTGTCCACGCCCGCGCAGGCGGCCAAGATCGCGCAGGTGCGCGCGCAGTGCCCCGCGCTTCGCTACGTGATCGGCATCGACGCCGGCGCGGGCGACGGCTGCGACCTGACGATGGCGGAGCTGGAGGCGCGCGGCGCCGGGCTCGACTCGCACGAGCGGGCGCGGCAGTGGGAGCGCGACGCGCTGGCGGTGCGCCCCGACGACCTGGCCACGCTCATCTACACGAGCGGCACCACGGGCGCGCCCAAGGGCGTCATGCTCACGCACGACAACTTCCACTCGAACGTGGTGGCGGCGCGCAAGTGCGTGCCGTTCGACCGCACCGACCGGGCGCTGTCGTTCCTCCCGCTGTCGCACGTGTTCGAGCGGGAGGGCGACTACATGTTCTGGTCGGCGGGGTGCACCATCGCCTACGTCGCCAGCATCGACGACGTGCCGACGGCGCTGCAGGAAGTGAAGCCGACGATGGCGATGAGCGTGCCGCGGCTCTACGAGAAGATGTACGCGCGCGTGCTCGACAACGCGAAGGCGGGCGGCGCGGTGAAGTGGCGCATCTTCCAGTGGGCGAGCGCGGTGGCCAACCGGTGGGCCGACGAGAAGCTCGCCGGGCGCACGCCGGGCGGGCTGCTCGCGTGGCAGTACGGGCTCGCGCAGAAGCTGGTGTTCAGCAAGCTGCAGGAGCGCACCGGCGGGCGGATGCGCTACTTCGTGAGCGGCGGCGCGCCGCTGTCGGCGGAGATCAACAAGTTCTTCTACGCCGCCGGCCTCACGATCCTCGAAGGGTACGGTCTCACCGAGACGTCGCCGGTGATCGCGGTGAACACGCCGGCGGCGTTTCGCATCGGCACGGTGGGCAAGCCGATCGAGGGGGTGGAGGTGCGCATCGTCCCCTACCCCGAGGCGCAGGCGCCGGACGGGCTGATCCTCACGCGCGGCCCGCACGTGATGCGCGGCTACTTCAACAACGCGCAGGCCACCGCCGAGGCGATCGACGCGGACGGGTGGTTCAACACGGGCGACATCGGGCGGCTGGAGGACGGCTTCCTCCGCATCACCGACCGCGCGAAGGACATCATCGTGACGGCGGGCGGCAAGAACATCGCGCCGCAGCCGATCGAGAACGCGGTGAAGACGAGCAAGTACGTGGCGCAGGTCGTGGTGATCGGCGACAAGCGCAAGTTCCCGGTGATGCTCGTGGTGCCTAACTTCGAGTTCCTCGACGGGTGGGCGAAGCAACAGGGGCTGGCGACGGACGACCGCGCGGCGCTCGTGCGCGAGCCGGCCGTGGTGGCGATGCTGGAGGGCGAGGTGCGCGCCCGGTTCGCGGGGCTCGCCAAGTTCGAGACGCCGAAGAAGATCGCCCTGCTGCCGCGGGAGTTCACGGTGGACGACGGCGAGATCACGCCGACGCTCAAGATCAAGCGCCGGGTGATCGACGCGCACTACAAGGCCGTCATCGACGCGATGTACGAGGGCGACGCGGGCGGGGACTGATCGGCGGGGGCGGGTCGGAGACCCGCCCCTACGATCGACCCGCGCGGCGGAGGGGGACGACGGGGCCGGCCGACGCCGGCCCCGTTTCGCGTTCCGCCACCCAGTGGCGGGCGT
>ERZ1066120.1149-NODE-1149-length-17958-cov-10.992962_pt1 | contig 17958 bp, 18 predicted proteins | sample MGYA00382767_ERZ1066120 | MGnify/ENA primary metagenome ERZ1066120 (study PRJEB33369, sample SAMEA5778350) | biofilm metagenome | biome: Industrial cooling water; feature: Water cooling tower basin; material: Biofilm | place: United Arab Emirates | collected...
TCGCGGGCAGCTTGCCGCCTGCGCCTTCGGGCTTGGTGATCTGGCCCCAGACGGTTGCGCCATTCGCGCCGGCGAAGCTGAACCGGGTGGTCACGGTGGGCGCCAGCGACCCCATTCGGCTGGTCGCGACATTGCTGATCGGCATCGCCTGGCGCCAGCTTCGTGACAGGAAAAGCTCGGGCGGAGCGCCGATCGAATCCCGCGTGAAGACCAGCCGGCCGCCGTGCAGTGGCAGGGTGTTGGCGATATGCGCCTCATTGCCTGCTATGAGGTCGAGTTCCTGCACCGTCCCGGTCCGCGGATCGATACGGAAGGCAGGCGTGTCGAGCACATCCTGCGCGGTCGCGATCAGCCAGCGCGAATCGGGTGTCCAGGCGAGCGAGCCGACCGAACGGTCCCAATCTTTCGTCAGCGCAGTTACCGCCCCGCTTTTCATATCGCGAAGGTGCACCACCTGGCGGTCGGCCTCATAGCCGGGCCGCGCCATGGCGACATAGGCGAGATAACGCCCGTCCGGCGAAGGCGTCGGTAAAGTGTCTGTCGCCTGGTTTGCGGCTGTTAGATTAACTGGCGCCGCGCCAGTGAGATCACTGCGCCAGATGTCGAGATTGGTCGAGCGCGGCTCCGTCGCATCGGCTTGGCGGGCGACGAAGTAGAGGCTGCGACCATCCGCGGCCCACGCCACATCTTCATTGCCTCCGAAGGGCTTGGTCGGAGTATCGCCGCTCAGCGCATTAGCGCCGACCGGCCCGTCGACTGCGACACCAGCGCCGCCAATCTTGCCGTCGGCAAGCGGAAACACGAAGACTCGGCTGACAGTGCCGGGCGTTTCCCAGGCATCCCAATGGCGGACGAAGCCATCTTCGGAGCGGTAAAGGCGCCCGGTGCCTGGGCCGGGCAAATGCGCTTTGGCGTCGCGGTCGGGGCAACCGAAGTTCGGACAGTCGCGAGCGATATCGGCCCACACCGCGATACGATCGCCGCCGGGCGCCACCGCGAAGCCGTTGACGCCGATTGCGAAGTCGGTAACCTGAACCTTGCTGCCAGCGGCTCCATCGGGAGCTAGCCGGGTACGCCAGACCTGGCTGGTCGCTTCTTTTCCTGCCTGCGCAGCACTGTCGGCCAGAAAATAGATCCAGCCATCACCGCCGAAGCGAGCATCGCTGGCGCCGTCGAGCCCGGAGATTTTCACTGGGTTTGCGGCGCGGTCGTCCAATGTCCGAACCCACCAGCCGGTGGTGCGTTTATAGCTAGCCGGATCGGTTTCCGTGACCGGGAAAATCACCAGCTTCCCATCCGGACTCGCGCTCGGCGCGCCGAGCCTCGGCATGGTAACGAGATCCTGCGCGGTCATCGGCTTGGCCGCACCGGGTCGAGGCGCCGCGCCGGCCTGAGCAAAAAGCGGTGTCGAAAACGTTAGCGCAACTGCGCCAGCGAGTGAGGTGCGAGCCCCGAGAAGACTTATCATGATCCGGGCTTAATCCCGGCATCGGGGAAAGCAAAGCAAGACGATGGGGTCGCCTTTTAGCGGATCAGCCCTTCTTCCCGGCAATCCGCGCGATTTCGGCCTTGACCAACTCTTCCACCATCTGTGGCAGGTTTTCGTCCAGCCATTTTGCCAGCATCGGGCGCAGGAGCCCGCGGGTAAGTTCCTCCAGGGACGTCTCGCCCGAGCGCACGATCTGCGGCTGACGCCCCGGCTGCGCGAGCATGGCGAGGGCCGCGAAATTGTCTCGCATAGCGGTACTGGTCGCTTCGGTTATGAGCGCGGGCTCGTGTGCTTGGTCTGCCTCCCGGTCGTCCGCGTCCTCGCCGGCAATTGAAGCCATCGCAGCCTCATCGAGTTCGAGGATTTCTTCGGCTTCGTCTGGCGCTGTCGGCTCGACAGGGTCGGTTACGGGGGGGCGGCTTCCCGACGTGTTACCGACAGCGACCCCGTTTTCACGCGCGATCACCCTTTTGATCGATTCGAGAATTTCTTCGACCGAAGGTTCGCCCGCTTGTCCCATTTGTCCGCCCCGTTGCTCCACCGCGCGAATCGCGGTTTGCAGTATCTTAACGCGGCTCGCTGCCGGTTTCACCCAATCGTGAGACAGCAGCCTGCGGCACCTCGGCGGTCGCCGGCGGGACGTTCGCCGTGCTCGTGGTGGTCACGACGGGATCGGGATCGTCGTCCCAATCGAACCACTTCCCTTCGATCCGCTCATAGTTCGCCACCGGATCGTAGAGCAGGCCTTCCGGCATAAGGCCAAGATCGCGTGCTTCCGCCCGGCCCATCGCGGCAAGCAGGGAGAAGCCGGCTACGTAAGCGTTGCGCCTTGCCGTGACGAGCAAGACGCGCGCGTTGAGCAGCTCCTGCTCTGCATTCAACGTGTCGAGAATGGTCCGATTGCCGATCGAGTTTTCCGCGCGAACGCCTTCAAGACTCAGCGTGGCGGCATCTACCGCCGCCTGAGCGCTCTGGATTACCGCGGTTGCTGCCTGCCAGCTCGACCAGGCAGCACGCACCTGTGCGATTACGGCGCGCTCGGCCGCAACGACCTGTTCCAGCGCTGCAGCCTCACGTGCCTGAGCTTGTCGGCGCTGCGCTGCGGGCAGTCCGCCCTGAAATAGGGGCATGTTCAGTTGCACGCCAACCTGCACCGAGGTGGTGGTTTGCTGCGCAGCGTTTGGACCGCCCGTTCCCAGACTGCCGAGATAGTTGTTGTAAGTGCCGCCGCTAAAGACCGAGACTCGCGGTAGGCGCCCCGAGCCGGCGACCTCGACATCGAAGCCGGACGCCCGCGCTCTCTCCTTGGCGGCAATGAGGTCGGGGTTCTGCGCCAGCGCGATATCTTCCGCGTCCTCGACACTAGCTGGAAAGCCTGGAAGCGGCGGCGGGGGCTGCAGATCATCGGGAGCAAGGCCCGTTAGCTGGGTATAGGTCTCGCGCGCGTTGATGAGATTGGCCTGAGCGGTCCTGAGATCGCTTTGCGCTTGTGCCAGTCTCGCTTGCGATTGCGCGACATCGGTTCGCGTAAGATCCCCAATCTCAAACCGGTCGCTGGTCGCTTGAAGATTGACCGACAGAACATCGACTTGGTTTGCCTGGAGACCCACGAGTGCCTGGGTCCGCAGCACGTCCATATAAGCGGCGACGGTCTGGCTGAAGATGCTGCTCTCGGTTGCGCGCAAGTCGGCCCGACCGGCGCTGACACGGGCGCCCGCGCCGCGAATTCCGTTCCTGACCGCGCCACCGGAATAGATCGGAACCGCTAGGTTCAGATTGGCAGTGGCCAGCCGGTCTGGATTGATGAAATTGTCCGAAGCCTGCTTCACGAATTCGAGATATTGGCCGCTGGCATCGACAGAAGGGCGGCCCTGCGCCTTTTGAATAGCGACCGTTTCATCGGTCGCTCGTTGTCCGGCGCGAGCGGCGGCAAGCGTTGGATTGTTGCGATAGGCGGCCGTCAGTGCCTCCTGCAGCGTATCGGCTGCAGCCGGACCGGCTGCGAGGAATACCGGCAGCAGCGCAGTGGCGCTTAGCGCCAGTCGACGAACCCTCCCCTCAAGCATCAAAAACTCCAGCTCGCCTCCCGGTCGAAAGCGGAAAGGCGCGGCACGCCAATTTCCGCCAGCGGTACCAGCCCCAGTGCGCTGCCGGCCTTGCGCCCGGCGGCAAGCCGGGAAACGCCGCGATCGACCAGACCGGTCACAACGCGCAGACCCTCTGGCAACTTCTTTACCAGAGCCGAGGGCAAGTGCTCCACCGCCCCATCGATCAACAACAACGTCGCCGACTTGTCGCGGACCTTCCCTGCAGCCGCATCGGCGGCGCCGACCGTTTCCAGCGCGGCGACCATCGGGCCGACGAGCGCCGGCACATAGCCGCTGCCGCCATCGACCACGATTACCCGATCCTGAGCATTGGGGCGCGCTTCGGCCAACATCATTCCATGAAACAAGGGCGCGGGTAGCGCCCCGCCATCGGGCAGGCGCTGGGCGCGGTCCGAGTAGGCGGCTGCGCGCTGGTTTTCAGGGAGGAATTCTTCGCGCGGCACGCTTGCCATCCGGGCCAGCACTACCGGGTCGTTGACGCCGCTCGTACGGAGCTGGCTATCGATCATCGCCCGGCGCGCATCATCGTACATGGAGCGGGTTTCGGTGGCGATCATGCGTTAGTCTTTTTACCGGCTTTCACGAGTGGCGTTGCCTTAGGGACAACAGTGCTTGCTTCCAAGCGCTTTGACGCCTGCCAGCGGGCGGGCCTATGGGCAAAGCCGCGTTCGACCGGAGAGAAAGCAGTTTCGATGAGCGACATGATCACCATTCGCGAGGAAGACCTGATCGACAGCGTCGCCGACGCGCTGCAATATATCTCCTACTACCACCCGATGGATTACATCCGCGCGCTCGGGGCGGCCTATGAAGTCGAGCAGAGTGCGCCGGCGCGCGACGCCATGGCGCAGATCCTCACCAACAGCCGGATGTGCGCCGAAGGGCACCGGCCGATTTGCCAAGACACGGGCATCGTCAACGTCATCATCAGATGGGGGCAGAATTGCCGTCTTGAGTCGACGCGCAGCCTGCAGGAGGTCGTCGATGAGGGCGTGCGGCGCGCCTATAACGACCCGGACAACAAGCTGCGGGCCTCGATCCTGGCAGACCCCGCGTTCACCCGGCGCAACACGCGGGACAACACGCCCTGCAGCCTGATCGTGGACATGGTGCCCGGCAACACTGTTGGCGTGGACGTCGCCGCCAAGGGCGGGGGCAGTGAGAACAAGTCCAAGTTCAAGATGATGAACCCGTCGGACAGCATTATCGACTGGGTGATTGAACAGATCCCGCTCATGGGCGCAGGCTGGTGCCCGCCGGGCATGCTTGGCATCGGGATCGGTGGCACGGCCGAGCATTGCATGAAGCTTGCCAAGTTGAGCCTGATGCAGCCGATCGACATGGCGCAACTTAAGGCGCGCGGGGCACAAAGCGATCTCGAGCAACTCAGGATCGACATCTACGATGCTGTCAACGCGCTGGGTGTGGGCGCACAAGGATTGGGCGGGCTCTCGACTGTGCTGGACGTCAAGATCCTGGACTGGCCCTGCCATGCCGCGGGGAAGCCGGTAGCGATGATTCCCAATTGCGCCGCGACGCGCCACGCTCATTTCACGCTCGACGGCTCCGGGCCCGCCTATCTGGAGCCGCCCAAGCTGGACGATTATCCCAAGGTCGATTGGCAGCCCGATGCTGCGGCGCGCCGAGTGAACCTCGATGCGTTGACGCCGGAGGAGGTTGCTAGCTGGAAGGCGGGCGATCGCATTCTGCTGACCGGCAAGATGCTGACCGGTCGCGATGCGGCGCACAAGCGGATCAAGGATATGGTCGAGCGCGGCGAGCCGCTGCCGGTCGATTTCCGTGGCCGTGCGATTTACTACGTTGGCCCGGTCGACCCGGTCATGGGCGAGGTGGTCGGTCCCGCCGGCCCCACAACCGCCACGCGCATGGACAAGTTCACCGAGACGATGCTGAGCCTGGGGCTGCTGGTCATGATCGGCAAGGCGGAGCGCGGCCAGGGCGCCGTCGCCGATATCGCCAAGCACAAGGTCGCCTATCTGATGGCGACCGGCGGGGCGGCCTATCTCGTCAGCCGGGCGATCAAGGGCGCGCGGATCGTCGGCTTCGAAGACTTGGGCATGGAAGCGATCTATGAATTCGAGGTCGAGGACATGCCGGTGACGGTTGCGGTGGATGCCGCGGGGAACAACGTCCACACGCTCGCCCCCGCGCAATGGAAGCGCAAGATCGCCGAAGAGGGTTTGCTCCCGGTTCCATGAAGTCGTTCGACGAGCGCCGCGCTCTTTTCAACGAGGCGCGCCTGCTTATCCCGTATCGGGGGCCGATAAAGCGCTCGATATGACGATCGAAGAGATTCAGGCGCCTGACGCCCGCGCAAGCGTGCCGCTGCGTCACGTTGCGGCGTCGGTCGTGGCGCTATGGCTGTGCTATTTTTTGCTATCCACGGCGCGGTCCGTAATTCTGGATTTCGGCTTCCAGGCAGAGATGCTGTGGCGCCGTGGCGTGGTGGTGCTGGTGGGCGTCGCCATGACGATGATCGTGTGGCTCATCCTGCGCCTGTTCGACCAACGCCCACTGTGGGTTAAAATCACTGCGGCGCTACTGATAGCCATCCCTGCCTCGGTCCCGATCGCGCAGGCCAATCAATGGATTTTCCAAGATATTCAGGAAAAGGAAGAAGCTCGCGCGGCGCGTGAGCAAGGCTTTGGTCTGCGCCGGGACGTGACCGGGAACATTCTGGTCGATATTCCCGTCGACAAGATCGAGAATCTTCCTGGCGGCCGGCCGACCGGTCAACCGGGCGCATCGGCGACGGTGTTATTCCAGCCGGCGCCGACGACAATCGATCGCTGGCGACGGATCGTGGACGTGGCCCTGGGCCGTTATTTTGTGATCCTCGCCTGGGCATCGCTCTATTTCGCCATGCTCGCCGGCGCACAGGCCCGCGAATCGCAACGGCGCGAAGAGCGTTTCCGCACCGCCGCAAAGGCGGCGGAGCTCAGGAGCCTGCGCTACCAGGTGAATCCGCATTTTCTGTTCAACGCGCTCAATTCGTTGTCCGCGCTGGTAATGACCGGTCGCCCGGACAAGGCCGAGCAGATGATCCAGTCGCTGTCGCGCTTTTATCGCCACGGGCTTTCGGAGAACACGAGCTCCGACGTGCCTCTGGCGGACGAGTTCGATCTGCAGCGTCAATATCTCGAGATCGAAAAGGTCCGCTTCCCCGAACGGCTGCGCACTCGCTACGATCTGCCCGACGAACTTGCGAGTTATTTCGTGCCGGGGATGATCCTTCAGCCTTTAGTCGAGAACTCGGTGAAATACGGCGTTTCCGCGAGCGCCGCGCCAGTCACCGTTTCTATCGAGGCGCGCGAGGAATATGGCCGGTTGGTCATCACCGTGGCCGACGATGGTCCTGGCGACGGCCCACTGTCGCGCCGGGGCGGCAACGCTCGCGTCGATGGCAATGGCTGCGGAATCGGGCTTGCTAACGTCCGCGACCGACTTGCGGCGCGCTTCGGCGATGCGGCAAGCGTTTCATCCGGTCCGCGTGCGAATGGTGGCTACGAAACACAATTGAGGATACCGCTGGTGCGCCATGGCTGATGCAACGACCGCGCCACTGCCGACCTTGATCGTCGACGATGAGCCGTTGGCAATCGATAGGATGAAGGTGATTTGCGCGGACTTGCCGATGATCCGCGTGGTCGGCACGGCCAGCGATGGGGCGCAGGCACTCGACCGTATTGCCGAGCTTTCGCCTGAGCTCGTGCTGCTGGACCTAACGATGCCGGAGCTTGACGGCCTGTCAGTGGCGCGGCGATTGGCGGGAAAGACCAGCCCTCCGGCGGTAATTTTCGTTACCGCGCACGATGATCACGCTGTTGAAGCATTCGATCTCGATGCGGTGGATTACGTGCTCAAACCGGTCGAAAAGGACCGGCTCCAACGCGCCATAACGCGAGCACTTGCTCGGCGCGGCACGGAAATGGTGGCGGACGCTCAATCCCCCTGGCTCGAGGAGCTTTGGGTGCCGCACCGGTCGGAGCTGGTGCGGATCGGCGTGTCGGAGGTTGGACGGATCGACGCAGAGCGCGACTACGTCCGATTATACGTCGGGGAAGGGGGGGGTGCTCGCAGCTATCTGCTTTTGCAGACGATCGCGGGGTTGGAAGCGCGGCTCGATCCTGCCCGTTTCATCCGCATCCATCGCTCGATCATATTACGCCGCGACCGGATTATCGGGCTACGGCACGACGGCCTGGGCGTATGGTCGGCAGAAACCGCGGATGGAAAAACGCTTCGGATTGGCCGGACTTACCTATCCAAGGTCAAAGCAATGGCGGGGCGTTAGTCCACTCCAGTGTCGACGTCCGGGCGACATGGGGCGAGGGCGCTACCTGCCCCCGCCCCGTCGCGGGCCACCTCAGCCCTTTAAGATGGCAGTGCCGGTTTTAGCGGCGACTTGCTGTCTGGCGCTGGCAAGCGCGTTCTTCATGCAAACGGCCTGGTCTTGGGACAGCAAATAGGTGCTTCCGCGAGCATCGCGATATTCGCAAACGCGGCGCGCAGCGGAATTGATGCGGCGTTCCAGAGCAGCCACTCCTGCGGTGCTCGAGAGATTGAGATCGTCGAAGCGTACCACTTCGGAGCGAGTTTCGCGCGCGGGGTTGGCCGCAACTGGTAAGCTAGCCGTTAGCGCGAGGGCGAAGGTCATCAGTTTCAACATGGTAATCCTCCAGGGTGCGAGCCGGGCTGGGTTTGCCTTGGGGTTTGGGGTTGCCCGGCTCGCAAGGAGGTTGTGCGCGCGTCGAAAGGAAGGCGCATTCGACCGTCGACCAACGCGCAAATTCGCGGCATCAATTACATGTGTAATCGACGAGCGACGTTTCGCCCGGGATGAATGGCAGGGAACCTCGCGCCAACGCGGACGATTGCGGTAGAATGGACCGATTCGAAAAATCCTGGCTGCTTGCCAATGCAGCAAGCGGCAGCAACTCCCCCGCTACTTTGGAGGACTTAAAAGCATGCTTGGATGAGAGTGGCATCACCGTTCAAAAGCTTATTTCCTTTCCCGATGATGCCCTGCCCACCCCCGCTGATTTGCGAGCGGACGATATCCCCCTGATCGTCATTTACACCGGCGACGGTACTCTCAACGCCGCGCTCCGGCAGCTTAGCGGCTGGACCGGCGCAGTGTTGGTGCTGCCAGGCGGGACCAAAAACCTCCTCAGCAAACGGTTGCATGGGGATTATCTGCATCGAGACATCATAGAAGTGGTTGCGGCAGGAGGGGCAGTGCGACGGAGAGTTCAGGTGATCGCCGGACCATCCGGTCTAGCCTATGCGGGTCTGCTCGCAGGGCCTGGCACGCAATGGGGGTCAGTGCGCGAAGCAATGCGCGAAGGCGATATTGCCGCAATCGCCAGTGGCATGGCCGAAGCGATTGCCAAATCGACCAGTGAGACCCTGGTGCGCGCCGTGTCTCCACCGTTGGGGAGCCGACAAGGCTATCCGCTGATCGACATGACCCCGGGAGAACACGGCATCCAGATCAATGGCTACAGCGCAACCACGCCCGGCGAACTGGCACAGCAGGGCTGGGCTCTGTTACGTCGCGAATTTCGCGAGGGGCCACACGACCGGCTCGGTATTGTAGACGAGGTGACGCTTGAGAATGTCGATGGCTCGCCCGTCGAAGTGCTGCTCGACGGCGAAGCTTGCGAAGCTGCACCGCGGCCGACCTTTCGGGTCGCCTTGTCCGAAGTCGACCTGCTAGCTACGCATCATGGCTGATGCGAAGACGCTGATATTTCACCTTTCCGACATTCATTTCGGGCTCGAGAACAATCGAGCGCTCGATTGGGTGAAGCGGGAGGTGGAGGTTCGCCGCCCGCATGCGGTCGCGATCACAGGTGACATAACGATGCGCGCACGACGGCGCGAATTCGCCGCGGCGACCACATGGATCCGATCGTTGGATGCGCCGATCACGCTTGACGTTGGCAACCACGACCTGCCCTATTTCAATCCGATCGAGCGCTTCTTCAATCCCTACCGCAAGTTCCGTGGCGTGGAGCAAATGGTCGAGCGCGAGTTAAGCCTGCCCCAGCTGGCGGTGGTGCCCCTTCGAACAACGGCGCGGATGCAACCGAGGTTGAACTGGTCGAAGGGCTGGATCACCGGGGCTGCGCTCGAAAAGACGCTGCGAGCCATCGATGCGCTGCCGGCTGGGACAAGGGCGCTGGTCACCGCGCACCATCCATTGCGTGAAGTGGGGACCAAAGGCACCGCTCTGACCCGCAACGGCCAGCGCGCGCTGGCTGAGCTTGCCAAACGCCCCGTCGTGGCGGTGCTGTCGGGGCACGTTCACGATGCCTTCGACATTACCGAGCAGACGATAAACGGCTCGGTTCGCATGATCGGCGCCGGCACGCTGTCGCAGCGCATCCGCTCCACTCCACCCAGCTTCAACGAGATTACCTGGGACGGCGAGAAGCTGTGCGTCGAAGTCCGCAACCTGGCCGAATTGCCGACCTGCGACATGCAGATTGACGATGTCCCTGAAAACGCCATGCCGCCGCGCGAGCCCGGCGAACCGGTGGCACCTGCCAATGCAGTGCCGAGAGTCGATCCACCGGTGCATTGACCATGCGAAAAGGGCGGCCCCGCTGGACCGCCCCCTCATGCTCCGATGTGAGAAGCTTTTAGCGCTTGGAGAACTGGAAGCTGCGGCGAGCCTTGGCGCGGCCGAACTTCTTGCGTTCCACCACGCGGCTGTCGCGGGTGAGGAAGCCGGCAGCCTTGACGGTGCTGCGCAGCGCAGGCTCATACTTCGCGAGCGCCTGGGCGATGCCGTGCTTCACCGCGCCGGCCTGGCCCGAGAGGCCGCCGCCCTTGACGGTTGCGATCACGTCGTACTGGCCCTGCCGTTCGGTGATGGCAAAGGGCTGGTCGATGATCAGACGCAGCGTCGGGCGGGCGAAATAGACTTCCTGGTCGCGGCCATTGACGGTGACCTTGCCGGTGCCGGGCTTGACCCAGACGCGAGCAGTCGCGTCCTTGCGGCGGCCGGTGGCATAGGCGCGCCCCTGCTTGTCGAGCTCCTGCTCGCGCAGCGGCACTTCGGCGCGCTGAGCGATGACGGCCGCGTCGCCCTGGGGAGCGTCGCCAGCAATGGTCTTGAGATCCGCCAGGTCGGTGACGGTGGTTTCTGGGGTGTCAGCCATTAGACGGTCGCCTTGTTCTTGCGGTTCATACCAGCGACGTCGAGCGCCTGCGGCTGGTTGCCGGCGTGCGGGTGCTCGCTGCCGGCATAGAGGTGAAGCGCGCGCATCTGCGCCCGCCCAAGCGGGCCGCGCGGAATCATGCGCTCGACGGCTTTCTCGAGCACGCGCTCGGGGAAGCGGCCTTCCAGCACCTTGGCGGGACTGGTTTCCTTGATGCCGCCGGGGTGGCCGGTGTGCTTGTAATAGCGCTTGTCGGTCAGCTTCTTGCCGGTGAACTTCACCTTGTCGGCATTGATGATGACGACGTGATCGCCGCAATCGACATGCGGGGTGTAGCTCGGCTTGTGCTTGCCGCGCAGGATGTTGGCGGTGATCGCGGCGAGGCGGCCGACGACGAGGCCATCGGCATCGATCAGATGCCAGTTCTTCTCGACCTCGGCGGGCTTTATCGACCGCGTGACCTTGCTGAGGGCCTTCATGGCTGGGTACCTTGTTGATGAAATACAATCGCGGGGGCCGGCTGGGAGCGGGGCCGCGGGAGCGGCGCATTTGTCGCGCAAGAGCTGGAAAGTCAAGCTTTCGTGCGGATCTGTGGGGCGGTAAAATAATACCGTAGGCTAAATCACCCGTGTTTCCTGTCCCAGCCAGTCGCGGGTGGCGGCCGTTGCCATGACCGGCCAGGCGGTGATGGCGGGCGTGTCATAGGGGTGAAGCTGCTCGAGACGATCCATGGCCGCCGCAAACCGCTCTGCCGTGGTCTTGAGCAGCACGCCGCATTCCTGTTCGCACGAGCGGTCCCCCTGCCAGGTGAAGAGCGAGCGCATCCCGGGAACGACGTTGGCGCAGGCGATCAAGCGCTCGTCGAGCAGCGCCCCGATCGCCGCCCGCGCCTGCTCTTCATCGGGGAAGGGGCACCAGATTAGCGCCGCCTCCATGCTCATAGCGGCGTGCGGCCCAGCACATGCGCGCCCCAGGCAAAGGCCGCCACCAGCAGCGCGCCGACGAGCTGGTGCGCCACCGCGAGCCACAGCGGCATGCCCAGCACCACGACCGCGATTCCGAGCAGGATCTGGATGCCGAAAGCGCTGTGAATTGCGATCGAGGCCTTGCGGTCGAGTGGCCGCACGCGGCGCGCGAACCATACCAGCGCGCCCACGGTGACGAAGGCCCACCAGCGATGCAGGAAATGGATCAGAAACGGATCATGCGTCATCGCATAGAGCAGTCCGCGCGAGGCATCGAATTCCGGCACAAACCGGCCCTGCATCAGGGGCCAGCTGTCCGAGGCGTGGCCCGCGTCGAGCCCCGCCACCCAGGCGCCGAGCGTGAGCTGAATCGCCAGCACGGCGCCCGCGACACTCGCGGGCCAGGTCCAGCGCGCGCGCTGAGCCTTGCCGATTCGGGCCAACCGCCGGAGGTCGAGCGCGGTCCAGACCAGCGCGCCCAGGGTCAGCAGCGCGGTCATGAGATGGATCGAGAGCCAGAAATGGCTGACCGAAGTCCGCGTGCCCGACAGTCCGCTCGCGACCATGAACCAGCCGAACACCCCCTGCAGCCCACCGAGCAGGAGCAGCGCCACCAGCCGCGGCTTGTACCCGGCGGGAATTGCGCCGCGCCACCAGAACCAGGCCAGTGGCAGCGCGAATGCCACCCCGATCAGGCGGCCGAGCAGGCGGTGAAACCACTCCCAGAAATAGATGAACTTGAAGGCGGCAAGGTCCATCCCGGCAGGGCCGGTCTGATTGATGTACTGTGGAGTCTGCTTGTAGAGATCGAACTCGCGAAGCCAGTCGCCCTCAGTCAGCGGCGGCAGCGCCCCGCTCACCGGCTCCCAGACAGTGATGGAAAGCCCGCTTTCAGTCAGTCGCGTGATGCCCCCGACTGCTACGATGCCCACCACCATTGCGGCCACGATAAAGAGCCACACCGCCAGCGCCGCGGGACGCGCGGTGCTCATTTGAATCGGAGCGGGGGCGTGCATGACCCCGCCGTTTAGGTCTGGCGGGCGGGGCGAGGCAAGGGCTGCTATGGTGCGAAAATCGCAGCCGCGATTGCGTTTCCGGGATCGGCCGCGGTTGCAGTGTGTTACAACATCACATAAATGCCCGACCAATGCTCCCGTTTGTGACCCCGATTCGCCAGCGCCTCGACCGCGCCGGGATAGCGCTGTCGGCGCTTTGCGTGGTGCATTGCTTGCTGAGCGTTGTGCTCGTCTCCGTAATCGGACTGGGCGCGGAAGCCTTGTTCGACCCGGCGATTCACCGCTTCGGCCTTCTGATCGCGACACTGGTGGCGGCGGTCGCGATCGGCTGGGGCGCGGTCAAGCACCGCATGGCGGCGCCTTTCGTGGTGGCCATGACCGGCCTGAGCTTCATGGGCGGCGCCCTGGCGGTACCGCATGGGGTGCAGGAAGCCGTGCTCACGATCATCGGCGTGGCGCTGGTGGCGGTCGGCCATTTCATGAACCTGCGCCATTTGCGCACCTCCTGCACCCACGGCTGCGAGCACTGAGGGGCCAGACCTCCGACCTTGACTGACCGTGACATCGGTGCGGAGCCCCATCATCATCGGGCGTGCGTGCGTGTTCGACTGTTCAGGCACCCATACCCCCTTCCCCTGTGGGGAAGGGTCGGGGATGGGGGTTCGGCGGTGCGGGGGCTGTGCCACAGCTCGTGCGCGGTGAACCCACCCCCAACCCCCTCCCTTCAGGGAGGGGGCTTGTGGCGCTTCATTGCAAGCGAGGGCGATCTCATCGGCGCTCCGGCCGTTGCGAGTTGGGGGTCTGAACCCTAAGTGCGGGCGCATGAGCGCCCCCCTTACCCTGACCGTGAATGGCGAACAGCGCCGCACTTCCGCCGCCACTGTCGCCGATCTCGTCCGCGAACTTGAACTTGAACCTGCCAAGGTGGCGGTCGAGCGAAACGGGGCCATCGCACCGCGCTCGACACTCGAGCAGGTTGCGCTGGCCGACGGCGATGTGCTCGAAATCGTCCACTTCGTCGGCGGGGGCGATCATCAGCCCGCCCATGACGATAGCTGGACTGTCGCCGGCCGGACCTTCCGTAGCCGGCTGATCGTCGGCACCGGCAAATACCGCGATTTCGCGCAGAACGCCGCCGCGCTGGAGGCGAGCGGGGCGGAAATCGTCACCGTGGCGGTGCGCCGCGTCAATGTCAGCGATCCCAAGGCGCCGATGCTGACGGATTTCATCGACCCCAAGAAAGTGACCTACCTTCCAAACACCGCCGGCTGCTTCACTGCCGAGGATGCGATCCGCACACTGCGCTTGGCGCGCGAGGCGGGCGGCTGGGACCTCGTCAAGCTGGAAGTGCTGGGGGAGGCGCGCACGCTCTATCCCGACATGCGCGAAACGCTGCGCGCCACCGAGGTGCTGGCCAAGGAGGGGTTCCTGCCGATGGTCTATTGCACCGACGACCCCATCGCGGCGAAGCAGTTGGAAGAGGCGGGCGCGGTGGCGGTGATGCCATTGGGCGCGCCGATCGGCAGCGGGCTTGGCATCCAGAACCGCGTCACCATCCGCCTCATCGTGGAAGGGGCGAATGTGCCAGTGCTGGTCGATGCCGGAGTCGGCACTGCAAGCGATGCCGCGGTGGCGATGGAATTGGGCTGCACCGGCGTGCTGATGAACACGGCCATCGCCGAGGCGCGCGATCCGATCCGCATGGCGCGCGCCATGAAGCTCGCGGTCGAATCGGGGCGGGAGGCTTATCGCGCGGGTCGGATGGCGACGCGCAAATACGCGGATCCCTCAAGTCCTCTGGCAGGGCTGATTTAGCAAAGGATAAGTGCCGACGGGGCATCGATCCGAATAATTCCGCTCGCCCCGGAGAAATCTCGTTTCGTCGCTCACCGGCGATTAACCATTCGAGCGCATGTTGGGCTTCGCAACGAAGGAACGCCCATCATGGCCCTTGCCGGTACCGCGTCGATCACCATTGCAGAAATGCGGGAATTCGCGAGCTTCACCGCTGCCGAGCAGCGCTACATCCGGCGTAGCCTCGATATCGGCCTGGCGCGCCGCGATGCCTTCACGCTCTGGGGCCGCTCGCCGAACGAGTGCCTGTCCATTCGCGGCCAATATGTCGCTTACCAGGATTTGAAGTCGCTGCGCGGCGCGCTGCCCGACGAAACCAGCCTGGAGGGGATCGAAGCCTTCTGCGGCAAGCTCACCCGCCTCGCCGCCTTCGACCTGGCACAGGGCCGGATCGAAAGCTTCGGCGCCTTCCGTTTCCTTTATGAGCGGCTGCTCGGCGCCACCGTGCGCCCCTGGCTGCCCAGCGCCTTCTGCGCGGCAAGCGCCTTACCGCAGATCGCACCCGAGCGCCGCAAGACCTTGCTCCAATCCTTGAGCGAAGCGGCTGCGACCGCCGCTGGCTGGTCCACTCGCGAGCCGGGCTTCTTCCCCGAATTCATCGAGGAAGCGGCTGCTTGAGGACATGACGGCACCGGTCGCACATTCGCAATTCGTTACAGTAAGCTCTCCGTCTCGATTGGAAGCCGCCGTGATGTGGCGCGGCGCCGCAATCGGCTGTTTCGCGGAGCTGGAAGCGCTGGCTCTGCGTGCGCTTCGCGAATTGCATCCCAAGCAGGAGCTGTCGGCAAAATCCGGCGATTTCGTTGCCTGGTCGCGCTTCAAGCGGCTGGCGTCCGCGATCGCAGATCCAAAGTACCGCCCCTATAACGAGAAAATCCTGCGTATCATTGCCGCGCTGGACGACGAGCATGACTGGCGGACGGCGCTGGCCCACGGGCGGGTGAGGGCGACGGGCATCGGTGTGACACTTAGCTGGGATGCGGCCGACAAGGGCACGTGGCTTTTGCGGCGTTACCAACTGACGTGGCTGGAAGCGGTTGCAGCGCTGCATCGCATCGAAAAACTTCGTCGCGATCTGGCCAGTCAGCTGGGTCAAATCCGGCGCCATTGCGCATCGAACCCCAAAAACGCCGGCTGACGCGCCCGGCGCGGTTGGCGCTGGCGGATTTGCCAGCTAGCCTCAGCCAATGATCCTCGCCACCTCCACCGCGCGAAACCTCTGGGGCCTGAAACCCTGGGCAGTGGTTATGCCGCTATTGGCGGCGGCCGCAATCTTCGTTGGCAAGCCTGCAAGCGCGCCCCTCGCCATCCTTTGCGCCGTTCTGCTCGCCGGCGCGATCATGGCGGCGGTCTATCACGCCGAGGTCCTGGCGCATTATCTCGGGGAGCCGTTCGGCACGCTCACGCTCGCACTAGCGGTGACAATTATCGAAGTGGCGTTGATCGTGTCCATCATGCTGAGCGAAGGCGCACAGGCGCAGGCCTTGGCGCGCGACACGCTGATCGCGGCGATCATGATCACCATCAATGGCATCGTGGGGATCTGCCTGCTCGCTGGCGGGCGCATTCACCATGAGCAGACCTATACGCAATCGGGCGTGAGCGCCGGGCTCGCCATGCTGGCCACGCTGTCCGTGCTGACCTTGGTACTGCCCAATTTCACCACCAGCGCGGCGGGTCCATTCTACGCTCCGCAGCAGTTGGTCTTCGTGGCGGTGGTGTCGCTGATCATCTACGCCACATTTGTAGTGGCGCAGACCATCCGGCATCGCGACCATTTTCTTCATCGCATTGAGGACGCCGATGACCATGCGCACCAGGCCCCGGTGTCGCGGAGCCAGGCGCTCGCTGCGGGGGCGGTGCTGATCATTGCGCTGGTTGGGGTCGTCCTACTGGCCAAGAATCTTTCGCCGACCATCGAAGCCGCCGTCGAAGCAATGGGCGCTCCACGAGCGCTGGTAGGAATTGTGATCGCAGGTCTGATCCTCGCGCCAGAAGGCTTCGCCGCGCTGGCGGCGGCGCGCGCCAATCGCGTGCAGACCAGCCTCAATCTCGCCATCGGTTCGGCACTGGCGACTATCGGGCTCACCATTCCGGCGGTCGCCATCGTGGCCCTGGCGCTACACCTCGACCTGGAGCTAGGCCTGTCGATGCGCGGCACGGTGCTGCTCGCGCTGACGCTGCTGGTGGCGACAATCACCTTGTCGCGCGGCCGCACCACCGTGGTTCAGGGGGTAATCCACCTCGTGATCTTCGCGACCTTCCTGTTCACGACGATCGTGCCCTAGCCGCGGTCACTGCCCCGATAGAGCGCGTCCATCCGCTCACCGTAAAGCTCGCGAATCTTGTGGCGGCGGATTTTCATCGAGGGGGTGAGCTGCTCGTTCTCGATCGTGAAGGGTTCGTCGGCGAAGGCGAAGCCGCGCACCTTTTCGATCACTGAGAGATCGGCATTCACCCGATCGATCGCGGCGCGGATGGCGCTGCGGAAGGCGGGAAGCTCCTGCACCTTCTTGCAGTCGAACTTTTCGCCCTGGGCCTGGCACCATTCCAGCGCCCATTCGGCATCGGGTACGATCAGGCCCACGACATAAGGGCGCTTGTCGCCGCTCACCATTGCCTGCGCGATCTCGGGCTGGAGTGTCAGCATGCCCTCGAGCTTCTGCGGGGCGATGTTGTCGCCCTTGTCGTTGACGATCATATCCTTCTTGCGGTCGGTGATGACGATCCGGCCTGCCTCGTCGAGATGGCCGATATCGCCGGTGTGGAGCCAGCCGTCCTTGATGGTGCGCTCGGTCTCGGCGCGGTTCTGCCAATAGCCGTGCATCACCAGCTCGCCGCGCACGAGGATCTCGCCATCCTCTGCGATCTTGACCTCCACGCCGCGCAGGGGCGGGCCGACCGACGCCATGGCAATGCCGGCGGCCGGGCGGTTGCAGCTGATCACCGGCCCCGCCTCGGTCTGGCCGTAGCCTTGCAGCATGGTGAGGCCCATCGATTCGAAGAAGATGCCAACCTCGGGATTGAGCGGCGCGCCGCCCGAGACCATGGCCTTGATCCGGCCGCCGAAGCGCTGGCGGATCTTGGGGCGCAGCAGGCGGTCGACGGCCATGTCGCGCAGGCTGTCGCCGATGCGATGACGGCCCGCCGCGCGGCGCTCCCCCACCGCCAGCGCGGTATCCATCAGCGCATTGGCGAGCCGGCCCTGCTTTTCGACCTGTTTCATGATGCGGGTGCGCAGCACCTCGAACAGGCGCGGGACCACGACCATGAAGGTCGGCTTGGTCTCCTCGATATTGCTGGCGAGCTTCTCCAGCCCTTCGGAATAATAGATTT
>ERZ1066120.1150-NODE-1150-length-17955-cov-11.328380_pt1 | contig 17955 bp, 13 predicted proteins | sample MGYA00382767_ERZ1066120 | MGnify/ENA primary metagenome ERZ1066120 (study PRJEB33369, sample SAMEA5778350) | biofilm metagenome | biome: Industrial cooling water; feature: Water cooling tower basin; material: Biofilm | place: United Arab Emirates | collected...
ATGCGCGCGCGCGCGGCGGCCGCGGTCGCGCGGATCTCGCGGCCGGCGTGCGCCGCGTCCTGCGCCGCGTCGCCGATCGCGTCGCCGCGCGCGGCCACCGCGCTCACCGCCAGGTCGGCGTCCTCCAGCGCCGCGAGCTGCACCGCGGCCCCCGCCGAGATGTCGAGCACGGCGCCGGTCACGTGCTGCGTGGCGCCGGCCGTGGCGGTGCTGTTGGCGGCCAGCTCGCCGGCGGCGGCGGTGACCTGGTCGGCCTCGTCCTGCACGCGCGCGAGCAGCGCCTGCAGCCGCGCGCGCGCCCGGTCCACCTCGGCGCCTAACGCCTCGTACTCGGCGGCGGCGGGGGGGCGCGGGGCGCCGTCGCGCAGGTCGCCCTCCCCGATGGCCGCGAGGGCCTGCTGGAGCCCCCCGAGGGGGCGCGTGACCGCCCGCGAGGTGGCCGCGCCGGCCCACGCCGCCACCGCGAGCGCGGCCAGGAGCAGCGCGACGAGGCCGGCCTCGGCGCGGCGTGTGGCGGCGGTCATCGCGGCCTCGCGCTGCGCCGTGCGCACCGCGGCCGCCGCCCGGAGCCGGCCGAGCTCCTGCTCGATCCCGGCCACGTCGCCCGACAGGCGGGTGAGCGTGGCGGTGGCGTCGCCCGCCTGGCCGAGGGCGCGGTAGGCGCGCACCATGGCCAGCCGGGCCTCGACGGCGGCCTGGAGCTGCCCCACCGCCTCCAGCCGCTCGCGCTCGGCGTCGCCCAGGCCGGCCAGCGCGACGGCCTCGCGGCGGAGGGCGTCGGCCTCGTCCATCGCCTGCTGGTACCGGCGCGCGTCGCCCTCCGCGCCCGACTCCGCCGCGCGCGTCCCGGCGACGATCTCGCGGAGCACGGCGGTGCCCACCTGTTGCACGGTGTCGTAGTGCCCCTGCAAGCCGGCCACGGTGTCGGCCGCGCGCGTGCCGGCCGCCTGGAGCGCGGCCACGCCGAGCGCGCCGGCCGCCGCGAGGAGGACGAGTGTGGCCCCGAAGCCGGCCAGCAGGCGGGCCCGCACGGTCCGGAAGGGCGCGCGGAGCCGGGCCCAAACGGGGCCCACGGCGGGCGCCGTCCAGCGCCCGGCCACGGCCACGGCGCCGAGCCCGGCGGGCGGCGTCAGGGGCGGGAGCGTGGTGCTCACGGCGCGCGTCCGGGCACCGTGGCCACGATCACCCCGCGCGCCGCCACGCCGTGCGCCGTGTCGAAGGCGATGGGCCCAACCAGGCCGGCCGCCGCAGGCGCGCTACGGCCGAGGGCGGCCAGGTGGTCGCGCACTCGGCGGCGGCGGTCGGGCGCGGCGCGGTCGACGGCGAGGGCGGCCTGGCCGAGGAGCAGGGTCGCCTCATAGCCGAGCGCGGCGCGCACGCCCGGGCGCTCACCGAAGCGCGCCTGGTAGCGGGCGACGAAGGCGCGGGCGGCGGCCGGGGCGCCCGGCGCGCTCGCCCGGTCGGCGGTGAAGGTGGCGGCGTAGCGCGTCCCGGCGAACTCGGCGGAGTCGGCCAGCGGCGCCACGGCGTCCCCACCGACGAGCGGGACGCGCACCCCGGCGGCGCGGAGGGCGCGGAGGAAGTCGGCCGCGTCGCTGGCGGCGCCTGGGAAGAGCACCACGTCAGGGCGGGCGGCGGCGAGCGCGCGCGCGTAGGCCGGCCACTCGGTGACGCCGTGCAGGTACGGGTCGCGCGCCACCACCACGCCACCACCCGTCGAGTACGCGCGCACGAACGCAGCCGCCCAGTCGCGTCCGTACGAGTCGGCGCGGTAGACGACCGCCGCGCGGCGGCTGCCGAGCGAGTCGCGGACGTAGCCCGCGACGTGGCGGCTGGCCACGTCGTCGCTCGGCGAGAGGCGGAAGAGCCACGGGCTGCGCCCGGCGAGGGCGGGGCTCGTGGCCGTCGGGGTGACGGCGACGACGGCGCGGGCGCCGCCGCCAGCCGCGTCCTCGACGATCGGGAGCGCGTCGAGCGTGCGTCCGCTCTCCGCGTCGCCCACGATGCCGAGGACCGCCGGGTCGTCGCGGAGGCGCTCGGCGGCGGCGACAGCGCTGGCCACGCTCGGCGGGGTGACGCGGAGTGAGAAGCGCACGCCGGCGGCCCGGGCGTGCGGGTCGGTGCGCAGCACGTCGAGCGCGAGCTGGGCGCCCTGGGCGACCGCGGCCATCCCCGGCCGGTTGGGGACCAGCACGCCGATGGCGACCTCGTCCGTGGCGGGGGCGCGGACGGGCGCGGCGGGGCGGGGGGCGCATGCCGTCGCCCCGTACCCGAGGCCGACGACGAGCGCCGGCACGAGTGCTGCTGCGAGAGCGCGCGGGGAAGGGGTGGGGATCACGGGAGGAGGACGGGGCCAACCGCGGGACGATCGACCGCGCGGCCCGGAAACAGGGGCGCGGTCTGCCGCGCTCACTCGGGTGCTCCGGCTGGGCCCGAACGCTGTTCCGCCGTTGCTCGGCCAGAAACGGCCCGGTTACCTTGCCGGTGCTTCACCACGGCCCCACGCACGTCCCCGGTGGCGCGCCCGCGCGCGCCGCGGCCCGTCTGGCCCGCCCGTCAGGCCGTCACCCGACGCTCCTACCGATTCACCGATGCCACCGTCCCACCGCCGTTGGCGGCCCGCCGCCACCGCGCTGCTGGCCGTGGCGGCCCTGGCCGCCCTCGCGGCGTGCAGCCCGGCGCCGTTCTTCCGCGGCCCGAACTCGATCTTCACGCGCTACACCGAGACCAACCGCGACGTGAACGGGCTGTTCGACAGCCTGTTCTTCTTCGGGACGGTCGTGTTCGTGCTGGTCGAGGCGCTGCTGCTCTACGCGATCGTCAAGTTCCGCCGGAAGCCGGGGCAGGCCGAGCCCAAACACGTGCACGGCAACACCACGCTCGAGGTGTTGTGGACGGCCATCCCGGCGGTGATCCTGATCTTCATCGCCGTGCCCACGGTGCGCACGATCTTCCGCACCCAGGCCAAGGCGCGCCCGGGCGCGCTGCAGGTCGAGGTGATCGGGCACCAGTGGTGGTGGGAGTTCCGCTACCCCGAGTACAACATCACGACGGCCAACGAGCTGTACCTGCCGGTGGGGCGCACGGTGAACTTCGCGCTCAAGACGGCGGACGTGCTGCACTCGTTCTGGATTCCGGCGCTGTCGGGCAAGCGCGACCTGATCGCCAACCACACCAACTTCCTCTGGTTCACGCCGGACTCCGTGGGCGCGGCGAGCTGGAACGGCCACTGCGCCGAGTACTGCGGGGCGAGCCACGCGAACATGAAGTTCCGCGTCTACACGGTGACGCCGGAGCAGTTCGCGAGCTGGACCAAGGGGCAGCAGCAGGTGGCGGCGTTCGGCGCGGTGGCCAACGCGGGCACCACGAGCGGCCCGCAGACGGTGGGCGCCCCGGCGGCCGCCGCGGCGACGGCCAAGCAGGCCGGCGCCGGCGTGCGCGAGAGCGGCCCCCGTGCCGGCGAGCAGGGCCTCGGCGACGAGGCCGCGGCGCGCAACAACCCGGTGCCCACGCAGCCGGCGAGCGGCGCCGGCGCGGCCGGCAACCCCAACGCGGCGCCCACGCCGGCCACGCAGGCGCAGCAGGCGCAGTTCGCGAACGTGCCGGCGGGCTACACGTACCCGGCGGCGTCGCTCCCCAAGCACGTGCGGCCGAGCACGCCGATCCCGGCGGACCTCAAGCGCCGCGTCAACATGCAGCTCGTGGGCGACCCGGCGCGCGGGCAGCAGGCGTTCCTGTCGTGCATCGGCTGCCACTACATCAACGGCAACCCGATCGCCATCGGGAAGATCGGGCCGAACCTGACGCACATCGGCTCGCGCAACACGCTCGCCGCGGGGCTCTACCCGAACGACACCGAGCACCTGCGCGCGTGGCTCAAGAACTCCCGGGCGATGAAGCCCGGCGTGACGATGCCCACCCTGGGCCTCGGGGAGACCGATCCGGTCACCAAGCAGAAGGTCACCGTGGGCGGGCTCACGGATCAGCAGATCGCTGACCTCGCCGCCTACCTCCAGGCCCTGAAGTAACCCCGCCGATGGCTACGATCGCCGCACCCACGTACGCCCCGGCCGCCGCGCCCCCGCGCGTGGCCGACGAGCCCACCGGGCTCTGGAGCTGGCTCACCACGGTCGACCACAAGCGGATCGGGACGCTGTACCTGTTCACGTCCCTGTTCTTCTTCGTGTGGGGCGGGCTGGAGGCCGCGGTCATCCGCGCGCAGCTCGCCGGCCCCAACATGACCATCGTCTCGGCCGAGACGTACAACCAGCTCTTCACGATGCACGGCACCACGATGGTGTTCCTCGCCATCATGCCGCTCAGTGCCGCGTTCTTCAACCTGCTGATCCCGCTCCAGATCGGCGCGCGCGACGTCGCGTTCCCGCGGCTCAACGCGTTCTCGTACTGGATTTATTTGCTGGGCGGCATCTTCATCACCGCGCCGGTGCTGTTCCACGTCGCGCCGGACGGCGGGTGGTTCGGCTACGCGCCGCTCACCACCAAGGCTTCGAGCCCCGGCATCAACATCGACTTCTGGGTGATCGGGCTCCAGATCCTCGGCATCAGCACGCTGGCGGCGTCGTTCAACTTCATCACGACGATCGTCAACATGCGCGCGCCGGGGATGAACATGATGCGCATGCCCATGTTCACCTGGAATGCGTTCATCACGCAGTTCCTGGTCATGCTGGCCTTCCCGGTCATCACGATCGCGCTGCAGTTCCTGATCTTCGACCGGTTCTTCGGGACCAACTTCTACACCACGGCCGCGGGCGCCGACCCGCTGCTCTGGCAGCACCTGTTCTGGATCTTCGGGCACCCCGAGGTCTACATCCTCATCCTGCCCGCGTTCGGGATGGTGAGCGAGGTGATCCCGACGTTCAGCCGCAAGCCGATCTTCGGCTACCCGGTGATGGTGTACGCCACCGTGCTGATCGGCTTCCTGGGCTTCGGCGTGTGGGCGCACCACATGTTCGCCGTGGGCATGGGCCCGGTGGCGGACTCGGTGTTCGCGCTCACCACCATGCTCATCGCCATCCCGACGGGGGTGAAGATCTTCAACTGGATCTCCACGATGTGGGGCGGCGCGATCCGCTTCACGACGGCGGCAAAGTTCGCCATCGCCCTCGTGGGCATGTTCACCGTCGGCGGCATCTCGGGCGTCATGCACTCGTCGCCCCCGGCCGACCTGCAGCAGACGGACACGTACTTCATCGTCGCCCACTTCCACTACGTGCTGTTCGGCGGCTCGATGTTCGGCCTGTTCGCCGGCATCTACTACTACTTCCCCAAGTTCATCGGCCGCCTGATGAACGAGCGGCTGGGGAACTGGAGCTTCTGGACGATGTTCGTCGGGATGAACCTCACGTTCTTCCCGATGCACTTCTCCGGGCTGCTCGGGATGCCGCGCCGCATCTACACGTACGACGCGGACCAGGGCTACACGCTCTACAACCAGCTCTCCAGCATCGGGACCGCGATCCTGATCGTGGGCGTGGCCATCTCGCTCTACAACCTCGTCCGGAGCTGGAAGAAGGGCGAGGTCGCGGGCAACGACCCGTGGGGCGCGGGCACGCTGGAGTGGACGATCCCGTCGCCGCCGCCCGACTACAACTTCGCCGAGCTGCCGCGCGTGACGTCGCGCTACCCGCTGTGGGACGTGAAGGCGCCGGCCCTCACCCGCGAGGTGCCGCACTCGGAGCGCGGCGACCGGGAGCTGGAGGTGCAGGGGCCGGGCGCGCTCAACGGCGACCACGACGTGTTGGGCACGGCCGACATCAACCCGACCGGCGGCCCCGGCCCCCGCGGCGGCGCCCCGGTCATGGCCAACGCGATGCAGCGCGCCTCGGAGCGCCCCGGCGGGCGCCTCCCCACCGCCCGCGAGCTCGGCATCCCGATGCCCAACCCGAGCATCTGGCCGCTCGTGTGCGCCACCGGCGTGGTGGTGATGTTCTGCGGGCTCATGTTCCTGGAGAAGAGCACCAAGCTCGGCGTCTCCGTGATGGTGCTCGGCGGGCTGTGGACGGCCGCGTCGCTGCTCCACTGGCTCACCACCCCGCTCGAGGACGCGCACTAAGATGGCCGGCGCAGCCAGCACGACCGTCGATCAGATCACGTCCGCCAACCAGGCGGACACGCACACGCAGGGGCACTACACGACCACCGGCCTCGACAACCGGAAGATCGCCATCTGGGCGTTCATCGGGTCGGAGTGCATGCTGTTCACGTCGCTGATCTCGACCTACCTCATCTACAAGGGCCGCTCGCTCGTGGGCCCGTACCCGCACGAGCCCTGGACCGACCCGGCCACGAAGAAGGTCTTCCCGGCCATCCTCGACATCCCGGTCACGTCGGCGTCGACGTTCGTGCTGCTGATGTCGTCGCTCGCCATGGTGCTCGCGCACAACGCGGTGGTGAACGCGGACAAGCCGCGCACCTCGATCTGGCAGTCGAGCAAGCTGTGGCTCGGGCTCACGGCGTTCCTCGGCGCCGTCTTCCTCTGCTTCCAGGCGTACGAGTTCACCTCGTTCGTGCACGAGGGGCTCACCATCCGGACCAACCTGTTCGGGTCGAGCTTCTTCACGCTGACGGGCTTCCACGGCGCGCACGTGACGGCCGGCGTGCTCTGGCTGCTCGCCCTGCTCGCGATCGACTTCAAGCGCGGGCTCCGGCCGAGCGACGCGCTGGCGGTGGACCTCTCGGCGCTCTACTGGCACTTCGTGGACGTCGTGTGGATCGTGATCTTCACGCTCGTGTACCTCATCCAGTAGGCCCGGCCATGGCGAACCAGATGCAGGCGGCCAAGGAGGCCGCCGTCGAGGCGGGCGCCGGCCCGGTGGCCGCGCAGCAGCACGCCGACGCGCACGCCGGCCACCCGACGGCCGCGACCTACGTCAAGATCGGGATCTTCCTCACGGTCATCACCATCGCCGAGGTCTGGGCGTACTACATCCCGGAGCTGGTGGCGGCCAAGGGCGTGTTCATCACGCTCCTGCTGGTGATGAGCGCGGTCAAGTTCGTGACCGTGGTCGCCCTCTACATGCACCTCAAGTACGACCACCGGATCTTCCGGGCGTTCTTCATCGGCCCGTTCATCGTCGCCGCGGGGACGATGATGGGGCTCATGTTCCTGTTCGGGAAACTCGCCATCCGGCTCGGCATCCTGAACTGACGCGTCAGGCCGGCTGTTCGCGCGGGGCCGGCCCTGGACGGGGCCGGCCCCGCGTCGTTTGCCTACCACCCCACGATGCTGGCACTCCTGCACCCGGTCGCCCAGGTGGGCGCCGGCTTCTCGGTCCACCCGAGCACCGCGATCGGCCTCGCCGCCCTCGGCGCCGCGTACGAGTGGCGCGCGCGCCAGGGCGCCCGCGAGGCGCGGCTGTTAGGCGCGCCCGTCAACGAGCTGCCGGCGGCGCGGCGGCTGCTCTTCCACGGGGCGCTGCTCGTCCTCTTCCTCACGCTCAACGGCCCCGTCCACGACCTGAGCGACGAGTACCTGTTCTCGGCGCACATGGTCCAGCACCTCATCCTGGAGCTGCTGGTGCCGCCGATGCTGCTCGCCGGCACGCCGGGGTGGATGCTGCGCCCGCTGCTCCGCGTGCGGGGCGTCGGCGCGCTGGCGCGGTGGATCACGCGGCCGGTGATCGCGTTCGCGGTGTTCAACGTGGTGCTCGCCGCCTGGCACCTCCCGCCGCTCTACAACCTGGCGCTGGCGGTGCACGCGGTGCACATCCTCCAGCACCTGATGTTCCTCGCGGCGAGCGTGCTGATGTGGTGGCCGCTCATGGGGTCGCTCCCCGAGCTGCCGCGGCTCAGCTACCCGGGGCAGATGCTGTACTGCTTCCTGATGACGCTCCCCATGAGCGTCGTGGCGGTCTACATCACCATGGCCGACCGGGTGCTCTACCCGCTGTACGCCATCGCGCCGCGGGTGCTCGGCATCAGCCCGCTCGAAGACCAGCGGTACGGGGGGCTGATCATGTGGGTCCCCGGCGGGCTGTTTTTCTACGGGGTGATGACCGTGGTGTTCGTACTCTGGACGCGGCGCGGCGGGGAGGACACGGCGGGGGCGGCGCAGGTGGCGGGCTAGTCCGCCGCTCAGTCCGCCGGCGCCGGTTCCGGGTGGAGGTGTACGACCGTTAGGCCGGCCTCGCGGGCCGCCAGCGCGTCGGCCACCAGCAGCCGGTGGCAGTGGCCCGGGTCGGCTTCGAAGCACAGCAAACAGGCCCGCTCTGCCCGCGCCAGCGCCCCGACCTCCGCGAGCGCCGCCTCCGCCGGCGCGGTCGCCAGGTGCTCTGCGAAGATCGCCCGCATGGCGGCGTGGCGCCCCGCCCGCGCGGCCGCGCGCCCGTCGGCCGGGGTGCCGAGTGCGGCGGCGTGCCGGTAGGCGATGCCGGCGTCGGCGAGGCCGCCGGCCAGGCGCGACTTGGCGAACCCCGGACGGCGCGAGCGCGCCGCGGCGCGGACGTCGACGAGCAGCGTCACGCCGGCGGCCCGAAGGGCGTCGATGACCGCCGGGGGTGTCGCCCCCTCGTAGCCGATGGTAGCGAGGACCGGCGGGGTTGAGCGCTTCGCCCGAGGGAACGCCATCACGTCCGATTCCCGAGCGAGCGGTTCTGCCCCGGCGAGCACGATGGCACCAGAGTCACCTCAGGCGCTGGGCGGTTCGCCCACGAGCGCCGTCACCTGCGCGAAGCGGGCAAGGTCGCGGTCGAACGTCAGCAGCCTGTGCCCGTCTCGGGCGTAGTCTGCGGCGATGGGTTGGTCCATCAGTCCTGGCCCTCCGCGTGCCGGGGACGCCGCGAGCGCGTTCAACACGGCGGGAGCGACGCCACTCGCCTGAACACGCGGGTCTGCGAGCAGGCTGGCCAGGGCGGCGACGGCTTCGCCGTGCGGGACGCGATAATGGTGACGGAGCGCGAAGTACGACTCTCCGGCGACCAGATCGGAGACGGCGACGGGCGCCGCCGCACGCTCCACAACCGCGCGCGCGGCGGCGGCCTGCTCCGGGGGTGACCCTGTGAGCAGGCGGAGCACGACCGACGTGTCGAGGGCGAGGCTCACCAGCCGCTGGTGTCTCGCCGCCCGGTCGCGACGCTCGCCCGGACCGACGCCATGTCATGATCGTCGACCGCAGCGGCATAGTGGGCGAGGACGGCATACCACGCCGGAGCCGGAACGTCCGTCGGGACGGGCACGTGGTGGGAGCCACCAAGGACTTGGCGGACCCCCTCCGCGACGAGGTCGGGGACCGTGCGACCACGCCGCGCGGCCTCATCTTCGAGGCGCCGGTACAGGGCGTCGTCCAACTCGATCGTGGCCTTCATGCAGGCAAGGTAACCGCGCGGGGTCCGGCGTCCCGCCGCCTCCCGTCAGAAGCTCGGCCCCAGCACGATCGCGTTCAGCACCAGCCGGTCCATCCCCCGCACCCACCCGCGGAAGGTGGGCTCGTTCTGGAACAGCACCACGTGCCCGCTGCCTAACGGCTCCTCCACCACCAGCGCCGTGTTGCGCAGCAGCCGCTCGGTGTTGCCGGGGAAGGTGAAGCCGGCGCGGTAGAACGGGCCGGTGCGCGGGAAGACGGCCACGTTCGTCCCGTCCTTGCTGAGGCGGAGGAAGGTGTCCCCCTCGACGAGCGCCGTGACGCGCGGCTGCTCCAGGCCGTACGTGAGCCAGTGCGTGCGATCCAGCACGGCGTCGAACATCGCGCCGGGGACCGCGGCCACCGCGTCGGCCGAGGCGCCGGGGCTGGTAGCGGCGAGCAGGTCGCCGGCGGCCGCGGCGGCGGTGTCGGCCGCGGCGGCGCGGGCGGCGCCGGCCGCCGTGCTGTCCTGCCCGACGGGGCGCGCGCTCGACAGGTTCACGTCCGCGCGCACCGCCCACGCCGTCGAGCCGCCCATGGTGACGAGCGTCCCGCCCGCGCGCACCCACTGCTTGAGCTGGTCCACGCCCACACTGCCCAACGCCCGGGCGATGGCGCCCGGCGAGCCGTCGGGCATGACGAGCACGTCGTACCGCGGCAGCGCTCGGCCTAACGACGCGAGCGACAGGTGCGTGAAGTCCACGCCCCACCGCCGGTCCATCGTCCACCAGAGGGCGCCGAACGCCGTCTGCCCGAACGCCTCGTCCCCCACCACGGCGACCCGCGGGCGCCGGAGGTCGGCCACGGCCGACGAGCCGATGCCGAACTGCGCCCGCTCGGTGAACGCGCTGCCCACGGGCGTCACCACCACGCCGCTCGCGCGCGCCAGCCGGTCCACCGTGGCGGCGACGTCGGGGGCGTTGCGGCTTGTGCGCACCACATAAGACCCGCGCGGCCAGAAGCGCCCGCCGGCCTCCACGGTGTCGGTGGCGACGCCGACGCGCACGCCGGCCGCCAGCAGGTGGAAGGCGAGCCGCGTGGCGCCGGTGCGCTCCGGGCCGAACAGCAGCGCGGTCGCGCGGTCGGCCGTGAGCCCGTTCGCCCCGGCCGCGATGCCGCCGTCCACGCCGGCCGGCAGGGCGTCGTCGGAGGCCGCGTAGGCGGGCGCGGCCGGGCCGGCGAGCGCCGACGGGGCGGCCGTGTAAGGCGCGGGCGTGAGCGCCGAGGCGGCGCCGGCTACGGCTGCGCCTAACGCCGGGCCCGGGAGCGGGCCGGCCGGCGGCTCCACGAGCGCGCCGCGCGCCGCCGGCGCGTCCTCCGTCCACGACGCCTCCGCGCCCATGGCCACCGGGAGCGACCACGCGGTCACGTCGTAGAACTCGGCCTCCTCGCGCACGCCGCCCTCGCCGCGGCGGAGGTTGCGGCGGAAGCGCTCCTCCTGCCGGCGCTGGAACGCGGGGTCGAGCGCGGGGGCGGGCTCCAGCACGGCGCGCGCGAGGCGGCCCTGCGGCTGGGCGAGGTCCACCACGTAACTCCCCGCCGCGAACGTGCGCGAGGCGGCCGGGGCGTTAGGCAGCGAGCCGGCGCCGTACGCGTGCGCCCGGCCGACGCTGAACGCGGCCTCCGCGCGCCGCACCTCCACGCCGGCGCGCGCGAGCGCCTGCGCCAGCTCGGCCGCGCGCTGCGGGTCGCGGGCGGCCTCGATCACCACGGCGCGCATCGGCCCCGCCCGCCCGGCCTCGACCGCGCGGCGGCGGAACGCGGCGTAGTCGCGGAGCCGCTCGGCCGCGCGCGACGCCGTGACCTCGATCGTCGCCATCGCGCTCGTGAAGTGCTTGGCGATGCCGTCGCGGAACGACAGCAGCGTGCCGTCCTCGCGCCGCCAGAGCCGCCCCTTCCAGCCGCCGCCGTCGGTCTCGTAGGTCATCCCCGTGGCGCCCGTCAGCGACGGCCACGAGTCCCAGTAGCCCGGGTAGTAGAGATCGTACTCGTTGCGGACGAAATACTGCCAGCCGTAGCGGTCGAACGCCGCCGCGTTGGCCCGGCCGATGGCCGTGAGCCACTTCTCGCTCTCGGCGCCGATGTTGGCGTTCACCGGCGCGGCGGCGGGCGGGAAGAAGTACGTGCCCACCTGCCCGTGCTGGTCCACCGCGACCTGCGGGTGCCAGCGCAGCATCCCGCGCATGATGGCCTGCACCTCGGGCTGGGTGCCGGCGATCACGTCGCGGTTCATGTCGAACCGGTAGTGGTTGAAGCGCCCCTGGATGCTCCACGGCTCGCGGTGCTCGAAGCTGTCGTTGGCCGGGTCGCTGCGCGCCACCGAGTTGTACCACACCGCGAACCGCTCGTGGCCGTCGGGGTTGCTGCTCGGGTTGAGCACGACGACGGCGCTGCGCAGCGCGGCGAGCGTGGCCGGCTCGTCGCTCGCCGCGAGCTGGTAGAGGAGCGCCATCGCGCTCTCGAAGCCGGGGCTCTCGTTGCCGTGGACGCTCTCCGAGATCCACACCACCGCCGGCGTGCGCGCGGCGATCGCGTCGGCCTCCCCGGCGCCTAACGTCCGCGGGTCGGCCAGCCGGCCGAGGTCGGCGCGGATGGCGTCGAGGCGCGCGATGTTTTCGGGCGCGCTCGCCACGTAGAGGCGCATCCGCCGCCCCTCGTGCGTGGCGCCGATCTCCTCCACCCGCACGCGGTCCGGCGCCGCCTGGGCGATGGCGAGCAGCACGCGCTCCTGCTCGGCGTACTGCGCGTTGCGGTCGCCGAGGCGCCAGCCGAGGAGGGCCTCGGGGCGGGGGACGGCGGAGCGGTAGGGGCCGCGCCCCTCGAAGCTGAAGCGCGAGGCGTCGCGGACGGTGTCGCGGCTCGCGGGGAGGAGCGGCTGGGCGGCGGCCGGGGCGGCGGGGAGGAGGGCCGCCAGGAACGCGGCGGCGAGGGCGGCGGGGAGGCGCACGGGGGCGGGGCGGGAGGGGCGGCGGGCGGTCGCGGCTGGGGCGCGGAGCGCGCCGCAAGCTCGCCGCGCGGCGGGGCCCACTCAAGAGCGCGCGACCCGTCGGGCGGGGAGCGCCTGGCGAAATGTTAGGTGGCACTAAATTAGCGCTGCCTAAATCGAGTCCCCCCGTTCCGGTGTCCCCGACCCGCGTTCCGCCAGTGCCCTACCGCCTGTTCGCCGCCTCCGCGGCGGTCGCGTTCGCCGTGCCCGTTTCGCCGCTGACGCCGTCGACCGCCGCCGCCCAACGTCCTACCGTCGCGCCGCCGTCCGTCGCGCGCGCCGCGACCCTCGTCGGCCGCGTCACCGACCCCGCCGGCGCGCCGATCGCCGGCGCGCGCGTGCAGCTCGTGGAGCTGTTCCGTACTACCGCCACCGACGCCGAGGGCCGCTACCGCTTCTCGGCCGTCGCGCCCGGCACCTACACGGTGAGCGTGTCGCGCATCGGCCGCGCGCCCGAGGCCCGGCGCCTCACGCTCGCCGCCGGCCCGCGCGCGCTCGACGTGACCCTGCGCGCGGCGCTCGTCGAGCTGTCGCCGGTGCAGGTGACGGCGGGGACGGCCGCGTCGCGCGTGCAGGACTCGCCGCAGCCGGTCGCGGTGCTGGAGGGCGCCGCGCTTCGGACGGCGCAGGGCGCCGCGTTAGGCGACGCGCTGGAGCAGGTGCCCGGCGTCCGCTCGCTCTCGATGACCACCGGGATCGGCAAGCCCGTGATCCGCGGGATGACGCACTACCGCGTCGTCACCCTGGACAACGGCCAGCGGAGCGAGACGCAGGCGTGGGGGCACGACCACTCGCCCAACGTCGAGACCGCGGCGGCCGAGCGGGTGGAGGTCATCAAGGGGCCGGCGAGCGTGCTCTACGGCTCCGACGCGCTGGGCGGCGTGGTCAACGTCGTCGCCCCGGCCGTGCCCGACGCGCTCGACGGGACGCCGTTCGTGCGCGGGCGCGTCACCACCGCCTACAACCACAACGTCCGCGGGCGCGACGGGGTGCTCGCGCTGGAGGGGGCGCGCGGCGGCTGGGGCCTGCGCGGCGCGCTCATCGCCCGGGCGAGCGAGGACATGCGCACCCCGGTCGGGGTGCTCCGGAACACCACCAACCGCGCCACCGGCGGCGAGCTCGCCGCGGGGCGGCGCGGCGCGTGGGGCTCGGCCACCGTGCGCTACACCGGCCGCGACGAGCGTATCGAAATCTACGACGACCCGGCCGAGAGCCCCGGGTACACCGGCTTCCAGCGCATCGCCACGCACCGGGCGGCCGCCGAGGCCACGCTGCCGGTGGGGCGGGGCGGGGCGCGGCTGCAGGTCAACGGCGGCTACGAGCAGAACTTCCGCCGCGAGTTCGCCGACGCGGGGGCCACCGCGCCCGACCTCGGCCTGTTCGTGCGCACCTGGACGGGGTTCGCGCACCTGCACCACCGCCCGGTCGGCCCGTTCGCCGGCACGCTCGGCGCGAGCGCGATGGCCAGCGACTTCGCCAACCGCGGCACCGAGCTGCTCATCCCCGACAGCCGCACGCGCACGGCCGCCGTCTACGCGTTCGAGGAGGCGGAGCTGGGGCGCTGGCGGCTCACCGGCGGGGCGCGCTACGACTGGCGCACGCTCGCCACGCCGGGGGAGGCCGCGCTGGCGTTAGGCGCCGACCGCCGCCGCTTCGGCGCGGCGACGGGGAGCCTGGGCGCGCTCTACCGACTGCGCGGGCCCGTGGCGCTGGTGGCCAACGTCGCGCGCGGCTTCCGCGCCCCCGCCGCCCCCGACCTCTACGCCAACGGCTTCCACGAGGGCACGCGCGCCTTCGAGCGCGGCGACCCGGGGCTCCGCGTCGAGACGTCGCTCAACACCGAGGCGGGCGTGCGGGTGAACGCGCGCACGCTCACCGCCGAGGCCACGGCGTTCGTGAACCGGGTGGACGACTACATCTACCTGCGCCCCTTCGGCGCGGGCGGCGGCGTGTTCGACTCGCTGCAGGTGGTGCAGGGGGACGCGCGGCTCGTCGGGTGGGAGGCGCGCGCGGCGTGGCGCCCGGTGCGGTGGGCCACCTGGCAGCTCGCCGGGGACTACGTGCGCGGGCAGAACACGTCGGCCGCGGTGCCGCTGACGTTCGTGCCGCCGCTCCGCGTGCAGGGCGGCGTGCGGCTGGAGCGCGGCCGCGCGCTCGGCCTCCTCGGCGCGCCCTACCTGAGCGTGCAGGGCGAGGCGCACGCGCGCCAGACCCGCCTCGACCCGCGCGACCTCGGGCCGGCGGGGTACGCCCTCCTGCACCTCGGCGGCGGCTTCACGGCGCCCACGGCGCGCGGCGCGCTGCTCGTGGACCTCAGCGTGCGCAACGCGCTCGACGCCGAGTACCGGAGCTTCCTCAGCCGCTACAAGGCGTTCGCGTTCGCGCCGGGGCGGGCGGTGGTGCTGCGGGTGACGGCGCCGCTCTGAGCGTGCGGCGGCGCGCCGTGCTCAGCCCCGCGTCCGCTCCAGCACGAGCGCCATGAGCGTGGCGAACAGCACCAGCTCCTCGTCGCCGCCGAGGCCGTCGGGGTCGCTGAGGACGTAGCTGGCCTCGAACAGCGCGGCCTCCTTGCGCACGTGCAGCGCCGGCGCGTCGTCGCCGGCGCGGTGGAGGACGTAGCGCGGGTGCAGCACGTAGCCCGAGAGCAGCCCGACGATCGGGATCTGCTGGAACAGCCCGTCGGCGACCTTCACCCACGGGTTGGCCTCGCGCAACGTGTAGGCGAGCGTACCGTCGGCGCGGACGACCTCGTACGTGGCGCGCCAGAGGGAGGCCCGGCCGCGCCGGCGCACGGCGCCGATCGGCGCGCCGGCCGGCGTGGTCACGTGGTAGTGCGCCGAGAAGTCGAGCACGCGGTCGGCGCGGATGTGCGCGACCGGCGTGGTCTCGCCCTCGTCGGCGTACACCGTGACGTCCTCCTTGAGCTTGAACAGCTTCTGGCGGACGAAGTAGCGGAGCGCGCCGCCGGCGTCGTAGACCGACACCTTGGCGGCGAGGGCGAGCGTGCGGAAGCGGACCTCGACGGGGAAGCGCACGGGCGTGGGCCGGTTGTTAGGCGTGGCGGCGGGCGGCCTCAGAACTCGATCTGCGTCCCCAGCTCGACGACGCGGTTGGGCGGGATGTTGAAGAACTCGGTGGCCGAGCGGGCGTTGCGCGACATGAACACGAACACCTGCTTCCGCCACCGCGCCATGCGCGCGCGCCCGGTGAGCAGGAGCCGCTCGCGGCCGAGGTAGTAGCTCGTCTCCAGCGGCCGGGTGCGGATGCCGCGCGTGTTCAGGTACTTGAGGATGTCGGGCACGTTGGGCGTTTCCATGAACCCGTACGTGGCCACCACGCGGTAGAAGCCCTGGCCGAGGTCCGTCACCTCGAGCGTCTCCTCCTCGTCGACGTCGGGGACGTCGGCGGTGCGCACGCTCAGGAGCACCACCTGCCGGTGCAGCACCTTGTTGTGCTTGAGGTGGTGGAGGAGCACCACCGGGGCGCCGTCGGCGCCCGAGGTCAGGAACACCGCGGTGCCGGGGACGCGCGGCGGGTCGCGGCGCGCGACGTCGGCGAGGAACTGCTCCAGCGGGAGCGTGCCGCTGGCGAGCTGCTGCTGCAGGAGCGCGCGCCCGCGCTTCCACGTGGTCATGAGCACGAAGAGGCCGAGCCCGATGGCCAGCGGGACCCACCCGCCCTGCAGGATCTTGATGACGTTGGCGCCGAAGAACGCCAGGTCGATGCCGAGGAACACGCCGGCGAGCGACGCCGCCTTCCACGCCGGCCAGTGCCAGCGGTGGCGCGCCACCACGTAGAACAGGATGGTGGTGATGGCCATCGTCCCGGTGACCGCGATGCCGTACGCGGCGGCCAGCCGGCTGGTGGTGCGGAAGCCGATGACGATGAGGATGCAGCCGAGGGCGAGCGCCTTGTTGACCTCGGGGATGAAGATCTGCCCGGCCTCCTGCTCGCTCGTGTGCAGGATGTTGACGCGGGGCATGAAGCCGAGCTGCACCGCCTGCTGCGTGAGCGAGAAGGCGCCCGAGATCAGCGCCTGCGACGCCACGATAGCGGCCAGCGTGGCGATCACGAGGAGCGGCACCTGGAGCGCCGGCGGGGCGAGCAGGTAGAACGGGTTCTCGGCCGCGCCGGGGTTGGCGAGCAGCAGCGCCCCCTGCCCGAAGTAGTTGAGCAGCAGGCACGGGAACACGAGCGCCAGCCAGGCGAGCCGGATGGGCCGCCGCCCGAAGTGCCCCATGTCGGCGTAGAGCGCCTCGGCGCCGGTCACGGCCAGCACCACCGACCCCAGGATGACGAAGCCGTGGTAGCCGTGCGCCGCGAAGAACGCGACGCCGTAGCCCGGCCAGAGCGCGCGCAGGATCTCGGGGTGGTGGCGGAAGCCGGCCACGCCGAGCACCGCGATGCTGGCGAACCACACGAGCATCACCGGCCCGAAGGCGCGCCCCACCCGGTCGGTGCCGAAGCGCTGGCCGGCGAACAGCACCACGAGGATGCCGATGGCCATCACCCAGAGGTACGGCTCCAGCCGCGGGGCGATGACGCCGAGGCCCTCGACGGCGCCGAGCACGCTCACCGGCGGGGTGATGATCCCGTCGCCGTAGAGGAGCGCCGCCCCGAAGAGGGCGACGCCGACGAGCACCCGGCGGGCGCCGCGGTCCCGGTCGCGCCGGGTGTTCTGGAGGATGAGGGCGAGCAGGGCGAGGATGCCGCCCTCGCCCTTGTTGTCGGCGCGCAGGATGAACGTCACGTACTTCACCGTGACGATCAGCGTCAGCGACCAGACGATCAGGGAGAGCACGCCATACACGTTGGCCGGGGTGGCGGCCACGCCGTGCAGCCGGTGGAAGCACTCCTTGAAGGCGTACAGCGGGCTGGTGCCGATGTCGCCGAACACCACGCCGAGCGCGGTGAGGGTGAGGAGGGCGAGCCGCCGGCCGCTGGGGTTCGACTCGGCGTGCGCGTGGGCGTGCGGGTGGAGCGAGGGGGCCGGCGCACCGGCCCCGGGGCCGGCGGGGGCGCCGGCAGGGGACCCGCCCCCGGGGAGGGGGGCGGACTGGGAAGCGGACATGTCCACTGGACGGAGCGCGGGGGCCCGGTCAGCCGCGGCCGGACGCAAGGGGGCCCGCGCGGGCCCCCTGCCTGCGCAAGAAGCGGGGCGACGGCAACCGCCGCGCCCCGCGGCAGAAGCTAAGGCAGTCGGCCCGTGAAGCTGGAACCCCCGGCGGTGGGACGGGCGCGGGGGCCGCACCGGGGCGGGGGCCTAGCGGCGGGCCCGCTCCGCGTCCAGCCGCGCCACGTACGCGTCGAACTGCGCCTGCTGGCCCGGGGTGAGGCGCGCGCGGATCTGCCGCCTCGCGTCGAGGCGGGCCGCGTCCATGGCCGGCCGCACCGGGGCGACGAGCGCGTCGACCCGGCGGTCGCGGGCGGCGACGAGCGAGTCCACCGCGAGCCGCTGCGCGGGCGTGAGCGCCAGCTCGGCGGCGAAGGCGTCCATCCACCGGACGGGCGCCTCGCGCTGGCGGCCGGCGCGGGCCCGCTCGCCGGCCACGCCGAGGGCGGCGCCGGCGGCCACCGCCCCGACCACCACGCTTGCCGCCAGCAGTTG
>ERZ1066120.1151-NODE-1151-length-17948-cov-42.503772_pt1 | contig 17948 bp, 23 predicted proteins | sample MGYA00382767_ERZ1066120 | MGnify/ENA primary metagenome ERZ1066120 (study PRJEB33369, sample SAMEA5778350) | biofilm metagenome | biome: Industrial cooling water; feature: Water cooling tower basin; material: Biofilm | place: United Arab Emirates | collected...
TAGTAGCTGCGTTTCGAGATGATTTTATTTCCTTTGCAACGTCGGCGCCAGTTAACTCGCCACGTAAATTATAATCAAGAGAAATAATATCAAAATCATAGGCATTTAAAAGCATAATGGCACGGCGCCCGGTATTAACTAACATCCACGCATGAGAACGGTAAAGAGAAGTTAAAACTTGTTGACGTTCTTCTGTATCTTCTATAATTAAAACCTTAAGCGGGACTGTAAACTGGTTCTGATAGTTTTCTTGCGTCAATGTATTCTCCAAGGGCAATTGAAAAACAACTAGCTATTTTATCGTACAGAACATCTTGTCCTAAAAGTATGTTTGAAAAGTAATATTTATTACTCCATCTGAGGTTTAACCCTCCAAACCTCCACTCATAAGGGGAATTTATTCAAGCGGTGGTCTAATTTGATACTTTCAAAGAATTGTTTATAAATTAATATTCACTATCACAATTACCTACTTTAAAAGGTATATTTATAATTATCTTTATACATTTAAATCGAGTGTTGACAGAACCCCATATTATTGAGTCATTAAGTCGTGCATATGTTCGAGCGATTGCTGGCAAATCAGGTTTAAATCTTTCGATTCGTGAATACGACTACGGTGTAGATGGAAATTTTGATGAAGTCGGTGTTCGTGATAATAGACGTGTAGAGTCTGGCTTCTCCCTAAGTTTTCAATTGAAAGCTTCAACTCAATGGAAGCGAGACGACAATACAATAATTTATGACCTGGAAGCAAAAACTTACAATGATTTAGTAATTCGACGTAGTTTTAGGTTCCCAGTTCCTTGCATACTGCTACTACTCACTTTACCAGCAGATCCATCTGAGTGGTTAGTATATAATGAAGAAGAGATCTGTTTGCGCGGCTGTTGTTATTGGGAATACCTAGCTGGTACTCCAACCACGAATCGAAAATGGGTTAGAATTCGGATTCCTCGGCAGCAAAGGTTAACTCCAGAATCACTACAAGCTTTAATACAGAAAGTAAAAACAGGAGAATGGTAAATGATAGAGCAAATCCTTCAAAATGAACTTCAAGCAAATTCTCTCCAAATTGCTGATATTATATCATACCTTAACAGCAATAGTTGGCAGGCTGTTTCACATCCAAACCCACATCTATTAGTTTTTCAGGGCGAGACTGACGATATTGGCAACCCTATTCAACTGGTTTTACCAAGCCAAAACACTTTTGAAGATAGTCCTCGATTAATAGCCAAAGCAATAAACTTATTGGCAGTAGTTCAAGCAAAATCCCCGCAAGAAATTATTAAGTTAATTACACAAACGCGCACAACTTCCGTCACGGGATAAGAGCGAATCGAAGTCAAGGGCGATTATTTGACCCTTAAGGCTGCAAAGTTTTCTTTAAATTCTGGTACATTTTCCAGAATTACTTCTAATTCCTCATTCTTAAAAGCCATAAACCTTATACTAGCAATTGTTCTATAGTTTGAACTATCCATAAAGTGGACTAAACCATCGAATGGTGCTAAGTCAATTCTGATACCGTTGTAATAAGTTTCCCAATAACCAAATTTTCCTGAAGACTTTGGTTCTGTATCATATTCTTTCCATTTTAAGGAACTAGCTTTTTTATTAATACTTTTGAGTGCAGTACGTATACTCCCTGAAATCCCGCGTCTACCTAATACGGGGTAAACTAAGTATATTGTTGGTGGTTCTTCATCAGATATTGGGTCAAACCCGAATACAGCAGATTTCAGGTATATGAGGTACACAAATAATGCCCAAAACCTTGTAGAGACGCGACATGTCGCGTCTCTACATGTACCGCATTAACACAAAATCTGCTGTATCATAGTGTTGAACTTGGCTAACTGCTGAAGGCTTTGTTGTAAAGCTGTTTCAGATGGAGTTATTTTTCTAATAGGCGATATTACTTTTGTCCAATTCAATGGAGGCTTATATTTATTGATAAATTGAGTCTCCAGGTTGGAAAGGACTTTTATATCATTGGTACAAGTCATCCAATAAATACTAATATTATCTTTTCGATTTAATCTTTTTAATTGATTAAATCTATGGTGTTCTCTCCAACGCTCAACTAAATTAACTGTTCTACCTATATAAAAAATCTGACCTTTACTGTCACAGACAAAGTAAATTGCTGCACAATTCGGCAAACGGTCTTTGTCTAATAAATAAACTGATGGTAGTTCAGACAGCTTGATGTCTTCTGATAACATTTATTGCTCCTGGCGCCAGCCCATATGACTTTATTTTTAGTTTTCCCAAACTCAGCCTATTGATTGATAGTTTAAAGGTACTAATTCAAGTCAGATTTGCGGCGTTCCTTGGATGGTGAAGCATTTTGAAGAAGGCGCCGTTTAATGGAGTGTTGGGTTACGCAGAGCCTCCAACGCCACTTGCTTTATGCCGGGAGACCCGTCCACCGCAGTGGCTCCCCAACCTACAACTATTGAAAATTCTGAATATAAGTATAGTATCCGACACAGGTTTACGAGTAAATACTGGTAGATTTTGAAGTCTCAGTGGTATTTAGGGTGAAACTTACAGAATTTATGAATATTACCTGGCAAGGCATACTGGCACAAACACCACAACCGGATTTATCTGTTCAACCTACACAACCGCTAAATAATGGGGTGAACTATATGCAACAGTTGTTGGCACAATTGGTTAGTTTTTTACCAACATTGCTTGCGGCAGTAGCTATTTTATTAGTTGGTTTGTTAGTTGCTAAGGTTGCAAGTACGGTTGTACGAAAACTTCTTAATCGTACTGATATCGATAATCGCATTGCTGCTGCTATTCTAGGCCGTACAGACGGAAGGGATTTACCTAAAGTTGAGAAAGCAATCTCAACTTTTGTTTATTGGATTATTCTTCTCTTTACTGTTGTTGCTGTTTTACAAACACTCAATTTGCAGGTTGTGTCGCAACCTTTAAATAGTTTACTTAATCAAGTACTTGGATATGTTCCTAAATTAGCAGGCGCCGCAGCTCTACTTGCAGTTGCTTGGGCGGTTGCAACTGTTGTCAAGCTAATAACAGTACAAGGACTACGTAGTTCAAAACTTGATGAGCGTTTGAATTCACAGTTAGAAGATGGTGCATCGTCAAACCAGAAGCAATTATCTTTAAGTGAAACTATTGGTAATGCGCTTTACTGGTTTATCTTTTTATTATTTCTGTTGCCAATTCTGAATGCTTTAGAGTTAAATCAAGCGTTACTTCCGGTACAGACTTTAGTTACAGAGATAATTTCGATTGTTCCAAATATTCTCGCTGCGGTATTAATTGCTGCTGCGGGCTGGCTGCTTGCTATAATTGTCAAACGAATTGTTACTAATTTAATTGCGTCTGCTGGAGGTGACCGTTTAGGCGCCTCGTTTGGTTTGCGTTCAACTACAGGACAATCAGTTTCAGCAATTGTTGGCACGGTTGTTTACATTCTGATATTGATTCCGGTAGCCATTGCAGCATTGAACGCTCTAAAAATAGATGCGATTTCTGTTCCAGCAGTTGCGATGCTGCAACAAATTCTCAATGCAATTCCCTTAATTTTCACGGCAACATTTATATTAGTAGCTTCTTACTTCTTAGCGCGCTTTGCTGCCGAACTCGTTACTAATATTCTTTCGAGCATTGGTTTCGACAATATCTTTTCTGTTTTGGGTATATCTACTCAACAAAAGGCGCCGTCACCTGCAACTACTACCCGCACACCATCCCAAATCATGGGTACTGTGGTAATCGTAGGTATCATGTTATTTGCTACGGTTGCAGCTGTTGATATCTTAAAAATTCCCGCACTAACAGCGTTAGTTACTGCTCTAACTGTTGTGTTTGGCAGAATTTTATCGGGGTTAGCAGTATTTGCCGTCGGATTATTTCTTGCAAATTTAGCTTTTAGTCTTATTACCGCTTCTGGTAATCGTCAAGCTCAAATTTTAGGACAAATCGCGCGAGTGGCTATCATTGCTTTGGTTTCAGCGATGTCATTACAACAAATTGGTGTTGCCAGTGATATTGTGAATCTTGCATTCGGGTTGTTGCTTGGCGCCATAGCTGTTGCAATTGCTCTTGCATTTGGCTTAGGTGCGCGTGAAGTCGCAGGTGAACAAGTAAAAGAATTTCTCGCCTCTTTTAAAAACAAACGTAATTAATCATAAAAACCGTAGGGTGCGTGACTGCTACGAAAATATTTCAACGTAGTTATAAGATTTGTAGCAGTCACGCACCGACAAGAGCGTTGTGGCAGTATCGTAAGTCCTGAATAAGAAAACTTATCAATATAAGCCTAGTTATCATAACTGGGCTTTTTGCTTAAAAGGACAATTTTATATTTGGGGGATGACATCTGATTTGGGTTTCTTACCTTATAGTGCGTGATTTTTTGCGTTTAGTTTTATTTCTTCAAAAACTTCTGGCGTGTATTCAGAGTATCTACCTTCTTCAGCAAACCCTAATTACAGAGCATCCCTAAAATAATTTTGATCCACTATCGCATCTAATATTTTCCTAATAAATTGGAGCCATTGCGCTAAAAATTCCCATGCTGAAACTAAAATATTGGTATCGGGCAAAAACTGAAACTTCATAGCAGAAGCTTCGGTTGTCTCAAAACAAACCTTAATGATATCACCTTGACGCTCCATTAACATTCCCACATCTGTACCCTGTTCAAAAAAATCAAACTCTACTGGTGACTGTGTGTCATGAGTCAGTTTTTCTAACACAAGAGGAATATCTTCAAATATAGTAGATAGGTCAGGACGCAAATCAAAGCAAGCGTTATGTTCCTGAACACTAATAATAAATTGTCCTTTATAAAGCGAAAGAAAATAGCTTAAAGATACAAAAATTTTATTTGCATCTACCATCTCTAAAAAATAATTAGGTTTGCCTAACTTTTCCCAGTAGTAAGATATTTTAAAGGTTTGATTCATCTTCTAACAACCTCAACAAAAAGGATATGCTGTTTTTAATGTTAAATCTTTACTACGGATAACTTTGACAATCATTACACCTTCAAGGGCTGTGTTATCGGGGAGATATACATTACCAGCAGGTCGAGCCACTGTACGCTGTGAGCGTTGATTTAATAGTTCCAGCAAACTAGAACGCAGTTTTTTCAACTCTTTATCGTCAATATCCGCTCTTCTCATTTGAACTAAAAGTTCGTCGATTTTTTGTTGGTTCTTTCCCACTAACTCCTCATATCCTTGTTTCGGAGGGCGCCTATCTATGAGCGAAATCAACTTTGCATCGGGAAGATTTGATCCCAAGGCAACAATCTAACCCCTACCTTGCAAGGTCATCATCTCATCTCCTACTCTAGCTACCTCTGGTATTTCTTCTTTTTTAACTTCTACAATTTTCCCCGATGCTAACAGTATCCAAGGATTAATCACCCATTCGAGCATTTTTCATCGCTCCGCAACTCGAATCGAAAACTTTCATCAAAGAATAATACATTTCTTGGGACAGGAAATAAATTTTTTTGTTAAGAATCAATAAAATGCGGCGTTGTCGCTCCCAGAACTCTCTCAGCTTTTTACGACTGACTACGCGCATTAAACTATTGAATTATTTTTTTAATCTGCTGCTCTCCAGAATGAGAGTAAAAAGTCCAAAAGTCAAGAAACTCTGCTTAGAGCGCGTGTAAAGAGTACAAGTACAGGTAAAATAGTAGGCGCCTACCCACAAAAGCAGGACGCGAGATGAAAGCTGTAATCCAATACTTTTATAGTTTATTTGACCGTAAATTTGCGCCGACAGCGTTTAAAGTAGCTTTAATTATAGGTACGCTTTTATTTGTAATTAATCATGGCTGGGCATTACTAAACGGTCAAATGAACTCAGGACGCTGGATTTCTGCTGGTCTGACTTATGTTGTCCCCTATATGGTAAGTACTCACGGGCAATATATCAGTCGCGCAAGGATGAGTAAAAAATGTTAGATTTTGATAATTACGTTAAAGCATCCACGACTTGAGTATTTTTGATATTACTGTACATGTTCAAAAAGTTATCTATAACTTCTGGCTCAGGATATTGTGTTGTGGAGTCAAGTCCCTTTACTCGTTGTAGAACAATGCTAACTAAAGACGAAACATTTTTTGATTTAAATACAAACTCGTTTTCTATCATTATTTCTAGAATTGAATTCAAAATGTAAGTATTACATTTAGGAACTTGTTCGCTTATATAAGTTAATGCTTTTTCTTGGTCATATTCAAAAATAGTTTCTAACGCAGCAGCTTGTAAATAACAATCACCACGTGAGTTTAATAAAATCTCCCAAGCAGTTGAAACTGCTACACTACTGTTTCGTCGAGACAACTCTCCTAAAGCAGAAGTCGCAATAAATAACTCGTCACCTAAAGCCAGTCCTTTAAGTATATCTACTGATAAACTACTATAGTCTATATCTTCATCTGTCAACATCATAAATTCATTAATATCCATAATTTATTCTCCTAATTCGGGGGTAAACCTGATAGTTGATAAATATTTTATATCATCTTCTAGTACTGCCCATGTACTATAAACTTTCAGTTGATTATTTCTACCTTCTATTATACTAGGATAATCAACACGTGTTTCAACGGTTACTCGCTCACCAACAGATAGCAAGTGTAAAATAATCATATTAATATCATCAACAGTATCTGCCAGCCCTACACATTTAATTGCTTTTAGCATAGCTTGAGAGCGTTCATAATTATGCTTCAAGTCTTTTATTTTTTTTAACCTTTCCTCATTCTCTGGGTTATTGTCAAATTCTTTACGGGCTGTCTGTTTCATTTGTTGAAGTTCTCGAAGCTCCTCATAAGGATACATGGCAACCTTACCCATAGCGTAAATTTCCACCTTGGTTAAAGCAACTAATACCTTACCTTTTCTAGCACAGGCAACAGTCTTCCCTGTTTTTACTTGAAATTGTGTAACCTCAAACAATTTGTGTTTTCCTTCTTCAGGATTTATTTTACCTTTACATGATAGTTCGTGTCAGTATCATAAGGCAACTAAATCAAAGTGTCGTTTTCTGATACTCTACGCTTGCAATGCTCTAAATTGGGCGTACATACCATTAGAGTTTTGTAAAAGTTGATGATGATTACCAATTTCTACGATTTTTCCTTTTTCTAATACTACTATTCGGTCGGCTTTACGAATAGTCGAAAGTCGGTGAGCTACTACGAAGGTTGTGCGGTTTTTCATTAAGCGTTCGAGTGCTTGTTGAATTAATGCTTCGGTTGCGGTGTCTACTGATGCTGTTGCTTCGTCTAATATTAATACTTTGGGATTACGAATTAACGCGCGTGCGATGGCTAGTCTTTGACGTTGACCCCCCGAAAGTTTAACGCCATTTTCACCAATTAGAGTATCTAGTTGTTGGGGTAATTTAATAATAAATTCTAATGCATTGGCATCAATAAGGGTTTGTTCTAGTTGCTTGTCACTAACTCCTTGTAAACCGTAAAGAATATTCTCGCGCACTGTGCCTTCAAAAAGTATTGTTTCTTGGGGGACTATTGAGATAAACTGACGATAAGTTCTTAAGTCTAAGTCGCTCATGTCCTGCCCATCTAAATAAATTCTTCCTGCGGTTGGTCGTAAAAAACCAATTATAAGATTTAGCAAGGTAGACTTTCCGGCGCCGCTCGAACCGATAATAGCAATTGTCTCATTAGTATTTACTTGAAGAGAAAGATTATCAATCGCTTTATGGTAACAGTGTGGATAAGCAAAGCTAACTGCGTCGAATAAAAACTCTCCTTGTACTTGGTCAACTATACGCTTACCTTGATTAAGTTCTATATTTGAACATTCTAATATTTCACCTATCGATTGAATTGACTCAAACCCCGTACCCATTTGCGGTAGTACCGTGAGTATTTGCACTACAGAGCCTGTAAGTGTATCAAAGTATCCTGCAAGTAACACTACATCACCTGCGGTAATTCCAGAGTAACCTGTATAAGCCAAATAACCTGATGTTACTAGACACACTGCATGAAACAACCGCAATATTACCCAACTTGAGGCGCCCGTAATTGCATTAATTCCATCTAACTGCATTGCAGCTTTTTTGACTGAGATTAAATGCGAACTTGTACGTTCCATCTCAGTTGCCTCTACTCCATGCGCGCGCGTCACAGGTACTAGCTTTATCATCTCTATTAAGTGCGCGGACATTACTTCAATTTTTCGCCGAAAATTATGGTTACGCTCAGTTATCGGCGCCTTCAATAGCTGTACTAAAATTACTGCTATAGGAATTGTAATCACAAAGAATAACAGAAACCACGGCGCCCGCATCGCAGTAACTACCACAGAAACTAAAATCGTTAATAATGCCGCAGGTACAAGCTGAAAAATATAGGTAGTCAGTATTTGAATTTCTTCTACATCTCGCAAAAGCTTAGACTGCAATACACCAGTACTGCGCTGCTTATAAAATCCAATACTGAGTTGCTGTAATTGCTGTGTCAAACTATACCGTAAATTAACTTCCATTTGGCGAGTTGCTGCGCTCATTGCCATGATATGCCAGTAATGAGTAGGTATATTTTGAACAATAGATACAGCTAAAACGGCGCCGTTAAGCCAAAGCTCAGTTAACTGATGTTGTTGAGGTCGAGAGATAATATCAACAATATTGGCAAAAACTACAGGACGTATCCACTCTGGACTGTGCTTGATTACATAAAATAGCAGTGATAGTAAAAGCTTGTGCCAATCATGGCGATATAGTAGAAGTAAAGTTTTGAATGGCGCCTGACTACGGTAAAAGTCTAACGTTACTGTTTTCCCGTTATTTTTGCGGTTTAATATCATAAAACTGTATGGAATGGATATTACATCTAGCTACGCATCAGGATATCCCTGCTTTACATGAACTTATCCCTCATTCAGTTCACCAATTACAAAAAGATTATTATTCTCTTGAACTTCGAGAAGGCGCCTTGGGTTCTGTTTTTGGTGTTGATAGCCAGCTTATCAAAGATGGTACTTATTTTGTAGTAGAAAACAATACTGGTATAATTGGATGCGGTGGATGGAGTTATCGCAAATTACTATATGGTAGTGACCAACTCCATACTATAGATGAATCTTCCTTACTTGACCCAAAATATGATGCAGCGAGGGTTCGTGCGTTTTTTGTAGACCCTAACCATGCTCGCAAAGGTATTGGTACTGCTATTTTAAGAGCTTGCGAAGAAGCAATTGTTGCTTCGGGTTATACTCGTGCTGAATTGGTTGCTACGTTGACAGGTGAGCATCTTTATGCGTCACATGGGTATGTTGCTGTGGAACGCTATGAGATTGAATTAAAGAATGGGCTATTTTTGCCTGCTGTGCGAATGTTGAAAAGCTTTACCATTTGAGCAATTTAAACTTATAGGCGCCGAAATGTCCAAATACATACAAAAACCTCTGTAAGATAGCTGCTTTGTGAAATAGCTGCTTTGTGAAATAGCTGCTTGTGAAATAGCTTCTTGTGGGATGGGCATCCTTGCCCGTCATGATCAAACTTATGGTAATGAACAAATTTTTTTATTGGCGGGCAGGGATGCCCGCTCCACAAGATAGACACAAGAGAGATAATTTTTGTGGGTTTGCTGCTTTGTTCGGAATCAAGCTTAAACACCATGAAGTAGTATATATCTCCTCGTCTCAACTTGATATTTTAATTATTAGTGCTACTCTACTGGAGGCTATATGTAATAAAAAGCACGTGATAACTTTTATATGGAATTGTTGACTATACTTTTGTCTGGGTTACTGGGTTTAATAACTCCTGTTGGACTTGTGGTTGACCGCACCGCAGAAAAGGCAATTCGTTCGCAGTTTACTTCTGGACAATTACAAGTGCGTGTGGATAATGCACCAACGCATCAATTGCTACAAGGAAAAGTTAACCGTGTTAGAATTGCTGGACGTTCGCTACAATTAAGGCGCCAGGATATTCGCATTGCCGCGTTGGAGTTAGAAACCGACGCAATTAAATTTAATCTTCAAAGCATAGGGAAACGACCTTTTCTTAAGCAGCCTTTGCAAGCTGGTTTTAGGGTGGTTCTTACCGAAGCCGATGTTAATAAGCTTTTACAGTCAGAAACATTCTTATCGCGCATTAGTAAACTGAACATAGCTTCTATGGGTTCAGTCAATACGGTGTCTAACCCTATATACCGTATTGCAAATCCTAGAGTAAAATTTTTAGCCAATCAGCGTGTCAATTTACAAGTAGAAATACTGGAGGAGGGTAATAATAAACCATTACTGGTAACGGTAGAAACAGGAATTACGGTAGCAGCAGGAAAAATCCAGCTAACTAATCCAGTTGCGCTCATGAACTCAGAACAAGTCCCTGTTCGATTTTTAAATGTTATAGTAAATAACCTTAACCAACGCTTAAACTTACGTAACTTGGAAGCTGACGGTTTAATAATGCGAATTCTGAAATTTAATATGAACGCTAGCGAGTTAGAAATAGGTGCTTTTGTAAGAATTGAACCTTCTTCAAAATGGTTGAATGTCAGGTTATAAGTTTCGTCTTGTGCGGTAAATAGTCATTATACTCATGGTTCAAAGCGACAAGGAAGGTAAAAAAATGAGAGAACAGCCAAGAAATAATCGTATCTCTTCTGGTGTAATTGCGGCAGTCTCCGCTGCGGTTGTAGCTGTAAGTTCTGGTGTAGCTTGGATAACATGGCAAGCTACAAATAATACTCAGCCTGTCAATCCTCCTAAAGAGAGAGTTAGCCAAAATAATACTAAACCGCCAGCGACAACAGAGCAAACTGCCGAAATCTATTTAGTTAGAGACACTGGTAAAAATTTAGAATTAGTGCCTCTACCCGTAAAGGTATCAGCATCTAAAGATAAACCCAGTGAGTTTATAGCTGCTGCATTCAATGGTTTATTGACTGCAAAAAATGATGGAGACACTAGTAGCACCATTCCATTGGGAACAAAAGTATTAGGAGTCAAAATAGAGAACGATGCTGTTCGGGTAAATTTATCTGAGGAATTTACTAGTGGTGGTGGAAGCGCGTCGATGACAGGACGTGTGGGGCAAGTTGTGTATACTGCCACTAGCCTGAACCCCAATGCTAAAGTCTACATTGATGTAAACGGTAAGCAATTGGATGTTCTAGGTGGGGAAGGTTTGGAATTAGACCAGCCCTTGACTCGTGACAGCTTTGCTAAAAATTACCAGTTGTAGCCATGTAGAGACGTGACATGTCACGTCTAATTAAAGGTTAAGACGTGACATGTCACGTCTCTACAACACCAATAATTTCACTTTGTATTTAAGACGCGAAAGTTTTTGGCTTGCTGTTCGAGTCTGGTCGCAAGACGGTCACAGACTCGGTTGCAAAGTTCAAAAATCATTTCATCCTCTACCCGGTAGTAGGCACAGGTGCCTTCACTACGACGGCTAAGAATTCCGGCTTGCCACATCACCTTCAGGTGTTTTGAGACATTTGCCTGAGACGTCTGTGTTGCCTCCACCAATTCTTGTACGCATTTTTCTTCATCCCGCAATAGATGCAACAACCTTAGCCGCATTGGTTCACTCAGCAAGCTGAAATATTCCGCGACTTGTTGCACAACTTCTGGCGGTACAGGCAACATTTGTTTCATCAGGTTTGACCCGCAAGACTACACTGAATTAGTGAAAATTACATCTCCGTTATATAGATTAATACCTAATCGGGATTTATTCGCACCAGAGGTTGACCATATTCTACAGGTTCGCCATTTTGCACCAGAATTTCCATCACAGAGCCAGATATTTCGGCTTCGATTTCATTCATTAGCTTCATGGCTTCTATGATACAAACTGTATCACCTTTACGTACTCGACCGCCTACTTCGATGAAAGGAGCTTCTCCAGGTGCAGACGCGCGATAAAATGTGCCTACCATTGGGGAAGTTACTTCAACGAGTTTGGAATCGTTGGACGGGGGTGGATTTGTTGGGGGTGCGGTTGCACCATCCACGCGATTAGCAACAGATTCTACCACAGGAGGTGACACTATTACCTGTGGTGTCGCTGCCTGTGAAATTAATTCTGTGCTGCCTAACCCTGCTTGACCTATAGATAACATTTGATGAGGAGTACTAACAGCTTTACGTACTGTTATCTCAAAGTCGTCGCTTTTAAGCGTTACTTCGGCAATATCTGTTTGTGCAATAGTTGTTAATAATTGGCGGATTTCACTAAAGTCCAATGCCACAGTTTTTATTACCTCATCTAAAATATTCTGTTTGAATGTAGAAATCGCATTTTGAAATGGCGCCATTCCAAGTATGTATCGCGTAGTTGAGCGCGCATTGCACAGACGGCAGGGAACCGTCCGGGCACATTCGCGGCTAGACACATAACAGGAGCGTACTAGAGTTGACCTATTTTTTTAAATAGAATCTGTACTAAGGCATTTACCTTATTCTCTACCTAAGTACTTATCTTCGCGTGTATCAATGCGGATGCGCTCTCCTTGTGCAATAAACAAGGGAACCATTACCGTGGCGCCTGTTTCTAACTTTGCTGGTTTACTACCACCCGTAGCTGTATCACCTTTAACACCTGGGTCGGTTTCGATGACTTCGAGTACTACCGAGTTAGGAAGTTCAACATCAAGCACTTGCTCATTCCAACGCACAACATTCGCTTCCATACCTTCCTTAAGGTACTTGACTTTATCGCCAATTTGTTGTGCAGTTAATCTACCCTCTTCGTAGGTTTCCATATCCATAAACACGTACTCGTCACCTTCTTTATAGGTGTGCTGCATCGTGCTTTTTTCAAGGTTTGCCTGCGGTACGGTTTCACCAGCACGGAAGGTTCGTTCTACGGTGTTACCACTTTGAGCATTTTTGAGCTTAGTCCGTACAAAAGCGGCGCCTTTACCTGGTTTAACGTGGAGAAACTCCACAACCCGCCATACAGACCCGTCTAATACAATTGAGACACCAGGGCGAAAATCGTTACTGGAAATCATGAAACATTCAAATTTTCAAGACAATCGGCATTTATTGTACCCCTCATAAGGAGAAAATTGTTAATTAGTTGGCATCTTAGTATGAGAGTAAGGGGACTATCATTAACTACGGCTAAAAAATACAGCAGCCAGGATAATCAAACTTAATAGCACTAAAGGCGCCCACAAGTTGGGTATATCAGATACACTCATAAAGTAATAATTTTTACAGTCAGTCAAAAAACACCAATTTATAAAAATAAAGGTATACGCTTGTTGCAAAAAATTGAGTTTGTTCTGAGGCGCCGCTCCACGAGATAATTTAATTGATACACCAACGTGTGCGGAGAACGCATTATGATATCTCCTGATACAGCGATATGGTTACAGGAACGCACAGCTTTAGGTATTTTATCCCCTGCGGTATTAGATGCTATTGCCGAAGTCATCGAAGAACAAGTTGTACCTGAGCAAACCCAGCTTGTCAAAGAAGGGACGGCGCCTTCGGCACTGTACATTATTAAAGGAGGTCGTATAGAAACAAGTAGTACGAATAACAATGCGGCGCCTTGTTGTGGTTTACTTCCTGGTACTGTTGTTAATCTCAAAGAGTTTTTACTTCAAAAAGATACACAATACACAGTTACTACTCTGAGTGAATGTCATCTATGGGTAGTTCCAGGGGAGAAGTTCCGCGAAATTATTAATCAACATCCAGAAATTGCCCAAGCTGGAAATATATTACTAAAAGACGAATTAGCGCAGTTAGCTTCTGCTTTATCTTACGAGCAAGAACGTTCGTTAGAATTGCGTCCATACTTAGTGACTAAAGCTAAACGTGGTATAGTTGGCGCCAGTAGATACGCAACAAAACTACGCTCTCAAATTCGTGAAGCAGCAAATAACCGTAAGTCGGTGTTAGTTTTTGGTGAACCTGGTTTAGAAAAAGATAATATTGCCGCTTTAATTCACTACGGCTCAAATTATCGCCGTGAGCCTATTATTAAAATTAATTGTGGTATTCTCCAAACTAGCGGTGCCGATTTGTTTGGCAGGTATGGTGGTAAACCAGGACTACTAGAATATTTGGACAATGGTACTTTAGTTCTAAATAATATTCAAGAATTACCAAAAGAACTTTTTCCAAGTATAAATAATTTAATTAAGAATGGGACTTATAAACCTGTCAACCGCTCCGAAGACATAGAAATCGAATCTAGAGTCAATAATGCCCGCATAATCATTGTCTCAGAAAAAGCATTACCCGAAGTAGAACGTGCAGTAGGGACAATAATAAAAGTACCACCGTTACGGGTACGTAAAGCTGATATTAAAGCGCAAGTTGATTACTATATTAGTTTGTACACTATAGCACGGGGAATTTCTAAAGCGCGCGTTACACCCGAAGCATTGCGTCGGTTACAATCATATGACTTTCCTGGCAACTTAAAAGAGTTAGAAAACTTAGTCGAACGGGCAATAGTTCAAGCACAAGAGCAAAATGAACTTACCGAAGAAATCTTTTGGTCAGCAGACACCAAGAAAAAACGCTTTCGAGTCAATCTATTAAATATATATCCGAATTTACGAAAATTTCTTCGCAGTGACTGGTATCCAGACCGAATAAACTATGGTTTTACGACTTTTGTTTTTGCTTTTATTGTCCTGGTATTATTCCTCGGTCCACAAACACGCGATAAAAACTTTGTATTAAATTTATTCTGGTCGTGGTGGTGGATGGGGTTTTTATTTTTATTTCCCTTCCTTGGACGGATATGGTGTGCGTTTTGCCCATTCATGATTTACGGTGAAATTACGTAAAAACTCTCACTCAAATTGTTTCCTAGACAACTTAAAAAATGGCCACGTGAAAAAGCCGAGAAATGGGGAGGTTGGTTTCTATATGGTTTATTTACTCTCATATTTTTGTGGGAAGAACTTTGGCATTTAGAAAACACCGCTTATTTATCTGGGTGCTTGCTGCTACTTATAACTGCTGGCGCCATGATTTTTTCTGCTATTTTTGAAAGAAGGTTTTGGTGTCGCTATCTTTGCCCTATTGGAGGAATGAACGGGTTATTCGCAAAACTCTCCATGACCGAACTACGCGCGCAACAAGGTATTTGTTCAGCAACTTGCACCACTTACCAATGCTATAAAGGTGGGCCACAAAAAGGTGAAGGAATGGAAACGAACGGTTGTCCGCTATATTCCCATCCTGCCCAACTCGAAGATAACCGCGACTGTGTGTTATGCATGACCTGTTTAAAAGCGTGTCCACACCGTTCAGTTGAATTTAACTTGCGTCCTCCCGGTATAGAACTATGGACTTCCCACACCCCACATACATACGAAGTCGCCTTATTATTTCTAATGTTAGGAGGAGTCTACTTACACCGCTTACCCGAAATACAAGCAAAACTGGGCGAAATCGTAATAATTGACTTCAGTCAATTCCAGCAACACTTAGCATTCTCACTACTAGCTCTAACAGTACCCATATTAATCCCCTTTACCGCACACAGCATAATTAAACTTCAAAAGATTAAAAATCGTAGATTTATCGAACTTGCCTACGGATACCTACCATTAGTTCTAGCAGGTAACTTAGCACATTATCTACGCTTAGGCTTAGGAGAAGGTGGACGCATATTACCTGTAGCATTTGCAACCTTTGGATTAAACGGTGAATTTTTACCCGTTGTAGTCGCACATCCTGCGGTAATAGCCTTTTTACAAGGATTCACATTAATATTAGGAGCATTCTTAGCCTTTGTACTGACACAGAAAATAGGGCGCCAACCCATACGAGTATTAATTTGGCAACACCTAGCCACAGTAATTTTAACAGTAAGCTTGTGGCAAATAATTGTGTAATTACTTCATGTTCATCTGAATTATAAGCGCTAGCTGGGGAATTGCTGTTCATACAGGTAAGCGACTCACCGAACTAAAATTTTAGTTTTGGATTAACCCATCTTCAATTAAATAATAAACTTCCTCATCATATTTTGAATCATCTTATAGCCACTTATCTACAAGCTCAATCATTGAATCCAAAGCTTGCATATCAGCTTGGCTTTGAGGAGTTAGATTTAAGCGAACTGTAACATTAGAGGTTCTTAATTGTACTAATCTATCAACTTTTGCTTTGACTTATAACAATTCTTCTAAGTTGAGATTATCTAACTCAGTCACAAGCTCTAACAAGGTGTAATATTTCATTGCTTTAAAACTATATGCACTATAACTATATAGTAGTCATGGGTTGTCTTCCGCAGCATCGTTATCTAACAAAAATTTTAAATGCCTACCTTGGACTATTTTTATAATGATTGTTTCGGAGTTACCTCAAATAATTTTTGAGAACGATAAAAACAAACATCAAATTCCATAAAAAAGTTTGCCTGTCCTAAAATAAGTGGTACTTGTGTAGCTTGTGTCCACGCAAAAACAAGTCTAACGCTAGAAAATTGTCCGAGCAGGGCAGACACAATTAACAGTCTTGCTTCAAACTGAGCCATATTACCAGTTAATTGAAGCATTGTTGTTTGTTCTTCCCAAACAGCTCCTAACTCTATGCCAACTTGATACGGAAGAACATTCACCATTGCTCCTGTATCTAAAAGTCCTATAACTTCTTGTGAGTTGTTTCTATAATGCAATGTCAGTGGTAAATAAGGCTTAAAGCTAGCTTCTCCTAAACTAGTATCAGTAGGAGTAAAAGAATATCTTGCTCTGCTATTCATGATTCCTTGGTAGTTTCGGCATTTAATGCATCTAACATTACTTTGGCAGCTTCTACTGCTTCTATTGGAGACCAAACAGGATAGGAAGCACCAGGCTTTATTAGGTTAGTTTCTTCGTCTGCTAACTCGGTAGCTAAAAGTTGAATTATTTGAAGCTTATCCACACGGTTGAGTTTGCGTAATTGTTCAACTAGTTCTGTAGATACCATTTTCAAAGTCGCACGTTTACTAATTTAATATTAATTCTTAGGATAACGTACTAACTACTATATAGTGTAAGTTTGTGGCATTTAGTTACAGTAATTAGCAGGATGCGAAAATTCCCGTTATTGTACATCAACCTACTATTTGTTTAAAACAAGTATACAAACTGCTCCGTATAGGATTATCACATAGAACGATGTTGGTAACTTTCCACCTCGCTCTTAGAGATGCTTTCAGGCGCCACCAAACGGTAATGCTTTTCAGTAACAATACTAATGCGGTCATTATTTTGCTCAAACTCGAATAGCGCAATTAAGCTATCATCCATAAACTGTGCTGCTATCGGACGACAAATGAGTGAGGGAAATTTCGCTGCACATAAAGCAAAATCTTGTTCAATTTGAATAATACTTGACATCGGTAACTAAATTCAGCACGCATGGTGTTTTAAACGAAAAATATCCAATGAATGCTCAACACCTTTAAATTGTAATGATACTATCATTATTTTGTCAATACTAAAATCAATACGCTTGTCATTACTGCTAGAGATTGCTAGTTTGGGAGTAAACGGCATTGATGGTGTAAATTATGGCAGGCAAAAAAGAGAGGATTTTTATCCAGGTTCAAATAGACCCAGCAGTGAAGAGTAAATTTGCAAGCAAGGTTGAGCAGGAGGGGAAAACAATCACGGATGTTATCTTGAATTGGATTGATGATTACCTGAACGAAAACGAAAAAGTAGATGTGCTGGAATTAAAACACCGTGTAGACGCTCTGCAAGGTGTAGAACATCGTGTAGAAGTTCTGGAACGTTTACTTAAAGATAATATGTTAGGAAAATTACATATCTGAAGGCAGTAGGAACGCGAGATGCGTTTTTCACCAATATTGTGTCTAAATGTTAAAAAATAACAAACTACTAGCAAATTGGCACAATGGCAAATATTCTACAACCACCGCGTTTGCGTACTAGCGAAGAAGA
>ERZ1066120.1152-NODE-1152-length-17945-cov-14.644326_pt1 | contig 17945 bp, 13 predicted proteins | sample MGYA00382767_ERZ1066120 | MGnify/ENA primary metagenome ERZ1066120 (study PRJEB33369, sample SAMEA5778350) | biofilm metagenome | biome: Industrial cooling water; feature: Water cooling tower basin; material: Biofilm | place: United Arab Emirates | collected...
TAGATATCTAGAAGAGGTAAATCCGTATTGAAAAGACCTTGATAACTATCGGTAAAATCATTGACATCGAAGCCAACCAGGAACTGATGGGAAATCGATCCGGTTTTGAATCTGCCGAGTAAGTCGATTTGTCCAAAGTAGTTATCGTAGCTGTAGTCAAGGTCATAAGAGTCTATATCAAGAAAGCGATCTGCTTCTACACCAACTGCATAAGTTTGGGTTTCGTCTACTTTAGAAATCAGCCCAGCAAAATTATTCCGAATTTGCCAGTTGTCGCTAAATTTATTGCATTAAAGCCTCTCTATAGTTGCGATCGCGGTTATCAGTTATCAGTGGTCAGTTATCAAGCGGATATAAATACAAACTGCGATCGCTCACCAACGATCGATGACGAATGACAAATGACAAATGACCAAAAAAAAAGAGAGTCAGTTCGGTGACTCTCCCAATCATCAGGGTGCATCTACTCAGTAGAATATAACAGGTAGTGTGTAAAGAATCTTACGGCTTTCCACGGGTTTTTGTTAAAGATCCGATGAAGAATTGCTGTCTTTGGAGAGAGCGCACGAGCAGCGAGCAACTACCAAATACCTATTACCCATTACCAGCCTTTAACCATTAAGCTTTTCCGCTAGCAGTTGGTTTGTTAGCTTCGGATCGGCACGTCCGCCTGTTTGCTTCAGCACTTGCCCGACAAAGAAGCCGAGGAGTTTGCTTTTGCCGTTGCGGTACTGTTCTAGTTCTTTGGGGTTGGCAGCGATGACTTGCTCGACGATCGCTTCTATGGCGCTGCGATCGGAAATTTGAATTAATCCCTTGCGTTCTACCAATTCTTTCGCTGAACCGCCTTGAGCCAGCAGTTCTGGCAAGATATCTTTAGCGATTTTGCCGCTGATTGTATTGCCTTCAATCAACTGGATCAATTCTGCAAGAGTTTCTGGTTTAAGGGCAATTTCACCAATACTGAGTTTATTGCTATTTAAGTAAGCCGCAATATCTCCCATAATCCAGTTGGCAGCTTGTTTTGCCGAGGCTCCAGCCGCCACCGTTGCTTCAAAATACTCCGCTACCGATCGCTCGTCGGTTAGTACGCGAGTATCGTAAGCGGAAAGTCCCAGTTCGCTTTCATAACGATGGCGTTTTTGGGCTGGTAATTCTGGCAATTCCGAATACCATTTGTCTAACTGTTCTTTGGACACTTCAATCGGTGCTAAATCGGGTTCGGGGAAATAGCGGTAGTCACTGGAACCTTCCTTAGTCCGCATACTGACAGTGCGTTGACTGCCTTCTTCCCATAGCCTGGTTTCTTGAACTATTCTTTCTCCAGACTCGACAGCCGCAATTTGCCGTTCGATCTCGTATTCAATCGCTCTTTGGATGGCATTGAACGAGTTCATATTTTTAATTTCTACCTTCGTGCCGAACTCTTTTTGTCCGACAGGACGCACGGAGATATTAACATCGCAACGCAAAGAACCTTCTTGCATGTTGCCGTCACTTACGCCGAGATAGCGCAAAATCCGGCGCAGTTCTTGAGCGTATTCCGCCGCCTCTTGTCCGGAACGCATATCGGGTTCGGAAACAATTTCGACTAAAGGCACGCCAGCACGGTTGTAGTCTACCAAAGAGTAAGTCGAACCAGACAGGCGATCGCTTCCTCCATGTACCAGCTTGCCCGCATCTTCTTCCATATGCAAGCGCGTAATCCCAATTCGCTTGCGGATGGGGTTATTCTCCGCATCGACGAGTTCGATTTCTAACCAACCGTGTTCGGCAATTGGCAAGTCATACTGAGAGATTTGATAATTCTTCGGTAAGTCAGGATAAAAATACTGTTTGCGATCGAACTTGCTATAAGGTGCGATTTGGCAATTTAACGCCAAACCTGCCTTCACTGCATATTCCAATACCTTCTCATTCAATACAGGTAATACCCCAGGTAAACCCATACAAATCGGATCGATATTTGTATTTGGAGGCGAACCAAACTCTGTAGAACTGCTAGAAAAAATCTTCGTATTCGTATTCAGCTGGCAATGGGTTTCTAATCCAATAATTGCCTCATATTTAGTTTTTGTTGGTGCAGCAGTAGTCATATCTTTTATTTGCCGCTCTGATGATTACACTCCAATACTGTAGCAAGGTTGTTGATAATTGCGTGGGGTGTGATGCGTGTGGGGTGTTGCGGGCGGTTGGCGAAGCGTCTTCGCGCCTGAAGCCGCCTCGTGGTGCGTGACTTGTCTCCCTCAGCAACCTTGCACTCCCTCAGCTTCTCGCACGCCATACAAAATATTTATTATCCGTGTCGTTTTTGATGCCAGTTCCAAGCATGGCTGATAATTTTATCCAACTCTGGATATTGAGGATTCCAGCCGAGAATTTTTCTTGCTTTCTCTCCACTACCGACGAGTGCGGGTGGATCTCCAGCACGGCGATCGCTTTCTACGACTTTAATTTCTCTTCCCGTAACTTGCTTAGCAGTATCGATGACTTCTCTAACTGAGAAACCGTTACCATTACCTAAATTAAAAATTGCCGCATCTCCACCTTGCAAAAGATATTCTACGCCCAGAATATGAGCATCGGCTAAATCGGTAACGTGGATGTAATCGCGAATACAAGTTCCATCGGGAGTGTCGTAATCAATCCCAAAAATTGAGACAGACTGGCGCTTACCTAAAGCTGTTTGCAGTACCAATGGAATTAAATGAGTTTCTGGATCGTGGTCTTCTCCTAACAATCCGGTGGGGTCTGCACCAGCAGCGTTAAAATAGCGAAAACAGACAGATTTTAAGCCGTAGGCAACACCAAAATCAGCCAAAATTCGCTCTACCATCAATTTAGTTGCGCCGTAGGGATTAATCGGACTTTGGGGATGGTCTTCGGGAATCGGTACTGTTTTGGGTACGCCGTATGTAGCGCAAGTAGAAGAGAAAACAAATTTATTAATTGATGCAGCCTGCATCGCTTCTAATAAAGTCAACGTGGCAACGACATTGTTACGGTAATATTTGTCAGGAGTAGTGACAGATTCGCCCACATATGCATAAGCAGAAAAGTGCATGACGGCGGCGATGTCGTACTTGGCGAATAGTTCGTCTAGTAGGGGGCGATCGTTGATGTCGCCAACAATCAAATCGACTTGTAAAACCTGTTCGACTAAATCGCGATGCCCGTACACCAGGTTATCGAGAACTACTACACCGTATCCGGCGCGTTTGAGTGCCAATACTGCATGGGAACCAATATATCCCGCCCCGCCAGTAACTAAGATTGTAGGTTTTACAGACGACATTCTCTTCCCCTATTTGCTGTAACAACCTTTTAATGTATCAGCGACTAGTGACTAGTGACCAGTTGTCAGAAGAAAGCAGACAGGAAACAGAAGACAGAAGACAAAATTTATCTCTCGCCTCTCGCCAATTACCCATTACCTATGACCAGTTCCAGCGCTGAGTACCTGTGTTGCAGTTAGCTGAAGTTGAGGAAAAGTGACAGATGCGATCGCAGTATTTCCTTCAAACACGTTTTCTTCGTAAAGCCCCTCAATCAGTGTTAGCACTGTAACTCGGTCGATTTGCGGATCGACAAGCCAATATTCAGCAATTCCTCTAGCTGCATATTCCGATCGCTTGTAGCGGTAACCTCGATCTTCATTAATTTTGCCAGGGGAGACAACTTCAACAACTAATGCTGGTGGGGGCATATCTGAAGTAATAGTCGATCGCGTTGCGCTTTGCAAAATAAATGAGAGTTCCTCTGTCAACACGACCAAATCGGGGATGCGAGTTGTAGAACGAGAACCACTGACCACAATCTTAACTTTGTTGCTCAATTGCCTGATGGGAACGAACCGAAGAAACTGAGTCAGCAAGAACAGCGAGATTTGAACGTTTTAAGGACTTTCTGGTGGCTGTAGTCATAAGTTACCGAATGCTATGCGTCCAATCGCTTGCTTCCAATTTAAACATCTCGAGTTCCATTTTATAATATTTATTAGTGCGTCCAATCGGTGTCATGCCCAATCTTTGCATCACGCGAATTGAAGCTGTATTATCTGGTCTGGCAATTGAATAGATTGTGGGTAATTTTAGAATATTAAATCCATATTTAAGAATTGCTCTTGCTGCTTCCGTAGCGTATCCATTCCCCCAAGCAGATTTTTTCAAATGCCAGCCAATTTCATAATTTTGCGTCCATCGTTCTACTTCATCTCGCAAGGGAATGAGAATAATCGTACCAAGAATTTCTTTGTTTTCTTTATCGATAATTGCCCAAAAGCCTCTATTATTTAGTTGATTCGATAGCATTATCCAACGTTGAAGCAGTTTTAATGCATTTTCAATACTCGCAGTTTCAGTTATGATAAATCGCGTCACTTCTGGATCGCTATAGATCTGAAAAGCTGATTCTGCATCCTCTTCAGGAATCCAGCTACGAATGATGAGGCGATTGGTTTGGGCAACGGTAGTCATACAAAAATATCGCTCTGACAGCTCAAGTAATCCTGCTAAAGGGCATTTTCTATCAAATGCTTGGGTTAAGGCTACAACCTACGATAAGGGAGAACCTTGGATGCTCAGTGCTGTATACATGTACGATCGCATCAAAGACTGCCAAATGCCTCAGCAATAGTTCTTAAGCCAGATAGATGAAGTTGATAAACTACCAAACAAATAATCGTTGAGGTCGGACTAATACTCTACAAGCGTCACGATTGGCACGTCGGGCAAATTCTGTCGCCCTGCTAAATCTTGTAACTCGACAATAAACCCAAAACCAACCAACTCGCAGCCGATTTGCTGCACTAACTTCGCTGTCGCGCTGGCGGTTCCCCCTGTGGCAATCAAGTCATCAACGATCGTCACCCTACTACCTGGATGCAAAGCATCTTGATGCACTTCTAGCTTATCCATGCCATACTCTAGCTCGTACTCGACGGCATGAACCAAGGAAGGTAGCTTCCCAGGTTTACGCACGGGAATGAAACCAATGCCTAATTTATATGCTAAAGGTGCGCCGATGATAAAACCGCGTGACTCAATCCCGACAATATATTCGGCGTTTAACCCCGCACCATTCAGCTTATCCGCCATACTATCTATGGCATATCGTAGTCCTGCGGCATCGCGCAAGAGAGTGGTAATGTCCCGAAATAGAATACCAGGCTTGGGAAAATCGGGAATATCGCGAATCAGAGACTTGAGATCCATAGGTTGTTAGCGAGAGTAACTGAGTATAGACGGCAACTTTCTATATTGGCAGACTTGGGAAGACTTTGAAAAATCGTACACTAGAATTCCAGATGTTTTAAATTGTTGCGGGCGATCGCTAATTTCGATTGAGAATAAGGGAAAACTTTTATCAGCGACCAGTTATCAGCGACCAGTGACCAACACGCACCACAACGCAGCTAAAAGGGCGCGAAGACGCTTCGCCGCCCGCTACTTCACCACGCACCACTCCCCTCTATGCTAAAAGTAGACAGTCAGTCGCTAATTTTGCCAATCTAGTGAAGGCTTGTTTTAATTATTTACCTTTATATCTTGGTTAAGATGAATGTCTCCGCGAGCGCGAATCCGTTAGATAGTTCCACCGTCCCATCTCTCCCTCTGATGCTGGAAAGTTTACCTAATCCACCCGTTGACGAAAGGGCGTGTCCCCCACGGGTCAGGTTGCAAATCGATTTGATGTTACTGGCGATTGAAGCCCTAGAACTTGGTGGTTCGGAATTATTCTTGGCAATAGCGCAGGAGCTAGAACTACAAGATATTGTCAAAAATCGGGTAAACTTGTGGCGAATGCGCTGTACGAACCCGCTGAGGCGATCGCACGCTCGGCGCGACCTTAGTTTGCTAGAAGCCAAAGCATTAGTTGTCATTGCCGCCGATTTAGCCCGTAGATTGACAGCAATTATTCGACAACTTCTATTGACTTATCAGCAGATGCATGACAAGCAAATTCCCCTCGAACAGAACTTACGCTTGTCTAGCTACCTAGAACGTTTTCGATCGCATTTTCGCAGCCGGATGAATCCCCGTCGTTCTGGGGTACTGGCTTACAATTCCCCTGAAAAGTTAGATGAACTAGCACTGACGCTGCTGCAAAAATTGCTATTTTGTACGGGGACGGCGGGAATGCAGCGGTTGTGGATTAGCTTGTTTGATGGGGAAGTAGAATGACGACGATTCAACGCAAGTACAGCCTGCCAAATTGCACGCTGGTTTTAGAGGGGTTAAGCGATCGCCCGACTGACTCTCAGTCGCTCGATGGGCGACCCGTACTCACGATTTTGACGTATGTTGAGTGTCAACTGATCCAGGCGAAACAAACCTTGACTGGTGGCAGAGATTTTTTTGAAAGTTTAGTGACAGCAGTTAGTGGCTACGCCCAAGAATTTTTGAGTCACGTCACGCACCCAGAAGCGCATAACAAAGACTCTGGCTTGGTACAGTTGCAAAAAATCGATCGCGATCGCCATCGTCTCATCGTCCAGCCAGAAGATCGCAAAGAATCAGAGGTAAATAGCCACACAGAAGGCACGACGCAGGAAGTCGAGCTGACGACAGTACAGTTATTTGACTTGGTAGAGGCAGTAGATCAATTTTTCGCCGACACTCAAACCTTACCAGATTTAACCCTGCAACTAGCTCCAGTATCGCGCCGCTACGTGCGATCGGGACAGCAGTTGGTCAAGCAAGCCGTACCCGCCACCGTAGGCGCATCGGGATTAGCCCTAGCTGCGATCGCCTTCTTCTTAATCCCCATTCCCGAAGCCGTTCGCCGTCCTACAGAACCCACATCTCCATCCGCCCAATCTACCAACATTGCTAACGCGCCACCCATTACCGATCCGTTGCAATTGGTGCAATTACAGCAAAAACTCACCGACCAACTCCGACCAGCTTGGAAGCCTAACGCAGCCCTCGGTCAAGATTTAGTTTACCGCGTCGGCGTAGCTGCTGATGGAGCTATCAAAGGCTATGTTGCGATGAACGACGTAGCCAATCAGCAAGTGCAGCAAACACCCCTCCCCCGCCTGCTATCTCAGTTTGTTGCTGGTAGCGCCGCCACTCCCGAATCCTTAGCTCAGTTTCAAGTAACTTTTACCCCCAAGGGAGAAGTACAAGTCCAGCCTTGGGGAGGGAAATGAGGGATAAGGGAGCAGGTGGGCAGAGGTGAGCAGAGGGGCTTCAGGAGAATTCGCCCACTACCAACTAGCAATTACCATTTTTTATAAATCCGCTAGTACTGAATCTAGAACCAATTATTTATAAATTCATGCCACTAGCTTCACCATCCAAACTAAAATAGCCATAATCAAGAGCATCGGTGTTAGCCAGTCTCCCCACCGCACGTATAAAGTTTTAGTTTGACGGCGATAAATAGTTTCGGCATGGATTTCGTAGGTGTTGTGTCCCGATATCCAAACGGTCTTACCGTGAGGATCGACAAAAGCTGAATATCCTGTATTGACTGCACGCACAGCCCATCTGTCAGTTTCAATCGCCCGCATCACGTCTAAAGCATGGTGTTGGGCTGGCATCGCAGCACTGTAATGAGCATCGTTGGAGGGACTAAGAATAAATTGTCCTCCAGCAGCGGCTTGATAGCGAAATGGTTCGGGAAAGGCAGATTCGTAGCAAATCCCGACAATCGCTCGACCGAAAGGCGTATTGAATAACTGATTTGGCGCACCTGCTATTTGATGCTCGTCTAAGGGTGAAAGTCGAGAAACGATCCCGCCTAAAATTTCTTGAAACGGGACGTATTCGCCAATTGGTACTAATTTTGATTTGTCATAGCGGCTATAGATTTCACCTATAGGAGTCAGGGTAAACAAGCTATTGGTGTAGCCTCCTTCTTTGTTACCAAATAATCCCAACCAAGCAACCACGCCTTTTTCTTGGACAGCAGAGTAAAAAGAAGTGCGTTGAACGTCATTCCAGCGAAAAGGCAATGCCCCTTCTGGAGTTAAAACGGCATCTACTCCTTGCTCTGCCAAAGTTTGATAGCCAGTCGTATATCCCTCGATCGCCTTCCGAAAGCCTTCAGGATAAAGTTTAATTTTGTTAGGTACATTACCTTGGACGATCCCAACTTTAAGAGCTGTATCTGGAGACTGAATCAGGGGACGACTGTACAAGCTGTAGCCCAAAAGGTGTAATAGAAGGCAAAAGGCAGGGGGCAGAAGGCAAAAGGCAAGAGATATCTTCTGACTTCCGACTCCTGTACGGGCGGGTTTTCCCAAAGGACTATTTGTTATTTCACAAAGATTTTCACTAAACCCGCCCCTACGACTCCCGACTCCCGCAATCCAAGCTTCAGCAAATAATCCATTCACAGCCACGATCGCAGCTGTAACCGCCATCGGTCCAGAAAGTTGTCCGAGATGGAGAATGGGCAGATTGTGGGGGCTTTGAGTGTAGGAAAGCGAAGACCACCACAAGGGTCCAGCACTCCACAGGCTTTCTAAGCCACACCAGAGGGCAACACCGATGAGGAGGCGGACGAGATTAAGAGGAATTTTGTCGCGCAAAGACGCGAAGGCGCTAAGGGTTTTTGACGTTTTTGCGCTGGGAAGTAGGGATTTTAAGGTGGGTATTTTCCAGTTTAGGAGTGCTTTCATGCTAACGCCCCAGGCAACCACTAGGGCAGCTCCCCAAAGGGTAATGAAGATCCAGCAGAAAAGAGCGATCGCAAGACTACTCAGCCAAGGTACGCCCATCCAGGTCATAGGATGAATGCCTGTAATCCAAAACAGGGCAATTCCGTGATAGCCAATGCCCCAGAGGAGGGAGTAGAGAATCGGTAGGGGCGGGTTTCTAAACCCGCCCGTACTGGAGTTGGGAGATTTAACAACTAATACCCACAGAGGAGCCAGAGCAATCCAAGCGAGATACCAGGCTCCTACGGGGGCAACCGTTATCCCCATTAAAATTCCACTGATTAGAGAGACAAGAGGTGGGAGGTACGAGGTCAGAGGTGCGGTCTTTTCCTCTTGCCTCTTGCCTCTTGCCTCTTGCCTAACATGCAGCCGCTTCATCGCTGACATCAGATGGAACTAAAGCTACAGCCGCGATCGCATCGTCTTCATCCAAGCGTTGCACTCTTACCCCCGTTGCACTGCGAGATTGGCGGGGAATGGCATCGGTGGTTTGACGAATGATAATGCCGCGAGTCGTGATCAACATCAATTCATCGCCTTCATTGACCACCATTAAGGCTGCCAGCTTGTCTTTGAATTTGCGATTTTGCTTGAATTTCGTCGCAATCTTGCCTTTGGTTGCACGATTGTACAGCTTGAACTGGGAGACGGGGACGCGCTTGCCATAGCCTGCCATTGTCACGATCAAAACCCAAGGGCCTTCGCCAGCATTAGCTATCTCGCCATTTTCCTCGGTCTCGAGTTCGACAATTTCGGTTTCTTCAACTTCGGCTTCAGCGGGATCGGCTTCTTCCATATGCGAAGCAGCAAGTACGGCGCTGGCAATGATATCCATGCCGATCAGTTCGTCTCCCTCCTTTAGTTTCATGGCTTTTACGCCACGGGTGGCTCTACCTAGAGGACGTAATTGTTCGTGGCTAGTTCTAAAGTGAATTGCCATGCCAAAACGAGAACCGATGATAATACTATCTTCGACTCGCGCCCTGCGCACCCAACGCAACTGATCGCCCTCTTCTAGGGAAATTGCAATCAGTCCGTTTGCCCGAATATTGGTGAAAGCTGCTAGTTCGGTTTTCTTGATGTAACCGCCTTTAGTTAACATCACCAAGTATTCTTCGCTAGTAAATTCGCTGACTGGAACGACGGAAGTAATCCTTTCTTCTTTGGGAATCGGCAGCATTTGCACGATTGGTACGCCCCGACTGGTGCGCGATCCCACTGGGATTTGATAGGCTTTTAGGGAGTAAACGACACCGCGATCGCTAAAGAATAAAACACTGTCGTGGTCGCAGCAGGTGAGGAAGTGATCGACAACATCATCTTCTTTCATCCGCGTCCCCGATTTCCCTCTGGTCGCCCGACTTTGGGCTTCAAAGGTATCTAAGGGCATCCGCTTGATATAGCCTTGTTCCGTCAGCAGAATTACTGCTTTCTCGTTAGCAATTAAGTCAATTGCATCGAATTCCCCTTCGGCGGGTTCGATTTCCGTACGGCGCGGGGTGGCGTGGGCTTGTTTGATCTGGGTGATTTCAGTTTCAATGATTTCTAAAATCCGCTCTCGCCTTGCCAAGATATCTTTTAAATCGGCAATCTGAACTTGTAAATCTTCGTGTTCTTGACGAATTTTCTCTGCTTCTAATGCTGTCAGTCGCCGCAGTTGCATTTGTAAAATTGCATCGGCTTGGGCTTCCGATAGTCCATGAGTGTCGATTAATTGCTGTTTCGCTGTTGTGGTATCGGCAGCACTGCGGATTGCAGCAATGATCTCGTCTAGGTTGAGTAAGGCAATCAGTAACCCTTGCAGGATATGATCCCGTTCTTCAGCTTTCCTCAGTTCGTAGCGGGTGCGGCGGGTAATCGACTCGACGCGAAACTCTAAGAAGACGTGAAGAAATTGTTTTAAAGTCAATAGCTGGGGTTCGTTGTTGACCAACGCCAGCATATTCGCACCAAAGTTAGCTTGAAGCGGAGTTTGCTTGTAAAGGTTGTTGAGAACGACACGGGGATAAGCATCACGCTTGAGTTCGATCACAATTCTCATCCCGTCGCGATCGCTTTCATCCCGAATATCGGCAATGCCTTCAATCCGCTTTTCGTTGACGAGTTCGGCAATTTTTTCTATCAATGCTGCCTTGTTAGTTTGGTAAGGTAGCTGAGTAATAATAATTGCTTCCCGTTCCGGTCGTCCCCGTTGTTCGACGGTCTCGATCTCCGCTACGCCGCGCATGGTAATCGAACCGCGACCAGTGGTAAATGCTTCGTGAATGCCTGACGTTCCCAAGATTTTTCCACCTGTAGGGAAGTCGGGACCAGGAATATATTGCATTAACTGGCGATCGCTAATTTCTGGATTGTGGATCAGCGCCACTACACCGTCAATTAACTCACCCAAATTGTGCGGGGGAATATTTGTTGCCATCCCGACCGCAATTCCCGAAGATCCGTTGAGCAACAGTTGGGGAATTCTCGCCGGTAAAACAATCGGTTCTTGCTGCGAACCGTCGAAATTGTCGATAAAGTCTACAGTTTCGGCTTCGATGTCCTGCAACAAAGCATTTTCGGTTAATGCCTGCAAGCGACATTCCGTGTAACGCATTGCCGCTGGGGGATCGTTATCCACCGAACCGAAGTTACCATGCCCTGCAATTAGGGGCGATCGCATGGAGAAATCCTGCGCCATCCGTACCAAGGCATCATACACAGCCGTATCGCCGTGGGGATGATATTTACCTAGCACCTCCCCCACAACACGGGCGCATTTACGGAACGGGCGGTCTGCCGTTAATCCCAACTCATGCATGGCGTAAAGAATTCGGCGATGCACGGGTTTCAGACCATCCCTAGCATCTGGTAGCGCCCTACCCACAATTACGCTCATAGCGTATTCCAGGTAAGACCGCGACATTTCGTTCCGCAGATCGGTTGGAATGATGGTCATATCTTTGCAAAAAACTCCAAATTTGTCGATTTTTGACAGATAATCCCCAAGATATTGCTAAATCTTCGGTTTAGCTGCCAAAAAGCAGTAAATTATATCAAAATTTTATCATATTTTGCTATCAGTTGGTTGGTAGTTGGTGGTTGGTAATGGGTAATGGATATTTCCAACACGCACCACTCACCACTCACATTTAAGCCTCAAGATAGTGTGTGCCAAAGGGCGATCGCTTTTAAGCTGGGGCGTGTAGAGGTGAGAAGTAGTTATGAGCGGTGAAACAGCTCCAGATCGGGCAGAAAAGCAAAATCTACCAGGCGATCCATCCCAACTCGATCCAGAAACTCTAGATAAAATTAAACATCCGCCATCAATTCACGACCAAATGAGACAACTCAGCCCTGAGGAATTGCGGGCAAATCAAGCTGTATCGCCAGAAATGCTTAATAGTGGCGAAGATTTGCGCGATGACATTATGCCCACAGATGAGCCTGAAGAAAGTGAGTAAGGAATCAGGAATCGAGAGTCGGGAGTCGTGAAAATACCAATGACTAATGACTAATGACTAATGACCAATGACAACCTCAACACGCTAATCTAGGAATCAATGAGGTTGTAGATATGCTGGCTGTCATCTATTCTGACGAGTTTCTCGAACACAAAACGGGACGGTTTCACCCAGAAAAACCAGAACGCCTGAGTGCGATCGCAACTGCTTTACAACAGACTAGCTTTGCCCACCAACTAGAATGGCGATCGCCCGTTACAGATTCCCAAAGGGCGATCGGGTGGTTGGAAAAAGTCCATTCACCTCGCCACATTCAATCTGTTCGAGAACTTGCTACCCAAGGCGGCGGCTATTTAGATCTCGATACCCCCGTCTCTCCCCGTAGCTACGATGTGGCACTATTGGCAGTCAATGCCTGGTTGGACGGGATCGATTACACGCTAGCGACAAATAACCCTGCGTTTGTCCTTTCTCGTCCTCCAGGACACCACGCTGAAAGCGATCGCGGTATGGGATTTTGTTTGTTCTCTAATGCGGCGATCGCCGCCCATTATGCCTTAGCACAACCTAACATCAACCGCGTGGCAATTTTAGATTGGGACGTACACCACGGTAACGGGACTCAAGCGATCGTCGAGAATCATCCGCAGATCGCTTTTTGTTCTCTGCATCAATCTCCCTGCTATCCTGGCACTGGTACAGCTGCCGAAACAGGCGCATACAACAACGTCCTTAACCTACCTCTCCCCCCCGGCAGCACGATCGCCGATTACCAACCAGTGTTTGAAACTCAGGTGATGCCATTTTTAACAAATTTTCAACCCGATTTACTGATCGTAAGTGCCGGATACGACGCTAACGCCGCCGATCCCCTAGCAGAAATGTACCTGCAACCCCAAGATTACGGATTATTTACGGAATTTTGTCTTCAAGTGACTCATCGGATTGTCTTCGGCCTAGAAGGAGGTTACGATCTCTCTGCCTTGTCTCAATCGGTAGTAGCTACAATCGAACGATGTATTTTCTAGGGAGTGGTAATTGGTAATTAGCCGTCCCTGGAAAATTCTAAACATAAGTAGGAAAGGGAATTACAGCACCTTAGCGAAGAAAGCGATCGCGGTCGTGCCGTCGGTCAAAATCGACGCTCGGACCCTTAGGCACAATTCGATTGGGATTAATCTCGGTCATACTCATGTAATAGGCGCGCTTGGTATAGTCTAGATTGCAAGTCACTTTGAACTCAGGGCGCTGATATAGATCCAGTAGATAATTCCAGAGGTTTGGATAGTCGAGAATTCGCCGCAAATTGCACTTAAAGTGACCGTAATACACGCAGTCGAAGCGATAGAGCGTTGTAAACAGACAAATATCAGCTTCAGTCAGGCGAGCGCCACATAGATAGCGCTGCTTGCTCAAAACAGCTTCCCATCGATCTAAATTCTCGAACAGTTCTGTGACGGCTTCTTCATAGGCTGCTTGTGAAGTTGCAAAACCAGCGCGATAGACACCGGCATTGATTGGCAGATAGATGGCGTCGATAGTTTCATCAATCTGCTGTTGTAGGTCGCGTGGGTATAAGTCGATGTGCTGCGTTGCTAATGAAGCAAACTCTACGTCAAACATCCGCACGATCTCGCGCGATTCGTTGTTGACGATTGTTTGAGATTGCCGATCCCACAACACCGGAACAGTGACTCGCCCCGTGTATTTGGCATCTGCTTTGAGATAAATCTCTTGCAAATATTGGGCGCGATTTACCGAGTCAGGAATGGCTTCTGGTGCTTGACTAAACATCCAGCCCTTCTCACTCATCATCGGATCGGCGATAGAAACTGAGATGGCATCATTCAACCCTTTAAGTTCTCGCATAATTAAGGTACGATGCGCCCACGGACATGCCAAGGAAACGTAGAGGTGATAGCGCCCTGCTTCTGCCTTAAACCCACTCTTTCCATCTCTGGTGACGCGATCGCGAAACGTTGTTGGTATGTCATGGAACTCACCGCTTTGATTTTGTTTGTTCTCATCGGTTATCCATTTACCAGCGACCATCATTCCTGATGCCATAATTCTCTCCTAAGTGTGGGTATAATGGTCTTCTAATTGATTTAGGCTTGCTTTGAAAGTCTAATAAAGTGGTAATGGGTTAGATAAGAAATAGCATCATTAAGTGCGATCGCAGCAGTATAGAGTATGAGAGCAATCGCAAATAATAAGGGGTGCTAGATTGCACCCCGACCTTAACTTAGAGTTTTAAATTTAGAATTGAACCATTGTTATATAAATCCACGACTCGCAAGCTAGATTCCGGAAAATTCGATCGCTCGTCGATCGATTTAGCTAAGGTCATCGCTATGCTACTCGCAGGAGAACGGTTACGAATTAGCAATCTGCGCTCGGCATGACAGGATACCAGAAACGCTTGAGTACGGGTTGTTTGGTTGCTAACATTTGCCTTTTAAGCACAGCACTTACAATTAAGGGCGTACAGATGTGCGCCCTTACAGATAACTACTACGACAGCAGACTCGGACAAGTTAGTACGAACACGTCCCTCGTTCCCTCTGTATCGTCATTTAGGGGTTTAACTGGAGTCGTGTAATGGAAAAATTCGCGATCGTTAAGTAGCAAAAGTTCTCCAGGATTGAGAGTTTTATTAAAAACAGGACTTTCTTTCTTAGATCTGTACAAGTGCGTCTCTCCACCTTGAACGTTTTGACGACCGATAGAAAATATCGCAATCAGATCTGTCCCATCTCGATGAATTCCTTCTGGTGCTGGATTGCCAAAATTGGTTGCAGAACAAGTCGTCCTAATTTGATGCACTCCAATTTCCCTAGAATCTGAATACAACTTACAGGCATCGTTAAAGGCTAACAGCAATCTGGCAAAATCTTCATGCAATACTAGAGCATCATCGATTTCATGAAACTCTCTGTGAATATCTCCAACTACAGGGTTATATTCTTTGCTTTGGAATAAGCGACCGTGAGGTAATTTCACCACTTTTCCGTCTACTATGCTAAAACGGGATAGACGGCGACGCCGATAGCTACCCTTGATGTAGGGATCTACAGGTAAATCTTGGAAAAATTGCTGTAATTCTTCTAAATTGATAAAGTTTGCTTTTTGGAGTGTAAATAATAGGTCATAGCCTATTTTGTTTGCTTCTAGTACTTTTTGCATAGAAATTTAATCCTTTATACTTGAGACCCGATAATAGTTCGTTCATAAAAACGATGCTAGTTTTAGTATAATTTGTCTTTTTTAAACTGCTGTTAACTGCATCACAAAAAGTTGCAATTAATCAATAAAATGGCAAAAATGTCTCACAAGACACTAAATTCTCTTTGAGATATGTTGTGTAAGTACAAATACTGAAATTATGTCTGAATACATGCGATCGCCTGCCGAAATCCAGACCAAAAATTTCTTTTCTCTAAAACCGTTTGATATTTTTATACGATCGGTTACTAACCAATATGCACGTATAGCAACTCCGAGCAACGACCAACGACCAATTAAAGCATTGCTGTTTCTGGGACTGCACCTTGCATTTTACTCAAAGCGTCGATTAAAGTTTGCAACTGCTGTTCGGTTTTGAGGACTGCTAAACCGCGCACGGTAACTTTACCAGGCGAGTAAACAAAGCGCGATCGCAAACTATCGGGTAAGTTGGCAATCATTAAATTCCAAGCAGGTTCTTCCATCGCAGTCTCTAACACTACATGCTGCTTACCTTCGGGTTTGATGCGGCTAAATCCTAATTTTCTCGCTAGTTGTTTCAATTCCATCACCCGCAAGAGTTGGGTTGCACCTGTGGGAATTGCACCGTAGCGATCGCTCCAATCTGCGGCAAGTTGGACTAATTCTTCCTTGGTTTTCGCTGCCGCTACAGCCCGATACGCGCTCATTTTCTGGTCTAAATCGGTAATGTAATCTGTAGGAATAAATGCCGTCAAATTCAAATCGATTTGCGTATCTTCCACTTGCGGAATTTCCTGACCGCGTATTTCGCGCAAGGCTTCCTCTAACATTTCCATATACAAATCGAAACCAATCGCATCCATTTGACCGGATTGTTCTACACCCAGCAGATTTCCTACACCGCGAATTTCCATATCGCGCATTGCTAGATGATAGCCAGAACCGAGTTGGGTAAATTCTTGAATCGCCCGCAAACGCTGCCTTGCTGCATCCGATAGCGCCCGCTGTTTGGGATAAAATAACCAGGCATGAGCTTGAATTCCCGCCCGTCCGACGCGCCCCCGCAACTGGTAAAGTTGGGATAAACCGAAGCGATGGGCATCTTCAATCAAGATTGTATTGACGCGAGGAATATCTAACCCAGATTCAATAATCGTCGTGCAAACGAGAATATCAGCTTCTCCGCTACTAAAGGAAAGCATTGTTGATTCTAGTTGGTTTTCATCCAATTGTCCGTGTCCCACTGCAATTCTTGCCCCGCCAACAATTTCTCTTAAGATCGCCGCTGTCTCTTCAATACCTTCTACACGCGGGACGACATAAAAAACTTGTCCGCCGCGATCGAGTTCTTGACGAATGGCGCTGCGAATTGACTCGGTATCGTAAGGTGCGAGGTGAGTTTTAATCGGTCGGCGGGAGGGAGGTGGCGTAGTAATCAAACTCATTTCCCGAATCCCCGACAAAGACATGTACAAAGTACGGGGAATGGGAGTAGCAGAAAGGGTTAGTACGTCTAACTGAGTCTTGAGGGCTTTAATTTTTTCTTTCTGGTTTACGCCAAATCTTTGTTCTTCATCGATCACCAATAGTCCCAAATCGCGGAAGCTGACACCTTTACCTAGTAGTTGGTGCGTCCCGACAACAATATCTAATTCACCAGTCGCCAAGCGCTTGAGTAAATCTTTTCGTTCCTCCGCAGTGCGGAAGCGGTTGAGTAAGCCGACGTTGACCGGATAAGGGGCAAAGCGTTCTTTTAATGTGTGATAGTGTTGTTGCGTCAGAATGGTGGTAGGGGCAAGAAAAGCAACTTGCTTACCTGCTGTGACGGCTTTGAAAACAGCGCGGATGGCTACTTCAGTCTTACCAAAACCGACATCGCCACACACCAAACGATCCATCGGGCGATCGCTTTCCATGTCACGCTTGACATCTTGAGTAGCCTTGAGTTGATCTGTCGTGGGTTGATAGGGGAAAGAGTCTTCTAATTCTACCTGCCAAGGGGAATCGATTGGATAAGCATAACCCGATTGCTGCGATCGCTGGGCATAAAGTTGCAGCAGATCCACCGCTAGCTTTTTAATTGCTTTTCTGGCGCGGTTTTTCGTATTTGCCCACGCCTTACTAGACATTTTATTCAGTTCTGGCGGCTTGCTATCGGTGGCGCGGAACCGCGATAAAGATCCTAACTGGTCGGCAGCGACTCGCAACAGACCATCGGCATATTGCACAACCAAGTATTCGCGCGTTTCGCGGTCAATGGTCAGACTTTCCAGCCGCAGAAACTTGCCAATTCCATGATTTCTGTGAACGACAAAATCCCCAGGACGTAACTTATTCGGATCGACTTGCTTCGAGGCGGCGCGGCGACGCTTGCGGATATAGCTAGGGGTAGCGAGGCTGTGCTGACCGTAGAATTCGCGGTCAGTCACCACCATTAAGCGAAATGTGGGGAGAATAAACCCTTCTAATTCTGCTACTCCTGAATATTTCAAAGCCACGGGCGTACGCTGAGCTTGCAATTTATCGATCGCCTGGTAATCGCGAGGATTGGGGATAAATTGGGCGGGACAGTCGTGTTCTTGCAACAGAGAAACAGAACGGGACGGCTGGGCAGAAACCAGCCAAGT
>ERZ1066120.1158-NODE-1158-length-17842-cov-37.911227_pt1 | contig 17842 bp, 15 predicted proteins | sample MGYA00382767_ERZ1066120 | MGnify/ENA primary metagenome ERZ1066120 (study PRJEB33369, sample SAMEA5778350) | biofilm metagenome | biome: Industrial cooling water; feature: Water cooling tower basin; material: Biofilm | place: United Arab Emirates | collected...
AAAGCGTGGGGGTGTCCACCAAACCGGGGGAACTCCAACTCCAACTCCAACTCCAACTTCCAGCAGGATCAGGCGCCGCCCTCGTGATCTTCTGATTGTGAGGCCTTACCCAAGGGAAACGGCGCCATAGCCTACCCTCAGGCGACCTCGAAGGCGAACGTGCGCCGATAGGCGAGCCTTTCGCCGCCCAAGCCGAGCGAGACGCGCCTCACAGCCTGAGCCCCCGCCCCCCGCATACCGCGCACCCCTCCCGCGCCTCCGCCTCCACCACCTGCGCCTCCGCGTCCAGCCCATCCCACAAGAGGATGCGCCCGATCAGCGGCCGCCCCGCCCCCGTCAGCACCTTGACCGCCTCCAGCGCCAGCGCCGCCCCCACGATCCCCGGCAGGGGCCCCGCCACCCCCGCCTCCGCGCAGTTGGGCGCCAACCCCTCGGCCGCGTCCTCGGGGAACACGCAGGCCCGGCAGGGCCCCCCGCGCGACGGGTCCCACACGGCCACGCTGCCCTCCCACTGGCTCAGCGCGCCGGCCACCAGCGGCACCCCCGCCGCCACCGCCGCCCGGTTGGCGAGCGCGTGCGTCGCCGCCCCGTCCGTGCCGTCCACCACCAGGTCCCAGTCTCGGAACAGGGCCTCCGCCATGTCCGGCTCCACCTCCCGCGTGTAGGAGCGCACCTCCACGTGCGGGTTGAGCGCCCGCAGCGCCGCCGCCGCCGCCTGGGCCTTGGGCCGGCCCACGTCGGCGTCGCGGAAGATCACCTGGCGCTGGAGGTTGGACGTCTCCACGTCGTCGGCGTCTATGACGCCGATGCGCCCCACCCCCGCCCCCGCCAGGTAGAGGAGCGCCGGCGCCCCCAGCCCCCCCGCCCCCAGCACCAGGACGCGCGCGTCGCGCAGCCGCCCCTGGCCCGGCCCCCCGATCTCGCGCAGGGCGATGTGGCGGGCGTAGCGCAAGAGCTCCCCCGAGGAGAAGGGCCCCGGCGGCTCGGGCTCGCGCTGGCGCTCGGCGGCCATCCCCCGCACGCGGCCCAGGACGCGCCCATAGCCCCAGGCGGCGGCCACCAGGACGACCATCGCCACCCAGACGCCGGCGCTGCCCCCCGTCGCCTCCCGCAGGGGGTGGCCGGCGGGCAGCACCACATGCAGCGCCATGACCGCCACCAGCAGGAGCCCCACCTGGAGGAGCCGCGCCTGCCCCGGCGTGCCGCGCGCCCAGCCCAGGGCCCAGATGACGGCGGCGAGGAGGAAGACGATCATGCCCCGCCACCCCCGGCCCGGCCCGTGGAGCCAAAGCCCCCCGCGCCCCGCGCCGTGGCCCCCACCGCCCCCAGGGCGAAGGCCGCGCGGCCGACGGGCGCCAGAACCAGCTGCGCCACGCGGTCCCCGTGGCGCACGACCTCCGGCGCCCCCCCCGCGTTGGCGAGCAGCACCATCACCTCGCCCCGGAAGTCCGCGTCCACCGTGCCGGGCGCGTTGGGGCACCACAGCCCCGTGCGCAGGGCGGCCCCCGAGCGCATCCTGACCTGCCCCTCCCAGCCCTCCGGGATGGCGAGCACCAGCCCCGTGGGCACCAGGCGCCGCGCGCCCGCCGCGATCGCCAGCCCCCCCGCCCGCTCGGCCCCGCGCAGGTTGGCCCGCAGGTCCGCCCCCGCCGCCCCCTGAGTGGCGTAGAGCGGCAGCCCCAGCGCCTCGTCCGCCCCCTCGGCCCAGGCCGCCAGGACCGTCACGGCCGCCCTCACGCCAGCGCCGCCGCGATGCGCTCGGCGAGCCTCGCGGCCACCTCCGCCTTGGCCATGCGCGGCCAGCCCTCCTCGCCCTCGGCCGTGACCAGCGTCACGGCGTTCTCCCGCCCCCCCATGATGCCCGAGCCGGGGGAGACGTCGTTGGCGAGGATCCAGTCGCACCCCTTCCTCAGCCGCTTCGCGCGCGCGTTCTCCAGCACGCTCTCGGTCTCCGCCGCGAAGCCCACCACCAGGCGCGGCCGCCCCTCGCCCATCCGCGACAGCGTCCGGAGGATGTCGGGGTTCTCCACCAGCCGCAGCACGGGCGGGGCGTCCCCCTTCTTGACCTTCTGCGCCCCCACCCCCTCCACGCGCCAGTCCGCCACCGCCGCCGCCAGGACGGCCGCGTCGGCGGGCAGCGCCGCCCGGGCGGCCGCCAGCATCTCCCCCGCCGTCTCCACCCGCACGACCGCGACGCCCCTTGGCGGCCCCACCTCGGCCGGCCCCGTCACGAAGGTCACGCGCGCCCCCCGCGCGGCCAGCGCCGCCCCGATGGCCGCCCCCTGCGCCCCCGAGGACCGGTTGGCGATGTAGCGCACCGGATCGATCGGCTCCCGCGTCGGCCCCGAGGTCACCAGGACGTGCCGCCCCCGCAAGGGGCCGTCCCGGGGCGGCAGCGGGGGGAGCCCCGGCAGGCCAAGGGCCGCCTCCACGGCCGCCACGATGGCCCCGGGCTCGCTCATGCGCCCCTCGCCCCACTCCCCGCAGGCCATCTCGCCTGCCTCCGGCCCCACCACCAGCACCCCGTCGCCCCGCAGGGCGGCGAGGTTGCGCCGCGTCGCCGGGTGCTCCCACATGCGCACGTTCATGCCGGGCGCCACGAGCACCCTCTTGTCGGTGGCCAGGAGCAGCGTGGTCGCCAGGTCGTCCGCGAGCCCCGCCGCCATGCGCGCCAGGAGGTCCGCGGTGGCGGGCGCCACCACCACGAGGTCGGCCGAGCGGCTCAGCTCGATGTGCCCCATGCGCGCCTCGGACCCCAGGTCCCACAGGTCGGCCCGCACCTCCGCGCCCGCGAGAGCGGCCAGCGAGGTGGGCGTGACGAAGCGCGAGGCCCCCTCGGTCATCACGGGCGTGACGGCCGCCCCCCTGTCCCGCAGGCGCCGCACCAGCTCCAGCGCCTTGTAGGCGGCGATGCCGCCGCCGACGATCAATAGGACGCGCGCGCCTTGCATGGCCCCCAGCATGGCGCCGCGCGCGGCCGAGTCAACGCGGCCCGCCCTTCGGCCAGCCCGCCGTGCCCCCTGCGCCGGCGGGCAAGGAGGGCACGTCGTGACCTCGGGACCGGGCAACCACCTCCTCCGCGGCGACGACCTCGAGGTGCTGCGCAGGCGCGTCCCCAAAGTCGCTGGGAGCGGCCGCACCGCTGCGCCAGCGCTGCCGGGGAGGGCGATGGCGGGGTGGACCCCGCCCCGCGGGGCATGAGCATGCCTCCGGGGTCGTGCGCCGCGCTGAGGGGATCAGAGCCTCCCTCCGCCGGCCGAACGGCGGACGGCGGGTCCGGGCGGAGGGCGCGGCCAAGGACGGGCGCGAGGCCCCGCCCCCCGCCTGGCCGCCGGCGCGGGCCTCCGCCCACCTCAGAGCGGCGCCACCCGCTCCACGGCGCGCAGCACGGCGTCGAGCGCCGTGTGGTGGAGCATGTGACCCTGGCCGGGGACGATCTCCAGGTGGCTGCCGGGGACCGACTCGTGCAGCCGGCGCGACTGGGCCTCGGGGTCGGCCATGCGGTCGCCGGCACCGGCCACGATGGCGAGCGGCACCAGGAGCGCCCCGTGGTGGCGGCTCGCCGCCCAGGCCTCGGGGATCATCAAGGCGGACTCCTCGGCGGCCGCGCGCAGCTGCGAGGGGCGCAGGGCCATGTCGCGCGGCACGCGCGCCCAGGACGGGGCCACGGGGGTGGGCGCGAACAGCTTGCCCACGAGGCGCGGCCAGAGGAGGCCCGCCAGCAACGGCGCCCCGGTGTGGCGCCAGATGTCCCCCAGCACCGGCAGGGCCGGGGGCGCCATGACGAGCACGTCGGCGCGCGGCGTGGCGAAGTGGTAGCCCGATTCGAGCACCAGCGCGCCCACCCGGGCGGGGTGGCGGCGCGCCAGAGCCAGGGCCACGAGGCAGCCCCAGGAGTGGCCGAGGACCGTGGCGCGGCCCACGCCCAGCCGGTCCAGCGCCAGGGCCAGGAGGTCGGCCTGGCGGCCGGCCGTCCAGGGCCGTCCGCGCGGGCGGCTGCTGTGGCCGAAGCCCGGCCGGTCGAAGGCCAGGACGCGGCGGCGCGCGGCCAGGGCGTCCACGAGGCCGCTGGCGACGGGGTCCTCGACCATCGAGCCGTTGCCGTGGAGGATCACCACGGGGTCGCCCTGGGGCGCCTCGGGGCCGCGCTCGACCACGTGGAGGCGGACGCCGCCCAGGTCCATGACCTCGCCGAGCGGGGGGTTGGCGCCCTCGGCCCGGGCCGCGCGGCGGTGGTTGGCGGCCGCCAGCGCGGCCAGGGCGAGCGCGGCCCCCGCGAGCAGGGCAGGGCCAGCGCGCCGGCGGGCGGGTCGGCGGGCGCGGAGGGCGGGGAGCGGGGCCGCGGGCAACAGGGCGGCGGGGGCTGGGGTCATGGGGGCGGTCCTCCGGCGAGGCCACTCCTCGCTGCGCTGCGGCGAAACCCTTGGCGGGCGCCCCGGTTCCCTCCCCCGCGCGCCCCGACGCCCGTCTTGCCCGACCGGCGCGCTTGGGCCATGACGGGGGGATGACGGCGGCGCACAAGGCCCTCCTCGTCCACCTGCTGACCGCCACCGGCGCGGTCTGGGCCATGCTGGCCATGCTGGAGGCCGTGCAGCGCGACTGGAACATGATGTTCCTGTGGCTCGTCGTGGCGCTCTTCGTGGACGGCATCGACGGGCCCCTGGCACGGCGCTTCGAGACCAAGGCCCATGCGCCGGTCTTCGACGGCGACCTCATGGACCTCGTGGTGGACTACCTCACCTACGTGTTCGTGCCGGCCTTCGCGCTCTTCAACTCGGGGCTCCTGGGCGACTGGACGGGGTGGTTCGCTATCATCGTCATCTGCTGGGCCTCGGCGCTCTACTTCGCCGACACGCGCATGAAGACGCGCGACTGGAGCTTCTCGGGCTTCCCGGCCTGCTGGAACATGGTGGTCCTGGTGCTGTTTGCCTGGTTCTGGCCCGGCGAGGCGGCGGGGGAGCCGAAGGCCTACGCCTACTGGCTCATCACGCTGGTGGTGGCGGCGCTGGCGGCGGCCATGTTCCTGCCGGTCAAGTTCGTCCACCCCGTCAGGACCAAGCGGTGGAAGGCCGTGACGCTGCCGGTGGCGCTCCTGTGGGTGGTCTTCGCGGGCTGGGCGGCCCTGGTGGACTTCCATGGGCAGAGCTGGTCGCAGTGGGGGCTGGCCGTGACCTCCGTCTACCTCCTGGTGGCGGGGGCCGCGCAGCAGATCGTCTACGGGCGCGAGGGCTAGAGGCGCGTGAGGACCACGCCCGCGACGATGAGGAGGGCGGCAAGGCCCTTGCGGGCGTCCATGCGCTCTCCGAAGAGGAGCCAGCCGATGAGGACGGCCCAGAGGATGGAGGTCTCGCGCAGGGCGGCAACCACGGCGATGGGGGCGATGGTCATAGCCCAAATCGAGACGCCGTAGGCGCCGTAGGAGGCCAGGGCGCCGCCCGCGCCCAGGGCCCAGTCGCGGGGGCGGCGGGGCAGGACCCCGGGGCCCTTCCAGGGCAGCGCGGCCAGGACGTAGACGAGGCCGCCGCCCACGAAGACCCAGCCCACATAGGTGGCGGGCTCGCCGGAGGCGCGGGCGCCCAGGCCGTCGAGGAGCGTGTAGGTGGCGGTGGCGGCCGCCGACAGCAGGGCGAAGGGCAGGAGCCTGCCGTCCTCGTGCGCGCGGAAGACGCCCGAGGCCATGAGGAGGATGCCCGAGCCCAGCACGACGATGCCCGCGTAGTCCTGGGCCGACACGGCGTCAGGCAGGGCGAAGGCGCCGACGAGGGCCACGGCCATCGGGGCGGCGCCGCGCGCGATGGGGTAGACGCGGCTGAGGTCGCCGCGCTCGTAGGCGAAGGTCAGGGCGGTCTTGTAGACGAGGTGGGTGAGCGAGGCCCCCACGATCCAGGGCCAGGCGGCGGGGGCCACGGGCGGCAGCGCCAGCACCACCGCCGCGCCCAGGGCCGCCTCGAAGAGCGACACGACGACCATGGCGCCGACCTTGGAGGCGCCGACCTTGACCACGGCGTTCCAGGCGGCGTGCAGGAAGGCGGCGCCCAGGACGGCGAGGAGGACCGGCGTCGTCACGCGGGGGCGAGGGCGCCGAGTTCGCTCAGAGCCTCGTCGCAGCGGGCGCAGGTGGCGGGGTGGGCGTGGTGGCCCACGTCGGGGAGCACCTTCCAGCAGCGGGCGCACTTGTGGCCCGGGGCGCGGGCGAAGGCCACGGCGAGGCCGGGGAGGTCGGGGAGCGCGAAGGCGCCCTCGGGGGCGGGGGCGGTGCTGACGCGCAGGTCGGAGGTGATGCAGAGATCGGCGAAGTCGGCCGAGCGCAGGAGGGCGGCGGTGGCCTCGTCGGCGTGGACGGTGGGGGCGGCCTCCAGGCTCGCGCCGATGACCTTGGCGGTGCGCTCCCTCTCCAGGGCGCCGGTGACGACGCGGCGGGCGTCGCGCAGGCGCTGGACGCGGGCGGCGAGGGCGTCGTCGCGCCACGTCGCGGGCGTCGCGGGGAAGTCCCGGAGGTGGACGGAGGACTCCGGCCCCGGGTGGCGCTCCAGCCAGACCTCCTCCATGGTGAAGGGCAGGATGGGGGCAAGCCAGGTGACCAGGCGGTCGAAGAGGTGGCCCAGCACGGTGCGGGCGGCGCGGCGGCGCGCCGTGTCGCCGTCGCAGTAGAGCGCGTCCTTGCGCACGTCGAAGTAGAGCGCCGAGAGGTCCGCCGTCGCGAAGTCGAAGAGGGCGCGGAACACGCCGGGGAAGTCGTAGGCCGCGTAGCCCTCGCGCACCTCGGCATCCAGCTCCGCGAGGCGGTGGAGCACCCATCGCTCCAGATCGGGCATCCGGGCGGGCTCGACGTGGTCCTGGGCGCGGAGGTCGCCGAGGGAGCCCAGGAGGAAGCGCAGCGTGTTGCGCAGGCGGCGGTAGCTGTCCGCCGTGCCCTTGAGGATCTCGGGGCCGATGCGCAGGTCGGCGGCGTAGTCGCTCTGCGCCACCCAGAGGCGCAGGATGTCGGCGCCCCAGTCCTTGGTGACTTGCCCTGGCGCCACGGTGTTGCCGAGCGACTTGCTCATCTTCATGCCCTTCTCGTCGAGCGTGAAGCCGTGGGTGAGGACGCCCCGGTAGGGGGCCTTCCCCATGGTGCCGCAGGCCTGGAGGAGCGAGGAGTGGAACCAGCCGCGGTGCTGGTCGGTGCCCTCGAGGTAGAGGTCGGCCACGCCGTCCGGGGAGCCGTCGGGGCGGTCGCGCAGCACGAAGGCGTGGGTGGAGCCGGAGTCGAACCACACGTCGAGGATGTCCGTCACCTGGTCCCATTGGTCGGGGTCGTAGGCGGGGCCGAGGAAGCGGGCCTTGGCGCCCGGGGCATACCAGGCGTCGGCGCCCTCGGATTCGAAGGCGGCGACGATGCGGGCGTTCACGGCGGGGTCGCGCAGGAGGAAGGTCTCGTCGTCGGGCCTCGCGCCCTTCCTCGTGAAGAGAGTCAGGGGGACGCCCCAGGCGCGCTGGCGGCTCAGCACCCAGTCGGGGCGGGCCTCGATCATGGAGTGCAGGCGGTTGCGGCCCGTGCGGGGGGTCCACTCGACGGTGTCTATGGCGGCCAGCGCCCGGGACCGGATGGTCGTGCCGAGGGCGTCCTGGCCGTCGCCGAGGGGCTTGTCTATGGCGGCGAACCACTGGGGGGTGTTGCGGTAGATGAGGGGCGCCTTGGAGCGCCAGGAGTGGGGGTAGGAGTGGCGCAGGCGGCCCTTGGCGAAGAGGGCGCCGGAGGCGGCGAGGGCCTTGATGACCGAGACGTTGGCGGGGCCTTCCTTGCCGTCCGACGTGATGATGGCCTGGCCGCCGAAGAGGGGGAGCGAGGCGCGGTAGGTGCCATCGGGCTCGACGTTGTAGGTCATCGGCAACGAATGCTCGACTCCGAGCTTATAGTCGTCGTCGCCGTGGGAGGGGGCGGTGTGGACGAAGCCGGTGCCGGCGTCGTCGGTGACGTGGTCGGCAGGAAGGAGGGGGACGGGGTAGTCCCATTCGCCGGCCGCGCCGTCGAGGGCGCGGAAGGGGTGGGCGAGGGTCATGGAGTTGAGCGCGTCGGACGACACGGGGCGATCTTCGCTCCAATCGGTGATCTTCGCAGCGGCCTTGACGTTGTCTGCCAGCTTCTTGGCCACGATCAATCGTTCACCAACCTTGGCCAATGACCCTTCGGCCACCGAGAGGACGGTGAAGAGATCGTATTCGATGCCGTTCTGCCGACCGTGCGCGACGGCGCGATTCTGAGGAATGGTCCACGGCGTGGTCGTCCAGATGACGACACTGCTCCCGACAAGATCCTTGCCTGATTGCACGGTATCGACCTCATCGAACCACTTGCCCTGCGACACGGCAGCGACGCCTTGGGCGAACGTATCCTCGCCAACGGCGATGACCGGAAACCTCACCCACACCTGATGGCTCTGGGCCTCCTGATACTCCACCTCCGCCTCCGCGAGCGCGGTGCGCTCCACGGGGCTCCACATCACGGGCTTGCTGCCCTGGTAGAGCGAGCCGTTCATGAGGAACTTCATGAACTCGGCCGCGATGGTCGCCTCGGCCGAGAAATCCATCGTGAGGTAGGGGTCGGACCAGTCGCCCGTGACGCCCAGGCGCTGGAACTCCTCGCTCTGGACCCCGACCCAGCCGGCCGCGAACCGCCGGCACTCCTGGCGGAACTCCACCACGTCCACGGCGTCCTTGTCGCGGCCCTCGGCGCGATACCTTTCCTCGATCTTCCACTCGATGGGCAGGCCGTGGCAGTCCCAGCCCGGCACGTAGCGGGCGTCGAAGCCCATCATCTGGCGGCTTCTCACCACCATGTCCTTGAGGATCTTGTTGAGCCCGTGGCCGATGTGGAGGTGGCCGTTGGCATAGGGCGGGCCGTCGTGCAGCACGAAGGGCGGCCTCCCGGCGGCCGAGGACCGCAGGCGCGCGTAGATGTCGAGGGACCGCCACCGCTCCAGCCAGCCGGGCTCGCGCTCGGGCAGCCCGGCGCGCATGGGGAAGGACGTAGCGGGCAGGTTGAGCGTGGCCTTGTAGTCGGGCGCGAGGTCGTCGGGCATGGCGGGCTCCGGGGGTCCGGGGGTCTCCTAGGGCACCGGTGCCGGGGAATCCAGCGGCGGGCGTCCGAGGCAGATTCGCAGGGAATGGTTGACGAAGCGTAGCGGCACCGAGCGCTGGGGGGGCCTCACGCGCAACGGGGGAGGAGGGGGCCCCTGCCCCACGCCCGCGGCTCCCCCCGGGGTGCCGGGGGCCGGGGGATGGGGGCGGGCGGCCCGAGGGGGTCGCGCGGCCGCAGCGGGGGGGGTTGGGCGAGCCCGCGACGGGCGCGCCGCCCAGGCCCGCGTGCACGGCGTCGCCCGGCCGGCGCGATGGGCCCGGCGCGATCGGCGGCGGGGCCTGGGCGGCGGCCCTGCGGTGGGGCCTGAGGGCGGAGCGCATCGGGGGCAAGCCGCCAAGCCCGTCGGCCCCGCCCAGAGGGCCACAGCCAGCGGCCGCCCCCCCGCCCGGGCCTCCCCCGACGCCGCCGACGCCCTCGCCCGTCAGCCATGCGACGACACCCGCGGGACGGCCGCCCAGGGCGCGCTTGACGCCCCCCCGCGCCTCCCCCAAGGGTCGCGCGCCCCATGCACCCCGCCCCCTCCCTCATCCTGTTCTCGTCCCTCTCGGGCCTGGGCTTCGGCCTCCTGGCCTGGCTCGGGGTCGCGCCGCCCCTGGGCTGGGCGGCGCTCGCGTGGTTCGCCCTGGCCTTCGCGCTCGCGTCCGGCGGCCTCGTGGCCTCCGTGTTCCACCTCAAGCGCCCCTCCCGGGCCCCCCTCGCCTTCACCCAGGCCCGCACGTCCTGGCTCTCGCGCGAGGCCTGGGCGGCCGTCGCGGCGCTGCTCGCCGCCGGCCTCTTCGCCCTCACCGCCATGGCCTCGCGCCCCGTGGCCCCCCTGGGCTGGCTCGCGGCCCTCCTCTGCGTCGCCGTGACGCTCTGCACCGCCATGATCTACGCCCAGATGCGCACGGTGCCGCGCTGGCGCCACTGGACCACGCCCGCCCTCTTCGTGGCCCTCTCGCTCGCCGGCGGCGCGGCGCTCGCCGGCCACCGCCTCCCGGCACTCGCCCTCCTCCTCGCCGCGCTCGTCTTGCAGGTCCTCAACTGGCGCCACGGCGCCTCCGCCTTCCGCCGCCAGGGCCAGACCGCCGCGACGGCCACGGGCCTGGGGGGCGAGGTGCGCGCCCTCTTCCCCCCCAGCACCGGCCCCACCTACCTCACGCGCGAGATGATGTTCGCCGTCGCCCGGGCTCGCGCCGAGCAGCTGCGCCTCCTCACCCTCGCCTTCGGCTTCCTCCTCCCCATGACGGTCCTCCTCACGCCCCTCTGGATGCTCGCCGCCCCCCTCCACCTCCTGGGGGTCCTGTGCTCGCGCTGGCTCTTCCTGGCGGAGGCCGAGCACGTCGTGGGGCTCTACCATGGCGCCCGCTGAGGCCTGGCGCGCGGCCGTCGCCGAGGGGAGGCTCAAGGCCGACCCCGCGCAGGAGGCCGTGCTCCCGGCGCTCGACCGCCTCCGCGCCGACCTGCTCGACCCCCCGCGCGGCGGGCTGTTCAGGAAGGCAGAGGCCCCGCGCGGCCTCTACCTCTGGGGCGGCGTGGGCACGGGCAAGACGGCGCTCATGGACCTCGCGCTGGGGACCATGCCCGAGGTGCCCGCGCGCCGCGCCCACTTCCACGCCTTCATGCAGGACGTGCAGGCGGGGCTGGCCCGCGCCCGCGCCCGCGGGGAGGACGACGCCGTCCTGCCCGTGGCCGACGGCATCGCCGAGGGGATCCGCCTCCTCGCTCTCGACGAGATGCAGGTGACGGACATCGCCGACGCCACCATCCTGGGGAGGCTCTTCGCCCGCCTCTGGCAGCGCGGCGCGGCGCTCGTGACCACGTCGAACAGGCGGCCCGGCGACCTCTACAAGGACGGGCTCAACCGCGCGCTCTTCCTGCCCTTCGTCGCCGAGCTGGAGCGCCGCTGCGACGTGGTCGAGCTGGCCTCGCGCACGGACCACCGCCAGGGGCGGCTCCAGGGGGCGCGCCGCTACTGGACCCCCGTCACGCGCGAGGCCCGCGCCGCCATGGACGCCGTGTGGGCCTCGCTGGGGGGCGAGCGCGCCCGGCCCATGAGGCTGCGCGTCATGGGGCGCGACCTCGACCTGCTCTTCGTGGACGGGGCGGCGCGCGCCACCTTCCACGACCTCTGCGCGAGGCCGCTCGGCCCCGCCGACTACATCGCGCTGGCCCAGGCCGTGCGCGTGCTCCTGCTCGACGACATCCCCCAGATGGGCTCGGACAACTTCAACGCCGCGAGGCGCTTCGTGACCCTCATGGACGCGCTCTACGAGGCCCGGGTCGCCCTCTTCGCCACCGCCGCCGCCCCTCCCTCGCAGCTCTACGTGGAGGGCGAGGGCGCCTTCGAGTTCGCCCGCACGGCCTCCCGCCTCCAGGAGATGCAGGCCGAGTCTTGGAGCGCCCCGCCCGCCGGAGTATGAGCGGCGTCAGCCGGAGGGAGCCCCATGCACAACGCCGAGATCGCCGAGCGCCGCAAGACCGCCATCGCGCGGGGCGTGGGCATGATGACCCAAGTCTACGTCGAGCGCGCCGAGAACGCCGAGGTCTGGGACGTCGAGGGGGTCCGCTACATCGACTTCGCCGCCGGCATCGCGGTGGTCAACACCGGCCACAGGCACCCCAAGGTGGTCGAGGCCGTCAAGAGGCAGCTCGACGCCTTCACCCACACCTGCCACCAGGTCCTGCCCTACGAGCCCTACATCGCCTTGGGCGAGCGCCTCAACGCCCTGGTGCCGGGCGACTTCGACAAGCGCACGGTCTTCGTCACCACCGGCGCCGAAGCCGTCGAGAACGCCGTCAAGATCGCCCGCATCGCCACGGGCCGCTCCGCCGTCATCGCCTTCGGCGGCGCCTTCCACGGCCGCACCTTCATGGGCATGAGCCTGACGGGCAAGGTCCAGCCCTACAAGGCGGGCTTCGGCGCCATGATGCCGGACGTCTACCACGTGCCGTTCCCCATCGCGCTGCATGGCGTCAGCACCGAGGACGCCATGGCGGGCGTGCAGAAGCTGTTCAAGGCCGACCTCGACCCCGCGAGGGTCGCCGCCGTCATCCTGGAGCCCGTCCAGGGCGAGGGGGGCTTCTACCAGGCGCCGCCCGACCTCATGCGGGGCCTCCGGAAGCTCTGCGACGACCACGGCATCGTGCTCATCGCCGACGAGGTGCAGACCGGCTTCGCGCGCACCGGAAAGCTCTTCGCCATGGAGCTCTACGACGTGGCCCCCGACCTCACCTGCATGGCCAAGGGCCTGGGTGGGGGCCTGCCCATCGCCGCCGTCACGGGGCGCGCCAGCATCATGGACGCCGCCCATCCCGGCGGCCTCGGCGGCACCTACGGCGGCAACCCCCTCGGGATAGCGGCCGCCCACGCGGTGCTGGACGTGATCGAGGACGAGGACCTCTGCGCGAGGGCCAACGCGCTGGGCTCGCGCCTGCGCCAGCACCTCGAATCCTTGCGCGACCGCGTGCCGGAGATCGCCGAGGTGCGCGGCCCCGGCTTCATGGTGGCCGTGGAGTTCAACCGGGCCGGCACGCCCATCCCCGACGCCGACTTCACCACCCGCGTCCGCCAGGAGGCCCAGAAGCGGGGCCTCATCCTGCTCACCTGCGGCGTGCACGCCAACGTGGTGCGCTTCCTCGCGCCCATCACCATCCCCGACGGCGTGTTCCAGGAGGCGCTGGGCATCCTGGAGGAGTCCATGCTGGCGGCCAGGCAGTAGCGACCGGGGAGACCTACGGGGCCTCCCCGGACCCCTCCGCGGCTAGGGGGCCAGCGCGGGCAGGTCCGCGCTGCGCACCCAGTCGGGCGTGCCCTCCTCCCAGACGAGCGTGTCCGGCCCCACCGTGCCGGCCGCCGCCAGGGCCCGCAGCTCCTCGAGCGTCACCGGCCCGGTGGGCGTGCGGCCGTCCGCCCAGAAGTAGGCCGGCCCCTCGGCGGCCGGGGTGCCGGGGGGGGCCTCGGGCGGCAGGGCCTGGAGCCGGGCGAGCGCGTCGCCGGCGCCCTCCACGCCCGCGTCCCGCGCCGCCGTCGCCCAGCGGATCGCCTCGTCGCGCGTCGGACCCAGGCCCGAGTCCACGTAGAGCCAGGCGAGGTTGAGCGCGGCGCCCATGTGCCCCGCCTCGGCCGCCCTGCGGTAGGCCTCGGTCGCCAAGGCGGGGTCGAGCGGCACGCCCGCGCCGGTCCCGTACAGGAAGCCCAGGAAGTAGTCCGCGTCCGGGTCGCCCGCCGCCGCGGCCCGCTCCAGCCAGGCCACGGCCTCGGCCCCGTCCTGCGCCACCCCGTCCCCGGTGCCGAGCGCGAGCCCCAGGAGCGCCATGCCCCCCGCGTGGCCCGCCACGGCCGCCCGCCGGGCGAAGGCCACCGCCTCGGCGCGGTCCTGGGGGACGCCGGTGCCGTCCCAGAGCCGCCAGGCCAGGTTGCCCAGCGCCGCCACGTCGCCCCCATCAGCGGCCTCGCGCATGAGCGCCTGCGCCCGCGCCGGGTCGGCCGGCCGGCCGCGCCCCTCGAACAGCTCCACCGCCAGGTCGTTCATGGCGCCCGCGTCGCCGGCCGCCGCGCGCCCGTCCAGCGTGCCCTCCGCCGCGCCGCCCGCCGGGCCCGACAGCGACAGCACCTCCTCGCCGTCCGCGAGCACCCGCAGCCCGCCGCCCGCGCTCTCGATGCGGACGGCGGCGAAGGGGTCGCCCTCCATGCTGACGCCGCCGCTCTCGATGCGGCCCGGCCCGATCGTCACGGTGCGGCCGTCCACCTCCACGACCGCCCCGTCGCCCTTGGCGGTCACGGACTGCGAGGCCTCGCTCGCCACGGTGATGGTGATGGCGCCCACCGTGGTGGTGGTCTCGGACTGCGCCCAGGCCGGCGCAGCCGCGAGCAGGAGGGCGAGGAGGGAGGGGACGCGCATGATGGAGCCTCCGGGGGGCGGCCCCAGCCGGCCGCCCCGGCAGCCTAGCGCCCGAGAGCCCGGCCGCCTACCCCGTGCGTCGTCCCTCCAGGCGGTCCCGCAGCCGGTCCACGAAGCCCACGCCCGGCCCCACCAGCTTGTGGAAGAGGGCCGAGTGCGGCGCCATGGGGTGGGGGCGCGTGGGCGCGAGGGCCTTGGCCGCCTCGACCTTGGCGCCCATCTCCCGCAGCTCCTCGGCGGGGACGTGCGCGCGCAGCCTGGGGAACTGCTCGCCCTCCTCGCTGCTGGCGTGCTCGACCAGAAGCTCGCGCAGGCGCCCGAGGCTGGCCATGAAGCGCGGGTCGGAGGCGTCCACGTCCTCCATGACCTTCATGGCCTCCACCATCTCCTGGTGCTCGGCCTTGTCGAGCCGGACCTGCTCGGCCCCGTCGGGCACGTGGGCCCGGATGGCCGGATAGACGAACATCTCCTCGGCCACCGCGTGGCGCATGATCTCGGCGATCAGGGTGTCGGCGAGCTCGCGCCGCCCGGCGGGGTGGGGCTCCCCCTCGATGGAGCCCACCAGGGCCAGGAACGCCTTGTGGTCGTCGGCCAGGATCTCGGTGGCGTCGCGCGCGCTGTCGGCCATGGTGCCCTCCTCGGTCAGAGGGGCAACCCGGGGGCGGCGCCCGCGTTCCCGAGGCGGTCAGCCGGGCCGCTTGCTCAGCAGCGCGGGGCCGGCGCAGGCGGGGTCGGTCGGCGCGGTCGTCTGCGCGCGGAAGGGCTTCTGGGGCTCCACGCCGGACTCCTCGATCCACTGGCCGTCCAGGCAGAAGTCCTGCGCGTAGTTGCCGGCGTTGAAGCCCCATTCGCCCTTGTCGCAGTCCATGGCGGTCCCGTCCGCGTTCCAGCCCTGGTCGAAGGGGCCGGGCACCTCGCCGTTGGTGGGGAACAGCATCTCCCGGGGGAAGTAGCGCAGGTACCAGGTGTCGTCGGGCTCGCGCGTGGCCATGTCCCAGGTGCCGATGAGCTGCCCGTCCTTGAAGCCCGCGATGCGGAAGCGCGTGACGTCGGCCTCCGTGATGACGGGGGCGTCGAGGAGGGCGTCGGGGAACTCCATGCTCCCCGTCATGGTGTAGCCGTTGGAGCCGGCCCAGCAGAAATGGACGAGAGCGGCCCAGGAGGGCGTGGCCGTCAGGACGGCGAACAGGACGAGTCGGATCATTCCCATTCCCTCAGCACATGGCCCGCGAGGTAGAGCGAGCCGCAGATGAGCACGCGCCCGGCCCCCCGCGCCGCCGCGTCGCGCACCGCCGCCTCGACCGAAGGGGCGACCTCGGCCGCCAGCCCCACGGCGGCGGCGTGGGCGGCGGTGTCCTCGGCGGGGATGGCGTTGCGCTCGCCGGGGATGGAGACCGCGTGGAGCCTCTCGGCCACCGCCGCGAAGGGCCGCAGGAAGCCCTCGACGTCCTTGGTGTTGAGCATCCCCGCCACGAGGTGCGTGCGCGCCGGCGGCAGGGCGGCGAGCGTCTGGGCCACCGCCGCGCCGGCCGAGGGGTTGTGGCCCCCATCGAGCCAGAGCTCGGCCGGGGCCGCGAGCGATGCGAGGCGCCCCTTCAGGCGCTGCATGCGCGCGGGCCACTCCGCGCGCGTCACGGCCGCCTCGCAGGCGGCCTCGTCCGCGCCCAGGGCCCGCAGCGCCGCCACGGCCGTGCCGGCGTTGACCACCTGATGGGGGCCCAGGAGGCGCGGCAGGGAGAGGTCCAGGAGGCCGCGATCGTCCTCCACGACCAGCCGCCCGCCCCGCGCCTGCGCGTGGAAGTGCTGGCCCCAGGCGATCAGGGGCGCACCCAGGCGCGCGGCCCGCGCCTCGATGACCGCCATGGCCTCGGGGTGCTGGCGGGCGACGACCACGGGCGCGCCCCTCTTGACGATCCCCGCCTTCTCGCCCGCGATCTTCGCCAGCGTGTCGCCCAGGTAGGCCTCGTGGTCCATGTCCACGGGGGTGATGACCGTGAGGCGCGGGCGCTCCACCACGTTGGTGGCGTCGAGCCGCCCGCCGAGGCCCACCTCCAGCAGCGTCCAGTCGGCCTGCTCCTCGCTGAAGGCGAGCAGGGCGGCGGCCGTGGTGATCTCGAAGAAGGTGATGGGCCCCTCGCCGTTGGCCGCCATGCAGCGGTCGAGCACGGCCATGAGCCGGTCCTCGGCGATCAGCTCGCCGGCGAGCCGGATGCGCTCGTGGAAGCGGGCGAGGTGGGGGGAGGTGTAGCAGTGGACCTTGTCCCCCCGGCTCTCCAGCCCGGCGCGCAGCATGGCCACCGTGGAGCCCTTGCCGTTGGTGCCGGCGACGTGGACCACGGGAGGGAGGCGCCGCTCGGGGTGGCCGAGGGCCGCGAGGAGGCGCTCCACGCGCCCGAGCGTGAGGTCTATGGCCTTGGGGTGGAGCGTCGTCATGCGCTCCAGCAGCAGGTCCGACCCCCGCGCGGTCACTCGGCGGGCTCGGGCGCGGGCTCCGCCGCCGCCGCGACGGGCGCGGCGGCGTCCGCCCGGGGCCGGCGCAGCAGGAGCCGCAGGATCGTGGCGATCTCGTCCCTCTGGCGCCCGCGCGGCGTCACGCGGTCGAGCATCCCGTGGTCGAGGAGGTACTCGGCCCGCTGGAACCCCTCGGGGAGCTTCTCGCGGATGGTCTGCTCGATGACGCGGGGGCCGGCGAAGCAGATGAGCGCGCCGGGCTCGGCGATCTGCACGTCGCCGAGCATGGCGTAGGAGGCCGTCACGCCGCCCGTGGTGGGGTGGGTGAGGACGACCACGTAGGGCAGGCCCGCCTCGCGCAGCATCTGGATGGCGACCGTGGTGCGGGGCATCTGCATGAGGCTCAGGATGCCCTCCTGCATGCGCGCGCCGCCCGAGGCCGCGAAGAGCACCAGCGGGCGCCGGGCCGCCACGGCGCGCTCGGCGGCCGCCACCACCGCGTTGCCCACCGCCATGCCCATGGAGCCCGCCATGAAGGCGAAGTCCTGGGCGGCCGCGACGATGGGCAGGCCGCCGACCTCGCCCTCGGCCACCAGCATGGCGTCCTTGTCGCCGGTGGCCTTGCGGGCCTCGGCGAGGCGGTCGCGGTAGCGCTTCTGGTCGCGGAAGCCCAGGGGGTCCTGCACGGGCTCGGGGACCCGGACCTCCTCGAAGCGGCCCTCGTCGAAGAGGGCCTTGAAGCGGTCGCGGGGCTTGATGGCCATGTGGTGGCCGCAGTTGGGGCACACGTGGAGGTTCTGGGCGAGCTCGCGGTGGAACAGCATCTGCCCGCACTCGTCGCACTTGGTCCATAGGTTCTCGGGCACCTCGCGGCGCGAGAAGATGCTGTTGATGCGCGGGCGGACGTAGTTGCTGATCCAGTTCACGAGGCGCCCCTCCGGCGGTGTCGGACCGGGGGGAGATACGCGCGGGGGGACCTCCTCGCAAGGCGGGGGGCGTCCTCGACGCGCGGCGGCCGGGTCTTTGCGGGCCCGCGGGTGCGTGCGGCGTCTCCCGGTGGGGCGGCCCAGGCCCCCTCAAAGAGCGTGACACCCGGCCAGGCAGAGCCGGGGCGGAAGGACCTATCAGCGGGACCCAGCTCCTGGACCGAAGGACGCCCCCCCATCGGTGGCCGAGGGCGTCCGGGTCGATGGGGCTGGCCTTCCGCGAACCCCAAGGGTCTTTGCTCCGCAGTGAGGGGAGAATCACCCAGGAGGGTTAAGGAAGCGTAGCGGCACCGCGCGGTGGGGGGGGGCTCTCGCGCAACGGGGCGAGAGGGGGGCTCCGCCCCCTGCCACCATGGGGCCGGGGCGGGGCGGCGGGCGGACGGGGCGCCCTGCGGAGAGCA
>ERZ1066120.1168-NODE-1168-length-17712-cov-17.730815_pt1 | contig 17712 bp, 23 predicted proteins | sample MGYA00382767_ERZ1066120 | MGnify/ENA primary metagenome ERZ1066120 (study PRJEB33369, sample SAMEA5778350) | biofilm metagenome | biome: Industrial cooling water; feature: Water cooling tower basin; material: Biofilm | place: United Arab Emirates | collected...
ATGATTCCGTTGGGAAATTTTCAACTTATGTGTGAACCTACACTGGCGTGGATATTGTTATATTATCCAGGTTGGCGGATCTAGCTAGCCTTGTTACTAGGGCGAAGTATGACCGCAGAGGAGAGGAGGCGAAGCGTAGGGCAGTGCAGAAGTTGGGGTTTTAGGAGTTTGTAGAAGGGGGAAGTATTTTTGATGGAATATCTTTGCTGCCAAAAAGCCCTGCAACCGTTTTTTTGTATTCGGATTCTATCTGTTGAATTGCTTTATCGTAATCATCATTTTTTACGTAATGTTTAGCTTGAAGCAGAGCACCGTCAACCTTTTCATATGTTTTTCTTAAGAGTTCTATTAATCGCTCAATTACCTTGTCGTCTTCTTTTGTTAGAAGAAACCCCTTTTTTGAGTTTGAGAAAATTCTTGCTATAATCTTTATAATTTCAGGATCGTTAATCAATTCATATTTTAAAATTTCTTGAATGAATGATTCACCAGAAAGGTCTATTGAAATCACTTGTTTATTTGTGATAATTTCACTGCTTGAAGCTCCGCTTTTGAGATCATCAGTTAATAATTGTAGTTTTGCTTGCCATTTGCAATTAAAAGCTAAAAATTCTCTGGCTTCTTGTTCAAGAGCTTGATAGTATTCTCGTTTTTCTTTTCTTCTTGTTTCATTTATATCTAGTATTTTATTTACGAAATTAATCAGAGCTACAAGACCAGAACCAGTTACGAAAGCTGTCAAAAATGTTATCGCTGTAAAAGATGATTCAGGTGTTAAAGAAAAGTCAGGATTAATTTTGTAAAACTCTATATAGGCTCCACCTAAAATCAAAAAAAACAAGAGAAATGGTAAGAGAAATATTAAAGCCGCATAAGATGTGAAACTACGAAGTCTTTTGCCATTATTTTTTTCTGAATATTGAGAACGAGAACATAAGAGTAAGAATAATGATGTTGGTAAGAATAATATTATTCCAAAAACTATTAAAGATAAAACAATTGGGTTAATAAACATTCCATTTAGTCCCTCTGGTACTGCGTAATGATTTTAGCTTGAAGCGCACCTATTGCGTATCGAGTTTTTATTGCTCATTCGTCAGGCAGGACAAGCCTACCGCTCCTCACTCGCGCCTCCGACCCTCAAGAGGCTCCTCACACGGTTCGCCCCTGTGAGAAGCGAAGCGATCGCCACTCCCACAAACCCACTGGACTTTCCCAAATTGTCTACTGGACAACTGGAAAAGGTTTTGTAATCCCTAATAGGGACTGATAAAATACTATTATGAATTCGGATTGATTATGAGTGAATCAAGCCAACCAACTTTAACAGATATTGCCTATCAGTTAGGGCAAATTACCCAACAAATTACTCAAAACAATACTCAAGTCAACAAAAGATTTGACAGATTAGAGGAGAGAATTGAGAAAATTGAATCTAGAATAGAATCATCTGAAGCGAAGCTAGCCGAGGAAGTGAAGCGATGGGACGAAAGATTTTTCGGCTTCACAAAAGATAATCTTGGGATTACTAGAACAATCATCATAACTGCTGGCGTAGTGACGATATTTTCGCCATTTGTACAGGCATTAGCCCCAGCTATTAAAGAACTGACAGTGAGATTTTTTAACTTGAGTGGAGCATGACCCAGCTAGAAACTCTAACTGAGTCAACTTCAAAAGTTACTTGATTCTAATATGCGTTCCAGCTTCTCCCAACTGAGCAAAGTCTAGTTTTATTCCTTGCTTCAATGCTTCCCTAACTGCGGCGGTGTCCAGTTCTACAGAGACTTTTTTGTATTCATCTGGTAAGGCAGCGATCGCAGTGTTGGAATTGACAATCAGCGGTCGGGTAGAGTTCTTCACAACTGATAGCTTATATCGTGCAGTCTCTAAAGTTTTCATCTGATGCTTTTCAAAGAACCATTTCAGACGCTCTTTGAGTAACTTTGCCTTGTTTTCATCGCTGGCTGCTAGTTCTGCTAATCTGCGGGATTCTGCCTTCCTCGCCTCTGCCCGTGCTTGCATTTCTCCTATGAGAGCAGCGTAACCATCCAACTTGCGAAGGTCGCGAAGCGAACCGCCTTCGGCATCGCGTTCTTCTCCCAACTGCTCGAACCACTGCTCGATGACTTCCTGTTGGTTGTCATCTTCCACTAAATCCAACAGTTCGCTCAGGTTTTCCAAGTCTTCGCTAATATCAAATAACGTTCTTTTCATGCTGTCCTCGTGTCGGAAACTGCTGGTGTGGGCATAGCTTTAAGTTGAGTGAGAAACTGCTGTAATTCTTGTTGAGTTAAATCTTGGCGACTAGACTTATCAAACTTCTCTTGTAGATACAATCGACCGCGCCCACTCGACCAACCAAGGCGCTTTAACTCTTCTGTCGTCTGGTCGATTAATGCTGTAATTGTCGCATTGGGTTTAGATGCGGGTTTAGAGTTTGATATAGGGCGATTCTGTCCTGAAGTGGTTCTCTCTGGCTCATCTTCACTTGGCAAGCAGAAAAAAGACCTGACTGCATACTTTGTAGCTCCAGTGATAGCTTTATAAATTGCCTTATCTCCTGTAGGTCGATTTTCTTTATACGACCAATCCTCAGCATACCCTGGAGCAGTGATACTGACTGATTCGCCAGTCTCGCTATCGGCAACAGTTAATCTCACAGTCGCTGATGCCTTGCCTGGTTCGATGCGAGACTCGATTACATCTGCGATCGCAACTAGACCATGCTCGTTGCAAGCTTTTTGAACTGGCAGCAAAACATCGCCAGCAGTACTGTATGCATACTTTTGGTAATCGTTCTTTCCAGATTTTTCTAATGGTTGCAAGCTTTTTTGAACAGCTAGTATCTTAAAGAAAAGCTTGGCTTTGTTATTATCAGCGTCCATAATTTTAACCTCAAAATGTGTTGAATTTAGGCAGTTTAAAGACATACCCAGGTCAGGTACTTGTTAGTCTCGCTCAGAATTTAACTTAATTAGTTCTGATTCCTTTACCCATCCCCAATAACTTCTTAAGTTAAGGTTTCCATTATTATTGAACCCAAATATTAGATATTCCCACTCAGGGTTACTAAATTTTTGCCGATTATCGTCCAAGTCAAAACATACTTCACCTTCTCGCTTCAATCCTTTAATTACTCCCTCACCAATCCATTCACAATTTACTTTTTGATTAACTCTAAATCTTGGTTCTGTGTGGCGCATAGTCTAAGCTCTAGAATTTTGAATTAGGGCAGTTTAGAGACTTACCCAGGTCAGTTTTTTAATACCAGCGTGAATCGTCGTAATCGTTCAGCAAGTCTTGTTTCTCGCGGTACAGTTCAAATTCCTGCTCTAAGGATGTTTCGTCAATTTCTAGATGTAGTTCTCTAATAGATTTCAGCATCTTCTTTACATCCTGGCTTTCGTTCCCGCCAGCATAATAACCTTTCAAAAACTGCTCGGCTTTCTTAATAAACTCCTCTAAAGAAAGAACTAATTGAGATTCGGCAGATGGTGCAGTTAGTTGCATAATGGAAGTAACCTTTTATTTCATCGAACCCAGTGGCGACTGGGTTTTTTATTTACTCTTTTATTATCTCTTGAATCCAAGAGATAATAAAGGCTTTTGAGGTATCTTTACTAACTCTTCATATGAATCCAAGAGATAATTGTTTGTATTTCAGATGTTGCAAATAGAACTGCTTGGTACGGCAATCGATAGAATTTAGAGTCTCTACAGTGTAGGAACTGAAACCCCAATTGTCTTTGTGGCTGGCTTTTCTGTAGTCGATGTATTTCCGTAGTTCTTTGCGCTCAGCTTTATTCAAACTAGCGAACAATGAGCGCGAGTCTTGAGGGAACCGATCTAGCAGTCGGTCTATGTTTGGGTAATGCAGTGTGGTAGTAATCATGATGCGATCGCGGGGGAAAAGTCCCCCCACTGGTTCTAGAACTCGTAATATTCGGTATCCAGAATTGCTAAGTTACTCGTGCAGTTGGCGTGATATCGAATGGTGGCTTCTTCTAACCCCCACAAATGCCCAGCTAGATACTTGCAATAGCGGCTACAGTCTTCGGTCTTAGTTTTACAGCAGTTCCAAACTCCAGCTTGAGCATCTTCATGTCCTTGCTCCCATCGATCCTGCTGATATGCTGCCTCTGCTTCTTGCTGTTGTTGTGCGCGTTCTTGCTCGATGTCGTATTCGTAGTTCATCATAGATATGTCTCTCGTTTGTTCGGGGGTACTGCCGCTTGCTCTGGTCGGGTTGGGCGGCAGTTAAATTCTGAAATTTCTATTCTTCGTCTACGGCATCATCAAGGATGGGTAGGATAGAAGATTCTGGGCTTTGGCATTCGCTATCAAACACGATTTCTATCGAAGTATCGGCTAATTCTTTAGCTTTAGCTTTGGCTTCCTTGATGCTGCTAGCTTTTACTTCAAATTGACAGCTCGCCTCAATACTTACAGATACGGTGTATGTTTTGGTTTGGTTTCGTTTCATGATGATTTAGTCTCTCTGCTATGTAGGTAATACTGCCGCTTTACTCTGGTCGGATTGGGTGGCAGTTTTCAAGCCTTTTAACGTCTTGCTTAGGACGTGCTGCACTAAAACTGTGCTTCAGGATTGGTAATGTTCAGATCGATAAAATCTCTAGCATCGTCAAGGGATGCGACCCATGAGAGAACTACGCCATCTTTACTAATCCGGTAACTTATCGATACTTCTTCATCGTCAGAGTGTCGATGTTTCGGTGGGAAATAGGTATAAATCGTCTCAATTTCATAATTCTGATAATTAATTCGCTCAGCTACTTCTGTAACTCTGTTCCAGAAGTCGGCGATTGCCTCTTCTTTATTTGTGAAGTAGTGACCGTGTTCTGTGTTATTTGCATCTGTTGACGTGTAGGTTGCCCACTCTTTGTTATCTGAAGCTAACCAAATAGTGCGATCGCTAACAGTTTGTTTTTTAATTAGCGTCATTCCTAGTTTCATCGGTCTTTCTCCTGTTTGTTTACTTTTCTATTATCTCATGGATTCAAGAGATAAAGCACGATTCTATGAGATATTTACAGAGGCTTCATGTTATTTTTGCGACACAAAAAACATCTAGGAAATTAGTTGATGTCTGCGTTGATGGGACGCAGCCCCCAGAATTCCTAAGCTGCTGGTGGTGGCTCTACTATTGCTCTAGCAATTTCCCTTCTCTGTTCGATATATGCTCTGAGCGAACTAAAATTCAAGAGGTTGAGTGCAGCGTAAATATGTTTGCAAGCAGCCATCCCAAAAAATTTACTTTGGTTTTGCCAGTCCTCACACTCGCAGACTGCGCCACCAGTGAAGAAATTAACTGTATAAGCCGTGCCTTTGGTTTCGTTCCGAACGTAAAAGATGTTCGGAGCAAATGCATTTTGTGTAGCTATCAAAGCCTTAGCTCTTGCTTGTCTCAATTGCACGAAATGAACTTTGAAAGCTGTTTTTGAATAAAACTTTGGTCTGCGACCTTTAATAATAACAAATACAACAGAGTGCCACACTTCTAATCGAAGTACATCTTCAGCGTTCACGCACTCCATCCGAGCGATTGCAGATTTGGAATAAAGAAGATTGGTTGCAGTAATCATTTGTGCTTCTCTTGGTCGGGTTCATCCTATTATCTCTTGAATCCATGAGATAATACAAGGAAAAACTGAGGAGTTCATCGAGTCTTCATAATCTCTTGAATCCATGAGATATTGTTGAATCCATGAGATATAGTGAAGGAGCTGTAATAACAAAGGAAGATGGCAGGAGCAGAGGGCAAAACGGGAAACCCAGGGCAGAAGAACCCTAAGAAGAGAGCGGGTGGTAGCTTTAAACCCGTAAGAAGCGAACCAAAGGGGAGCAACATATGCGTTCGTCCGCCACAATCGTTAGAACGCAGGATTAAGGATGCTTTGAGTAAGTCTGGGTTGAAAGCTGCTGAATTTCTGGAGCTGGCGGCGATCGCTTACTTGGAAAGAAGTCCAGAACAAATGAAGCGGGAACTGGCGCAACTTTTAGAAGCCGAGCAATTCAACATTGACCCATCTAAGCCCATACCTAGAAATGTGAGAAGAAGTTTAGAAGACCCCACCGAGGCAGGACAAGAGCTAGAACAAAGACAACTGAGCGGCGACAACAGGGGGACGGAAGAACCAACCGCCACCGCCAGCGACGAAGCCCCAACCAGCAGGAGCGGAAACACCAGGGGGAAGGAACAGCAGGCAGGCGACACCAAGCCCAGCAGCAAAAGCAAGAGAAGCCCAAAGAAATACTAACATGGTATAATTAATAACATACTCTGGCAGTGTAGCCAGTGCTTTAAAGGTTGATGATGTCAACTGCAACACGGCGATGGAAATTCTAATAGAACGATATAGAATTACTATGCCTAATGGTATTGAGTATCTGCTCTGTGAAAAAGGTCAATGTTGGGAATTTACAGGAAAGTTAGACAAAGATGGATATCCACGCATAAAGGTTTTTGGGAAAAGCTATCGGCTAAATCGTGTTGTTTTAGCTCATAAGCTTAAGCGAGAGATTCAGCCTGGATACTTAGCTTGTCACAGCTGCGACAACCCTGCTTGTCTCAATCCCGATCATTTATGGGAGGGAACAAATAGGCAGAATATTATTGATGCTATCTCTAAAGGGCGTGTCGTTGCTCCTGCTCAATTTTTCAACCAACAAGGGTCAAAAAATAGAAGTGCTAAACTAACCGAATCTATGGTAGTTGAGATTCGGGAACTATATAAGCAAGGTTCTTCAACTAAGGAGCTTGCAGAAAGATTTAAAGTTTCTCGCAAAGCTATTCAGGGGGCAATTTTTGGTCGCTATTGGAGTCATGTTGATGGTGCGATCGCTCAAAATATGAAATCTGGTTCCCGCAATCCGTCGTCTAAACTTACGGAGAATCAGGTTATTGAGATCAGAAGCTTTTATCACCAGGGATATTCTGGAAAACTCTTAGCAAAAACCTATGGTGTTTCTGACACTCTTATTTACTCAATTTTAAATCGAAAGGTATGGACACACGTTTAATTGTTAGTAAAGCTCCTTCTTCAGGAGCTTTTTCAGGTTCAGGGGCTTCTAAAACAATGACAACTGCGTAGCAGGAGCAGGACAGAAGAACCAGCCGCCACCGCCAGCGACGAAACCCCAACCAGCGGGAGCGGAAACACCAGGGGGCAGAAACAGCAGGCAGGGGACACCAAGACCAATGGCTAGCGCAAGACTAGCCCAAGAGCCACTACCAAAGCCAGAAAAACACCGAGCAGCTGAGGCAGAAGGAAACAGACCCGCAGGACAAGCGCCACCAGGGAAAGAACACCACACGCCACCAGCCACAGCCACCGAGCGGACGCAAGCAGCCGACCGAGCAGCAAACGCACCGCGACCGGAGAAACCAACAGAAGCAACAGAAAAGACACGAGCGTCAGGACACAGGGAGCGAACCAGCGCGTCAACACCACCAGCACAGCCAACAGACACGGGAACGCCAGCCCCAACCGCAGCCACAGCACGACGCACCGCAGACGCAGACGCAGCGCAAGGCACGGAGCGAGAGCCAGAGAAACCAACACAGGAAGCAGCAGCAAGGACGCGAGACACAGACACCACCAACCCAACAATTCCTATTATCTCATGGATTCAAGAGATAAACAAGTGTTGGGAGTAAGAGTTGGAGTGGACGCGGCGGCGGCGCAGCCGCCCCAGCTACGACACCCACGCGACCGACCAGCCCACCACGACACCAACAAGAAGACCGAACCGCGCAGCGGCAACGGGGCGAATGGGGAACCGAGGGGACAGAAACAACAGCCGCGCAGCGCAACCCCACAGGAGGAACCGAGGAGACAGAGGCGACGACCGCGAGACAACCCTTACCCCTTCTCTCTTTTTTCTTTCTCTTCTCTTCCCGCGTGGAGCGACACCCAAGACTTACGAACAAGCGCGGCTCCTGAAACGAAGCGCGGATCTATTAGCAAGCCTAAAAAAGCCGATATATAAAAAGCGCAAACCGCTAAAATGCGAGCGCCACCCACCAACACGGCTGCAACGGAGCCAAAGACTATTGAGCGCGAGCCAAAATTAAAACGCGCAACCGCCTAATTCGGCTTTTTTATGCACTTCAGGCTTGCCCCCTACGAGTGACGCGCTACAATTATGTCTTGTGGAACGACACGCGCCGAGCTGCGTAGCATAGTGGAGCAGCGAGATAACAACTAAAATTTTGTTTCGACTTGTTTGAAAAGTGACACAAGATATTTAAATAAACAAAATTTTTCATTTTATACTGCAAATAATAAAAGCACGAAGTGCAACAGCTTCTCTTGTTTGATGCTTGCGATCGCAGTGCCATATGAATTGAGATATTGTGCGAATGCACGAGCGCTTTGGGCAAAGTCTGTGCGATCGAGGAGCTACCAGAATTCAGATCTTTGCCCCTAATCTTTAGTTTGATAAGTAAAATTTTGCAAACCTTTTAGAAAAAATATCTACAAGTGCTGAAGTTAATTCAGATATATAGAATAGAATTCTTAGCAAAATGACACTCATTGAACCTAGGGATGAATTTGACAAGGTAGATACATCAACTCTTTATCTACCAATTGCCAATTGGACGGGACGCTTGATCCTACCATCTCAAGAACAGCGATCGCGTGATTCTGTTTTATTTGAAGTCCATAATGCAGACCCAGCATATCGAGATTTAGTTGGGCAGATTATCAGTTTGGAGTGGAGTAGCAAACCTGAAGTTCAAGCATTTGTTTCATCAGTAACGGTAGATATAAGCTTTACTCAAGCAACGATAAATAGTCAGAAACGGGGTTTAGTTCACCCTGAGAGATTAAATAATTGGCAACAGGTGGGACCGCTAGAGTCTTTGGCAGGTGCAAGACCGCAAGACGATCTGATTGTCATGCTGCCAAGTCCAGTTGTCGTGAATGTAGCGTCAGACCAGCGATCGGCAATAATTATCGAGCAACAGCCAGTTCAAATTACTGGGTCGATCTATGCTTTGGTGACGATCGTTCGGCGAGAAGGAAATAGCGATCGCTTTGGAGTGCGCCACTTTAATAAAGTCTCAAAGCAGTTTGACGGTGCAGAAGAAATTATTCGCATTCCCCAAGCCAGCCCAGACAGGCGCGGTGTTCCCAGATCGACGAATCGAGATCTAGAAAAATCTCCGCTCAATTCATCTGGCTGGTATGTTTATGGTGTTAAAACAGACGGCATATTCGTCACTCAAGCAATCGCCCCTCGCGCCATCATGCAATTGCAGAGCGAGCGAGTCTACTTAGGACTAGAACCAGCGATCGCATACATAAATGAAGAAAACTGGCTCAATACCGAATCGCAAAAAGGCACTGCCAAAACTGCCCTCCTCGCTCCAGAAGCTCAATCAGCTCAGGCTGCTATATCTGACTGGCAAGAAGGCGATCGCGCTGTAACGATTCACACTTTTGGCGGAATTGGCGGCAAAAAAGGCGAATTTGTCTTTCCACCAGGTTTTATAACTGGTCACTTCGCCTATGGGATGGCTCGTGTCGTGCGAGAACCCCTCGCAGACGAATTACAGTTTGATATTGAATATCGCCAGGTGTATGCCCACAATCCCGACGCGATCGTATCGGGAGCAATTCACTGGTCTTGTTTCATGGGAGATTTACAACGAGGGTGGTTGGGAAACCGACCTGCGTGCGATCTACTAGTCAAGTTCCCTGCTGTGACTCAAGATTACGACTTTGATGGCATCAAACTGTCTCCCATCAAAGAGTTGATTCGCCAGCTCGATCTCATGACAGCTCGCTACCGCACTGGAGATGGCGATGGTGCTTCGCTAGTGAGTCCGGCATCTTCATGCGTGCAAGACTCAAATCAAGCACTGTTCCTTACTATCGAGCAGATCGAGCAAGAGATGGCATCGAATCCTCAAATCCAAGACTGGCTCAATCGCCATCCTCAAGACGTGCAGACTCAACGGTTCGAGCAGTTAAGACGCTTAGGGGAAATGCTCGAACGCTCTCTCGTCCCCTTGGGAATTGTGCGCTCTGATTGGCGACGAGATCGGGAAAAATTGGTAGGAATTGGTAATGAAGACAACATAATTATTGCCCTGATAAGAGGATTTTTGAGCTGGAGAACGATGGTTCCGCGTCGCGCACAAGATGAAATTGTTACAACCTGGCTGAAAAATAGTGCAAGTTTGTGGGTATTGCGAACAAATCAAGTTGGCGGCTACAACCCAGACATCACGCCTCTGGCTCCCACAACTTTATTTGGAAATTCAACGAGATAGTGATATTGGGGGTGATTGATGACTACATAGGAATGACCATCTCGTTAAGCGCGGATTTGCACAACTGCCCCAAAAAAAAGGGGCATGAAAGCCCCCACTAACTAACTCACCAACCCACAACGAACCCGACCGCCTCGGACACCGCCGGACAACCGCACCTCACCGACCGGAACCACAACCGGAACCGAAACCGCAAACCGACCTGGACCCGACTCAGGACACCGCACCCGAATGTGATAACCAACCACACGCGACCACTTGACTGCAAACTCACCAACCTGACCCCCCTCACTGAACCACACCTCAGCCACAAAACCCGTAAACGACCTATCCGACTCCCGCCAGAAACACTCAACCGCACCAAACTCAGCAGCCAACTCAGCAACCAACCCGAACGGAACAGACAAGCGAGACATAAAAAACCTCAACAAAAAAATAGCTGACTGGAACACCCCAGCCGCTCTTTTAATGCGTAGGGTGTCAAGGGGCGGCGGAATGCGTAAGGAAGTGGAGCCAAATATAAAACACGAAGTACCGCTCCCCGCCGACTTGCGTAGCCCTTGACTCCCGTAGCCACAATGAGAAAGCTGGGGAAGCCCTAGCGGCGCTTGAGCGGCAGACATATTTGTGTGCGGGGGTGTGGGGGAACGCCACACAAACAACGCCCGATAGGGCATCCGCTTAGATTCAAAACAATTAAACGCCCGACAGGGCAACAGCTGATAATCTGCGATCGCCAGCCCTAATCTAAGGGACTTGACTTAATATTCTCAAAGTGAGAACATAGAGATCTTAATTTATTTAAATGGTTATCTCAAATGTTCCACAAAATAATTCCAACCAAGTATGCATATTATCAGCCGAAAAGCGCTTTTAGAATTTGCCCAGAAACACGCTGACGCTTTTACTCTGCTTGACGAATGGTACAGAGTCGCTAAGACAGCACAATGGAAAAACCTAGTCGAGGTGAGACAATTTTACCCAAGTGCTGACGCTGTAGGAAACTTTACGGTTTTCAACATCAAAGGTAATGACTATCGCCTGATTGTACACATTGATTATCAAAGACAGATAGCCTACGTCAAATATGTTTTGACTCACGCTGAATATGATAAGGAGAAATGGAAAGATGACCCTTACTTTTGATAAAAATGTTTATGGCTCCCTACTGGTAGAATTTCAGCCAAAAGTGGTAGAAACCGAAGAAGAAAATGAGAAGTATTTGGAGATTATTGAAAGGTTAATGGCGGAAAAAAACCGCACTCCAGAGCAAGATGCTCTCTTGGATCTTTTGGTAATTTTGGTTGAAAAGTTTGAAGACGAACATTATCAGCTTGGTGGCTCGACTCCTCAATCCATTCTCCTACACCTGATGGAAGCAAGAGATTTAAGGCAGGAAGATTTAATCGGCGTAATTGGTTCTAGGGGAGTAGTTTCCGAGATAGTTAATGGCAAGCGTGGGATTAGTAAAGCTCAGGCTAAGGCTTTGGGGGAATTCTTTCATGTATCGCCTGAGTTATTTATTTGATGCGATCATACACTTTTGAAGTTGGATGAGTATTTATCGCCAACATTCAAACTTTTGTAGTTTATAACTATACCTTAACCAACAGCAGAAGACATGACAGAAGGCGCAGCAGAAATTACCCTAAATTTGAAGGAATAACTTAGTGAAATTATTTCTGAGGGGGTAAAGTGGGAAATCTTTGAAACAGAAGCAGCTACTAAGCTATATGAGGAAATTGGAAAGCACAAAGATGACTTAAGCAAAAATCAATTTGATAATTTATTTGTTTTCCTACAAAATGCTCTGTTGGCTCAGATCATATTGGCTATTAATAAAATTTATGAATAACCACAATCTAATAAAAAGTTTCGACTAAGAAGTATTCCTGCTGCTCTTGAGCTATTGCAGAATCATTCTACCAATTTGAAGATAGAACACAGAGAGCAGCTAGAACAGAAGCTTGCCCGCTGGGGTGTTGAAGAATGTTTGAAAACAAAATCTGACCAAGAAGTTACAGAAATTGTTGTGGAACAAATCCAAAAAAGGTTATCAGTAGGAGATACAAACGGCGCTTTAAAACGTTTGAAAACTTTAAGAAATAAACGGATTGCCCATCCTGAATCCATTGACGAAACAGAGTTGCCGCAAATTCTTTGGAAAGAGATAGAAAAGCTACTTGAAGTAGCTAAGAAAGTGGTTGGGATTATAGGCAATAATTACTGTGGCGTTTGTTATGAATGGGAAGAGGGAGATTACATTCTTTCCCATGAAGCATCATTAATAGCTAATGCTCTCTCTAGACTATTAAAGAAAATCAATGATGAACAACTCTACCCCGAACAAGCAATTGAGCCACGCATTGAAGCTTGAGCAAGAAGGATTGGATTAGTCTGAGTTGTTGTCCACTGGACATATTGATTTGCCCGGTGGACGAGTGGACAAGATAGAATTTCCTCGCTTATCTGACTGTAAATATTTTCAGTTAGGGACGCGATCGCCTTCCCTTACCGATCGAAGTGGAGGCAACGCAAAAAGTTGGGGTAGAACTTTGCATGAAACATTGAAACAGCTTTTATCCTAAAGTCTGGTAGTAAACCTTTTACTTGTCAGAGCTTCCCTGTGGACAGCAAAACTAAGTCTGGTAATTGACACTTTCTACTGGCAGGGGTTACTTTAGCCGTGATTAGTGCCGTTGTTGTTTTTACTCGTTTCCCAACTGTTAAAACCAAATTACAGCAAAATAACAGCTGCTAAATATTAGCAAAGGAAGCGTAATAAAAATAGTGCTGATAACGTGTTACAAATTCATCCAACCTGGATACTGAGATTCGGGTTGCTTCAAAATTCCGAATAACCGGAATCCGGTTGAACACCAAATTCAATATTATCGATACCCCAATTGCCATCCCCACTAGCATCAAGTTCTACTTTTGTGATACGTGGTCGATTATTGCGATATATCCCTAAGAACTCTGCGCTATTTCCTTGAGCAGCTGTAGTTTCAAATGATATGTTAACTCTCTGACCATCAGTAAACGTCACAATACCCGTGGTTCCTGATTGGTCAATATCTTGGAACCCCACATAATCAACCGGACTATTTGAAAAATCTAACACGAGGTAAGGCTGTTCGTTCTGAGTTGCAGAATATACACCCACAGGATTAGAGCCACCGATAACTCCGGTACCCGATCTGATGATTACACGCCTACTAGGGCTTGCATCTGTAATAACAAGCAATCCGCCACCAAAACTAGTGCCAGAGAGATTTTGCCCATTTACGAAGCCACGTTCAAAACTGACACGGTATCTGGGGTTAGAGATTCCCATTGCGTTTAACCACTGTTGCCTGACGCCCGCGTTATTACTAGGGGTATTACTATTGAAAGTTAGGATTTCAGCCTGTACTTGTAGCGAACTGCAAACATCGAGAGATGAAACTGCAAACAAGCCGATTTTCAAACCACATTCTCTGCAAATAAGAGGGGTCTCAAAACCACATTATTTGCAAATGAAACCACAATCGCTGCAACCAAACCACATTATTTGCAAATGAAACCACAATCGCTGCAAATAAGCTGTAACCCTCTCCTCGTCAGGGTTACAGTATTTATAGCAGCGGAAGTGTCCAAAAAATAGGAACTTTTTCACTGGACATATATGTCTATTTATCCAGAGATAAATTGGACACCAACAAAACAGGTAAATTCTCTATAAGGTATTTCCCGTTTTTTGCTTGTTATGGGCTATGTCAACTTAATTTTCCTCTACACAGGAATTCCCATTTTCAGCATTTGGTCTCTCAAATCTTGAGTTCGACCAGGAGGCAATTGACCGTGGAGAAAAGAATTTACCTCAGCCATTCGCACATTCAATAATTCAGCTAACACTTTGGCGTGATAACCATGCCGAATTAAGCGAGGCTCTAAGTCATTAATGGAATGAGCTAAAACCGATTCAATTATTCCAGTTGTAATTGGTTTTGTCCCCACCTTATAACCGGATTCAAATGCTAGCTTTAAGTAATGTTCGATTTGTAATGGAGTCGTCAATCGTTCTGCTAAAAATGCAATTGCCTCATCAGTTACTAGATCGGATACCAAATAATTATCCTGAATACATTCACTTAAAAGCCATTTAATAAACTCCGCCTGATGTCCTCGGATACCTTCGAGACTAAACACAGTTGTTCTAGCACCAATTTCCTCTAAAGATGGTCGGCGCAAATCATTTTTCAGCTTGGGATGTCCCACCAATAATATTGATAGAGTGCCACCCTGGAGGCGTACCAATTCAATCAAGCGTTTAATTTTTATTAACGTACTGTTGTGAAGGTCGTGAGCTTCGTCCACTAGCAATACAACTGGTTTGCGGCATTTCTGAATCAATGCCAATAGCTTGCGTTCGCGTTGTTCGGGCTGGGTTGGTGGCTTGGCATCTTTTTCTGTAGCTAAATCGCAAAATAAAGCAGCCATTAAAGTCCCCAAGGTCACTTTATCTTTGTCAACTGCAAGGCTCTTGGAAATAATTATGTCTTTTTCCGAGGCTAATTCTAATTGCAACCGCTGCAAAGTAGTTGTTTTACCACAGCCAACAACCCCTGCTATAGCAATTAATCGACCTTGGCGAATTTGGGGTTTTAGCTCTTTGAATAAATGGGCTTGTTCTTCAGTCTCAAAAAACCCTACATATTCCAAGGTTCGTTTCAGACCAAAATAATTCATCACATCACTCAGCATGGTGACTTCCTGATAAGGGATTAAAGAAAACTCGAATTCTTTCCATCACCACTTGTTTATTTAGAGTACTATCTAAAGTCGCGTTAATATAAGCCATCTGTACTTCGGTAAGTTTGGCTAACGGTCGTGCCAAATACTCAGCAATCGCCTGTTTGGCAGCAATCACTGTAGGATAAGTAAGTTCTTGAAATGGGTCGGGGTCAACAAAGGACTGCACCTGAAATTCAACGGGACTTGGTTCTTTTTCAGCTAGATTTACCGTACCAATGGCATCCCGTGGCAAAGATAGCTGTTTAGCTAAAGACTCAATCCGGTCAGCTCGTTTCTGCGTCCGTGTTTTCTTAAAACTACGGTAGCGATGCAAGGGGATTGGTCCGCTAACAGGAATGTAAGGACCGTAGCGTCGTTCGAGATGCTCTACATACAGTTCGTTATCAAACAATCCCCACCAAAGAACTACCGTCTCTCCTGCCAAATCCGGCTCCACCTCATAAGCAACCCCTTCAATGGCAATCCGAGCATCAATGCCCACTTTGCGCCGTTCTGGTTCTCGTGCAAAGGTACAAAAACGCTGCCAATTACACATTTGGCGAATTCCCAATGCAGGCAAGTTACTTACCCAATCTTCAATCCGAGAATGGGTTTCACTACGATGGGGTTGGCTGTTGTAATGGAGCAAAAACTGCATCAACCAAGCGTTAGCTTCTGCTTCTGTCTCTGGTTCATGTAAATGGTAAAGAGTTTCATGCATTTCTTTAACAGTGCGAAACGGACGTTCCACCTTCCCCTTGGAACGAGCCGTTACCCGTCGTCCGTCTTTTCCTGCTGGCAAGTGGGTACATACTTCAATCCCCAAGTACCCCATAACTTTTTGAAACACCAAGCTCTTGGCAATGGGTCCGTTATCCATGTACAGCATCTGAGGAATACCTTGGAAGGGCAATTCTTCGGTTGACTTGGGTGACATGGCGGCAAACATAAACCGCAGTGCTGCTTCTACGTCTTCTCCGTAAACACCGTGATATTCCTGATAGGCAACGCCACTACGGTCATCCACGACACTATAAAGCATCAACAGGGGATGTCCGCGCCTCGGTTCTATCCATGCAGGTGCTTTAACGTGTTTGAGATCGCTGGGGCTGAGGTCAAAATGCCAACACTGATTACTAAACTCTGCCTGAAAGCGGACAGCAGGTGGTTGTCGTGAAAGGGTGTCATAGTCATAACCCCATTGTTTGAGGTAACGATTGACAGTGGTTGCTTTTAATAACCCAGGTTCTACCTGGACTTTGCCGTCCAAAGTATTGATCCCATGCTCTTCCAACAGGCGAATGGCTGACACGGTAGACAAGTGGCGACCTTTACGGTTACAAGTACGTACTTTGAGCGCAGCAATGATTTCACAGTAGTGCTCTAGAGAGGATTTTGGGATGACACGCGGTATGCCACAATCAACTCTTCGCAGCGACCGTACAGTTGAGCGCTCTCGTAACACTCGATACACGGTATGTTCGGAAACCCCATATAATTGGGCTATTTCCTGGACTAGCAATCGACGCTGGCAACTGCGTGGTGGCAGTTGGTCTAGACGACGACGCAGGTCTACAATTGCATCAATTGGTATTTGTTTCTTGGGCAAAGTCTACCTCATCCAGTCTGATGATGTGGATGAAGATGTCGTCGCGCTAACCAGTCGTAGAGGGTGGAAGGAGAGCAATCGACAAGTTTGGCAATTGAGCGCTTGCTAATCCCTTTGTTTAGATAGCTGCGAATTTCTGCTTCCCTAGTATCTAACTTCAAATGTGCAGATTTTCGTCCTTTGGGTCGTCCCAACACTTTTCCCTCAGCTTTGCGTTTGGCGAGTGCTTCGGTTGTTCTCAGTACAATTAATTCCCGCTCGATTTCTGCCGCCAAGCCCAAAACCGTTGCTGTAATTCGGCTTTGCATTGAGTCATCCAATACCATTCCTTGTTTGGCGATATGGACGTTGATTTCCCGACGCACGCAGCACTCTAGCATTTCTAATACTTGTAGGGTGGAGCGTGCCATCCGACTAACTTCTGAGAAGATGACTACATCTTGAGCTTGCGCTGTTTGAGTCAGTAGTAGTCCCACACCTCGCGACTCCCATTTTTCCCGTCCAGAAACAGTGTCCTCTATAAACTGGATAGGACTCAAAGCATGTACGTTGGCATATTCTAAAATGCCATGTCGTTGATTGTGCAGGTCTTGTTTGTCACTGGAAACTCTCAAATAAGCATAAATAACCATAGCCACATGGGCTGTTGGGTTTAACAGCTTTAAGGATTTAATCAAACGTTATTAGTTCAAATTAAACCATAAAAAGCGTACATATATGTCCAGTGAAAAAGTTCCTATTTTTTGGACACTTCCGCTGCTATAAATACTGTAACCCTGACGAGGAGAGGGTTACAGCTTATTTGCAGCGATTGTGGTTTCATTTGCAAATAATGTGGTTTGGTTGCAGCGATTGTGGTTTCATTTGCAAATAATGTGGTTTTGAGACCCCTCTTATTTGCAGAGAATGTGGTTTGAAAATCGGCTTGTTTGCAGTTTCATCTCTCGATGTTTGCAGTTCGCTACACTTACGGGTGACAAGCTCCACTTCGGGCATCTCTTCGGCACTTCCGTTCACGGTG
>ERZ1066120.1173-NODE-1173-length-17667-cov-11.667727_pt1 | contig 17667 bp, 19 predicted proteins | sample MGYA00382767_ERZ1066120 | MGnify/ENA primary metagenome ERZ1066120 (study PRJEB33369, sample SAMEA5778350) | biofilm metagenome | biome: Industrial cooling water; feature: Water cooling tower basin; material: Biofilm | place: United Arab Emirates | collected...
TCGTCGGCCAGCGCCGGCGGCAGGGCGAGGGCGCGCGGCGTCACGCGGAGCCGGGCGGCCGAACCGCCGGCGGGCGCCCCGACCGGCGCGGGGACCTTGGGCCCCTCGCCTAACGCGTCGGCCCGGTCGGCCGCGCCACACCGGCCGCCGGCGCCGGCCAGCCCCGCCACGCAGGCGAGTCCAACGAGGAGCGCGCGGGGCGCGGCGACGGCACGGGGCGGGGGCGACATGCCCGCCTCAGGTACAAGCCGCGGGCCGTCGCGTCGGCCCTGGCCTCCGGCGCGGCGCCCGGCGCTTACCTCACGCCGGCTGGTCGGCCCCCGCGTCGCGCGCGAACACCACGGTCAGCCGTTGGGCGTCCTGCGCCATCATCGTCGGCGCCCAGCCGCCGCGGCTGCGCTCGTTGAGCAGGTCGGTGAGCGCGTCCTCGTCGTCGCGCAGGTGGCGCGTGAGGCGCACCACGACGGCCTGGTACTCTTTCATGGCCGCCAACTTAGTAGCTTGGCGCGCATGGCCAATCCCCCGGCGCCGCCCGCGGCCGCGCCCTTCCCGCAGCTCACCGTCGTCGCGCACCCGCTGGTCCAGCACAAGCTGGCCATCCTGCGCGACCGCGCCACGCCCACCAAGATCTTTAAGGAGCTGGTGGACGAGATCGCCACGCTCATGGCCTACGAGGCCACGCGCGATCTCGAACTCGACCCGGTGCCGGTGGACACGCCGCTCGAGCGCACCACCGGCGCCCAGGTGCGCGGCAAGAAGCTCACGCTCGTCCCCATCCTGCGCGCCGGGCTCGGCATGGTCGAGGGGATCCTGCGGCTGGTGCCGGCCGCCCGCGTGGGCCACATCGGCCTGTACCGCAACCACGAGACGCTCGAGCCGGTCGACTACTACTTCAAGGTCCCCGGCGACGCGGCCGAGCGGGACTTCTTTGTGCTCGACCCCATGCTGGCCACCGGCGGGAGCGCGGCGAGCGCGGTCAGCTCGCTCAAGCGCGCGGGGGCTCAGCGGGTGCGCTTCCTCTGCCTCGTGGCGGCGCCGGAGGGCGTGCAGCGGCTCACCGAGGCCCACCCCGACGTCCCGATCTACGCGGCGGCGTTGGACCGGGAGCTGAACGCCCAGGGGTACATCCTGCCCGGGCTCGGGGACGCGGGGGACCGGTTGTTCGGGACGCGGTAACGGCGCGGACCCCGGGCGGGTCGGGGATCCGCCCCTACGAGCGTGGTTCGGCTTTCAGCCGAACCACTCGCGGGGGCAATCCCGCTGCTGACGCGCGGCATCCAACACCCACTGCTGCGTCGCCGCGTCCACCACCTCGCCCGGCACGCGGTCGAACCACGCCCGCGCCTCGCCGGCGTCCCCCACCCGGCGCCACAGCTCGCCCACCAGGTAGGTGAGCACCGCGCGCTCCTCGCGCGCCACCCCGTCGAACGCATCCAGCGACCGCTCGAACGCCCACGCCGCCTTGCGCCGGAAGTAACGCTCCGCCTCCACGTCGCCCTCGTCCACGCAGCACCAGGCGGCGCGCAGCAGCAGGTCGGCCACGTGGCGCGGCTCCAACCCCTGCCACTCGGCCACCTTGGCCGCGAACTCGTACTTCTCGCTCCCCACGATCCCCGTGGGCCGCGGCAGCGTGAGCGACGGGGCGAGCTCCGTCCACACGTGCTCGCGCACCACCGGCGTCACGTCGGCCTCCTCCGTGAAGTCCCGCTCGGCGCCCGTGTAGCCGCACTGGTCGCACATGTGCACCAGGTACGGCAGCGGCTGCGTCCCCGCCGCCCGCTCGTGGAAGTCGGTGCGCTTCCCGCCGAACGAGTTGGTCGAGATGACGGCCTGCGACCGGAAGCGCGATTCGCACACCGGGCACTGCAGTTCGATCTGCTGTAGCGTGGTCACGGGTCCTGCTCCTGCGGCCGGCTTTCGGGGGCCGCGTCCGCGCGCCCGGGGAACCCCCGCGGGCAGCGGCTGTTGTGGCTGGAGAAGCGCTCTAAGTGATGCAGCGGCTTCGGGTTGCGCGCCCGTGCCGGGCGAAACGCGCGTCCCGAAAAGCCATTTCTGTGCCACGTGTGACTTCCTGCACCGACGCGCGCGCGCGCCCGAACCCCGGTTGAACCCTCGCGCGCGGCGCCGCTAACTTCTCGCCCCGCCCCGCCGGCCCCCGCCGCGGCTGTCGTCGTCGTCCGCGTGCTGATCAACGCGTGCTGATCAACTTGGTGCCCGAGTTCCTGGGCGTACTCGCCCACGAGGGCCCCGACGCGCGCCTGGCGGCCTACCGCCGCTACTTCGAGGCGCACCGCCCGCTCCTCACCGCGTACTGGGACAACTACGTGGTGGACCCCGACGGCGCCCACTTCGACGAGGTCGCCCGGGCGGTGGTCACGGCCGACCGCGACGACCTGCACGCCGTGCTCGCCGAGGAGAACGTGGCGGCGCTGGCCGCCACCGCGCACGACGCGACCCGCGCCCTCCTCGAAGCCGACGTCGACACTGACGTGGTGGTGATGGTGGGCGTCGGCGCCGCCAACGCCGGCGAGCTGGTGGTCGACGGGCGCGGCGTGGCCTTCATCTGCCTGGAGCACTTCACCGGCGTCGCCAACCCCAGCACGCAGGGCCTCGGCCTCGACCCGTCGCTCATCCCGCTCTGGGTGGCGCACGAGACGGCGCACGCCGTCCGCTACACCTCGCCCGAGAGCCGCAGCACGCTCCGCGAGCTCGTGCACGGCGCCGGCGGCTACTACTCGTACTGGGAGACCGGCCGCCGCGCCCCGCTCCGCGAGCACCTGGTCAACGAGGGGCTGGCCGTGGAGGTCGCCCGGCGCGTCGCCCCGGGCCACGCCGACTGGGAGTACCTGGGCTTCGGCCGCCGCCAGTACGCCCGGGTGCGCGAGCTGGAGCCCGCCCTCGCCCGGGCCGTCGCCCCGGAGCTGGACGCCGCCGGCCTCGGCATGCGCCTGCGCTGGCTCTCGGGCGGCATGAGCGACGAGGCCCGCACGGTCGATGGGCGCTGGGTGATGCCGGAGCGGGCCGGCTACTACGTCGGCGCCCGCCTCGTCGAGCCGGCCGTGGCCGCCCGCGGCCCCGCCTGGGCCGTGCGCGCCGCCGCCGAGGAGTTGGTGGAGGCCGCCCACGCCGCGGCGTACGCCATCCGGCCGGCCGCGGCCGCCGCGACGGGCGCGGGCAGCGCCTAACGGCGACGGGTTGCCTCCGGCGCCCCGCGGGTGAACATTGGCGGCCCCTGCCGTTCCCCCGCCCGCACCGCCCGCACCGCCCGCCGCATGTCCCGCCGCCATCTGCTCGCCCCGCTCGCCCGCCTCGCCCGCGCCGGCCTGGCCCTCGCCATCGCCGCCGCCGCCCCCGCCGCCGCCCAGCCCGCCACCGGCAATGGCTATGTGACCGGCACCTTCGTCGACTTCGACGGCCGCACCGACGGCCTCTGCCTCACCTGCGAGGGGGAGGGCACCAGCACCTTCCTCTGGGGCGACCCCACCGGCTTCAACAGCCCCAAGAGCCAGCTCTGGTTCAACGGCAACGCCTTCACCGATCTCCCCCGCGGCCAGTCCTTCACCGCCGGCTGGCTCGGCTTCACCAACGGCATCTCGGTCTTCTCCGCCTACATCCCGCGCTGGGTCGACCTGCTCGTCACCACCCACTCCCCCGACCCCACCTTCGAGCACCAACAGACGTTCCGCATCGCCATCGTCACTACGCAGAACTTCAACATCACCCCCGAGGCCGACGCCGACTACGTGTTCTTCGAGGGGCTGGAGGACCGCGGGTCGTTCCGCGTCTTCGAGCTCGCCGAGACCGACATCGAGGTGTTCGGCAGCATCAACTCGTTCCACTTCGACGGGTTCGGCGCCGTGGGCGACCCGTCGGTCGGCTTCTTCGACCCTTCGGTGGACCCGATCAATCCGCCGGCCGTGGTTCCCGAGCCGGCCACCGCGGTCCTCGCCGGCGCGGGGCTGACCGCCCTCGCGGCCGCCGCACGCCGGCGGCGCGTCACGCGGTAGGAAACCCGCCGTCGCCTCGTGGGCGGGGCGGCTAGCGCACCAGTACCTCGGTGCGCGTGCGCTGCTGGAACCGCTGCGCCGCCCCGGCCACGGTCACCGTCAGCGTCGTCCGCCCCTCCCCCACCCCCCCGGCCAGCCGCCCCGACGCGGGGTCCAGCCGGTAGCGCAGCTCCGCCTGCCCGGTGCCGGCCACCGTCACCGGGCGCACCCCCGCCGCGCCCTGCCCGCGGAGCGTGGTCGCGCTCCGCCGCACTACGGCCAGCAGCCCGTCCGCGTCCGACTCGGCGTCATACCGCGACACGGTCTGCACCACGAGGAGCACCGGCCCGGCGCACCGCGCGGTGACCGTCGTGTCGCGCCAGCGCGCGCCCGGCGCCGCGCCCTCGGGGACCCGCGGCAGCACCTCGCGCACCGCCGCCAGCGCCGCGAGCGCGGCCCCGCCGGTGGGCGCCGCACAGCGTAGCTCCACCGCCGCGCCGGCCGCGGGGTCCACCCGCACCCCCCGCCCCGTCGTCGATCCGTCGTAGGCGAACGGCGGCACGCGCGGCTCGGGCGGGGCGGCCGCGGCGCCCGCCGCGCCGCGCACCCGCGCCGACGCCTCCACCACCACCGAGTCTACCGTCCCGCTCGCCCGCACCCCGCCCGCGGTCGGCGTCAGCGTGTCGGTCAGGAAGACGGCGGTGCGCACCTGCTCCGTGCCCTCGCCCGGCGCCGCCGGCTCGCGCGTCACCTCGGTGAGCGTGCGCACCTCCACCCGCCGCCCGCCTGCCGCCCAGGTGAACCGCGCCGCGCGCGGCGCGGGCGACGTGGACGGCGCCGACGTCGGCGGGGGGGCGGGACGGGGCACCGGGGCGGGGCCGTCGCCCGGGGCGGGGGCCGGGCGGGCGGCGCACCCGGCGGCCCCGACGACCGCGAGGCAGGCGGCACGCCGGCGGCCCACCCGCAGCGGCGGCAACCAGGAAGCAGGCACGTGAGGCGAAGGCGTGGCGGGCCGGCCTGTAAGCCGGGTTCTGTCGGACCGCCGCCGATCGCTCGGCCGCGCCCCGGACGGTCATTTCTCTCGGACGCCGGTCGCCCGGCGCCTCTAGCAGCCTACCCGCGGCTTCGGTCGCCCGGGGTGACCCGGACGCCGGGGCGGGACGGGCCGTCCCTCGCCGCCTATTTGGCCTTGCTCCGACCGGGGTTTACCGTGCCGCCCCCGTTGCCGGAGACGCGGTGGGCTCTTACCCGGGCCGCCCGCCGCTCGCGCGGCCGCGCACCCCGCGGCCCGCCGCCGCGCACCCTTTCACCCGTGCCCGCACCGCCGCGATGGTCTGCGACGGCCGCTGGCGGTCTGCTCTCTGTTGCACTGTCCGTCGCCGGCGCGCGGGAGGCGCCAACGCCCAGGGGTTACCTGGCGGTCTGCCCTGCGGAGCCCGGACTTTCCTCGAGCAGCCACAGCGCCGATCGTCTGGCGCCGCCCGTCTCGCGACCGTCCGGCCGGCCGCCACGCGGCGGAATATACGGGCGCGCCACCCGCGTGACGGCCGCGTGACGGGGACGGCTAGCGTGATCCCCTGGCGCCCGCCCCCGCGGCCGCGCCCCGTTCGCCCCGCCCGCCCCACCCTCGCGAGGATGCCTGGCCGTGTCCCGCCCCGTCGATCGCCCATCCTGGAGCCCGCCGCGCCCCAGCGCGGCAGGCCGCATCACGTACCAGCCGCGCCCGCCCGCCCCGCCCGGCCTGCCAGCACCGCCGCGCCTCATCGCCCCGGCGGTCGCCGCGCTGCTCGCCGGCGACGAGCGTGCCCCGTTCGACGCGGCTGCCCACGACCGCGTCCGCCCCCTCCACCTCGACACGCTCGACGCCCTCGCCGCCGCCGTCCACGCCGGCAACCCGGTGGGCGCCGTGGTCGTGTCGGTCCGGGCGCTCGCGCGCGCCGCCGCGGCCGGCCCCGCGGGCCCCACCGGCCCCACCGGCTGGGCCGCCCCGCTCGCCGACCTGGTCCGCGCCCACCCCGCCGTCCCGATGCTCGGTCTGGTCTCGGACGACGTGCCGCTGGCCACCGGCTTCGCCCTGGGCCGCTGCGGCCTGCGCGGGCTGGTGGACGTGCGCGCCCCCGACGGCTGGACGCTCCTCCGCCACGCCCTCGGCAGCACGGCCCGCTCCGAAGTGTCGCAGCTGGCCGCCGACCGCCTCGCCCCACACCTCGCCGGCCGCTCCGACGACGTCCGCCGGTTCGTCGCCGCCCTCTTCGCCGCGCCGCCGCGCCTCAACACAGTCCGCGACCTCGGTCGCGCGCTCGGGCTGCTCCCCACCACGCTCATGAGCCGCTTCTTCCGCGCGGACCTCCCGGCCCCACGCCGCTACCTCGCGCTCGCCCGGCTCGCCCGCGCCGCCGACCTCCTGGCCTACGGCGGGTGGACCGTGGCGACCGTGGCCGACTACATGGACTACAGCAGCGCCCAGGGCTTCAGCCGCCACCTCTACCTCGTCCTCGGCGTCCGCCCCTCCGAGTTCCGGCGCCGCTACACGCCCGAGATGCTGCTCGACCGGTTCGCCGAGGAGCTGCTGACGCCGTATCCCGACGCCCTGCGCGACCTGCGCATCTTCCACCGCCCGGGGGAGGGACGGTAGCGTCGGGGCATGACCCCGCCCGCCGCCCGTCCGCCCGCCACCGCCCGCGACACCGCCGCCGCCGTCCGCGCCGGCACCCTTACGCCGAACGCCGCGGTCGAGGCGGCGCTCGCCCGCATCGCGGCGCACGACGGTCGCGTCGGCGCCTTTCGCCACGTCCGCACCGCGGCGGCCCGCGCCGAGGCCGACGCGCTCGCCGCCCACCCCGACCTCGCCACGCTCCCGCTGGCCGGCGTCCCGGTCGCGGTCAAGGACAACCTCCCGGTCGCCGGCGAGGCGATGCGCGTCGGCAGCGCCGCGTCCTCCGACCGCGCGCAGCCCGCCGACCACCCGGTCGTCGCCCGCCTGCGCGCCGCCGGCGCCATCGTCGTCGGGCTCACGCACGTGCCGGAACTCTGTCTCTGGCCCGCCACCGAGTCGGCACTCGGCACCGCCCGCAACCCCTGGAACGTCGCCCGCACCGCCGGCGGCTCCTCGGGCGGGAGCGCCGCGGCGGTGGCCGCCGGGATGGTCCCCCTCGCCGTCGGCAACGACGGCCTCGGCTCCATCCGCATTCCCGCCGCCGCCTGCGGCCTGGTGGGCGTCAAACCCGGGTTGGGCACGGTGCCCGCGCAGATCGGCCGCAACGCCTGGTTCGGCTACTCCGAGAACGGCCCGCTCGCCACCACCGTGGCCGACGCCGCGCTGATGCTCGCCGTCATGGCCGGCGCCCCGATCGCCCCGCCGCCGGACGAGCTCCCCATGCTCCGCGTCGCCCTCTCCACCCGCTCCCCCGCGCTCGGCGTGCGCGTCGACCCCGCCGCCACCGCCGCCGCCGAACGCGTCGCCGCCCTCCTCGCCGACGCCGGCCATCGGCTCGCCCGCCGCGACCCGCCCTCCCCCCCGCTCGACGCCCTGCATGTGCTCGCCACCTGGGGCCAGGGCGCGGCCGACGAACTCGACGATCTCCTCGCCGCCGGCGGCGATCCGGCCCGGGTCGAACCCCGCACCCGGGCTCACGCCCGCTTCGGCCGCCTGCTCGACAAACTCGGCTTCGGCGGCGAGGCCGCCCGGGCCGCCCTCCGCGCCCGCTTCCGCGCCTTCTTCGCCGACGTCGACATCCTCGTCACCCCCACCTTGGCCCGGACGGCCATCGCCGCGGACGGGTGGATGGCCGGTGGATGGCGCCGGAGTGTCGCGGCGTCCGTCGCGTTCGCGCCGTTCCCCGGCGCCTGGAACGCCGCCGGCGTCCCCGCCCTCACGGTCCCGGTGGCCCGCTCCGCCGACGGGCTCCCCCTCGGCGTGCAGCTCGTCGGCCCGCCCGGGTCCGAGGCGCGGTTGCTGGCGCTGGCCGCGCTGGTGGAGCGGGCGATGCCGTGGCCGCGCGTGGCGCCCGGGTACGACGCGGCCGTCTAGCCCCTACTTCGCCGCCGCCTGCCCCGGCCGGCCGAACGTCCGCCGGCCGAGCGAGCGCAGCGCCTTCCACACCGTCCGCACGAACAGCACGGCCAGTACCAGCGCCACCACGACCACGCCGAGCGCGGCCCACGGGTAGTGCCACGCCAGCAGGACCACCGAGCCGAACAGCCCCAGCTCGGCGACGTTGGCCAGGGCGTTGGTGACGGGCTCGGGGCTCGCGTCCACGGCCACGCGGGCGCCGAGCTTGGTGGCGCCGGTGCCGAGCGCCAGGGTGCCGCCGAGGAGGGCGGCGGCGAGCGTGAAGCGGGCGTCGCCGTGGTAGACCGTGGCCGCCGCGAGCCCGGCGCCGGCGATGGGGCGCACGGCCGTGTGCAGCGCCTCCCACGCCGACGCGACGCCCGGAACCAGCGTGGCCAGGAACTCGACGGCGTAGAGGGTGCCGGCGAGCGCGATCATCCACCACTCGCCCACCGGCGCCAGCGCCGGCGGCAGCGGGCCGATCCAGCCTTGCCTGGCGAACACGCCGAGCAGGGCGACCGTGCCGTAGGTGCTGACGCCGGCTGCGGAGGCCAGCGCCAGGGCCTGGGCGAGGAGGGTGGCGGGCATGGGCGTCAGTTCTGCATGGCTCAGTCCACCGGCGGGCTGCTGGTCAGGATCGCGTTCAGCGCCACGTTGATGTAGTAGTTGGACCGCCCCACGCGCCGCTTCACGACGAATCCGCCGTCGGCCAGCGCGTCTAGGTACTTGGTCGCCGTCAGGCGCGACACGCCCAGCTCGTCCTCCACGAACTGAATTTTCGTGTACGGGTGCGTGAACAGGTTGTTGATCAGGTCCTGGCTGTAGAACCGGTAGCCCGCCCGGATCCGGTGCTTGTAGTCGAACAGCGCCGCCTTGATGGCCTGCACGGTGGCGATGCCCTCGCGGGCGGTGGCTTCCACCGCCGTCAACAGGTAGACCACCCACGCCTCCCAGGCGCCGTCGTCGCGCACGGCCTGCAGGAGCCGGTAGTAGTCGCCCTTGGTGCGGACGATGTGCCGGCTCAGATACAGCACCGGCGTGTCCAGGAGGCCGTGCTTCACGAGGTACAACACGTTCAGGATGCGGCCGGTGCGCCCGTTGCCGTCATAGAACGGGTGGATGCTCTCGAACTGGTGGTGGATGAGCGCCATCTTCACCAGCGGGTCGGCCTCGAACGCCGCGTCGTCGTTGATGAATCGCTCGAGGTCGCGCATGTGGGCCTCCACGCGCCCGGCGTCCTGCGGCGGCGTGTACACGACTCGGCCGGCGCCGTCCTTCAGCGTCGTCCCGGGCACCCGACGAAACCCGGCGCTGTTGCGCTCCAGCTCGGCCTGGATCTGCAGGATGTGGTTGAGCGTGAGCAGGCCGCTCGACCGCACCGCGTCGTAGCCCACGCGTAGCGCCTGCCGGTAATGCAAGACTTCCTTGGCCGCGGGATTCCCCGCCGCTTCGGGGAAGGCGGCGTCGCGGAACAGCTCGTCGTGCGTGGTGACGATGTTCTCGATGGCCGAGCTGTCCTTGGCCTCCTGCATCCCCAGCGTGTTGATCAGGATGCCCTGGTGCGGGATGGAGGCGGCCACGCCCTTGAGCTCGGCGAGCTGCCGGCTCGCGGCGGCCAGCCGGCGCAGGACGGCCGGCGTCTCGATCCGGGCTGGGTCGATGGCGGTGAGTGGGGAGATCTCGGGCGACGTCAGGGCGGTGGGCATCGTCGGTCGCGGGACGTATATAGAAAAGCGCGAATAACTATACACGTCTACTGGTCGTGCGTACATGTTCGCTGATTTCCATGCACGACCATCGGGCATGGTGGCCGGCCTTGGCGAACGTGGGCGCGGGTCAGAGGGCGCCCGAGAAGGCGCGGTCGAGGAGCGAGGGCATCAGGGCGGCGTGCATCTGGTCGGCCTCGCCGGCAGCTTGTTCAACACATACCAAGCGTTGGGAGACAGCACGGAGGCGAAGCTGCGTCGCTAGATCTGGCACTGGAAGCGCGTATGCCAGGAACTCGCCCGGTTGCAGTCGGCGGCGGCGAGCGTTGGTGCCGGGGCTAGCCCCTGCAATCACGCGCCACACGTCAGGATCTCGGAAGTGCACACTGAGCACCTCGGGCAGTACACGCTCCGTGTCGGCTGCGAACACCGGAAACTCGGGCGAAACCACGAACCCGTCGCACTCCGGTGGAACGACACCGAACGCGCCCTCCCAGGCCATGAGCTTGGGGTACACAAGGTCCCCGACCCGCACGCGGGTGAGGCGGGGATAGGCGAACTCGGTACCGCGCCGCCGTTGGGATGCGAACACCCCGCGACCAAATGAATAGACGCCGGCGAACTGGTACTCCGCGTCGGGCTGGACACGCACGTCGGCTGGGCGCAGCGAACCCAGCTCGCGAAGTGGGACATGTCTGACAGTACCAGATCGCAAGACGGCGCGCTGCAACACTTCGACCTGCTGGCGGGCGCCAGTGCGGAGCCTTGCAACAGCCTGCACACGCTTTGCCACACGCCCCAGCGCGGCCGCGATCCGCCGTTGCTCGGCGAGCGGGGGCAGCGGTATTTCGTATCCGAGCACATGCGCGGGCCGGATCGCCGCGTAGTTCGTCGTGCCCTGCGCCTCGACCTGCTCCCGGAACGCCGCGGTCCGCGCGAAGTAGCCGAGGTACGCGCGGTCGAGCCGAGCCTCGTCCACCTCGAACAGGAAGTAGTGGCTGCTCACGATCGCGCCGTCCAACTCGTCCGGGACGAGACCGTAGCCGCCGTGCTTCGCGTCGATCTCTGCCACGAGGAAGTCACCCGCCTGGCAGACCTGCTGCTTCTTCGTCTTGATCAGCGCCCCGGGCACCGCGTCGCGCAGCACGACGCCCTGCGCGTGGAGCTGCACGCGCGGCCGCCGGTACTCGGTCAGGTCGTCGATCGTGATGAACTGCTTGCGGTACCGCAGCACCTCGCCTAACGCCACCCGCGGCCACGCCTTGCTCACGCCGGCGCCCCCGCCCCCAACTCCGCCCGGATCTCCTCCAGCAGCGCCACGATCCGCCGCTCCTTCTCCAGGATCCCCGCCACCAGCACCTCCGGCGGCTGGTACTCCAGCGCCTCGGCCGCGCGCGGGTTCTTGCGGTCCAGGTTGAACCCCGCCGCCGCGATCTCCGCGGCGTCCACCCGCCACGCCCGCTCGTTCTCCTCGCGCCGCCCCCACCAGTCGAGCAGCGGCGCGAACTCCTCGAACTGCACCGGCTGCGTCTTGGTGTAGTTCCTCCGCCCCGCCGGTAGCGCGTGCTCGTAGTACCACACGTGCCGCGTCGGCCCGCCGCGGTCGAAGAACAACACGTTGGTCGGGATGCTCGTGTACGGCGCGAACACCCCGTTGGGCAGCCGCACCACCGTGTGCAGGTCGAAATCGGCCAGCAGCTCGCGCTTGATCCGCGCGCACACCCCGTCGCCGAACAGCGTCCCATTAGGCACCACCACCGCCGCCCGCGCCGGCCGCCCCGCGCCCGTCGGCGCGCGCCGGAGCTTGCGCATGATGAGCTGCAGGAACAGCAGCGCCGTCTCGGCCGTGCGCTTGTCGTCGGGGAAGTTGTCCTGGATCCCGCGCTCCTCCTCGCCGCCGAACGGCGGGTTGGTGAGGATCACGTCCACCCGGTCCCGCTCGCCGATCTCGCCCAGCCGGTGGCGGAGTGCGTTCCCCGGGTCCAGCCGCGGCGCGTCGAGCCCGTGCAGCAACAGGTTCATCTGCGCCAGCAGGTACGGCAGCGACTTGGGCTCGCACCCCGCGAGCGAGCGCTCCTGCAGCACCCGCCGGTCCTCCACCGTCCGCACCTGCCCCTCCAGGTGCGCCAGCGCCTCCACCAGGAACCCGCCCGTCCCCGCCGCCGGGTCGGCACCATCACGCCCGTGCTCCTCACCATCGGCCAGTCCTACCGCGTGGGCGCCGTGGCCGGCGGGGGCGACGCGTTCGCGCTCGCGCCCGACGCGCTCCAGGTCGCGAGCGGCGTGACGTTTGAAGGCGTCGCGCTGGGGGCCACGCTCGCGGGCGGGGGGCTGACGTTCCCCCGCTTCGCCAACGGCGGGTTCGGCGGCAACGTGGGCCTCGCCGAAGTCGCCGTGAGCCCGCCGACGAGCACCGTGCCGGAGCCGGCCACGGTCGCCCTGGTCGGCGCGGGGCTGGCCGCGGTGGCGGGGGTGGTGCGGCGCCGCCGCGTCGGCGCGTAGGCGGGTTCCCGCAGGACGTCAGCGCGTCGCACGCCCTACGTCCCTCCGCCGCTGGGGGCCTCGGGCGTGCGCGTCGAGTAGTCTCGTCGCAGTCCTCGATCCGTCGCTGACCGCGCTGTGCCCTTCGGGGCCGGCTCAGCCATGCCGAGGCGGGGCCCCGCGACGGAGACGTCGCGGGGCCCCTTGCATTGGTGTGGTGGCCCAAGCGCTCCCTCCAGCGCGTCGCCGCCCGGTGGCCTCCACGAGGCGCCGCGTCGGGGCGCGTCATCCGGGTCAGCGGCGGGCCCACGCCCCGCGGGGTACCGGCCACGGACCGCGCCGCGGGCGACCGACCCCCACAGGTCCCCTCGGCCTGGACGGTCTTGCCCCGTTCGGTGACCGGAAGTCTCGGGCTATGTTGAGCGGCCGACGACGCGCCAGCGCGGCCGTCGACTGCACCGCTCACAGGACTCCGCATGCGCGCGATTGGCTTCCGGGCGACCCCGACCGACATCCACTACGCCGTCGTCGAGGGCGATCCCGGGGCGTACGACGTGGTCGCCCTGGACGCCGTCCGCGTCCCGGCGGCGCTCCTGCCACCAAACCAGCTCCACTTTCTGCGGACCGTCCTCCTCGACGTCATGGAGGAGTACCAGGTCACGCGCGCCGGACTGCGCACGGCGGAGACCACGGCGCGCGCGCCGTCGGTCTTCCGATACAACGTGGAGGGTGTCGTCCAGGAGCTGCTGGCGAGCAGCACGGTCGACTGGTACTTCGCGGGCGCGAAGGCGCGGATCGCGTCGCTCCTGGGGTACGCCGACCGGAAGACCGTCACCAAGTTCTGCGACGGCGACGACGCGCCGCCCGTCGCGACCGAGTGGGCGCAGCACAGCAAGGAGCAGCGCGAGGCGATCCTCGCGGCGTGTGCCGCGGTGAACGGCGGCAACCCGAACGGGGCCGCGGCGGGGAGCACCCTCGCCGGCGTCGGGGGGAAGGCGTGAGCAGCGGCAACGGCGCCGTCGCGGGCGCACCGGCCACCCCGCCGATCCTGTTCAACGCGCTGCTGACGTTGAACGCGGTTCCTGGTCTGGCCCACGCGCCGCGGGTGGCGGGCGTGCAGGTGACGCACCTGCGCGACATCGGCGTCGGCGAGGGGCGGCACGAGGTGTTCCTCGGCCTCGACCACCAGATCAACGCCGAGCTGGTCTTCAAGCGCATCCGGAAGGAGGCCCTCGCCAGCCGCGACGCCTTCTTCGCCGAAGCCCGGCGCCTGTACGAGAGCCGCCACCGCCACGTCGTGCCCATCGCGTACGCCTGTGAGGACGCGGCGCCCGTGTACCTCGCCATGCCGCACTTCGCGCGCGGGTCGCTCCAGGCCCTGCTCGAGCAGCGCTGCCTGAGCACCCGCGAGATCGTGCGCCTCGGGCTCGACTTCCGAATGGGGCTGCACCACGCCCACGTGCGCGGCGTGCTGCACTTCGACGTGAAGCCGACCAACGTGTTCCTGGACGACGCCGGGGCGGCGACGCTCGCGGACTTCGGCCAGAGCAGGCTGGCCGACCCGGGGGGCCTGGCCGACACGCCGCCCATGTACCCCAGGCACGTCCCGCCCGAAGCCTACACGGGGACGCAGCTCACCCGCCGGGCCGACGTGTATCAGGCGGGGCTGACGCTCTACCGCATGTGCGTGGGGGCCGCCGCGTGGGACGCGCAGGCGGGTCCATTCGGGAAGCACTTGTCGCCCCCACTCCACGACGCCGTGCTGCAGGGCAGGTTTCCCGACCGGAACGCGTTCCCCGAGCACATCCCGACCCGGCTCCGGACGCTCGTTACGAAGGCGCTGCGGCCCGACCCGGACAAGCGCTGGCCGACCGTGCTCGACCTGATGAACCAGCTCGCCACCGTCAGCGGGGGCGACGACTTGGACTGGCGGCCGCAGGTCGACGGGTCGGGCGGCATGAGTTGGGAGCTCACCAGCCAGCGGGCGACGAAGCGCGTCGCCCTGGGGCGCAACTCCTCGGGCACCGACTGGCGGGTGGAGGTGACCCGGCTCGGCCTGACGCCCGGCGCCAAGCCGTCGCGGCTCAAGACCGAGTGCCTGGGCCCGGCGTCGGAGGCCGCGGCGCGCGCGCACGCCCGAAAGCTGCTCGGGGTCAGCTGACCGACCCGGGCCGGCCCCCCAGCGTCGGCACCGTCAGCGCTACGGATCGGGTCCGACGGGTCGAGCGGCGCTGCGGGCCGGTCGACGCTTCCCGCGCGGTCCGGGGTTTACTGCGGGCCGCACGCACCGTCGCCGCCGCTGCTGCTCGCGGGCCTCACTCTTGACAGCGGGTGCGCGGGGAGGCCTCTTGTAGAGGGAAGGGAACCGAACAGGTCCCGAACCGACTTGCCCCGATGATCAAGAAACTCCGCGACGCGGCCCCCCGCGTCACCCGCCAGCAGCTCGTCGATCCGCAGGCGCACGTGCCGCACGCGGAACGGCTCGCGCGCGCGCGGGCGGTTGATCTTCGGGACAACCACGTCATTGAGCACACCGCCGAGGGCTACGCGGTGGTGCGGCCGGTGGACCCGAACAGGCGCTTCGGGGAGTAAGTAGCCGCACGCGAGATGGCGCACGGGGGCAGCCGGGAGGCCGCCCCCGCTCTTGTACGGTGATCGACGCCAGCGGAGGCGGCGTTCGTCCGTCAGAACCCGGGGAGGCGTTCATGACCCGGGTCACGCCCGGCCCGAGGAGTCCACCGAGGCGCCCGTGCCGCCGGGATGGGTGAAGCCCCGGAGCCGCTCCGTCACGACCTCGACCAGGTCCGGCACGAGAGGCTCCCGGTCCTCGACGTGCGTGGCGAGGGCGTTCCGCGCGCGCGGCGTGTCGAGGACCCCCCGGATGGTGTCGGCGATGGCGGCACGTACCTCCGACGGGGCGTCGGCCACCTCCGCGACGAGCGACGGGCGCGTCGCACACAGCGCGACGATGTCCGCCAGGTCCTTGCTCTGCAGGGGCGACTTGCTCCCGCGGTCGCGGTACGCGTCGCACTTGAGCAGCAGCAGCCCGACCGCGCTCGCGTGGCGCACCCGGGGCGGGAGGTCGACCACCACCGCGGTCTCGATGACCCACAGGTCGTGCGCGTTCCCGGTCCCGCCGGCGTGCGCCCCGCAGCCGACGAGGTCGAAAATGGTGTCATCGGGCGCCCGCCACCGGTCGAGGTGGGTCGGCGGCTCTTGCACGTGGCGGAACCGGCGCCCCCGCATCTCCTCCTCGACCCGGGCCTTCTCCGTGTAGGTCGTCGTCGCGATCACCCCGTCGACGTCCTTCGTCGGGCGCGCCGACCCCAGGACCGCGTCCTCGGTCTCGAGCAGGGGCAGCACGGCGGCGCCGATGAACACCACGCGGGCGCAGAGCGACTCCCCGAGGGCCGCGGCGACGGTCGCCATGCGGCGCACCGTCGGCGCGTCCCGGCGGCCACCGAAAGGGCGCGTCGAACCGTCGAGCGGCGCGGTCACGCGGCGCTCAGGCGGCCCGCGCCTCAAGGCGGGACGTGAGCATCCCCCCGGCAACCTCCCGGTCCCGGGCCGTCCCGACCCGCAGAGCGTCGACCAGCGCTAGGGCGTCGTACAGCTCCGGCACCCGTCCGGGCAGCTCCGCGGCGCCGTCGAGCAGCGGCTCGACCGCCGCCCCCACCACGGTGCCACGGGCCGCCGGCCAGACCACCGGCTCCACCTCCCCGTCGAACTCGTCGCGCAGCACGGGCGCGGCGTGCGCCGTCGGCACCCCGCGCTGGCGCCGCGCCCGGCCGGCCGGGAACGCGTACCGCACGCCGTGCAGGAGGAACTCCTCGAGCGCCGCCAGGTTGGCCACGTACCCGCGCGCCGACTTCCGGGCGAGTCCCGACGCGACCAGGCGGTGCACGGCCTGGTGCGCCGTACTCTGGCTGACGCCCAGGTCCGCCGCCATCTGGGCGAACGTCTGACCGGGACGGAGGGCGAGATCGAGGGCGGCCGCGACGTCCAGGGGGCGAAGAACGAGCTTCATACATCCTCCATTCGGCGTTCGGGAATACCGAATACTACTGTCAATAAAGAACTTGAGCAACGCGCTGATGGTCTGGCGTTCGGCATTCCCGAACGCCGAACGTCAGACGAGCGTACCCAGCGCTGGCGCCATGGATGGGTTGGAGGTCGACGTGGAGCGAGGGGGGCCGCAGCAGCGGGGGAGCGTGCCAGGGGCCCGGGGCAACACGCCGTGCCACCTAGCCGGCCAAGATGCTTGGGCGCACAGTCGCGCCCCCCAAGATCGCAATCGGCCGGTCAGAATTCGTCTGCGCGCGCTCGGCGCTCCTGCGATCAGAATTCGCTGCGCGATTTCGCTAGGACGCGCACTCCCGCGCAACGGCCACCAGCGCAGACCTGCGGAAACGAGCACGGGTCAACGACTTACACCGCGCGACACGGAACCGGCCGCTCGACGGGAAGTAACGTGGCGGTGCGCCCGTCCGCGCGTTGGGTGCAACGACGCAAAGGAATTCTGGTCACGGCCAAGTGCGCGACGACCACGACAGTCTGCCGTTCGGGGCACGCCTGCGGGGCCCCAGTTCGAGGGACGCCGCTCGCAAGTGACTACCGGACATACACTTAGGCGTGACGCACGAACGGGTCGCCGGTGTGTGGCCGGCGACCCGTTCAAAATTCGTCTGCGTGTCGATCAGAATCCGCTGCGACGCACGATCAGAATTCGCTGCGCCTTACAGAGCGGGTCTCAGACCCGCCCCGCTCAATCCATCAACCGCAGCGGCATCACCAGGCACAGGTACTTCGCCGGATCACTCCACCCCTCCGGCTCGATCGTCGCCGCACGCTCCGGCGCCTTGAACGTGAGCCGCACCTCGTCGGTCGGGATGTAGCGCAGGATCTCCAGCAGGTAGCTCGCGTTGAACCCGATGTCCAGCGGGTCCCCGTCGTAGCGCACCGGCATCTCGTCGGCCGCCTCGCCCAGGTCGGGCGTCTGCACGGCGAACTTGAGCATCCCGGCGTTGAACGACAGCCGGATCCGGTGCGTCTGGTCGCTGGCGATCACGCTCATGCGCTTGAGCGCCGAGATGAGCTGGCCCTTCTCCGCGACCGCGACCTTGTCGTTGTCCTTGGGGATGACCTGCTCGTAGTTCGGGTACGGCCCCTCGATCAGGCGCGTGTACACGCTCGTGACCGGCGAGCGGAAGCCCAGGTGGTTGTCGCCCCGGGCGATCTCCAGCTCCTCGTCGCCGGTGAACAGCTTACGGATCTGCTCCAGCGCCTTGGGCGGGATGATCAGGTCGCCGGTCTGCGTGCCCGCCGCGCCCTCGGCCGCCGGCACCTCCATGCGCGCCAGCCGGTGCCCGTTGGTGGCCACCATGCGCGTGCGCTCGGGGCGCAGCTCCCAGAGCACGCCGTTGAGGATCGGGCGGCTCTCCTC
>ERZ1066120.1176-NODE-1176-length-17651-cov-14.358377_pt1 | contig 17651 bp, 16 predicted proteins | sample MGYA00382767_ERZ1066120 | MGnify/ENA primary metagenome ERZ1066120 (study PRJEB33369, sample SAMEA5778350) | biofilm metagenome | biome: Industrial cooling water; feature: Water cooling tower basin; material: Biofilm | place: United Arab Emirates | collected...
AGGCGATCGCCTATTTGGATAGTTGAGTACTACTCGATCAATACTTGGCTTTCTTGCGGGTTAACTGTTGCTTGCGGCGGCGCTTTTGAGCAGCAGCCACAGCTCCTTCTACGGGATATCCTACAACTGGGGGAATGACTTGATATTGTCTGTCCTGTTCCAGCCGCTTCAACTCGGTATAATCTACCCAGTGAATGCAGTCTACCGGACAAGTGTCGATCGCCTCTTGGATGAGTTCTTCTACATCACCATCTTGACGGACGACACGAGAGCGACCGTAATCTGGTTCGATGTAAAAAGTGTTACGAGCGACATGGGCGCAGTGCTTGCACCCTATACAAGTAATTTCATCGACGTAAACACCCTTTTGTCGGATAACCCCACCCAATTCGGGTTCTAGCCCAGAACGATTGGCAGCATCGCGGAGATTTCCACCCAGTTCCGGCTCTAGGTGCGATCGCCCCGTGTCAGAATGGTTTGATATGCCAAGCTCGTCCATCAGCCACTCCAGCGCTGCACTAATAGTCTAATTGAACCGTCTGAGTTTTTCTGTTGTTCGGTGACTTGAAATCCTTGTCTTGCCGTCTCGTTAACTACAGTGTGGTAAGCATAACGCTGCGTAACTTGGCGCAAAAACCCTTCTACCGATAGAGGCTGCTGCCAATATTGCATGTCGGCGACGAGTTCGTACTCTTTGCCATTCCAACTAAACCCTACATCGTAACCGTTATCTTGCTCGATCGTCACTTCGGCATTCCGCGTTTGACCCTGATAGCCTCGAACTTGCCGAGAGCCAGACTTCCAATCAATGCCCATATCGGTGAGAGCTGCTTGTAAGGATGTCAAGTTGCGGATTTGAGTTTTGATTTGGCTAAAGTGTGACATGGTGTTTCTAGATCGACGTAAATTAACTAAAGCAAATAACTAAACAAAAAAAGTTACCATTCGCTAAACGATGCTTGAGCGACTGAGACATCAGCTTGTGTATTAACTTGATTAAAATATTCAGATGTTGGCTGCTGGCTAATGGTTTGCCCTAGTTCTGCTTCCAGCGCTGCCGTAACTTCCGTACAGGAGGAACCGACGATCCCCGTGACTTTTTCCTGCACGCGACCATCGGGATAGATGACAAATTCTAAGGTTTCCATGCTTCTAGCCAACAACACAAGTTTTATGGTTATCTGACACTTAGATCCAGCTTTTAGGCAGGATAGCTTGCTTTGAGAGATGCGATCCCCTATCTTAATATCCCTACTGCTACATAATGTTTCATCCATCGAATTATATAGATGAAAAAGTTAACAAAATTTAGCAATAGAGTGAACTCGTACAGTAATTATTTGTCAGTTTCGCTTAACTTTCAACAGCAGTCAAGCAGAAAAAAGTGGTGAGTGGCTAGTGGCTGGTGACTAGTGGCTAGAATTGCTTTCTTGTCTCCCTTGTCCCCCTTGTCTCCCTTGTCTCCCTTGTCCCCCCATCTCTTACTCATGAACAAAAATCCGATTTGGCATCCTTTCACCCAGATGAAAACTGCTCCGCCGCCGTTAAAAGTCAAACGGGGAGAGGGTGTGATGCTGGAGTTGGAAGACGGACGGCAAATTATTGATTGCATTTCTAGTTGGTGGGTGACGATTCACGGGCACAGCCACCCCGTCCTAGCTGAAGCTCTTTATCAACAAGCACGGCAATTAGAACAGGTTATCTTTGCTGGCTTCACCCACGAACCAGCAGAAAAATTAGCTGCTGGACTGTTGACACATTTACCCGAGTCGCTGAGGCGAGTCTTTTTCTCCGATAACGGCTCTACGGCGATCGAAGTTGCCCTGAAAATGGCATACCAGTACTGGTACAACCAAGGAGAGAAACAGCGGACTAAATTCATTAGCTTTGAAGGTGGCTATCACGGCGACACCGTAGGTGCAATGTCAGTTGGTAGCAGTTCTCCTTGGTGGCAAACTTTCAAAACTCTGATGTTTGCAACGGATATTGTACCGTTTCCCGCGACATTTGAAGAAGATCCAAACGTCGCTACTCGCGAAGCACAAGCTTTAGAAAAGCTAGCAGAATTATTGCGAAAAAATCCGCAAAGCTACGCGGGAATATTCATCGAACCGTTGGTACAGGGAGCAGCAGGGATGCGCCTGTGTCGCCCTCAATTTTTGCAAGAACTCGCTCAACTCGCCCGTCAGTATGGAGTGTTGCTGATCTATGACGAGATTATGACGGGCTTTGGTAGAACGGGAGAGTTATTTGCTTGTGTAAAGTCAAGTACTTATCCCGATATACTTTGCTTATCTAAGGGGTTATCGGGCGGTTGTTTGCCTCTAGCGGTGACTGTAGCTACAGAGGAAATTTACCAAGCCTTTTACAGCGATGACATCGATCGCACCTTCTTTCACAGTCATTCTTACACGGGAAACCCCTTAGCTTGTGCCACAGGCATCGCCTCGCTGGAATTATTAACCCAAAATCCAGCCGCATTTAGAGGAATGGAAGTCTTACACCGTCGCTACATGGAAACATGGTTGAGCGGACATCCAAAAATCGAACGTACCCGCATCTGCGGTACAATAGCAGCCCTAGATCTAAAAGCTGAGAGCGAAAGCTACTTAAACGCCACAGGATCAAAACTGCGATCGCGCTTTCTCGAAGCAGGCTTCCTCTTACGCCCTCTAGGTAATACTATCTACCTCATGCCACCCTATTGCATCACTCCGTCTCAACTCGAATCTGTCTACGAAGTCATTCGTCGTGTCGTAGATGAGTGAGTCAAAAGTCAAAAGTCAAAAGTTAAAAGTTAAAAGTTAAAAAATTATCAACTACCAATTACCAATGCCCCAAACCGTTACTTTACCGAATTGGAATCAACTTGCCGATCGCTCCTTAGCGGGAGATATAATTAGCCGTGAGGAAGCTTTAGCCGTACTCAGCGCCCCTGATGAAGTATTGCTCGAACAACTGGCGGCGGCTTATAAAGTTCGCAGACATTATTGGGGTAATCGCGTCCGATTGCACTTTTTGTTAAATGCCCAGAGTGGACTTTGCCCTGAAGATTGCCATTACTGTTCTCAATCGAAAATCTCTACAGCAGAAATTGAGAAATATCCGTTAATGGCACAAGAAAAAATCTTAGATGCCGCAGCACGAGCAGCTAATTTAAAAGCAAGTACGTTCTGCATGGTATTATCTGGGCGATCGCCTAACGAAGCAACTTTTGCCAAATTTTTAGCAGCCGTGCGGCAAGTCAAAGCAAATTACAATTTGAAAATTTGTGCTTGTTTGGGGTTATTAAGTGAGTCACAAACGCAGCGTTTAGCAGATGCAGGAGTAGATCGAGTAAACCACAATCTCAATACTGCTGAGTCACATCACGAACAAATTTGTACGACTCATACTTTTAGCGATCGCGTAGCGACAGTACAAAATGTTAAAGCAGCCGGAATTACCACCTGTTCGGGTGGAATTATGGGCATGGGTGAGTCAGACAACGACATTATCGATCTAGCACTTTCACTGCGACAACTGGAAGTGACAAGCGTACCAATTAACTTTTTAATTCCGATTCCAGGCACGCCACTTGCCGGATTGCAAGAACTCAACCCGCGCCGTTGTCTGCGAATATTATGTTTATTTAGATTTCTGTTACCATCGCAAGAAATTCGGATTGCTGGAGGTAGAGAAGTTCATTTGCGATCGCTCCAACCGCTAGGATTATATCCTGCCAACTCCATCTTCATCGGCGATTATCTCACCACCCCAGGACAAGCCGCACAAATGGATTTAGACATGATTCGCGACGCTGGTTTTGTTTTAGAAGAGTGAGTAGTGACTATTCTTTGTGTTCTTCTTCGCGCCTTTGCGTCTTTGCGTGACATAAAAACGGATTTACTCAGTGTCGAGATGATCGCAAATCGCCTATTAACCACCATCTCCAAACCGATAACCCTTCCCATAAACAGTATGAACTAAAATTGTCTCCCCAGATGCTTCAATTTTACGCCTTAATAACCGAATTAACGCTGCTAAAACATTGCTACTCGGTCGTTCCTCTTCAGTCCATAAGTATTGGTGAATTTGGTCGTGAGTTAACACTTGTCCAACATGGCGCATAAAATATTCTAAAAGCTTAGTCTCTTTTTCCGATAGTTCAATCGTGCGCCCTTGACGATAGGCTAAGCGATTTTCCACATCCAATTCTAGATCTGCAACTTGCAAGCGATGAGTTGTAGCTGGATTTAAATCTATAGCACCTCGCCGCAATAAAGCGCGAACTCTTGCTAGTAATTCTCGTAATTCAAAAGGTTTAACTATATAATCATCTGCACCCGCATCTAAGCCTTGCACGCGATCGTCTATTGTATCTTTAGCAGTCAGGAAGAGGACGGGTGTATTTTTACCGCTACGCCGCAATTGCTGACAAATTTCCAACCCCGATTGATGGGGTAGCATCCAATCGAGAATGAGTAAGTCATAAGTCTTCTGGGTAGCTAAATTGCTGCCTTTATCGCCATCATACGCCACATCAACCTCGTAACCTTCACGGCTGAGAACGCGACTGAGGGGATCGGTTAGTTCAACTTCATCGTCAACTAACAAAATTTTCATATCAATCGTGGCTGTGGGGATATATTACGCGCTCTTTCTATTCTCGCACTAACAGCAATCTGGCAGTGTCTTACTGAATGGCTGATATTAAGACAAATTGCGATCGCGGTAGTTCTGATTTCAGGGCATAATAGTTTTTTGTGAGAATAGAGGCTATCTTTTCTCCCTTGTCTTCCTTATCTCCTTTGTCCCCAATTATGATCACCGTAGCACTACCCAAAGGCGCGCTTTTAAAAGATAGCATCCGATTGTTGCAATCTGTTGGTTTAGATTTTAGTGCATTTCTTGACTCTAGCAATCGCCAGTTACAGATTCAAGATCCAAATAATGTTGCTAAAGCTTTATTAGTACGAGCGCAAGACGTACCCGTTTACGTAGAATACGGGCAGGCACAATTAGGAATTGTCGGTTATGACGTATTGCGAGAGAAAAAACCGAAAGTTGCCAATTTAGCCGATCTAAAATTTGGTACATGTCGGCTATCTGTAGCTGTTAAAGCTTCTAGCCCCTATCGTTCGGCTTTGGAATTACCAGCTCATGGTAGAGTTGCTTCTAAGTTTGTCAATTGCGCTCGCGAATATTTTGAAAATTTAGATTTACCAGTAGAAATTATTACTTTATACGGTTCTGTAGAATTAGGACCAATTACAGGAATGTCTGAGGCAATTGTTGACTTAGTTTCTACAGGACGGACGTTACAAGAGAACGGTTTGATTGAGATTGAGACATTGTTTGAAAGTACGGCAAGGTTGATCGCTCATCCTTTAAGCTATCGGCTGAATAATGGTAATTTCTACCAGTATATCGAGCAAATTCGGGCTGCAATTATGTCACCCGTTTAATTGTAGGAACAGATTCACTAAAATTCTTAACTTAAAATCAAAAAACTCTATGCCCCTACAATAATTCATGATAAATTAACGATACTCTGCTAACAATTGCGGAATATAATCGTAACCATCTACGCCGATCGCAGCAATTAATTGCGATCGATATTGTGCCAAGACTTTTTGAAAAGCTTCTTGTCCCATTTGTCCTTGCAATATAGTTAGCAAACCTGCTGCTTGTCGCCATTCAGGAGAGGCAATACGCTCTAACATATACATACCGATACAACCGACATAAATCGCTTTTTCTGTCTGTTGCAAGCCATAATACGCTTCTGCCAAGTTAACTAAGTTGAGTCCCTGAAGGTACAAATCGCCGGAAGCTTGAGCGGCTTGAAATCCAGCTTGTAAATAGTCGATCGCCGCTTGGGGTTGAGATAAGACTAAATGCGCTGCACCCAAGCTGCTACAACATAATGATAAGCTTTGTCTGTCGTTTAACTGTTGAGATAGTTTCAATCCTTGTTGCAAATAACCGATCGCCATTTCGTAAACTTCTGGTTCCGCTCTTTCTAAAGCCTGAGCCGAATACACTTCACTGTAGCCCAAATTGGCTAAAGCGTTAGCTTCTCCTAATCTGTCTCCTACTTGGCGGCTGAGGAGTAACGCCCGTTGGCTGTAATTAATCGCCTCGTCATATTGTTTCTTTGCCACACAAATGCGGCTGAGATGGTTTAAATCGGCAATTTCGCACGGTACATCCTCCGCAGCACGGGCAATCTCCAAAGCGCGATCGTAGAATTGGGTTGCTTGGTGGTAGTTTCCTATAGCCTGCTGCGAATAACCCAAGAGTGTCAGAATTCGAGCCTTTTCCTGAGTTCCCTCAACTTCTCGTAAAGGTAAATCTAAATAGTCGAGAGCAGATTGTAGGTGTCCGCCATTAAATGAAGCAAAAACACCACCGTAGAGAGGAAAGTAGTGCTTTTGGGCAAAGGCGCGGAGAATTTGCAGTGCAATCTGAAAACAACCATCAGCCAGCCGTTCGCGATGGCTAGAATTGAGGCTAGTCGCTTGCATGAAGCCGTTAGCTAACTCACCCCAAACTGCGGCAAACGTGAGAAAGCAGGAAATCGCTAGACTCGACCCTAGTTTTGCATCGTAAATTCGCTGTTCCGTCCAGCCGACTAGTCCTCGTTGTAAAAACTGCAAAATGAGGGCAATTTCCACCCAATCATCGAGATGGAAATATTGCTGAGTCGTCCATTCTAATAGCGATCGCTCTAACGCCAGAGTTTGAAATAATGCTTGTGGCATCGGACTGTTAACTTGTTTTGCCCACAACGCCCAAGGTCCCCGCTGTCCTGGCACGTTTTCAAAGCCAATCGCGCTTTGCCCCGCATCGTACACCCAACTCACTAAATATCCTTCTAAATGTTGCCAAGACTGCAAGCCGCGATCGATTCCCATTGCAACCTGCTGCACCTCCGCCGCCATTTCTGGATCGATTTCAGTTGCTTGTTGTTTTAAAGCTGAAGCTAATTGTTTGAGTTGAGCGATCGTCAGCGATCGCTTTTGATTTGGATCGGTAATTTGTAACAGATCGGCAAGTAAATAGGCTGGTTCGGAAGAGGCGATCTTTTCAGCTGCTTTGGCGATCGCGCTAGCAGCTCGATTTTGGGCGGCGGCGCGTTCCCATTCGCTGGCGATCGTTTTGATTGCTCTTTGGGAACGAGTCGCTTTCGCTTGCTTTAATTCGTCCTTTACCGTCTCGATCTCATGTTCGATCTCCGTTGTCCGTTCGTCCAAACAGCGCTCAAACATCTCTCCCGTACCAGGAGCGACTTGTTGCATCAGCATTTGATAGACTTGCTCTTTAGAGCGAATTTGTCCTTTGAGGGTGATTTGAACGATCTGGTCTATCAGTTCCAAGTAGCGATCGCGCAGCGTCGGAGGATTAGATGAGGATGGAGAATCGGACATGATTGTAAGTAGTTGGTAGTTGGTAATTGCTGGGAGTTACTTGTTATTTCATTATCCTAACCCCTAGTCCCCAGCCCCTAACCCCTAGTCCCTCTTCCCTATGTTGCGAAAAATTTTGTTAGTTGCTATTGTAAGCGCGATTGCGTTTGCAGCTCTATTTCAACTATCCAATATTGCTAAAACGCAAGATGCCTCTCAAATTTCTCAAATTTATGTTTTTGGCGATAGCCTTTCCGATCCTGGTAATGTGTTTGAAGCTTCTCAAGGGCAAGTTCCGCCCAGCCCACCTTATTTTCGCGGTAGATATGCCGATGGTTTAGTTTGGACAGAATATTTAGCTCAACAGTTAGAAATCAACGCTAATTCTAATACTAATTTTGCTTATGGTGGCGCTACCACGGGTAATTCACGGCAGGTTCCGTTCGGGTTATTAACACAAATAGATCGCTATCAAGCCAGTAAATCTAAAACTAGTACTAACGCTCTCTATATAATTTGGGCTGGAGCAAATGATTATTTGGGTGGTGGAAACACTACGGCTCGACCAGTTGAGAATTCAGTTACAGCCGTCAAATCTCTGGTTCAAGCTGGAGCAAAAAATATTTTAGTTGTTAGCCTACCGGACTTAGGTGAGCTACCAGGAACGCGCAATACCCAACGAGGTAAAGAGTTGAGCAATCTAACTCAACAACATAATTCTCAGTTGGCTGCTGCTTTGAAAAACTTGCGCCAACAGCTTACGACAGAGCCAAATATTATTTATTACGATGTCAACGAGATATTCGATCGGGCGATTAATAATCCCGCTAAATTTGGCTTTGCGAATGTTACTGATACCTGTCTAAGTGTAGAGCGCAATCAATATGTTGTTTGCAAAAATCCCGAGCGATATTTATTTTGGGATAATATTCATCCCTCAACTGCTGCTCATAAGTTATTGGCAGAAACAGTTTTGACCAAACTCAAGTTGAAAGAATCTACTACTGGATCTATACCTGCGATCGCCTCAAAATATTTGAGATTTTAGTCAGTCAAAACACTGAATTTAAAATAGTTTGGTGGGTAATACCCACCCTACAGGATATTCGATCTCTAGCTAGATTTTAAAGCCTCATCCAGCACTTTTCGCGCTTCTTCCGCTTTAGCTTTTGCTTCCTGATAGCGGACATTTGCTTGAGCAAAAGTTTTCAGTACTTTAAACCCTTCTTTCAGCTTTGAGATTTCTTCATCGCTGACAGATTTATCAGTAAATAGCACATCCACTGCTTTGCGGATTTCTAAAGCTTCCGTGCGGGACTCTTGCACCTTCAGCTTCAAGGTAGCCAAGTTATTCAGCACCTGTACGGCTTGAGTAATTGCATCCTCATCGCTACTCGAATTATCCATCGATTGCTCTTTGACTTCAATTAACTGCTGCGAACTAAATCCTTCCGCTAAATCGGTGGGTAGTTCCCCAGCATCGATTAGTTCCATCAGCCGATCCATCGCTTTATCGCGGGCTTTGGCTGAATCTTTACCAGAGACATTAAGGACAACTTCTGGAGCTTGGGGGAGAGTATATTTTGCCATAACTTAATTATATGCAAGAAGAATTGCGCCGCTGCACGAGTTTTGTAGCCGCGCGATCGAGCTACTAGCTTAATTTTACGGTAAAAGTCAACTGTTGTAGTACATGAGTATTGATTGGTAATTGTGGTTGGTAGTCACTCGCTGTTCCCTGTGCTCTTCCCCTACACTCTACACCCCAACCCCACACCCTAATTTTGGTGAAGACACCACAATTGAGGTTGCTGTTTGTCCGTAGCGGCTGAGTTGCTCGATTAGCCGTTCGAGATGCGTCACAGATGAGACGTCGGCTTCTACGATAAAAGAACTGTTCCCTATGACGTGATGGCACGAGCGAATTTCAGATACCTCTTCTGTATGCATCGCACTCGTTCGGCTACTGCTGGCGGCGAAAGTCCAACTCGACGACCTAACTCAGCACTGAAATTTGACATTAAGTCTGCCATCTATTTATTTTATTTATGCAACCATGCCGTTTTTGTCTATCAAGCTAAGTAGATAATTTTCTAAACAACCATTCGCTTGCTTCCAGTTCCAACTTTCTATTACATATTTTCTGGCTCGTTCGCCCATTTTTTCTACTATATCGGGATTATCTAAAAGATAAGAGATAGCTTTACTAATAAGAATTGGATTGTCATCATTAATTAGAAAACCATTAATTCCATCTTTGATACTTTCTCTAACTCCTCCTTCAGCGATCGCAACAACAGGAGTTTCACAAGCATTCGCTTCAAGAGGCGCAAAACCGAATGGCTCCAAAATAGGAGTATAAATCATTACTGAAGCTTGGCTTAAGAGATTGGTTATCTCATCGTCAGAGATCCGCACTTTAGGTATAAAGTTAACTTCTAAAGCTCTAGCAAGCTGTTCAATTTTTTGCTGATAGTTATTGACAGAAAAATTTCCGATCCACATTAGATCTGGTCTTTCTTCTTTCTGTATTGCTCCAACAGCGCGAACTGCACGCTCAAGTCCTTTGCCAGAATAAATACCTCCAAGACCTATCACAATTTTCTTTCGGGGAACTCGTACTGGTTTAAAGAGTTCGCTATCAATTCCTAGGTAACAAACTTTAGCATCTAATCCATAAGCCCTTAAAACATTTTCACGGCTAAAGAGAGAGTTGACTAAAATCAAATCAAATGCTTGAGCATTTTGTAGCTCTTCTCGAACTAACACTCTCAATCCTTGCACCTGTATAAGATTTTTTAGAAATGCTGAGATGTAACTACTCGACCACCACGCCTTCGCAGGAGGTGGTATAGCTGCCCAAGGTAGCTTTGGCATCGCTTCATATAGCTCTCGATTAGGCTCTTGGAGATAGATAGCTGTTGGTATTTTGACATACCGACCAATTGGAGTCGTGCGAAAAAAAGTACAGCTATTAGCAAACAGTACATCGAAACCACCGCGATTAATTTCAGCAGCACATTGCTGACAATGGGTATCCATCGCTTGGATACTATTCAATATTTGGCGATAAGGTGAAAATGGCTTTTTAATCAATTTACTCTTTCTTTCCCTAGGTATCTGAGCAAGTGGCACTATATTTTCTTCGATCAATTTCCCTAAGGGAAGATAAGTTTGGTCTGCAGTTGGAGGACACCAAGACACTACGGTGTGACCGCGTTCCAATAAACCTTTCACGTGATGATACAGCGCTCTTTTACCACCACCACTCGGTAAGTTATGCCAGACGGCAATTTTCATAGATCTTTTAGGTACTCAAACTTAAGATTGCATCTTGCAAGTATAGGTCAAAATAATTAACAAACTAATATTAGCAAAACAATTCATGTGTATAACAGCATACGTGCCAGCTCTGATAGTTACATTTATAGTTTCTCAACATATTTATTCAATAGTCAAATTTTGTCGTTCCAGAAAAGTTCAGCAATATCGTCGCAGCAGATGTATTTGAGATGGATATAAATTCAGCCAGCAATATCAGTAAAGTTTACTAATATCCTACCTCGTAAGAAAACCCTACAGCAACACGAATGCAGCCACTTAATATAAAAAATTATTCTTGCACAGATGTAATAAAAAGTTGGTATTTTTGACCTTCGCTAGCATTGTTCATTTAATTTGAAAAGTTTAGATATAAAATACCTGAACTTATCTGTATTGATTAATCCAAGCCTGTAGAAGAGTATCTTAGAAGATTTCAAAAATTGGAATCATTTACTTGAAATTTCACAATAGCGATCGCTTGAAGTGGATATTTACGAAAAAAACAGAAAGCAAGATAAAAAATATAATCTCAAGACGGTGTAGCTCTATAACTGGGAATGCTCTATCGGTATATAAAATACGGCGATTCGCTCAAAATATTTTTTTAGCCACATTTTATATTGAGATGGAAAATTTCAATACAAAAGTCCCGCAGCAATAAATTTACAAGCGCTACCAACTACTACTATATTAAAAAATAAAATTTTATCATCAATACTTAACTTAATTTATGCTCTACTCTTTAAAATACAACTTCAATCCGAGTTTTTACAATCTGCGCTTTAGTTTTTAAATTACTGTGGATGGTTTGTTTGATTTGTCTGAATAGCATTTGTAACTCAATTTGTTATGGAACATTAGTAATTTATCCATGAAAAAAGCATTGATTTTTGGAGTATCAGGTCAAGATGGAGCTTACCTAGCTCAGCTCCTCATCAATAAAGGTTATACTATCTGTGGAACCTCGCGAAATGCACAAGTTTCGTCTTTACAGAATTTAGTACGCCTAGGAATTTGCGAACAGTTAAAGTTGGAATCTGTCGCTCTTAACGACTTTCGTAGTGTTTTACAAATTCTGAGTAAGTTTCAGCCTGACGAAGTATACAACTTATCAGGACAAAGTTCAGTCAGCCTCTCTTTCGATCGACCAGTTGAAACCTTTGAAAGTATCTCGATTGCTACTTTGAATGTATTAGAAGCCCTACGCTTTATCGATCGCCCAATCAAGTTTTATAATGCCGCTTCTAGCGAGTGCTTTGGAGATACTGAAGGCAAAGCGGCAGATGAAACTACGCCATTTCGCCCTAAAAGTCCCTATGCTGTAGCTAAGGCATCTGCTTTTTGGCAAGTTGCTAACTACCGCAAAGCTTACGATTTATTTGCTTGTTCTGGTATTCTATTCAACCACGAGTCTCCCCTACGACCGGAGCGATTCGTCACTCAAAAGATCGTGTCAGCAGCTTATCGAATTGCCCAAGGCAGCAAAGAAAAGCTTTACTTAGGCAATATTTCTATTCAGCGCGACTGGGGATGGGCTCCAGAATACGTCAAAGCAATGTGGTTAATGCTACAACAAGAACAACCAGACGATTACGTAATTGCAACTGGAGAAAGTTGTAAACTAGAAGATTTTGTGGCAGCAGCCTTTGCATGTGTGGGCTTAGACTGGCGCGATCGTGTTGTGATAGATACAAGTTTATTCCGACCAACAGAGATTGCTGTCAGCAAAGGCAATCCAGCTAAAGCCAGAAAAAAGCTGGGATGGCAAGCCCAATATAAACTAAACGATCGTACTGTTGTAAGAATGATGCTTCAAGCACAGGCTGAGCTGGCGAGTGGCAACAGAACAGGAATATACACCAAGGAAAGAGATAAATATTTAGGTCTCGCTACAGCCTTCTAGAATGACTGGTAACATTCCTTTGCGTAGAGACTACAAGCTATTAACAGACGATGCTTGTTGACAATTTCGCACAATTGCGAACAATGCGATCGCAGCATTCTTCAAAGCTTGCTTAAATCTGCTATGCATCAAAATACCTGAACTTTTCCGAATCTTTCTGTATTGATGACTTTTGATACTTATATTATTCTTGCTCAAGCAAGATTTTTGTGTTAGCTAATATTTTTGTTTTAACTAATAACATCAAAGCATGATACGGCGAACCAAACTATGAGTTTATCTATTACTTATTCCTACTGGTACAAACTCTATTTTAAGTTTAAGCGAAGGCTGGGTGAGTATGCTGATTATGGATTAAAAAATCCTCAATGGTTGCTCATGTTTGTTTTTGGTCGTATACACATTATTCGCTCGCTAATGATTTTATTGGCTAGTAAACCAGAAATTATTATTTTCGCAGTAGAATCTTCTTTGTTTCCAGAAATTGATGTGAATTCCGTTGTAGATAAATTGAGAAAAGATGGAGTTTGCTCGGAAATTAACTTACCAAATTATATCTTAAATGACATTCTAGAATTTACCGATCAAACTTATTATTTTGGCAATGGTAAGTTTGAACTTCCTTTCACGCTCAACAATAAAAAAGAACAAGAAGCTAAGTACAGAAAGCCCTTTTTATTTGGCTATCATTACCAACCTTCTTTATCTTGTGCTACTATTGAAAAGCTACAGAATGACTCTAAGTTATGGCAAATTGCTGCAAAGTATTTAGTTGGAAAACCTATTCTTAAAAGTACCACGCTCTGGTGGAGTTTTGCTACTTCTTTAGAACAGTTAGATGAACGCTTGCGATTTGCTCAAGGCTTGTTTCATTACGATTTAGATGATTATCGCTGCTTGCAATTTCTGTTTTATCTAACAGATGTAGATGTATCCAGCGGTCCACATGCTTACGTAAAGGGTAGTCATATAAAGAAAAAGCTGCAATATCAGTTGTCTATAGACAGAGACAAACCCGATCGAGAGTTAATTAATTACTATGGTAGCGAAAGCGTTGTAACTATTTGTGGAAAAGCTGGTTCGGGATTTGCTGAAGATCAGTTTTGTTTTCATAGAGCAAACATTCCTACCAAAAAAGATCGACTAATTCTGCAAATAAAGTTTGTTTTAAATAGATATAATTTTTCTTAACTTCATAAATTAACTGACTAGAAAGAAGCGGATAAAATTCAGAGCTAAGCAACCTTCTTAACAATATTTAAGTCTGACTACACTATCTAAAAACATATTTCATTTTAGATTTTATCTCAAGTTTTATTTATTTTAAAAACGTGCTTTAAACAAGATCAAAAATTCATAATTAACCTCTTCCTCAATCGTACCAAGACTTCTCTAGCAATTTCTAGTATACTATTAGTATTGCACCCTGTTGAATCGACCTTGCAAAGATTTTTATTGCTATTCATGAACTTCAAATCAGTTTTATTACCTTCGATAGCACCACTAACTATATTGAATTCAAGATAACTAGATGCTGTTGCCATCCAGCGAGCGATTGTCATTGCACACCCGATCGACTTCCATTTTTTAGCTAGCTCACTCGAGCAACTTATACAGTCGAGAATGTAGTTTGCTAAAATAATTCTACCACATGAAAATCACAGGTACGAAGACATAACTCTTGCTAAGACTGTTTGAGTTTTTTTCTAGCAATGTATTGTAGCTATAAGGTTTCTAAATAATTCATAAATTTCACAATTTATTGTCAGACTGGAATAGCAGATGATTGGTCAACAGTCACAAATAATTAGCTATTAGCAAACGCTCCCGGATTTCATAACTCAATTAGAACCGCTATAGAAGAATAGCTAATTTTTACAATATTAGTAACTGGAGTGATATGAAATCTAGGATAGCTTCTAAGTTCATATTATTGTTTAGCCTTGTTGTGTTGCTGCTGGTATTTTCTACATATAAAAGCTCCTCCAACACTACTTTCTATGTTGATGCAAGGTTAGGCAATGATGTGTCTGGGAATGGTTCGATCGCAAGACCCTGGAAAACACTTCAGAAAGCTGCCGAATCGATGGAGAAAGGTGATACGTGCGTTATCAAAAAAGGTGTTTATAGAGAAACGGTAGTACCGAAAGACGGACAAACCTTTGTAGCTGCGCCTGGTGAGAAGGTTGTAGTGACAGGAACAGAGCTTGTCAGCACTTGGTTTCGTCATTCAGATAATATTTTCCGTACTTCACTACCTAAAAAGGTATATGCTGTATTCGTTCAAGGCAATTATCTTTCTCTTGCCCGATACCCCAACGTAGGTGACGATTACCTCGATTCGGGAACGTGGAGCGCTACACAAGTTAATAATAATGGCAAAGGACGAGCAAACGTACGGTTTTTAAACGGCATGAATGCCTTGAGTGGCTTTTGGGACGGAGGCTACTTCTTCGGACTCAATGGAAATAACTTTTATGCCCCCAATATAGGTAAGATCGCCTCTTCTGGAGGTAATAAACTCACTCTGACAGAGATTACCGATACGATCTCTAACCCTGCTTGGCATGAATTTGAAGGAAGCGGTAGAGGTTATATCATCAACCACTTAAATGCACTGGATGCGCCAGGTGAATGGTATTGGGGAAATTCAACTCTTTATATCTATCCACCGGATAAACAGATGCCCACATCAAAGCTTGTTGAAGCCCAGGTAAGACTGTGGGGATTCGATCTGAGTCAGCGAAGAAATGTGACAATCAAAGGTATCGTCTTTCGAGCTGCTTCCGTTCGGATGAAGAATGCCAGCGACTGTACGATCGACAACTCGATCTTTCGCTATCATTCCCCCTTTCAAGCCAACTTTAACGGTCGCGGCTATGAAGCATTTCCAGGAATTTCTATATCGGGTTCCAATAATACTGTTAAGAACTCGTATATCGGACACGGGTGGGGTGCAGGAATCTCAATATCAGGAGATCGTGCTATCATTGAGAACAATTTTGTCGAGGATTTAGGCTGGAGCACCCTGGCTGCTCCCATCACGATCGGTGGTAACGACAATAAGATCTTAAAGAATACAGTGCGAAAGACTTCGGGCACGGGGATTCACGCTGGGAGCGTACGTCGTCCCCAGATTGCGTACAACTCTATCTCCGACACGGGGCGGCTGCTGCTTGATAGCGGACAAACAGGAATTTATATCTGCAATTTCTGCGACCGACCGACAGACAAGAGAACCCTTGAGGGCGGTGTTATTGCATATAATTACATCGGGTTAGTCAATACTCCTTTTGTCGATAATGGAAAGGGTATGGCAATTTATCTAGATGATGGTACGCATGGTGCATACATCCATCGCAATGTTACCAATACCGGCGGGCGAATCAATTGGGCAATCTTCATCCACTATAACGGTCACGTTGTAAAAGACATTTTTGTTGACAACAATACCCTTTGGGGTTACGACAATAAGGCTATCTTTTTCGCTGGAAACTGGGATGGCAAGGGTGGTGGCACGAAGAATTGCCGGATATCGAACAATATTGCACAGTTGTCAGGAAGTACCTATTACGACAAGAGTAGTGCGGCTGCAATCTCAAACAATCGAGAGGGGGTTGTGTCTTCAGAATTTGTAAATCCGATGGCAGGAGACTTTCGCCTGCGCAGTGACTCTCCCTCGAGAGATACAGCAGTTCCCTTGTTAGGCATAAACATGCCTGTACTTGATGGAAAGCCAGACATGGGAGCGTACGAGTATGGTGCTTTTGGGTGGTTTGCAGGTTCTTCTATCAAAGGTGACCCTCAAGACTCCCTTATAGAAAGATGAGTCTCCATACATAGCTACTCTTACCAGCCCATTGTTCCTTTTCACAGAATATCTCAGCGATCGCGGTCAAAAACGCTCGATAATTGCTGAGAGTAATTCATTCAAGTTGACTGGTTTGGTAAAATAACCATCAGCTCCTTGTTGTAAAGCACGGTGACGAGTTGCCAGATCTGCCTCAAATGAAATAAACCAAATCGGTATGCTAGCCGTAGATGGTTCGCTGCGTAATTTTCTTAAAACTTCGTATCCATTTTGCTTTGGTAGATCGAGTTCGCAAATAATTAGGTTTGGCTGGCGCTCTCTCGCTATTTGTAAACCTATGTGACCATTATTCACAGTCAAAACTTGAAAATTGTTAACGCTAAGGAAATCAGAAATTAATAGTAGAGAATATTCATCATTATCAATTAATAAAATCTCAATCACAGCTCTTCTGAATATGAGGTGATAAGGGGAGAAAGTCGCTCTTGTCGGTCTTGTTACAAAAATCACCGACGGGCTAGTAGCATATTTTATATAAAGGCTCGAAAACCACTTGAATAAAATGAATAAATTTGAACTAAATTTATAGTTGATAATATCTAAAAGCTACCTAACGTTAACAGCCTCTTTACTGGTGGAACTGCCAACCCAATATTTTTCTTCTGGGCGTTAGATTATATCTTCGATATCTACTGCGTACTGTAATTTAGTAACTCGCTCATTTGCTGGTCGAGCGGATGTATATGTAATATAAATAAAAGCAAACTCTTGAGTAAAAGTTGCCGCTGCTAAAGATGAATCTTTCCCAGACTGGCGTGAAGGAGAGCTGCCTGATGAGCTGCTTCAGTTATAGAGAGAGCAGTTAGTAGGAGATAGAGAAATGCAGGATTAGTAGTTTTCAAATGAGTAAAATTTACACATTTGAATTATTCGCTTATCTGGATGAACTTGATTGAGGCAGAAGCACTTCATTTAGATTTTGTAACATACGAAACAACTAAATTAAAACCATAGAAGCCACTCTCTTTTTTTAGGCTTAATAAATATAAAAATCTTTAAATATCAAAACAAAAACAACACTACTTAATAAACAGCCGTTGATACAACTTAATAAAAAACTGTTTATACAACCATACTACTAGTCTTAAATATGCGGAGTCTATTAACTGCTGTCTAGGAGGAAAAGTTCAGGGATATGCTAGTAGTTGACTAATAGTATTGC
>ERZ1066120.1179-NODE-1179-length-17619-cov-13.802209_pt1 | contig 17619 bp, 13 predicted proteins | sample MGYA00382767_ERZ1066120 | MGnify/ENA primary metagenome ERZ1066120 (study PRJEB33369, sample SAMEA5778350) | biofilm metagenome | biome: Industrial cooling water; feature: Water cooling tower basin; material: Biofilm | place: United Arab Emirates | collected...
CCGCCGCGCGCACGGGCGAGGTGGGCGACGGCAAGATCTTCGTGCAGCCGCTCGATCAGGTGATCCGCATCCGGACGGGCGAGCGCGACATCGAGGCGCTGACGCCGGTGACGGCAGACGAGGTCCAACGCCGCACGCAGGAGTGGAGCGTCGTCGGCGGCGCGGAGGGCGAGGCATGACGGGGCTCGACGCGGGCAACACCGCGTGGGTGCTCGTCGCCACGGGGCTGGTGATGCTGATGGTGCCGGGGCTGGCCTTGTTCTACGGCGGGCTGGTGCGCGGCAAGAGCGCCCTCAACACGATGCTAATGTCGCTCGTCGCGCTCGGCGCCGTCACGGTGCAGTGGGTGCTGCTGGGGTACTCGCTCGCGTTCGCGGGGGAGGGCGGGGTGGTGGGGCCGCTGACGCACGCGCTACTGCGCGGTGTGGGCGCGGCGCCCAACGCCACGTACGCGGCGACGATCCCGCACGCGCTCTTCGCCGCCTACCAGGCGATGTTCGCCGGGATCACCGTCGCCATCGTGTCCGGCGCCGTCGTGGAGCGGATGCGCTTCGGCGCTTACCTCGCCTTCGGGCTGCTCTGGACGACGCTGGTCTACGACCCGCTCGCCCACTGGGTGTGGGGCGCGGGCGGGTGGCTCCGGCAGTTAGGCGCGCTCGACTTCGCCGGCGGGACGGTGGTGCACATCAGCGCGGGGAGCGCGGCGGTGGTGGCGGCGCTCATGGTCGGCCGGCGGCGCGGGCTGGAGCGCCAGCCGCCGATTCCGCACCACGTCCCGTTCACGCTTCTCGGGGCGGGGCTGCTCTGGTTCGGCTGGTTCGGCTTCAACGCCGGCTCGGCGCTCGCGGCTGACGGCGTGGCGGCCAACGCGCTCGTGACCACGCACGTCGCGGCCAGCGCCGCGATGCTGGCTTGGCTCGGGCTGGAGGCGCTGCGCGGCGGCCGGCCGTCCGCGGTGGGCGCGGCCACCGGCGCCGTGGTCGGGCTGGTGGCCGTCACGCCGGCCGCGGGGTTCGTGACGCCGGCCGGCGCGCTGGCGTTAGGCGCGCTCGCCGCCCCCGCGAGCTTCGCCGCGCTGCACCTGCGCGCCCGCACCCGCCTCGACGACGCGCTCGACGTGTTCGCCTGTCACGGCGTGGCGGGGATCGTCGGCGCGCTGCTCACCGGCGTGTTCGCGACCAAGGCGGTGAACGCGGCCGGCGCCGACGGCCTCCTCGCGGGCGGCGGGCCCCGCCTGATCGGCGTGCAGGCGCTCGCCGTGGTGGCGACCATGGCCTTCGCCGGCGCGTTCACGGCCGGCATCCTCGGCGCGATCCGCCTGGTCACCGCGCTCCGGGTGAGCACCGGCGACGAGATCGACGGCGTGGACCTCAGCGAGCACGGTGAGAGCGCCTACCACGGCGACGCCGCGGACCTGGCGGGCCGCGGCGTGCCGCTCGGCGGGAGCGTCTTCCTGCCGCCGAGCGAGGTGGCCGTCTACCGCGACTCGGCGGCGTCGCGGGTGGTGCCGAGCGCGTGAGCGCTCGGCGCGTCGGCCGCTACCGGCGCGCGGGCTGCGCGCCGCCGCGCAGCCGGTCCTGCAGCCACGTCAGCGGGATCAGGAAGAGCGGCGTCAGGAACAGGCCGAGCAGCGTGTTGATCCACACGAGGGCGAGGTAGTAGCCCGTCATGCCGAGGGCCGCCCAGATGGTGCCCAGCCAGTTGTTCGTTTCCAACGCGTTCTCCCGGTTCAGGTCGATGGGCGCGAAGCATAGTGTGGGCCGGTGGGCCGGAGCAACGTCAACGCCCGCGTGAGCGCCCCGGATCCCGGCGCCACCGCGGTCGCGCGCGTGCGCGCCGCGGTCGCGCGCGCCCTCCTGGCGGGTCCGTCCCACGCCATGGACGCGCCACTCGTCCTCGCGGTCTCGGGCGGGCGGGATTCGATGGTGTTGATGGACGCCGCGCTCGCGGTCGCCCCCGAGCGCGTGGCCGGCGTCGCCACCTTCGATCACGGGACCGGACCCGCGGCGGAAGCCGCAACCGCGCACGTTGCGTCCGCCGCGCAGAGGCGCGGGGTCCGCTGTTGGCTCGGCCACGCGCCGGAGGGCGTCGAGCGCAGCGAGGCGGGGTGGCGTCGGGCGCGCTGGCAGTTTCTGCGTGACGTCGCACGGGCGGTGGGCGACGCGAGGTCCGGGCGGCCTCTGACGGTCGTCGCCACGGGGCACACGGCGGACGATCAGGTCGAGACGGTGCTGATGCGGGCGATGCGTGGCGCCGGTGCGCGCGGGCTCGCGGGGATGCGGGCGCACACGGGTGGGATCTTGCGCCCTCTCCTCAGTGTGTCGCGGGCCGAGGTGGCGGCGTACGCCGCGGCGTGTTGCCTGGTGTGGGTCGACGACCCGGACAACGCGTCGCGCCGGCGACTGCGGAACCGGGTCCGCCACGTCCTGCTCCCCGCGCTCCGCGGCGCCGACCCCCGCGTGGACGACGCGCTGCGGGCGATCGGCGAGGCGGCCGCCGGGTGGCGCGCGGAGGTGCACGCGGTGGCCGCAGCGGTGGTCGACGCCTGGCGTGGAGCCGACGATCGGCTCGTCGTCCCCCTGGCGGGCTTGGCGCCGTACGCACCGGCCGACTGGGCGGTGCTCTGGCCGTCGCTCGCGGCCCGCGTCGGTGTGACCCTCGACCGCCGCGCGGTTACGCGGCTGGTCGCAGCGACCGCCCGGTCGGTCGACGCCTTGGCGAGGGGCGACGTGCCGACGAGCGCGCTGCCACTCGCTGGTGGTGCGCGCGTGACGCTGGAGCGCGGCGACCCCGCGTCCCCCGAACGGGCGATGGTGGTGCGGCGGCGACCGGGCCCACCTTCCCCCCCGCTCGGCTGGGCGGCCGACGAGCCTCCGGCAGCCCTTCGGCCCGGGACGACCGCCTGGTCGGGGCCGTGGCGGGTGACGGCGACCCTCGCCGCCCCCGGCGCGCCCCCCGCGCCCGGCGAGTGTTGGCGCGTGCGCCTGCCCGCCGCGGGGCGCTACGTTGTGCGCGCGTGGCGCCCCGGCGACCGGATGCCGTTCCGGCCCGACGGGACGGCACGGCGTGTGAAGCGCTTCCTAGCCGACCGGCGCGTGCCGGCCGCGGAGCGGGCAGGCTGGCCGGTCGTCGTGGCCGAGCCGGCCGGCGTCGTCGTCTGGATCCCTGGTGTGCGCCGCAGCCCCGCGGCACCGGCCCGGCCCGGAGAGCCCGGACTCGACCTGACCTGTGAGCGCGTCCCCTCTAGCGGCTGATTCGTACGCTCCGGCCTCCGCCGGCCCCGACCCGCGCCTCGACGGGCGGACGCTCCGTCGTGTGGCGTTCACCGAGGCGCAGATCGCCGAGCGGGTGCGCGCCCTCGGCCGCGAGATCACCGCCGCCTACCCCGACGGCGAGCTGCTGGTCCTCGGCCTGCTCAAGGGGAGCTTCATCTTCCTGAGCGACCTCGTGCGCGAGATCGCCCGGCCGCTGCACGTCGACTTCCTCGTGGCGTCGAGCTACGGGAACGAGACCGTGTCGAGCGGGACGGTGCGGCTGCTCTACGATCCGGAAACCACGCTGGAGGGTAAACACATTCTCCTCGTGGAGGACATCGTCGACTCGGGGCGCACGCTCCAGAAACTCACGACCCTGCTCGAAGCGCGGGTGCCGCGCTCGCTCGAGATCTGCGCGCTCCTGCACAAGCACATCGCCACGCACCTCGATCGCCCGGTCCGGTTCGTCGGCTTCGACGCGCCCGAGGAGTTCCTGGTGGGGTACGGGCTGGACCACGCCGAGCACTTCCGGCACGTCCCGTACGTCGCCAGTCTGGAATAGGGCCGTCCGGGCGGCTCCGGGGTAGTAGTTAGGAGCCGCCCGGCACCGTCCGGGTTCACCGTTCGCGCACGACTCACGCAGTCCGCACGCAGGACCAGTCGAGGGACATGCCTCCCACCGCACCTACCCCCCCGAAGAAGCCCGCCAACTGGGGCCGCGCGTCCAAGACGCTCGCGTTCTGGCTGGTGGTCATCCTCATCCCCGTCCTGCTCGTGCAGTTCACGGGCGCCGGGCGCGGCGACGCCGCCGAGATCACGTACTCGCGCTTCCGGCAGGAGGTGGAGCGCGGGAATGTGAAGGAGATCGTCGTGCGCGGCGGCAACAACGTCAGCGGCACGTTCAACGCGCAGGTGAACGCCGGCCGCGGCCCGCGCCCGGCCACGCGTTTCACCACGCAGTTGCCCGTGGTCAGCATGACCGACGGGCAGCTCCAGCAGCTCGAGGCCAAGGGCGTCACCGTGGCCGCCGAGGAGCCGCGTGCGTCGATTGGCAGCTTCATGGTCTACTGGCTGCCCATCCTGCTCGCGATCGGCTTCTGGTTCTTCGTCTTCCGGCAGATGCAGGCGGGCGGCAACAAGGCGTTCAGCTTCGGCAAGAGCAAGGCAAAGCTGCTCGCCGGCGACACGCCCAAGGTGACGTTCGCCGACGTGGCCGGCGCCGACGAGGCCAAGGTCGAGCTGCAGGAGATCATCGAGTTCCTGAAGGACCCGCAGAAGTTCACCAAACTCGGGGGCCGCCTGCCCAAGGGCGCGCTGCTCGTCGGCCCGCCGGGTACGGGCAAGACGCTGCTCGCCAAGGCCGTCGCCGGTGAGGCGGGGCGCCCCTTCTTCTCGATGTCGGGCTCGGACTTCGTCGAGATGTTCGTCGGCGTCGGCGCGAGCCGCGTGCGCGACCTGTTCGAGCAGGGGAAGGCGCACGCGCCCTGCATCATCTTCATCGACGAAATCGACGCCGTGGGGCGCCACCGCGGCGCGGGGCTCGGCGGCGGCCACGACGAGCGCGAGCAGACGCTCAACCAGTTGCTCGTCGAGATGGACGGTTTCGAGAGCAACGACGGCGTGATCCTCATCGCCGCCACCAACCGCCCCGACGTGCTCGACCCGGCGCTCCTGCGCCCGGGCCGCTTCGACCGGCAGGTAGTGGTCGACGCGCCGGACCTGCGCGGCCGCGAGGGCATCCTCCGCGTCCACATGCGGAACAAGCCGGTGGCCGACGACGTCACCGTGCAGGCGCTCGCGCGCGGCACGCCCGGCATGAGCGGCGCCGACCTCGCCAACCTCGTCAACGAGGGCGCGCTGCTGGCCGCGCGGCGCGGGCACGACCGCATCTGGATGAGCGACCTCGAGGAGGCGAAGGACAAGGTCATGCTCGGCGCCGAGCGCAAGTCGTTGGTGATGCGCGAGGAGGAGCGCCGCCTGACGGCCTACCACGAGGCCGGGCACGCCGTGACCGCGATCCTCGTCAAGGGCAACGACCCGCTGCACAAAGTCACCATCGTGCCGCGCGGCCGCGCGTTAGGCGTCGCCTACACGCTGCCGGAGGACGACCGGGTGAGCGTGACGCGCCAGCAGATCGAGGCGCGGCTGGCGATGGCGTACGGCGGGCGCGTGGCCGAGGAGATCATCTTCGGGCGCGACCGCGTGACGACCGGCGCGGCGAGCGACATCCAGCAGGCCACGGGGATGGCGCGGCGCTACGTTGGCCAGTGGGGGCTGTCGGACCGCATCGGCCCGATCCTCGTGGGCGACAACGAGCAGGAGGTCTTCCTCGGCCGCGAGCTGGGCAGCCGGCGCGAGGTCAGCGAAGAGACGTCGCGGCTGGTGGACGCCGAGGTCAAGCGCGTGATCGACGAGGCGTACCAGCACGCGACGCGGGTGCTGACCGAGCACATCGACCTGCTGCACGCCGTGGCCAACGGGCTGCTGGAGCGCGAGACGCTGTCGCGCGACGACATCGAGGCGCTGCGCCGCGGCGAGCCGCTGCCGCCGCGCCGCGACCCGGTGGTGGTGAACAAGCCGTCGGTGCCCGCGCCGGCGCCGGTCGCGCAGCCGCGACCGAGCGCGCCGCCGCTCCTCGGCGGCCCGGAGCCGTCGCCGGCCTGAGGACGGAGCGCAGGCGAGCCGACGCGCGGGGCGGGCGACCTTCGGGACGCCCGCCCCGCGCCGCATTCGGCGGCCGCGCGCCGGACTTTGTTCGGGGTCGACCGGGTCGCGGGCGCGCACTACCTTGCTCCCCCCGATGCTGGACGACGCCCCCCGGGACACGGCCCGCTACGACAGCGGGTACCACGCCCCGGTGATGGCCGCCGAGGTGCTCGCGCACCTGGCCCCGCTCGCCGGCCGGCCGGGCGCGGTCGCGATCGACGGGACGCTCGGCGGGGGCGGGCACACGCTCGCCCTGCTGGAGGCGGGGTTCCGCGTCTACGCGTTCGACCGCGACCCCGACGCGCTGGCCGCGGCGGGCGCGCGCCTCCAGCCCTTCGCCGACGCCGGCCGCTTCGCGGCCGTCGCGGCCAACTACGCCGACGTCGACCTCGCCCTCCCCGCCGTGACCGCCGACGCCGTGCTGCTCGACCTCGGGATCTCGTCGCACCAGGTGGACGCCGCCGCGCGCGGCTTCTCCTTCCGCCCCGGCGCGCCGCTCGACATGCGCATGGGCGCGTCCGGCGAGGACGCGGCCGACGTGCTGAACGGGTGGGACGAGCCCGCGCTCACCGCCGCGCTCCGCGACTACGGCGACGAGCCGCGCGCCGCACGCCTGGCGCGTGAGATCGTCCGGCGTCGGCAGACGCGCCCGTTCGCGACGGCCGACGACCTCGTGAACGCGGTCCGCGGTGCGCTCGGCCCGAAGACCGGCCCGGGCGACTTCGCGCGTCTGTTTCAGGCCGTCCGCATCGCCGTCAACGACGAACTGTCGGGCCTCGACCGCGCGCTCCCCGCGCTCCGTGACCGGCTCACTCCGGGCGGCCGAATGGCCGTGCTCAGCTACCACTCGGGCGAGGACCGGCGGGTGAAGCATGCCTTCCGCGACTGGAGCACGTCGTGCGCGTGTCCGCCGCGCCAGCCGGCGTGCACGTGCGGTCGCGAGGCGTTCGGCGCCGTCGTGACTCGCCGCGCCGAGGTGGCGGGTGCGGCGGAAGTCGCGCGCAACCCGCGCGCCCGGAGCGCCAAGCTGCGCGTGTGGGAGCGGGCAGCGGCGTGAGCGCGCGCCGGGGGACCAAGCACGCCGGGCGTGGCCGCGCGGCGCCCGGGCCACGCCGTGGGCGCGGCCGGCTGGTGGTGGCGGCGGCGCTGGTGGCGTTCGTCGGCATCGGGTCCGCCGTCATCTACCGGCGTAGCGCGGGGATCGCCCGCGCGCGGGAGCTGCGCGCGCTCTCCAGCGAGCGGGCGCAGCTCGTCGCCGAGCGGGCGGCGCTGGAGAGTGCCGTGCGGGCGGCAGCCGGGCGCGGGCCGATCGCCGGCGCGGCCGAGCAGCGGTTGGGCATGCGCGTGCCGGCCGACACCCAGGTGGTGCTGCTGGCGCGGGCGACCTCCCCCGCGCCGGCCGCGCCGTAGCCCGCCGGTACCGCCCAACGCTCGCCCTCGCGCCGCCTCCGCCCGCCCGCCGCCCGCTCCGCGCCCGCCCGCCCGCCCGCCGCCGTGCCCATTCCCCGCCTCGACCGCCCCGCCATCGTCCACGGCGCCCTCGTCTGCTTCGTCGTCGCCGTCGTGGGGAAGGCGGCGCACGTGCAGCTTGTGCAGGCCGACCGGTGGCGGGCCGGGGCCGTGCGCCAGCAGGTCGCCGACGCCTCGCTGCCGGCGCCGCGCGGCGACGTTACCGATGCGTCGGGGCGCGTGCTCGTGGAGAGTCGCGAGCTGGTGCGGCTCCGCGTCGCCCCGCCCGAGGTGCGCGACCGCGCGGCGCTCCGGCGGGCGCTCGTCGCGGCGGGGGTGGCGGGCCCCATGGCGGCTCGGGCTGTCGACAGTACGCGGAAGTGGGTGGAGCTCCCGGGCGAGTGGCTGCCGAGCGACGTCGCGACGGTGACGCGGGTGCGCGGCGTGCACCCCGTGCCGGTCATGCAGCGGGTGCTGAGCGCGTCGGCCGGCGTGCGGCGGATCGTCGGGCGCGTGGGGGCGGACGGGCGGCCCGTCGACGGCGTGGAGCTCGCCCTCGACACGGTGCTGCGGGGGACGGTCGGCTCGGCGCAACTGCTGCGCGACGCGCGCGGCGGGCGCATCGAGTCGCCCGAGGTCCGGTCGGTGCCGGCGCGTCCGGGGCACACGGTGGCGCTGACCATCAATCAGGCGCTGCAGGACATCTGCGAGCGCGCGTTAGGCGACGCGGTGGCGCGGATGGGCGCCACGGGCGGGGACATCGTCGTCACGGAGCCGCACACCGGCGAGGTGCTCGCGCTGGCCTCGCAGCGCGCGGACCCGCGCGCGACGGCGGCCACCGCGATCGCCGAGCCGTTCGAGCCGGGGAGCACGGTCAAGCCGTTCGTGGCGGCCGCGCTCCTGGCCCGCGGGCGCGCGCGCGCCGACGAAGTAATCAACACGGAGCACGGGCAGTGGACCGTGCAGGGGCGCACCGTGCGCGACGTGCACGCGGCCGCCGCACTCTCACTGCGCGACGTGATCCGGCATTCGAGCAACATCGGCATCATCAAGTTCGCGCAGCGCCTGACGCCGCGTGAGCAGTACGAGCTCTACCGCGACCTCGGCTTCGGCGCGCCCACCGGGGTGCCGTACCCGGCGGAGGCGGCCGGGACGCTCCGCCCCCCGGCGCGGTGGACCCGCCAGTCGCCGGCGTCGCTCGCGATGGGTTACGAGATGGCGACCACGCCGCTCCAGCTCGCGGCGGCGTACGGCGCCATCGCCAACGGGGGCGAGCTGTTGGAGCCAGCGCTCGTGCGCGAGGTGCGCGACGCGGAGGGCGTGGTGCGCTACCGCCACCGGCCCCGCGTGGTGCGGCGCGTGATGCCGGAGGCCGTCGCGGCCGACCTGCGCGGGATGTTGCGCACCGTCGTGGACAGCGGCACCGCGGCGGCGGCGGATCTTGCGAGCTTCACGGTCGGCGGCAAAAGCGGCACGGTGCGGCGCATCGAGCGCGGGCAGGGGTACGCGGCCGGGCACTACAACGCGGTGTTTGCGGGGATCTTCCCGGCGGAGTCCCCGCAGTTCGTGATCGTGGTGAAGCTCGACAACCCGTCGGGCGTGTACTACGGCGGGAAGACGGCCGCGCCGGTGAGCAAGGTGGTGCTGGAGGCGGCCATCGCGGCGCGCGACGCGGCGCTGGACCGCGGCGCCCTGGCGGGGCAGGTGCGGCCAGGGGCGCGCGCGGCGTACGCCCATGCCGCGCCGGCGGCGGTCGATCCCGCAGCGCCTAACCGCGGCTCCCCCCCGGTGGCACCGCCGGCGCCGCGAGAGAGCCCGGCGGTCGCACTCGCGCCGCTGCCGGCGCTGCCCGCCGAGCTCCGGCGCGACTCCGCCGACGGCACGTTAGGCGTCGGCGCGGCGGGCCCGCTGGAGCGCGCGGTCGTTGACCTCCCCGCGCGGCCGCGGCGCCCGGCCGTGGGGGGGGCGCCGCGCCCCGTCCCGGCGGTCCACGGCCTTCCCGTCCGCGACGCCGTGTACGCGCTGCACCGGGCGGGCTTCCGCGTCCGGCTGGCCGAGGAGGGTGCGGGGCGGGCTGCGGTCGCGGCGCACGCGTTAGGCCGGCCGGCGGGGCGGACGGTCCCGGCCGCGGGCGCGCCCGCGCGCGCCGGAGCGCTGGTCACGCTGCACCGCGCGCCATGAGCGCCCCGTATGCGTCCGGGGGACCGTCGCCGGCGCCCGTTGGCCTCGACCGCGTGGCCGCGGCCCTCGACCGGGCGGGGCTCCTGCTCGCCCGGCGCGGCGACGCGCCGGACACCATCACCGGGATCGCCGACGACAGCCGGCGGGTGACGCGGGGCGGGCTGTTCGTGGCCGTGCGTGGGGCGGCGCAGGACGGCCACGCTTTCCTGCCGGGTGCCGCACGGGCCGGTGCCGCCGCCGCCCTCGTCGAGGACGCCGAGTCGACCGCGCTACCGGCGCTGGTGGTGCGCGACGGGCGGCGCGCGGCGGCGGTCGCTGCCGCCGCGTTCTACGACCACCCGGCCGCCGCCCTCACGCTCGTGGGCGTGACCGGGACCAACGGGAAGACCACCACCGTCGGGATTATCCGCCACCTGCTCGACGAGGCGGGCGCGCCCTCGGCCTCGGTCGGCACGTTAGGCGTGCTCGCGGGCTCCGCGGGCCAACCGGTCCCGGGGGGGGCCGGCCTCACCACGCCCGGCCCGGTCGAGCTGCAGCGTCTGCTGAGGGTGCTGGCCGACCGCGGCGTGCGGGCCGTCGCCATGGAGGTGAGCTCGCACGCCCTCGACCAGCGGCGGGTGGACGGGGTCGCGTTCGCGGCCGCGGTTTACACCAACCTCACCCGCGACCACCTCGACTACCACCGCACCATGGAGGCGTACTTCGCCGCCAAGGCGCGGCTCGTGGAGTACGTGGCGCCGGACGGCGCGGTGGTGGTGAACGCCGACGACCCGGCCTGGGCCGCCCTCGCCCGGCGCCCGCGCACGGTCACCTACTCGGCCGCCGGCGCCCGCGCCGCCGACGTGGCGGCGGAGGGCTGCCGGTACGACCCGGCCGGCACCGCGTTCACCCTGCGCGTGGGCGACGCGCGCGCCGACGCCCGGGTGCCGCTGATCGGCGACTTCAACGTCGCCAACGCGTTAGGCGCCGTCGCGGCCGCGGTGGCCGTCGGCCTGCCGCCGGACGAGGCGGCGCGGCGGCTACGCACGTTGCCGCAGGTCCCGGGGCGGCTCGAGCGGGTCGCCGACACGCCGGCGGTGCTGCGCGACTACGCGCACACGCCCGACGCACTGGAGCGGGCGCTGCGCGCGGTGCGGCCGTTCGCGCGCGGGCGGCTCGTCGTGGTGTTCGGCGCCGGCGGGGACCGCGACCGCGGCAAGCGGCCCGAGATGGGGCGCGTGGCGGAGGCGCTCGCCGACGAGGTCGTGCTCACCAGTGACAACCCGCGCACCGAGGACCCGGAGCACATCCTCGACGACATCGCGGCCGGGATGCGCTCGCCGCCCTCCGCACGCATCGAGGACCGGCGCGGCGCCATCGCGCACGCGCTGGCCGGCGCGGGTGCGGACGACGTCGTGCTGCTCGCGGGTAAGGGTCACGAGACGTACCAAATTCGAGGCACCGAGACACTGCCCTTCGACGAGGCGGAGATCGTGCGCGCGCTGGTCGCCGAGCGCCAGGCGGCCCCGTGAGCGCGGCGGAATTACCGCCGCCCGCGGCCCACGGGTTCTGGACGCTGGAACAGGTCGCGCGGGCGCTGTCGGACGTCGCCACGGGGCACGCGCCGGCCGGCCCGCGCGCGGTACGCGCCATCGCGACCGACACCCGGACGCTCAAGCCGGGCGACGTGTTCGTCGCCCTGGCCGGCGAGCGGTACGACGCCCACGACCACCTGGCCGACGCCGTCGCCGCAGGCGCCGCCGCCCTGGTCGTCGCCGACGCGCGCCGGGCGGGCGGACTCGGCGCGCCGGTGTACGAGGTGCACGACACGCGCCTCGCGTTAGGCCGGCTGGCGCGCCACTGGCGCCGCGCGTGGGGGCAGGGCGGCCGGCTCGTCGTGGGCGTCGTCGGCTCCAACGGGAAGACGAGCACGAAGGAGCTGCTCCGCGCCGCCCTCGGCGCCGCCCGCCGCGTGCACGCCACGCCGGCCAACCTCAACAACTTGGTCGGCGTCCCGCTCACGCTGCTCGGGACGCCGCCGGACGCCGAGGTGGCGGTCGTCGAGATGGGCACCAACGCGCCTGGCGAGATCGCCGCGCTGCGCGCCGTCGCCGAGCCGGACGTGGTGGTGCTCACGTCGATCGGCGAGGAGCATCTCGAGGGCCTCGGCGACCTGGCCGGCGTGCTGCGGGAGGAGAGCGACGCGTTCGACGGCGCCGCGCTCGCCATCACGCCGGCTGACCAGCCGGAGGTGGCCGCCGCGGCCCGCGGCCGCGCCCGGACGGTGCTGAGCGCGGGGCTGGACGCGGGCGACGTGCGTCCGGCCCGCAGGTGGCTTGACGCCGACGGCAGCGGCGGCGTGCTGCTCGACGGGGTGGAGGTGCGAACACCGCTGCGCGGCGCGCACAACCTGCGAAACCTCATGCTGGCCCTCGCGGCGTGCCGCGCCGTCGGCGTCCCGATCGACGACGCCGCCCGCGGGCTCGCGGCCATGCCGGTACCCGGCATGCGCGCCGCGTGGCAGCCGTTAGGCGCGGCCGCGCTCATCAACGACGCCTACAACGCCAACCCGCCGAGCACGCGCGCGGCCATCGACCTCGTGGCGGGCGCCGGGGGCGGGCGGCAGCGCGTCGCGGTCCTCGGGACGATGCGCGAGCTCGGCGCCCACGCCGACCGGCTGCACGACGAAGTCGCGCGGCGGGCGCTCGACGCCGGGATCGACATCGTCGCCGGGGTGGGCGAGATGGGCGACGCGCTCCGCCGCGTCGCGCCCGGCGACCCGCGCGTGGTCACCGCCCCCGACCCCGACGCCCTCTGGCCGCTGCTCGCCCCGCGCCTCGCGCCAGACGCCGTCGTGCTGCTCAAGGGCTCGCGCGGCGTTCGGCTCGAGCGCCTCGTCCCCCACCTCGAAGCCTGGGCGGGGGTGGCCGCCGCCCCGGCCGCGCCCCCGGCGACGCCCCACGCCTAACACCCGGCCCGCGTGCTGCACCTCCTGCTCTTTCCGCTCGGCGGCCCCGCGCGGCTGCTCAACTACATCACGTTCCGCGCGGCCGGCGCGTTCGTCACCGCGCTGCTGCTGACCTTCCTCGTCGCCCCGGGCATCATCGCGCGGCTGCGGGCGATGGCCGTCCACCAGGTGGTGCGCGAGGGCACGCCGGCGACGCACGCTGGGAAGGGGAGCACGCCCACGATGGGCGGCGTCGTGATCCTCGTCGCGACGTTGGTGCCGACGGCCCTCTGGGGGCGTTTCACCGGCCGGGGCGGTCCGTACATCGCCATCGCCGCACTGCTGATGGCGTGGATGGGCGGCATCGGCTTCCTCGACGACTACCTGAAGCTCCGCCAGAAGCGGATGGGGCTCAAGAACACGGGCCTCGCCGAGCGGTTCAAACTCGCGGGCCAGGTGACGGCGGGGGTGACGTTAGGCCTGCTCCTGCTCCTTGCCCCGGTCTCGACGCTGCCCGGCGCGTCCACGACGCTGCCGTTCTTCAAGTACCTGCTCCTCGTGCCGGCGGCGCCGGTACTTGCGTGGCTGTACGTGCCGTTCGTGACGGCGGTGCTGACCGGCGCGAGCAACGCGGTCAACCTCACCGACGGGTTGGACGGGCTTGCGGCGGGACTTACCGCCATCGCGGCCGGGACGTTCGCCATCTTCGCGTACCTCATCGGGCGCGTCGACACGAGCGCCGCACTCCTCATCTTCTACGTGCGCGGGGCAGGCGAGTTGACCGTGTTCTGCGCGGCGATCCTCGGGGCCTGCATCGGCTTCCTCTGGTACAACGCCGCGCCGGCGCAGGTGTTCATGGGCGACACCGGCTCGCTCGCCCTCGGTGGCGCGCTCGGGGCGGTGAGCATCCTGCTCAAGAGCGAGTTCCTCCTCGTCATCATCGGCGGCGTGTTCGTGGCGGAGACGGTGAGCGTGATCGTGCAGCGCTTCGTGTTCAAATACCGGCGGCGGCGGCACGGGCTGGAGTACGCGCAGGCCCACCGGGTCTTCCTGCGGGCCCCGCTGCACCACCACTTCGAGATGAAGGGGTGGCCCGAGACGCAAGTCGTCGTGCGCTTCTGGATCCTCGGCATCCTGTGTTCGACGCTCGCACTCGCCACCCTCAAAATCCGGTGAGGGCCGATTCGTGAACGTCGCCGTGTTCCGCGGCCGACCGGCCGGCGAGGTCGCCGTGGTCGGCTTGGGCAAGAGCGGACGTGCCGCGGCGGAGTTGCTCGCACGGGACGGGCACGCGGTGTACGCGTCGGACGCGGGCGATGGACCGGCCGCTCGGGCGTGCGCGGAGGCGCTCGCCCCGCTCGGCGTCGCCGTCCAGACGGGGGGCCACGACCTCGCGCGCATCGCCGGGTCGGCGCTCGTCGTCGCGAGCCCCGGCGTCCCGCCCGAGGCGCCGCCACTCACGGCCGCCCGCGGGGCCGGCGTGCCCGTGGTTGGCGAGGTGGAGGTCGCGCTGCACTACCTGCCGCGCGTTCAGTACATCGCTGTCACCGGGACTAACGGCAAGACGACGACGACCGCCCTCATCGGCCACCTGCTGCGCGCCCTCGGGCACGACGCGGTCGATGCCGGCAACATCGGGACGCCGCTCGCCGAATTGGCCCTGCGCAACCAGCCGCCGGCGTGGGTCGCGCTGGAGCTGTCGTCGTTCCAGTTGCACGACACGCCGAGCGTGCGGCCGACGGTGGGCGTGGTGACCAACCTCAGCCCCGACCACCTCGACCGGTACCCGTCGCTCGACGCCTACTACGCAGACAAAGCGCGGATGTACGCGAACGCGGGCCCCGACTCGCTCTGGGTCAGCAACGCGGACCAGGCCGAGGTGATGGCGCTGCACCACCGCCTGCCCGGACCCGATCGCCCGCTACCGGGGACGACCTACACCTTCTCCCTGCGCGACCCCTCGGCCACGGCCTCCTTCGACGCAGCCGCGGGGGTGCTCGTGCTCGACGGCACACCGCTCGCGGCGCGGGCCGCGCTGCCCCTGTTAGGCGAACACAACGTCGCGAACGCGCTCGCGGCCGCGCTCGCCGTGTGGGCGGCCGCGCCGGAGCACCGCACCGGGTCGGCACGCGAGCAGATGGCCCGCGCGCTGGGTTCGTTCCACGCCTTGCCGCACCGCATGGAGCCGGTGGGCGAGGTAGACGGCGTCCTCTGGATCAACGACAGCAAGGCGACGAACGTCAGCTCGACGCACGTCGCCCTCGAGGGGATGACCCGGCCCTACGTCCTCCTTCTCGGCGGGCGCCACAAAGGAGAGCCGTATACCGCGCTCGCCGACGCGCTCCGCGCCCGGGCGCGCGCGGTGCTCGCGTATGGCGAGTCGGCGCCGATCGTCGAGCGCGACCTCGCCGGCCTCGTGCCGGTGGAGCGCGTGGACGGGCCGTTCGAGGCCGTCGTCGCGCGCGCGCGCGCCCTCGCGCGCTCCGGCGACGCCGTGCTCCTCTCGCCGGCCTGCTCCAGCTTCGACATGTTCCGCAACTACGAGGAGCGCGGCGCGACATTCCGGCGCCTGGCCGCCGCCCCCGCCTGAGGCGTTAGCTTCTTGGCCCCGGCCGCGGGCGCCCCCGCCCGCACGGCCCGCCGGGCCCTGCCGCACCGCTGCACCGGAGCTCCCATGCCCGCCTCCGCCGCCCCGTTCCCCGCGCCCCCCGCTTCACTCGGCCCGTCCGCGGTCGGCGCCTACGACCGCCGGCGGTGGCCGCGCGGGGAGCAGGCCGAGGTCGCCGACGCGGCGCGACGGGCGGAGGACCAGCGGCCGGGCCGCGACCGGTGGCGCATGGGCGTCGAGGCGCGCGCGTTGGTGCTGGTCACTGCGGGCCTGCTCGCGTTCGGGCTGGCCGTGCTGTACAGCGCGAGCGCGATCCTCGCCGTGCAGGAAGGCCGCGGGAGCGCGCACTACCTGATCCGGCAGCTCACCGGCGTGGCCGCAGGCACGGTGGTCTTCATGGTCGCCGCCAAGATCGACGCCGAGCGGTGGCGGCGTTGGGCGTGGCCCATCATGGCGCTGGCGATGGGCGCCATGCTGCTCACGGTGCTGCCGTTCACCAAGGGGATCGCGCCGCCGATCCACGGTTCTCGGCGCTTCCTGCTCGGCGGCTCCATCCAGCCGAGCGAGTTCGCGAAGCTGGCGGTGATCGTGTGGACGAGCATGCTGCTGGTGAAGAAGCAGGAGCTGGGGCTGATGCGCCGGCTGACCAAGGGCCTGTTGCCGTTCCTCTTCGTCGTCGGTCCCCTGGCCCTGCTCGCGGCGCTCGAGCCGGACCTGAGCGTGGCGATGACGTTCGTGCTCATCATGGGGATCATCCTGTTCGCCGGCGGCGTGCGGATCGGCCACTTCATCGCGCTCGGCGTGATGGCCGTGCCCGTGCTCTGGCATGAGATCGAGCGCCTGAACTACGTGCTGCAGCGACTGCTCGGCTTCCTCGGCACCGCCGACGCGCGCGCGGAGGTGAACTACCAACTGAAGCAGTCGCTGCTTGCGGTGGGCTCGGGCGGCTGGCTCGGCGTCGGGTTCGGCGAGGGGCGGCAGCAGTACGGCTTCCTCCCGTTCCCATACTCCGACTTCATCGGCAGCAACGTGGGGGAGGAGTGGGGCTTCGTCGGCCTCGTGGGACTGACGCTCGCGTTCGCGCTCTACGGCTGGCTGGGCTTTCGGATCGCGCGTCAGGCGCCGACGCGCTTCCAGCAACTGCTCGCGGTCGGGCTCACCACCACCCTCGTGCTGACGGCGTACCTCCACGTGGGCGTGGTGATCGGCCTGCTCCCCACGACGGGGCTCACGCTCCCGTTCATCTCGTACGGGCGCTCCAACCTGGTGCTGTCGCTGCTGATGACGGGCGTCCTCGTCAACATCGGGAGCGAGCGGCAGCGCGTCGTCGGCGAGGACGCCACCAACCCGCTGGCGGCGTGAGCCGCGGCGCGCGTTAGGCCGGCGGAAGGGCCCGGCGTGCGCGTCGTGGTCACCGGGGGCGGGACGGGGGGCCACCTGTACCCCGGGCTGGCGGTGGCGCGCGCGATGGTCCGACTCGACCCCGCGGTGCGCCCGCTCTTCGTCGGCGCGCGGCGGGGCATCGAGCGCGACGTGCTGCCGGGGACGGAGTTCCCGCACCTGCTGCTGGACCTGCACCCGCTTTACCGCGCGCGTCCCTGGGAGAACTGGCGGACGCTGGCCGGTGGCGCGCGCGCCGTGTCGGCGTTAGGCCGACTGTGGGCGGAGGAGCGGCCGGCCGCGGTCCTCGGCACGGGGGGCTACGCCGCCGGCGCCGCGCTCGGCTACGCGCTCGCGCGCGGCACGCCCACGCTGGTGCAGGAAGCCGACAGCTTCCCCGGACTCACGACGCGGCTGTTCGCCCGCCGTGCGCGCGACGTGTTCGTCGGGTTCCCCGAGGCCGCCGAGCGCCTGCGACCGGGGCGTGACACCCGCGTGCACGCCTTCGGCAACCCCATCGAGCCGCCCCCGCCGGCGGCGGAGCGCCCCGAGCCGGCGAACGCGCGCGCCCGGTGGGGGCTCCCGAGCGACCTCCGGCTCGTGGTGCTGGCGTTCGGCGGAAGTCAGGGCGCGCGTGCGATCAACGCGGCGCTCGACGCGTGGGTGGCCGACGGACTTCCCGAGGGCGTGGGACTGGTGTGGGCGACCGGACGGTCGCAACACGCGCCCTACGCCGCGCGCGATGGCGAGCATGGCGGGCGCGTTCGGGTCGTGCCGTACCTCGCGCCCATCGGCGAGGCGTACGCGGCCGCGGACCTGGCGCTCACCCGGGCAGGCGCGATCAGCATTGCCGAGCTGTGCGCGTGGGGGCTGCCCGCCGTCCTCGTCCCGTTGCCGACCGCGGCCGCCGACCACCAGACGCACAACGCCCGCGCGCTCGCCGCCGCCGGCGCCGCGGTGGACCTCCCGCAGGCGGAGCTGACCGCGGCGCGGCTCGGCGCGCGGGTGGGCGAGCTCGTGGCCGACCCGGGGCGGCTCGCCCGGCTCGCCGAGGCGGCGGCCGCCCGCGGCCGCCCCGACGCCGTGAACCGGATCGCCGGGCGGGTCCTGGAGGC
>ERZ1066120.1180-NODE-1180-length-17613-cov-6.491001_pt1 | contig 17613 bp, 16 predicted proteins | sample MGYA00382767_ERZ1066120 | MGnify/ENA primary metagenome ERZ1066120 (study PRJEB33369, sample SAMEA5778350) | biofilm metagenome | biome: Industrial cooling water; feature: Water cooling tower basin; material: Biofilm | place: United Arab Emirates | collected...
AAACGCTTGAAAGCGTCCTCTTTTTGCTTGGGTAAGTCTATCACGTCTTCGCAAGAGCAAAGTTACAAGTTTAGGTAGCTTTTACTGAAACAAGCTCGAGGCTAGGAAAGGCTGTACGGTAAGTACGTGCATTCCGTGTCTATTGCTTGAAACTTCTCGAGAGCGGCAAGGTGTTTCGGTGATGCCAGAGCAGAGGAGGGCAGGAGTAGGACATTGCCATCCTTAATTTCAAAACGTATTTCATCCCCTGGTTCGATTCCTAAAAAATGCCTGATATTAAGGGAAAGCGTAATTTCACCCTTGTTAGATACTTTGAATTTGTCCATTACTCGACCTCTTCACTGCTTCTATGATCTATAGTTTAGCAAATCTACACCTCAAAAGTTTGAACAAAAACTGTAAGACAGACTGAGAGAGCATCTTCAAGCCAAATTTTCAACACGAATAAAAATATAGAACTTAGCCTTCTAGCTTCGTGTTCTAACCTCACAATGTCAAGACCTCATGTGTGACTTTTCCCACCCACCAAATTAAGAATTTTGTAAGACCTCAAATGTTTTACTCTTTTCATGGAAAACACACAAAGAGTACAAGCCGCTAAATCAACCCTTCGTAATCCCAAGACTATGCTCGCGATGGAAGTCTGGAAACGTATTGAAGGCGAAGACCTTTGGCTAGGTCCAAAAGGTGTGCTGGTCAATAGTGCCGCCCTAGAAGAGCGCAAGTTTTTTTACAACATCGTGCAAGTCAACTAACGCTTACGGTTCAGCTCTTGGTTTCGCACGTCCATTGGAAACTCGGTGAGTTTCCCCCGCTCACGCTGGCGTTCACGCTCCCCCAACTCCATTTGTAATTGAAGGTTTTGGGGCAAAACGACTGGTTCAGGTGTTGGAACGGGTGGGGCGATGCTCGAGTCCTTAAAAAATCTCTGGTACATCGTCGGCACGACAAAATAAAGCAGCAGCGCACTTAAAAGTACACCGAGTATAAACGGTTGATGATACTGCCAGTGGGTAGAGAGTTCCGTGCCACGCTTCGTGAGGTGCTGCAAATAAGCAGAACCGCCTGTCGCCCAAGCAAGACCGTAGGCAAGGAGCACGTTTAGTGGCCCCGCCCAGCGCACTTTGTAAGCTGACGGAGCAATGGCAAACCAGCCTAGAACAGTTAGCTCGAGGGCCAGTACCGCCTCAGACCAACCCAGGGTTCCCGAAATCATAGCGAAAAGCGCGAGTAACCCTGCTGCAACTAAACCTGGTGTTGGCCCGTAAGCGAGTGCAATAAGGTAAAGCGGCAAACGGCTTAGTCCACTCAGAAGAGAGAGCGAAGTGACCGTTTCTCCCGTCGTGGCGTTGGCAGTAAAGGGTGCCGGAAGCGGTTGGCTGATAAGGGTGATAGCAATAGCTGCAATGACAGCAAGGGCAATATGAACTAGGCTTTTTCCCTGAAACAAGACCAGAAAATCGAGCCGCAACCAACCCGTTACCAGAGAAACGACCCCGAGGAACAAGGCGGCAATAAAGGTGTAGACGAAGAAGGGGTCTTGCTGAAAGACCTGCCAGGGCACGTTTTGATGCTAACACGGACGAGTTTGGTCTCGAGGTGCAAATGCCCAGAGCGTGAGGGGTAAGGAGTGAGGAGTAAGGGGTAAAAGCTTTACCCCTTACTCCTCACTCCTTACCCCTAACCCTTGTAAGAGTTTTGTCAGTCTCGGGTTCGTATGCTACCCCCTGAGAAGAGAGGGCTGGTTATGAAGCACGCTATTACTAAGCACAAAGAAAATCTAATCATGTGGGGTTTGCTGGCGATTTGTCTGTGCCTCACTGCTTTTAACGTCCTGCCAAGATTACAAACAAACAAGAGCCAACTAGACCGCACACAACCAAATATCACCGTGTCCGTTGCTGGCGAAGTAAAACAGCCAGGGACTTACACTCTCCCTTGGGGTTCTAAAACCGAAGATGCCATCCGTGTCGCGGGTGGATTTGCTGAAAACGCAGAAGCCAGCCTCGTCAATTTAGCCGAGCCACTCGATACAGGTGAACAAGTTTTCGTGCCTGCTACTGCTACAGAAACAGGCGCGGAGCGCGTCAGCGTGAATAGTGCCAGTGCAACTTTGCTGGACACCTTACCAGGAGTCGGACCAGCCACCGCAGAGCGCATTATTGAGGGCCGCCCGTATAGCAAGCTCGAGGACCTCCTCGATGTCAAAGGCATTGGTGAGAAGACGCTCGAAAAATTGCGTCCGTTTATTACACTCTGAGGCTGTATGTCATTAAAAGTTAAACAAGAAGACAAGAAGATAGGGAGACAAGGGAGAAGTCCTCTCTCCTTATCCCCTCTTCCCTCCGTCTTCCCCTCTAAAACGCAAGTAATAGAAACCAACGCCAACACACTGAAGCCACACTTCATCCCCTGGTCCCTCCCTGCCGCGATTTTCCTCATGCTCGGTATCGTCATGGCGCAGCAAAACTTGCCTTGGTTCGTGCTGCTCGTTAGCTGCTTGTCATTGATCGCTCTGTTTTTAGTCAAACCCATGCGCTGGCTTTTGCCTTTGCTGCTTTGCTTGCCACTCGGGTTTGGCAGATTTTATGTTTGGGACGCTCAGGAAAATCCTATTTTGCAACTCGTCGGAAAAGAGCAAACCTACAAGGGCGTGAGTGACGGTGAAACGCTGACACTAGACGAGCCTCGAGGCGCAAAAGTCATGCTTTCACCAAGGGGCAAAGTAGGCGTGGGTGAGGTCGTTTTGCAAGGCGAAATCTCATTAGCTCCAGGCAAGCGCAACCCAGGGGGTTTTGACTTTGCAGGGTATTTGTGGCGGCGTGGGATTTGGGGACAGCTTTACGTCAAAGAAGTAACCTCGTTTACACCCGCTCCACCTTCATTCCAAGAGCGGTTACGACAAGCTGTGATTGCAGGCTTGCCCGAGCGTGAAGCAGGGTTGGCGCAAGCTATGAATCTTGGCGTTCGGGATGACTTGGGCGAACTCCGTGATATTTTTGCGGCATCAGGACTCGCACATATTTTGGCACTCTCAGGACTCAATGTGGCTGTACTCGTTGCGGCACTTGGCTTCGCGCTGAGTCCGTTAGGTTTATGGCGTTACCCTGCTCTCATGCTGCTCGTGGTCGGGTTTTTGTTTGTCGTCGAGCCTTCACCGAGCGTGAGTAGAGCAGGTGTGATGGCCTGTATCGTGCTGTGGTCACTCTGGCGTGGAGCAGGAAAGATTGATGTCTGGGGCACGATAGGTTTGTCGCTGCTGGGGTTGCTTCTGTGGAATCCTTCGTGGCTTTTCGATATTTCGTTTCAGCTTTCTTATCTTGCGGTGATTGGACTCTTGATTTTTACGGAACCCATGATGAAAAAGGTTCTGGGGTCTCAGCACGACGAACTCTCTTGGTGGCACTGGAAAAAGTTTTTTGTGGGTAGTCTGGTCGTAAGTCTTGCTGCACAACTCACAACTTTGCCACTTATCGCCAGCAGTTTTGGCAGTATTCCACTGCTGAGTCCGCTCGTGAATGTTTTTGCCGTGCCCTTGGCAACCTTGCTCGTGCCTGTCGGGTTTGTCGTGTCAATGGTCGGGCTTATCAGCTTGCCACTGGCCGCAGCATTAAATAAGGTTGTCGTTTGGCTGTATAAAGGCTTAATCGCTATCGCAGAACTTGGCAGCACCTTGCCGCAGCTCATTTGGGGTGAAATTTCACCGCTCGGCTACGGGCTGTTTTATGTTGGCTGTTTTGCGTTCGCGCTTTACATGTGGGGCAAATTGAAACCTTGGCGAGCACTCGTCGTGATGCTGGTAGCTGGACTTTGCTCTGCCGTGAATATCCCAAAGCATCCAGCACCAGAAATTATTTTTCTCGATGTCGGGCAAGGTGACAGCACCCTCATTCGTTTACCTGGACGACAAGAAATTTTGGTTGATGGTGGAGGTACGCCCTTTTCTGATTTCGATACAGGTAAACGCACCGTCGTGCCCGCACTCAAAGCTCTCGGGATAGACGAGTTGGAAATGGTGATTGCCACCCACGTAGATACTGACCACATTGAAGGACTCGAGAGCGTCTTGGAGACCCTAAAAGTCCAACGTCTCGTCATTGGCGTACCTGTCCCCGATGACCCTGTGTTTCAGAAACTCATGGACGCAGCGCAGCGACGTAACGTAGAAGTATTGCAAGTCGTTCGGGGTGAATCTTTGACGCTTGGTAGGGCGAGGCTAGACATTCTCAACCCATCGCGTCATCCAGCAGAGGAAGTCAACGCTAATTCTGTCGCTTTTGTTCTGAATTACGACAACGTGCCCAAAGCTCTTCTCATGGGAGACATGCCCATCGAAAACGAAGCAGAAATTGCTTTTCCTGACGTGGATATTGTCATGGCAGGGCATCACGGGTCGAAGGGTTCAACTTCAGATGCCTTGCTAAGAGCGACGAGTCCTAAGTACGTGGTTTTCTCCTACGGGCGTAACAATTACGGACATCCTAACGACGGTTTGATAGAACGTGTCAGGGCTATAGGTGCGGAAATCTTCGAGACCTATCACATGGGGGCAGTACGGTTGCCGCTCGAGCCTTGAGCTATTAAAAAGGTAACAATCACGAAACTCTGTATTCAGCAAATCTTCATCTTGCTCTCGAAAAGCCTAAATCAACCTCATCTTTCAAGATACTTACACTGAACTAATTGAGACTTTTGAAAATCTCTCGATTTTGAGAAAAATGGCTAGAAACTTTTCAAAATCGCGGCCTTGAGAAAGCTAAAAGCCACTATTTTCAAGCATTTTGGAAAAGTCTCAACAAGTTCACTATGCTTGGTAAGACTTTTGCCCCTTTTGGCTTTGTATTATATGCATTAAGGTATTGTATACATTAAGCTGGCTTGACGAGAGTTGAGTTGTCGTCTGCTGAACTATTCGTAGCCTTACATACAGAAGAAGGGTTGGCATACTAGAATTGTCAAGTTAGGGAGAAGAGCCGTTCATCATTCCCGTTCAAGGGTTAAGGGAGTTATCAATGCGTCAGAAAGTGTCACTTAGAGCAGCGTTCATTCGGTTTGTCGGGTTAGTTCTTTTGCTTAGTGCGTGTGCGGGGCCAGATAACAGAGAGATTGCAAATCCCGTATTTAACGATCCTGTACCTGGAGTCACCACCGTCAATCTGTCATGGAGTGCGGTCAGTGGGGCTACGGGCTATACGCTCGAGCGTCAGCAAGGTTCGGGTTCCTTCACGAATGTATTACAGAATAGGAACCAAACCACCTATGAAGACGAAGGCTTAAATCCCAACACGGATTATACCTATCGTTTAAGAGCCACCAAGGGAGCAGTCTCTAGTTCTGGAACGACTAAGAGAGTTAGGACTGTTGCCGAAGGTAGTGCGATTAACCTCAGCATCCTCACGCCAATCTGGAGAAGCAAACAACCTGTCAACTTCGATGATGTCACAGAAGGTCAAGAAATTAGTGCCGTCAAAAACGCTCCAACAAACGTCACTGTGTCGGGCAATAGTATTTCGATGTCGGGCAACGGTGAAGCTATGTACTACCTGGGTGGTCAATGTAATAGACTCACGGCTTCTGTAACAGGCTCAGGAACGTTTAGAGTTGTAGCAGACGATGAACAGCTTTGGACGGGAAGCACAGGAAACTTTAATCTCGAGAGCCTTGTAGGTAAACAAAATATTTCCCTCGTTTTTCAAGGCTCTGGCACGGGTATCTGGGGAGACGCACAAATCTACTGCCAAAACACACCTACTGCACCTAGTGCGACCTCACCTTACATCACGGGTAGGTGGGGGGAGGTATTTGATTGGGGAGACGGTATAGCGAGAGGCACACCAGGCAATGACCCACGCAACCCTGGCTACTACCCCAACGGTTATATCGTGCCTACACACATAGCTAATTTACCTGACGGACGCATCGTTTCATTTTCCTCTTGGAGGGAATACACTTACGGCAGAAAAGACGGCGAAACTCCACCTTTTATTGACCAGACCGCAGGCTATATCTGGGACCCTGGTCAGGGGGCAACGCCAAACACTTCTACAAGGAGTTTCACACCCACAGAAACATTAGGTCACGATATGTTTTGTGCTGGTCTTTCGGTATTGGCTGACGGCCGCATTTTTGCAGCAGGCGGCGGCAGTACCAACCCTGGCGGTACTCCTGCACTGAGTCAGCTCAAGACGAGCTATTTTGACTTTAGAGATGATAGCTGGGATGAAGGAGCAGACGGCAACTTAGAGTCAGACCACTGGTACGGAACCGCCGTTGCTCTACCCGATAATAGACTTTTCGTTATTGGTGGGTCGGGTTCGTCAGCCAAGATTCCTACGAGTGCTGAGATACGAGGCCCCAATGACAGTGACCAGTGGGTCAACTCCACCTCGAACCTTAGAGGTGTCTTCCCCAACGAAACTGACATTAATCTTCCAAACAACGTCGCACTGGCCCCCAGTGATACCCTCGTCAACACCGCCGAATTTACCGAAGCCTGGGGTTGGTATCCGTACCTTCATGTTGACCCTAATGGCAACATGTTTCAATCTGGTCCCATCCCGAGATTCCGCACCATAAGTATTAGTGGCAGCACGGTCTCAGCAGCCAATGCAGGAGATGCCCCTGCGGAGGCCAGCCAAATGAGAACGTGGGGAAACAGCATTATGTTTGATGAAGGAAAAATCTTGGTGACAGGCGGGGCTGTGGTGCGCGGGGCAGGTGCGACGAATTCGGGTATGGTCATTGATATTGGTGACGAGAATGTTTCGGCGACCTCGACCTTCATGCGTTTTAGACGCGCTAACCAAAACAGTGTCGTGTTGCCTACGGGTGACGTGCTGATGATTGGTGGCAACAATAGTGGAAAGCAGTTTACAGACGGGTTGCCAATAGATGCGGACGGTTTTTTAGATTCCAGAGACAGTGACCCCACCAATGCTAATTACCGTTGGGAGTCAGACATTGTGACAGAAACAGTGTTTACCCCAGAACTCTACAGCCCAGACAAAAATACCTGGCGTGACCTCAGTGATATGAAAGAACCACGCAATTATCATTCTGTCGGCATTCTGCTCCAAGATGGTCGTGTGCTTGCCGCAGGTGGGGGGTTGTGCGGCGAACCTGCTACGGGTGAAATCCTTGACTGCAATCACCCTAACGGCGAAATCTTCGAGCCACCTTACCTATTTAACCCTGACGGTTCACTGGCTACTCGTCCTGTCATTCAAACTGCGCCTACCAGCACGGGATACGGCCAGCAGTTTCGCGTAACCGTGACAGGTCTTAACGACGGGAGTAGTATCAGCAAGTTCAGCATGATTAAGCTCTCTGCCGTGACCCACAGCATCAATACGGACGTGCGCTACCTCGAGTACAGCACAGAAAAGGGTAATTTGTCTGGCTCTGGCAACAGCTACCAACTTACCACCACAGATAACGAAAACATCTTGACACCTGGTTACTACTTCCTCTTTGCCATTAACGACAAGGGCGTTCCCTCAGTATCAAAGATCGTCCAAGTGTTATAAACGTTAATAAAATTACAATCTTTAGAAAGGATGTACAACTACATCCTTTCTTTCTCATCTATAAGCATTAACCTCTCATGTAACAAACAATAAACTCCCCGCCGCAAGCGGACGGGGTATTAAGTGGAATCTCACAAACGTTGCTCAAAGCTCGTTTGAATAAATGCTGATTTTTTCGGGGCAGAGCCTCGGGGAATCCAACCCCAAGAGATTAAATTCAAATCGTGTTGCGTGTACTCTTGTTTGAAATAAACAGGGTGAATACTATAACGTCCTGGACGTAATTTGAATGCTGCGCCCTTTCCAACAAGTCTCAAAAATGCAAAGAGTAATTTTGGAGTTGACTCGAGAAGATTCTTTGCTACACTACGCACCAAACGCTGCTTCTTAGGGTGACTGGGCAGCGTGTTTCCTCACTCGTGGCGTGAGGAAAGGAGGCTTCCTTTGTCAGCGTCTCTCTCGCGCTTAAAAAATGTCGTGCAACGAACAACCTACGCTTTTTTGCCTGGGTTAATTCAGCCCGATGACAATTTTGCCAGGCGGTATCTCAATAGCCCCGAATATATTCTCTATGCCAAGATGGATAGCAGGGACCGCCACCATGCTTGTCTAGTGACGAAAACTCTGCTGAATCACCACCCAGAAGCATCCTCAGAACTCGTCCGCGCCGCACTACTTCACGATGTCGGTAAAAGCAGTTCGCGCTACCGCCCTCTTCACCGCATTTTCGTTCACCTGTACACACCTACTAACATCCCGCCCACACCCCGCTATCACGGTCTTAAAGGAGCCTGGCAGCGTCATCTTTATCACAGCCAGTACGGGTCCGACCTCATCCGCAGACACGGTGGCGACGAAAAAGTCGCAGAGCTTGTTGAGAAACACCATAACCCACAAGGTGACCGGGAGGCGATGCTGCTCAAAGAGGTGGACGAGTTGTTTTAAGCATGTCAGCATGTCAGCTAGTCAGCACGTCAGGTTTTTGCTTTTACCTGACTAGCTGAAAGAAGCCTTTAGCCGATGGTAGCATCAACGAATCATTTAACCTGGATAATGACAACAGCATAATACGCTCGGCTAAAGGCTCTTGCTGAAGTGCTGACATGCTTTAACGTCTTCAAAGTGAAATTCTCTCGACTACATTTGCGGTACACTACGCTCTCGTGAACGACCTTTTAGATTGGCTTTTTGTACGGCAACGCTTTGACCTTGGACTTGGACGCACCAAAGATTTGTTGGCTCTGCTCGGCAACCCCCAAGACCGCTTTAAGAGCATTATTGTCGGCGGCACGAACGGTAAGGGTAGCACCTCGGCGACGCTCGCAAGCATTTTGAAAAGTGCAGGTTACAAAACGGCACTCTTTACCTCGCCGCACCTTACCTATTTTTCCGAACGATTTCAAATCAATGGTGAACGCATTGCTGACGCAACTATTGAAGAAACGTTGCGGGAAATAAAACTACTCGCCGAGGAACTCGAGGCAAGTTTCTTTGAAATCGTAACGGCTTTGGGCTGTCAATTATTTGCTGACGCGGGTGCAGAATACGCAATCATGGAAGTGGGCATGGGTGGGCGGTTTGATGCCACGAATGTGTTAGACCCTGTACTCAGTATCATTACAGGCATTGCCCTCGACCACACGAAATATCTTGGCGACACGCCCCAGCAAATTGCTTTTGAAAAAGCTGGCATTTTGCGCCCGAATAAACTTGCGCTGACGGGTGCAAAAGATGGAGCCTTGGGTGTGATTCGTGAACAAGCACGAGCCTTGGAAGCGAGCCTCCAAGTTTTAGACGAAGACATCCACACCACGCTTCACGAGGTGGCTTGGGAAGGCATTGATGTTTCTGTCAAAAACGCTTACGGCGGGGTGCGTGTTCACTCGCCGCTTTTGGGTTTGCACCAAGTTCGTAACGTTGCACTCGCAGTCACGGCAGCGCAGGCTTTGAGTGTCTCGAGCAACGCAATTCAAAGGGGTGTTAGTGAGACACAATGGGCAGGCAGGTTAGAAAAAATTCTTTATCACAACCGCCTCTTTTTGCTTGATGGTGCCCACAATCCTGAAGCTGCTGAAGTCGTCAGGGATACGTTTAGAGCACTCGAGGTTTCCCCAGCCGTATTGCTTTTCGGCATTGCCAAAGATAAAGAAGTTGAAAGCGTTTTGAAAACGCTCGAGTCTATTGTTAGCCGTGTCATCTTAACAAAAGCACAACTTAGTCCTAGAGCTGCGGAACCGCTCGAGCTTGCAGAGTTATCAAGCAAACCTCACGTGCTTATGCCCAATTTACTCGAGGCGATAGAGCACGCCATTTCAACAACCAAACCAGGCGACATTATTTTAGTGGCAGGCAGTTTGTACCTTATTGGCGAAGTACGCCCGTATGTGCTCGGTGAAGTGGGCGAAACGTTTGAACGTTACCAGTAGAGCAAGTCAGCACTTCAGCGTGTCAGCTTTTTACTTTGGCTGAAGTGCTGACATACTGAGACGCTAAGCTCTCTTCCGTAAATCAGGAATATGTTTGATAAAGATAATAACAGCAATAATTAGTACGCCGATGAAAAGAAGTTGTAAAGAGAGTCCACTACCAGTCAAGTAAGTGATGTAGGTGACGAGAAATGGATAGAGAACAGCGAGCACGACGCTCGCACGATTCGTGTTGCGAAAGAGAGCAATAAAAACGAGTAAAAGAACGAGGGCGGCGAGTCCACCAAGCGGATAAAGCGGTAACGACACACCAAGAGCCGTTGCTAAACCTTTACCACCTCTAAACCTTACGAACACTGAATACGCATGACCTAAAACCACACCGATGCCAGCAGCCAAGGCTCCTGTAAAGTCTGCAAGTTGCAAGCCTAGATAAGTCGCTAATGCACCCTTCGCCAAGTCAATCAGCAACACCAAAACACCAAGCACGTAGCCGACATTTCGTGCCGTGTTCATCGCACCCATGTTGCCCGAGCCTGTTGCAAATATATTTTTGCCCTTGAGTCTTCCTGCAAGATAAGCCGTTGGGAACGAGCCGAGCAGGTACGAGAGAACGAAGGAGAGGAGGATGCTACGCATAGCAAGAATAGAAAGGGGAGAAGAGGGGAAGAGGGGAAGAGGAAGTAGAGGGATGTTGTCCCCTCTTCTGCTCTTCTCCTTTTCTACAAAGTTTAGGCATGGGTCAGGACCAGTTGTGGCAAGGTTTGCAAACTGTGCAACTCGCGGACGTGGTAGGTGGTGTATTGTCTTAAAAGCGTCCAGTGGAGGCGTTTATCGTGTAAGTCTTGGCTGAGAGCCTGGCGTATGGTTTGGGTATGGATGGTTCGTAAGTCCCCAAGCACGTCTTCTGAAAGCGGAATACCCATGTTGCACACTTGACACGCCACGCCACCCGCAGCCACGTCAAATTTTTTTACATCGCTCGAGCCGCACTTCACGCACTTTGCTAATCTCGGCGAAAGTCCTGCTTGCTGTAACAGTTTCCAAGCATAAACAATCGTGACTTTTTCGGGGTCTGCATGTTGGTTGAGTCCGCGTAGTCCACTTGCAAAATATTCATAAAGCTGCTCACCAATATGGACATCTACGGTGAGGGCATCAACAAGTTCTGCTAGCACGTGCGCGTAAGGATAAATACTCGGGTCACTGAGTTTTGGCAATGCACCGTTAAGCTGAATCTGTGTGAGGAGGACGATTTCTTCGTCCCCTTTTTTGTAATACTGCACGGTGACATCGTGAAAGAGACTCAGCCTGCCAAGGTGTCCCCCGACTTTTTTGCCTTTACGCGCAATCCCGCGCCACTTGCCGTGCTCATTGAGAAGAGTTACTTGCACGTCACCGTTAGTATGCTCGAATCTTCGGATGACGATGCCGTGAGAGGTTGTATAGCGTTCTGACACGCTCTTATTTTACCTTCAAACATGTATAACTAGAGAGGATTAGGCTACGCGGTACAAACACGACGTTTGGGCCAATGCCTGTAGAGGGACCAGAAGAGTCAAGGCAAAATCAAGAACTACTTTAATTTGTAACTGGGATAAGCAGGGGATTCGGGACGAGGGAGAAGCTGTTTGCGGGGACAGTCCACGATTAAATCTAAGGACTCGAGCAAGACCTGACCGATAAGCGGCTCGACTAAATCAGGACCGACTAAACAATCCGTGTGGGCGACTCTATCACCAATTTCAAACCGTGCAGGACCAACGACATCCATCTCTTGGTTGCTGTCATCTGCAAGGGTAACGATGGCACGGCGCACCGTTGCCAGAGCTAATTTGTTAGCGATGTCTCTGCCAATAAGCGGCATGACAGCACCCGTGTCTACGAGGGCATCTAGCTCGAGCTTTTCACCCGTTAGAGGGTTGGCAATGGTTGCTTTAGTCCGAACTTCACCCATAGGGATAGTCTAACACGAAACCATTTTCGGCTTACCCCATCACAGCATCTTGCAAAAATTGTTTGTCGTGTAAATCCTTATAGAGTCCAGCTTTACGAAGAAGCTCGTCGTGTGTACCTTGCTCGATAATCTGTCCTCGCTCGAGCACCAAAATTCTATCCGCGTTGCGAATGGTTGATAAACGGTGGGCAATGACAAACGTCGTGCGGCCTTGCATGAGGGTCTCGAGGGCTTCTTGCACGAGGGATTCTGATTCGCTATCTAAAGAACTCGTCGCTTCGTCTAAAATCAAAATGCGCGGATTTTTGAGTAAGGCTCTGGCAATCGCCACACGTTGTCTCTGTCCGCCAGAAAGTTTGACACCACGCTCACCGACAATCGTTTTGTAACCGTCTGGAAAACCTGAAATAAACTCGTGTGCGTTCGCTGCCCTCGCCGCTTCAACGACTTCATCGTCATTGGCAGCCTTGCGTCCATAACGGATATTTTCAGCAATCGTGCCAGAAAAAAGCTGCGTCTCCTGCGGCACGATGCCGATGTTGGCGCGGAGGTCGTGGAGGCTGAGGTCACGAATGTCCGTGCCGTCTAAAAGAATACGCCCTTCAATCGGGTCATAAAAACGTGGAATCAAAGTGATGAGTGTGCTTTTACCCGCACCACTCGGTCCAACTAACGCAATGACTTCACCAGGGCGGGCCTCGAGTCCTATTTTTCGCAAGGTCCAGTCTTCGCCCCTGTCGCCGTAGCGAAAGGAAACACCCTCAAACGTGACACGTCCTTGGACTTTACTGACTTGCTTAGGTGTAGCAGTTTCTGGCAAATCCGAAGTCGTATCGAGCAGTTCAAAAATGCGTCTCGAAGCACCGATGGCTTCTTGCAGTTGGCTGTAAAGTCCTGTAAAGCCACCAATCGAACCCGCGACTAAAACAGTGAGGAGCATGAAAGCAATAAAATCACCCCAGAGCAAATCACCCGTGAGGAGTAAACGGCTGCCGTACCACAGTACGATGCCGATACCAATAAACATGGCGGCGATAATCGTCGGGATAAAGCCTGCACGGACTCTCGCCCGTTGCAGTGCAATTTGATACGAGTCTGCGATGGTGCTGCCGTAGCGTTGTTGCTCGAGTCCCTCCGCCGTAAACGATTTGACAACACGAATCCCTGTAATTGCTTCTTCAGCACTGGCATTCGCCTCGGCGATTTTGTCTTGATAAAGCGTGCTAATTTTGCGAAGCCTGCGCCCGAAGTATGCACCCGCAATAATCACGGCAGGCAAAATAGAAAGCATCACGAGCGTGAGCTGCACGTTCTTCACAAATAAAATAATTATGCCGCCAGTTAGTGTAATAGACTGATTCACAAACTCTGCGAGAGCCTGAGAGACAGCCCCTTGCACGGTGCTAATGTCCGAAGTCAGGCGTGAAGTAATCTCCCCCGTTTTGCGCGACTCGAAAAAACGCACGGGCAAGCCCAACAAATGACCAAACAGTGACTTGCGTAAATCTGCCACGACACCTTCGCCTACCTGCGCCAACATGTAAACACGAAGATAGTTAAAAATCGCTTGAAAGATAAAAACACCCACTAACAGTAAACCAATACTGTTAAGATTTTGCACGAGAGACTCTGCTGCATTCGCACCTGCAAAGGCAGTGTTAAAAAGATTCCCCGTAATGAGTGGAAACAACAGCCCGAGTCCGCCAGCAATCACGACAGCCAGAATGCCAATGACAAGTTGCAAGCGGTAGGGCTTGGTATAGCTAAAGAGCCTACGAAGTTGGTTAAAATCTAGTCTCCCCCTCGGTTCAGAACTGGGAGAGCCTACAGAACGCCGAAACATACAGCAGTGTACAAGGCTTCTATGCTCAACGGATGTAAGCGAGCTTTCGAGTTGTTCGCCATGTGAAAACTAAAAACTATATGATCCACAGATGACGCAGATTGCATAGACCAACCTCTAAAACCCGTAGAATCTGTGAAATCTGCGGATGAATCTTCCGTAAAAAATAGAGGGTCAAGCTGTCTACGCCCTCGAGACAACTCCGCACGTTATAGTAAAGCCGTGAATAACTTATACTTAACAACCGCCATAGAAGCAGCCCAAGCTGCCAGCAAACTCCATCAATTTTATGCAGGCAGTGATTTGGGTATCTCGACAAAATCGAGCGACATAGATTTGGTCACCGTCGTGGACAAACTCTGCGAGGAAAAAATTCGTGAGATTATTTTAGCTGCACACCCTGACCACGTGGTATTAGGTGAAGAAGGCGGACAGTCCGAAGGGAACGCCTCACACCGTTGGATTGTAGATCCTTTAGACGGCACTGTAAATTACGCGCACGGCTTTCCTTTTTACAGCGTTTCGATTGGTCTAGAAATTGACGGCGTGATGGAAGTGGGCGTAGTGATTGACAGCGTTCGGGATGAAATGTTCACGGCGACACGGGGCGGTGGTGCGTTGTGTAACGGCAAACCCGTTTCAGTCTCGAGCGAACCCAACTTAAAAAAATGCTTACTGGCTACAGGCTTTCCTTATGACGAAGCAGGACTAAGAATGAACGTTGATGTCTTTGCGAGAGTTCAGCAAAAGGTTCGCGCCGTGCGTCGCCCTGGGTCGGCGGCACTCGATTTAGCCTATGTTGCTTGTGGCCGCACGGACGGCTTCTGGGAACTTAAACTCAACCCCTGGGATGTTGCGGCAGGAATGCTTCTAGTGCAAGAAGCGGGGGGCACAATCACAGGAATACACGGCGAGCCGTATTCGGTGAATGATAAACAAGTTGTTGCAAGTAATGGGCATATTCACGGGAAGTTGTTGGCAGCGTTAGAGCTAGATGTTAGGACAGCTTGAGGGATGAAGCGATGAAGAGGTGAAGAGATTTTGATTATTTCCTTTATCTTTTCATTCCTTTATCTCGTCATTAGCAACACAGCAGTGAATTAACGCTAAACTACGACTATGAAGCACCTCGTCATAGACCTCGAGACTAAGCGTTCGTTTGATGAAGTCGGCGGCAGCCACAACAAGGCTAAGATGGGCGTGAGTGTCGTTGGCACGTATCATTACGATGAAGATAAATATGTTGCCTACCGTGAAGATAAATTTTCAGAACTCACAAGAGTGTTGAAAGAAGCCGAGTTAGTCATTGGTTTTAATTTGCACGGCTTTGATTATCCTGTGCTTTCGGTTGAGCTTGGTGACTGGGTTTATAACTTGCCTACCCTCGACCTCATGATGGAAGCACAAAAAGCGATTAAGCAGCGTGTGAGTTTAGATTCGATTGCCAAAGCGACTTTAGGTAGTGGGAAAATTGGTTCTGGTCTCGATGCACTCGAGTATTACAGACAAGGCAACTGGGAGAAACTCGAGCGGTATTGTTTAGAAGATGTAAAACTCACGAAAGATATTTACGAATACGCCAAGAAACATGGTCACGTGTTGTTTCAAAAAGGCTACAAAAAAGGCATCATCGCAATGGAGTTTGGTCACAGCCCGTACAAAGCAATTTTTGATGAAGCCCTTGCGACAAAATCGAGCGTCAAAATGATTTATGGCGCAAAACAAAGATTGGTTGATGTCATTCGTTTTGACGGCATGTATGTCCGCGCTTTTGACCACACCAAAAAAGAAGAACTCACCTTTAGGCTTGACCGCGTGGAAGGTGCAGAACTCGTGTCCTCGAGTACACCTCTTTTTTAAGTGAAACGTAAGACGTAAAATGTAAGGAGTTAAAAACGTTTAACATTTCACGTTTCACGTCTTACCCAAGCTGTGTATCCCGCTTCGACAAAATACAACCCGTGTGGTGGTGCGTTCTGCCCTGCTTTGCTGCGGTCTTTGGCGTTAAGAATCTTAGTAATATCTTCTGGTTGTAACTTGCCTTCCCCGACCTCGAGCAACGTACCCACAACGGCGCGAACCATGTTTCTTAGAAATCCGTCGGCAGCAATGTGCAAATTTAATTCACGTCCCTTGAGTTCTAATTCGCATTGGTGAACAGTTCTGACCGTTTCTCTCGTTTCTTGTGTTGCTAGTGATGTAAAATCGTGTGTGCCTTCAAAAAACCTTGCTGCTTCTTGCATTTTTGGAACATCCAACGCTTGAAACAAAAATAAAACTCTTCCTCGTTCTAATGCCGTGCCTCGGAAGTGGTCCCTTGCCAACTTCATCTTATAAACATAGCGACGATACAAACAATCAAACTGTGCGTCAAAGTCATCGGCTACATTTTCAACGGTGTACACCCGCACGTCTTCAGGTAGATGGGCGTTCAGTGCAAGAGTCAGTTTTTCATTGGGTATAGTTGTTGTCGTGTCAACGTGTGTGACCATTGCTACCGCGTGAACACCTGCATCTGTTCTGCCTGCTGCTCTTAGGTTTTTGTGTTCACCTGGAAGTTTGGCAAAGGCTTCTTGTATCACGCCTTGCACGGTTCTTTCGTTCGTCTTGGCTTGCAGTTGCCAACCGTGAAAGTTTTTTCCGTCGTACTCGAGGGTGAGTTTAAGTCTGGGCATAAAAATTACTTAGTCAGAACTTCAAAGAAGGCGAGATTGAGGTAGTACCACTCTCTGCCACGTTTTGTGCCTTTAAGCACACCTATAGTCTCGAGCTGTTTGAGATAGGTTGAAGCCGTTTGTCTGGAAAGCCCCAAACCTTGCTCGAGAAACTTTATTTTGCAGTAGGGTTGCTGAAAAAGAATCTCAGTGAGTTCTTTGCGGTGAATGCCTGGCAGTTTTTCTTTAATCACCTTGTCTGTCTCTGACAGTAAATCTCTTATGCCTAAAATCTTATCTCTGGTCGAGGACGCAGTTTGCTCTACAGCCTCGAGCATGTAAAGTACCCAAGCCTCCCAAGCATTTGTTTGTGTAACCTGACGTAGACCTTGATAATAATTACTTCTATTTTTCATAATGTAGCTACTGAGGTAAAGCACGGGAATCTCGAGCAACTTTTCTTCGACAAGATATAAAATATTCAAGATACGTCCTGTCCGTCCGTTGCCGTCTGCAAAGGGGTGAATGGCTTCAAACTGGTAGTGCATAACCGCCATTTTTATAAGCGGGTCTAGGTTAATATAGTTGTAAAGAAAGTTCTCGAGGTTTTGCAATAAATCACGAATTAGTTTTTCACCTTCAGGCGGCGTGTAAATGACATCGTGCTGGCTAGCGATTTTCGTGCCTGTAAATCTACGAACACCAGGGCTGTTGGGTTTAACTCTGGCAACAATATCCTCAAAAAGCCTAGTGCTGAGCGGTCTACCCGAGCGCAACGTGTTGTAGCCAAACCACAGGGCTTCGTTATAGTGCAGCACTTCCTTGGTGGCAGGGTCTTGATGGTAGTCTTCATCGGCTAGGGCTTTATACAGTTCGTCGTTGGTCGTGACGATGTTTTCAATTTCGGAAGACAGTTTTGCCTCTTTTAATGCCAAGGTCGTTAGCAATACAGCTTGGTTAGGGATGAGGTCACCAGCACCTTTGAGTTCGGCCAGAGCACGACTGGCGTGAACGAGCTGCTTGTAAATAGCAGGTGTTTCCAAACTCGTTTTGGGAGGAAGTAGTGGCAAGGCGTTATGGAGCTTTTGAGAGTCAAACATAGTCATAATAGCATTATATGTTAAATTTTTTGAGTTTTTTTAACATGTCTTGATAATATGTTATGACGATTGACATAATGCCAAGAAACATAATGTCAATTGTCATA
>ERZ1066120.1182-NODE-1182-length-17590-cov-6.770003_pt1 | contig 17590 bp, 7 predicted proteins | sample MGYA00382767_ERZ1066120 | MGnify/ENA primary metagenome ERZ1066120 (study PRJEB33369, sample SAMEA5778350) | biofilm metagenome | biome: Industrial cooling water; feature: Water cooling tower basin; material: Biofilm | place: United Arab Emirates | collected...
ATTTTTCATTGCCAGTCGATTCAACAAGGTAAATATTTTGCTGCGCGATCGCAGTTTTTTACTTCAATTCTGCGATTGGTTATTGCAGTGGTAGAGATTAGTGCCGTCTAGATTGAAAAGGCTATGAGGCTACTATGCCCTAGCTGCTATAAAATCAAAATGCTTCAAAGAGTACGATAACAAAAGCAAAAAGCTATCCGATTCCAATGGATATAATGCTAGGCAACTAATTCTACTTACAGTCGCTACTGCTTCGATGCGTGGCTGAAAAGATAGCTGAAACTTGACTAAATTAATAATACTCTATTCCAAGAATATTTCATTAAATGAATTAGCAAGTTTAATTAAAAATTGTGAATTTATCTTGCCTTGCTCTTTCTAATGACTTGGTATTTCGGCTGCTTAAACGAATGCTTTGTAGTGAAATTAACAGTGACAAATCTTTCAGAATTTACGCTGCATTAACGATGAAACTGAGCAATAAGTATCCTAAAGAAGATCGATCGCCTCGAGCGCATCTGTACTAAAGACAGGAATATTTTTTCCATCAGGAGTTTGGAAAACCCAAAGTTCGCGCTGTCGATTTCCCAGATGATCGACTGAAACAAACTTGCATCCTGCGATCTGTTCAAACTTGGCATCGTAGATGCTACCGCTACTTATCTGTTCAATGGTAAATGTCAGTTTTTCTAGTGCCTGCTCGATCAATTTCTTTGGCAGCCATGCTAGCCGATTTATGTCAGATGGATGCGATCGCAAATGCTCGGCAAGTAGTACGCTCAACCTCTGCCGCTGTTGTTTGCTCATCTGCTTGCCAGCTTTTAAGAGCGTTTGGGTATTCTCTCCGATTAATTCCACCAGTTCTACCCATGTTTGGCAGAACGCGATCTGCTGATGCACCTCTTGTTGTATGTGAGAGTAAGTCGTCCCCGCTACCAAGTTAGTAGTAGCGGCTGGATCTCTATCTGCATCTGTTATTGAAGCCGCTACTTGTGCAAGCGAACAACAGGGGGATGGGTTCTGGCTGCTGGCAATCTCTTCGACTGCAATAGTATTTGTTTCTATTTCTTTTTCTATTTCATAATTGGTAGCGGTAGTAGCGGTAGGAGAAAGATCCCAAAAGCAAGATTCTGCTTGACTTTCAGCCGCTACCAGAACTTGGTAGCGATTGGTAGCGGTAGTAGCGGCTGCTTCGTTTTCACATCGATCCTCGGTACTGGAAGTATTATCCCCGTGGCGATCGTCATCGCCATAATCATCATTAATACTCCCTTCTGACCACAACTGAAATGGAATTAACCAAGCCTTACGGTTAGCCGTGCGGGGTTTTTGAGGCTCTATAGGGCTGCCATCTGCATCAAGACGTGGAGTAATCAGTGCATTGTAGTAGGCAATGACCTGCGATTGATCGGCAGCAAACTTCAAAGTTACTTCACTCGTGCGACCGCCAGCTTTCTCAATTAGCACTTTTAAGCTTTTCTCGTTGTACGTGGCTGGCTTAAAGCGCAGATCCACCATCTTCCAAGCATTAGTGGCATAAATGGCAACAAATTTCTCTCCGGTGTTCTTGTCAGTGACGATCTTTTTGTTCCAATCGCCCACTTCATCGATCGCTTCTAGTGCCTGCAATTTAGAGATGAAATCGCGCAAGCTGTCACCAGCACTGTCTGCATCATCTTCAGCTGGGCAAAGGCGAGCGATCGCCCACTGTTTGATATCCTCAGAGCCTCCCACGATTTGGATGAGCTTCTGGGTGTAACAGATTACTACAGAAAGTGCTTGTGCAATGCGGGCGTGTGCTTTTGGCAGATGCAGCAGCAGTTCCTTCTCCAATGCCGCAATTTCTGCTTTCGGGTAGCCCAGTGACAGCAGAAAAGGAAATGTACCAGAAGCGTATTTCTGTGCTTCTTGTAGCTGGGTGAAAGCAGAGTTATCACCGCTTTTTGCCCTTTCAAATGGCAGGCGCACCATTCGAGTGTAGGTAGCAGCAGAGTCACTACCGATGACGTGGTTGGAGTCGCAACCGAGTGGCGATTTGGGTTCCTGGCGATTGCCACGCACAAGTCTGGCTTTACGATTTGCCCAAGTCTTGAAAATTTCTTCTGTATCTAGATTGCGCGGCGGATCGTCCCAGATGAAGGGTAAAGAACCAGTTTTAGAGCCGTGTTCGTAGATGGCGCTGACACTAGCGCGAGATACCATGCCTTTTTCTGCCCAATTAGTTCCTACTAACGACAGGGCAGTTTCAGCAGCTAGAGTTTTACAACTTCCTGGTTCACCATGCATATTCAACAATGGAAACCACTTCTTGTCCTGAAAAATCTCTTGAGAGTGCAAGCCAGCAACTACCCAGCCGATTGTCAGTAGAACTTGGTGGATGTTCTCGCTACCAAAAAACAGACGCGCCGTATCTATCAAACGGTTAAGTGCAAATTGGTTAGGGGATGCCAATTCGGGACAGGGAATTTCATCACCTTCAGCACAAACGTGACCGAATACCCATCCACTCTCGTCCTCAGAGATTGGCTGACCGTTCTTGGTAAAGGAGCGATCGCCCAACACCCACGTTCCATCTTCCTGCTGCCCGTAACACTCAATCCGTTTCAATACCCTGCCCCGTCGAGAAGTACGATACTCGTGCAGTCTCACGGCGAGCAACTGATTCAGTTCAAAAGAAGTTAAGTTGCAGCAAATACCAGTCCCTAAAGCTCGTTTGAGGGCGTTGACGAACTTCTCGGTAGACGTGTAATCCATCGAGTTCAGAATTACCCGCTGCTGTTGGCAAGAATCCTCAAAATGGCGTTTAACTTGAAGTACCAATCCGCCGCCATGAGAATCTTGTAGTTCCCGTTCGATTTGAAAATCGAAGTTGCAACAAGGTTGCCAAACTGGGGCAGCATCCTTCTTCTGTATCCACTTGCCGATTTCACCTCTCCATGAAGTCGGAGCATTCCAATTCGAGCGTTGCCATCTGTGGCGTGCGTCAATTTCAGTCAAGTCGATAGCTTGCTCGATCGCCAACTCCAGCCGCAACAACATTTCTGAAGTAGAGATTTGCTGTTGCTCGCACCAATCTATCCAATCCTTTACGTCTCCTTTTTTCGGCATTCCAGACCATAAAGTTTGTGGTTCTAGAATTACGTGAGGGATCGAGTGCTTGCCGCAAGCCTTAGCTATTTTTGTGGCAAATTCACCACCTTTTGCGTCATTATCGCCCCAAATTACTAGTAATGGTTTGAGTTCAAATTTAGTTTCAGCCTGTGGCTGTTCTAAACTTTCCCTCTTGGTGATATCACCATTGTCCTGCTGCTGGGAGACGGCAATCTCTTGAAATATTGGCGCTAGATCCTCTGGAATTCGCTCGCAGCCATCCTCTCCACCCTGATTTGTAGTTGCTGCTAACCCTAAACTGGCTAGCACCTCAACAGCCTGCTCTCCACCAACTGCAAATAAGACTTCACCCTGACGGATCGCTGTAGCCGCATCGCTGAAACGGTACAAGGGGAATTCTTGCCCGCCTTTTCCTTCCACCCATTGCTCGTTCAGCTTACGCCAAGGGCGCACCTTTTTATTTTGCTTGCCAGGATACGCGCAACGGCGATCGCTCCACTGAGTTCGCACGACTTTGAGCGAGTCGGAATAGCAATATTCGATAAATTGTTCTTTCGCGCCAGTTTCAGGATCGCTAGTCACAATCTCCTGAATTTGGGATTCTTCAATTTCTAAAATCGGACCGATCTTCCCCTTGGGTATTAAATGAGCGAGCAGGCAGTTTTTTCCTTGACGCTTGCCCAAAGTAATTTTCTTCACCTCAAAAAGCAGGTTAGCACCAAAATTTCCTGGCTTTAACCGCACTGTATGCCCTGGTGAGAGGTGAGCTAGGGGTATGGTTACATCCTGCCAAAGAGGTATATTCGATCTGGGAGAAGGCGTAAGTTGAATTAGTTCGGGTAAAGCTCGGTTGCGGCGCTGCTTCGCCTGTTTCACATTTTTGTTAAGGAAAATAGAGCGACCATCTCTAGCAGTTCCGACGTGTTGCCATTGGGAAGGTGTATCGTTTGGCTGAGTGCGTCCGCAGATAATTTTTTCTGGTTCGCCCTGCCGATCGCTTATCAGGTAGCACCAATCTTCACCATTGCACAGCGGGCACGATCGTTGGCGCGAAACTTCACGCGCAAAGTTGTCACTATTTGTTACTATCATTGACTCAACTCCTTCTTTGGAGTCGAGATTTAAGTCTAAAGCTCGCCCTTTAAAACCTTAGCTATCGAAGAATAAATTAGCAAAAAAGCAGAGATCGGGCTATGTTGGAGAAAAGTTTATGAAATAGCTGTTGGTGTCGGGACAAAGCTGTTAGCTTAAATCTCGACTCTCTTTCTTTTCATGGGTTTGTAGTTGAAGCGAAAATAGAAAATCTTTATGCGTTCCTAAATTGTAGGAACATATCAGTACGAGCGGTAAAACAATCTAGTTGATGGGTAGCGATCGCAAATTGTGAAGTGAATGCTATAGTTTGTGAGCAGAAATTTTAGAGCAGAGTTACTAACAAGCTGTCTTGGATTGATGCCGAAAATATTCGGCGTGATGGCGAGCGTTTAAAGCTTGTTTTGCTATTTTGATAACGGCTTTGAGATGAGCGTCACTCAGTCCGTAACTGGCAGCGTTATTCAGCGCCCAAGCCAACTGGTTAGGGGTCAAACTTTTCATGCCAATTGAAATTTCAACTGCGACTATATCGGGTTTCCCAGAAGCGATCGCCGCCGAATTAATTAATGCGGCTGGAGTGAGCGAAACTTCATCTGGTGGGATATCTGCGTTAGGTGGTAGATCGGGCAACAGTTGCTTGTCTTTAGATTTTGGCTCCTTCACTAAATCTTGAGGCAGTAGCGTAGTTTCGGCTGTCGAGTCCGATTGAATTTCAGTGTGAGAGATTTCTACGGTGGCTTGGGACGGTAGATCGTCGGATTCTAGCAGGTCGTCCGAATTATTAGAAGTAAAATCTGTCTCCGCATCACCAAGGGTTTCAGGAGATGCGGTCGCAGGCACTTCTACTGAGGAATGCCGATCTGCATTGGTGCTGCTACCAATATTTGCAGTATTGAGGGTGCGACCGTCCAAACTTTTGCGCTCTGACTTATAACCGTTATAAGTGGGAAAAAGTTTAGCTCTCAGTTTACCTACAAATGGCTGGCTTACACCGCAAGCCTTAGCGATCGCGTTATCGCTCCACTGTCCCCACTCCTCATCCCGAAGCAATGTCTCTGCTGCCCGTTGCTTGTCAGCGTTAGTTCGTCGTAGTCCGTGATAGGCATTTGCTCCCACTGAATACAGCACGGCTTCTCGCCGACTACCTTGGCGCACCTCTACTGCTAATTGAGTCAGTTCTGCTTTATGTGCGGCATGGATGCGGTGAAAGCCGTCAGCGAGCCAGTAGTCTTGCCCGTCATAAAAAACCAGAACGGGTGGGAAGGAAGCACCCTCACTCATGGCTTCAGCATAATCTGCGATCGCCTCTTCATTGAGTTGAGCGCGTGATTGAGTTCCACCATCAGTACGAATCTTTGTTATGGGCAGATATTGGCTTGCAATGCTATTTACATTTGACTGTAGTGCTGCCACCATAATCACTCTCTCCAGTAGCTGTTATTGGTTAGAAGACAAACATCCATCAAATCGGGCAGTCAGAGCCGATCCTATCGAGTTATTCACGGGAACCACCTCATGTTCATGAGGCTCAATAACCTCATGTATATCATGAAACTCAATCGAATGGCTAAGTTGAATCAGGGGATAATAATGAGGTTAGCTTTGCGGAAAAGTCGTGCCAGAATCAGACGAACAAAGAGAAGTAGAATATCGGTTTGAAATGCCCCAGTCGCTCAGGCTGCGGTTTAAAGCCGAGACCACACTGGATGGGACGAATATGAAAGAGGCAATATTGGGATTCATTGAATGGTACGTAGGAGATCGAGAAAATCCCCCCCAGCCCAAGCAGCGACGGCACAAGGAAAAGTGAGCAATTGGCATATAAGTGCAGCGGCGAAAAGAGGGCTGGGGAGAGTAGTTTCCTGTCAACGAGTGGCTCAGGTATATACTTAATTTGTCACTTTATCACGGGTACAGATGTATCGTTCACTTTTAATCATTAAGTAAAGTAAAAACTAGACGCTTTTATTGAAGGCGCGCCTGAAACTAGAATGTATGGGTACTGTGGATTTTAGCTGAAGTTATTTGCGATCGCGCCTTTACATTGGAACAAATGCTAGTCGTGCAGCCTAGTCAAAGGTATTTTCTAGTCAAAGGTATTTTTCAGCAAATTTTTGGGTTATAAATGTATACTTATTTCTCAAAACGCCGCTTTCGGGATTGAAATTGTAAGAGTGTAGGACTTAAGCGATGAACTGCCAAGAAGCTATTGAAACAATAGACGAACTGGTGTTTGCCAAGGCAGGCAGACGCTTGAGCCAGGATGAAAAGATAGTGATAGAAGCTGCTTGGGAAAATAAAGAGTATAAGGAAATCGCCGCAGCTTTTTCTTATAGCATCGATCGGTTGCAACGCGATGTTGGGCAAAAGTTGTGGATTTTGCTGACGGGAATTTTAGGAAATGGGGAAAAAGTGACCAAGAAACGGCTGCGGAGCATCTTGGAACGAAGGATAATAACAGACTCCTTTTTGCTATCAACTCATTCTCAGCCCAATCCTGTCAGTACCTCTGCTATACCCGTGATGGGGGGGCAGCCACCTGACGTATGTACTTTTTTTGGGCGCGAGAAAGAACTAGCTCAACTAAGGGAAGCGATCGCCCATCGTCGATGCGTGGTACTTTATGGAGCGCCAGGGATTGGCAAAAGTGCTTTGGTAGCAAAACTAATTGACCAGATCGGTAAACAGCCGCATTCCCAATTTGATTGCTTAATTTGGAAATCAGTTCATAATAGTCCGCCACTTAAAGCCTTACTCGCTAATTTGCTCAAAGTTTTAGCCCTAAGAACAATTCAAGAGCAGCCGTTGCCAGAGGACACGCACCAGCTAACGGCACTCTTCATCGAGGCACTCTCGATGCGTCGCTGTTTATTAGTACTAGATACTGCCGAAGTCTGGTTGCGACAACAGCGAGATAGTAGCTGCAATCCCTACTCTGAGCAATACTCGGAATATGCTACTTTCTTCCGCACAATCGTGGAAGAAAAACATTCTAGCTGTATTATTTTGACCAGTAGAGAGCCTTTCAAAGACTTAATGAAATTACAACGTTCGGGACGACCGAGTGATTCGTTCAAACTGGAAGGTTTGGATGTGAAAGCAGCTAAGGAGATTTTGCAAGCTAGAGGATTAACTGACGAGCATAAATGGTCAGAATTGCTCGAACCCTACTTAGGCAATCCCGCAGCAATCGAATTAGTTGCCAGTCGTATTGAAAAGTTCTTTGGTGGCAGTGTAGCTAAATTCCTTCACTACAAAACCGATCTAATTTCGGAAATATTTAGAGAAATCTTAGCCCAACAGTATCAACCAGGTCGATTAACTCATTTAGAGAAGCAAATTTTGCTTTATTTAGCAGAAAAGACAATCGATGCTTCTGGAACAATTAGTTTCACCCAGATGTTTGAAGAATTACAAACTCGTACAAAAAATACTTTATCTTGCTCAGGGTTAGTTGAAGCTATAGAAACTCTGAGCGATCGCTCTTTGATTGTAGTGAGCGCGGATAAAGTCACAAAAGAATTGTTCCTCAAGCTGCCACCAATAATCAAAAGATATGTGATTCAACAGGAACAGACGGGATTGCTAGGTACAGCTCCTGAATTATTCAGTTTATCCAAGCCTCCTGAGAGCTTTGCCGTGTGAGTTATTGTATCAATCCTTATTGCAGAAATCGCTCCAATCGGGACGATTTAGAACAGTGCCAGTATTGCGGCACTCCATTACTCGTTAACGGACAGTTTCGTTTACTCATGCCCCTGCGCCCGCTAGATACAGACAGCTCTACCGAAGTATTTGAAGTCGTAGACGAGCGGGGAACGTGGGTAGACCTACCAGGAACGCACAAAGTTATGAAAATCCTCAGCTCCACAAACTCTAAGTTAATTCAGTTGATGGAACGAGAAGCTAATGTGTTATCGCTAGTGAATTCTCTAGGTATTCCTAGAGTTGACGTAGATGGATATTTCACTTTTCAACCGAGTGGAGATGCCCCACAGTTACATTGTTTGGTGATGGAGAAAATTCCTGGTCAAAACTTGAATGATTGGATAGAGCTTCACGGGAAGATTTCTCAAGTTTTGGCTCTAGATTGGCTGGGACAAATCGTAGAAATTCTCAGCAATTTACATTCTTATGGCTTTTTTCATCGAGATATCAAACCAACAAACATCATCTTAAAGCCCGATGGACAATTAGCATTAATTGATTTTGGTGCTGTCCGCGAGACGACTAACACTTACATGGCAAAAGTGAGTAGAGGTTTGATTAGCACAACTGAGGTAGGTGGATTCTATAATGTCACGGCGATCGGAACGGCTTGCTATACGCCGATAGAGCAATTGAACGGTAAAGCCGTACCGCAATCAGATTTTTATGCATTAGGACGCACGTTTGTCTATTTGCTCACAGGTATTTCTTTGCTCGATATCCCTAGTGACCCCAAAACAGGGCAGTTGATGTGGAGAAAACTAGCAGCGCAAATTGACGAGCCTTTTGCTGATTTTATCGATGAGTTGATGGCGCACTTACCAGGCAAGCGACCGCAAAATACTCAAATTATTTTGCAACAACTGGAACGATTACCTTTCAAGTCGAAACTGAATCGTCTAATTAAGTCAAAATCATTTAAATTTAGCGCGATCGCTTTAAGTTTATTCTTGGCTTTTGGAGCTTATAAAATATCTTTGCCTTTTTTAGTAAATGCTCTTTTAGAACAAGGGGAAAAAGCTCAACAAGAAAATCGCTTGTCAGATGCTCGACGAAATTTTGACTTGGCAATTTGGCTTCACCCCAGCGCTGCTGGTTCAGTTTCCAGCTTTTACTTCGAGCAAGCCTCTCGCCACCAATCTAATCCTACACTGGCAAAAAACTATTACGAGCAAGCAATAAAATATAATCCGCTTGATGTAGATGCTTACAATAATTTGGCATTGATCTGTCAACAGCTAAATGACTACAAATGTGTGGCTGAGAACTATCAAAAAGCATTTCAATTAAAACCTAATAATTGGGAAGGGCATTATGGATTGGGAAGTTTTTACGACGATCGCGGAAAATACGATCTCGCCGAACAGCAATACAAGCTGGCAGTACAAATCGATCCCAATCGCGCTGTCGGTGCGATCAACAACTTGTCGCGCCTGGGAAATATAAATGGAGAATATGATGCAGCCATAAAACTAGCACAAGAAGGTTTAAGTAAAACTCAGGTTCCCGATTCTCAAGCTGCTTTATATAAGAATCTAGGCTGGGCAGAACTCGGACAAAAACGCTATCTAGCAGCGAAGAATCACTTACAAAAGTCATTGCAGTTAGATCCGCAAAGGGTTGATGCCTATTGCCTACTAGCACAGACGCAGGAAGCTTTAGGAGAAAGCGCCAAGCTGTCCTGGGAGGTTTGCCTGCTAGCGAGTTCTGATTTGCCAGAGGTGCAAGAATGGCGACAACAAATTTTACAGAGACTTTGGCAGCGATAGGAATCCTACCATCGACATATGCAAAAGCATCAACCATCCTGCAACTACTGTAATAATCACTGCAATCATTGGTATTCTTTCTCTAATAATGTCGAAAAACTTGACCAGATGTAGTTTATCGATCGCGCTTCTACTCACGTTCCTAAATGGGTGCATTGCTGTTGCTCAAGCTTCATCTCCCAGACGAAATGCGAGTCAGTTAAAGTGTACTCCTATTGGGCGCGTGCTGAACAATAGCGATCGCAACTTAAAAGCTGGTAGCCTAATTTGTCCAGGTGATCGCTTACAACCAAAGAGTGGAAGAACGGTTGAAGTTTTGTGCTACTTAAACCAACAAATTTTACAGTTAAAAGGTGGTAATGCTACTGACCAACTCAACGGTTGTCTACCCAGAGCAGCAAGGTTCAAACCATGTACTCCAGAAAATCGCAGTGCTTGTCCCAAATTCAAAGGTCCAGGCGAAGGTAACAACACTCCAGCGATAATTAGCCCCTACAGCAGCGCACTATTAAATCGCCGTCCAACCATCTCCTGGTATGCTGTCACTCATGCTACTAGCTATACCGTGCGAGCGATCGGTCAAGGCGTGGACTGGCAAGTTGTAGTGAAAGAGCGGGTGTTAACTTACCCCAAGAATCAGCCAGCTTTGCAATTTGGCAATGCCTACAAAATTACTGTTATTGCTAACCGCAATGACTCCTCTGTTAGTGCCAGTAGTGCGGTAGTTAACTTAGTGCCGGAAAATAATGCTCAGAAGATTGCAGCGAGAATTAAGCAGATTCACAATTTAAGCTTGCCTAAAGATGAAGCCGCTTTTCTCGACCTTGACGCTATTTATATGTCACAGAATTTATTGAGCGAGACAATTAATACCCTCAACGGTAGAGCCAAGGCAGGTAGCCGAAATCCAACTCTATATAGGGTGTTGGGCGATCGCTATTTAGAGGCAGGATTACCCAAGGAGGCTAAGCGGGAGTACGCAACAGCAGCACGATTGGCAGCAGCAGTGAATAATTCAACCGAATTGGCTAAGGCACGAATCGGTTTGAGACGGGCAAATGCTATAGCCAACCTCCAACCAGGATAAAAGATGACCAGTAGTATGGGTGTTGAGACTTGGGATTTGACAATAATGTTAATTGCGCTTGCCGCAATGCTTCTGCCTTGGTAAGACCATTTTTTAGCCCATTGTAGAACTCACCCATCAATTGAGCGGTAGAAGTCGCATCCACTAACCATAAAGTGGCGATCGTACTCCGCGCTCCAGCTTGCGCCGCTACTCCGGCAATTCCCAATGCCGAGCGCTTATCTCCTTTTGCAGTTTGACAGGCACTTAAAACTAACAGCTCCAGACTACTTGACTCGCTTTGCGCTCGATTTCGCAATAACCCATTCAATTCCCTGACATCGATCGCCCGATCCCAGGCTAAAATTACCGTCTGCTGGGGATCGGAGCTGAATTGCCCGTGGGTTGTGATATGAATGACTGGAAAATCAGCCCGATCGATCTGCTGGCGGAAGCGATCGCTTGTAAACTGTTCGTTGAGCAATTCTACTGCCGCAACAGTATTTGCTTTGACATCTGCAACTTCTTCTGCCACTTCAGGTAGAGAAGTCAAATTTGGCGGAGCATTGGGAGCGGTAAAACTGGGACTTTCTTCAGATAGACCTGCAATCAAAGCCTTCAATCGCTCCTTTTGTAGAGCTTGAGGTTGCCGCAACTGCGAACCTAATGCGACTGAAATACCGTACTGTTTGACTAAATAGTTTTGTCCGTCATGCAATAGTGACATCGGTAGATTTTGAAAAGGGCTGTCTAGGACAAATACTAACGTTCCCGACTGTGGCAAGTAAGATTTTATGGGTGCAAGTAGCAAGTTATAAAGTTTTTGAGTGTAGGTCAGAAATTCTCGTTCATCCGTATAGACAAATCTTGGGTCTTGCAAATTAAGTAGCAAATTATCAACATAACTTCTTACCAATGCCGCATTCTGAGTGTAGCGATGTAGGGAGCGATCGGGCGAACGGACTATGACTTCTACATCCTTCTCTAATTGAATAATATGAACGATCGCTGGTGGATTTTTAACAGCTTGAATTTTGTCCAAAGAAACGAGATCGAGTTTGCCGCACTGGAGAAAATTTTCTAATTCTGCTACCTGAAGCCTTTCGTTAATTTGAATTGCGCGTTCGAGATCGGGATGAGGAGTTGCTAGCAACAACTTAATGTATTGCCGGTAGACAGGCTCGACCTTCTCCTTAAATGAAAACTGAAGCTCTGAATTAATTGAGAGAAGATGATCTCTCAGGAGATCGAGATTATTAATTGCAGCTGCATATGCCTCTCTCGCCTTGTCCAATTCTCCTGTAGCTTGATACAAGCGAGCCAATTCTTGCTGCCACCGATATGCAATATCCCAAGCTCGAATCGATTGGGCTTTTCCCAAAGCTGTTTCTAGAAATGGTTTGGCTTGTTCGGTTCTTTCTAGTTGGAAGTAGATTTTACCTAGAGTTCCTAAAGCATAAGATTGCGCTCGAAGATCGGGTAATTTTTGAGCGGATTGTAGAGACTTTTGAGCTAAAGATAGTGCTGTAAGTAAAGGCTGTTTCTCTGCTATGAAAAGAAATTGGTTTAACTCTCGCTCTTGACCGATCTCGATCAAGCTCTGAGCAAAATTGAGTTGAGCGTAGATAGATGGTACGGCTGGCAATTGAGCAAATTGAGCTGTCAACAGCGATCTAATTAATTGCTGAATTTGAGATTGGTTGTTACCTAGCAGCGGTTTAAAAGCTGAATTAGCTTCAGATCCCGTTTTCCTAAACTCTAGTAATAAACTCAGTTGGTTGAGTTGTGCTTGTAGTGCTTCACCACTTCGAGCAGAGTTGGCAATTTGCCGATACAGTGCAAGTGCTTGGTTAATCTTGTCTTGTACTTGCTTTTGTAACTTATCTTTTGCCAAGGGTTCTTCTGTTAACTGATATCTATCGAGCGATCGCCTATAGAAAGTTGTTTGAGTGTTAGCTAAACTCAGCAGAATCTCGTTGCAATCTGCGTTTTGGCGTTTGGCGATTGAGAGTGCTTTTTGTAAAGCAATTTCAGATTCATCGGGTTTACCGAACAGCCTCAGCACATCACCAAGACTATGCAATCCAGCTACTAAAACAGATATATCCGCTTGCCCTCGGAGTGCTTTGTCTAGAGATTCTGCGAATTTTTTGGGAGTAGAATTGTCTGGCTCCACCGACTCGCAAATCCGTTCTTCTAGCTCTATGACTTGCAGTAGAGTTTTGCAGGCACGAGGATATAAGCCTTCTGCTTGTAAAGCCAGACTTTGATTTACCAAGCTGCCTTTCACACCAACGCGATCGCCTAATTGCTGATAGATTTTTGTAGCTAACTGCCAAGTTTGTAAGGCATGACTTGCCTGACCTCGATCCAATTGCTTGTGACCTGCTTGGGTTAGCGATCGCGCTTGGTGATGCTGTTGTATGTTTGTTTGGGTTGCCCCAGCCAAGAATATAGGTAATCCTGCTCTGCTAGTTCCTAGCTGACCCAAAAAAATTAACAAGGATAGACCGATCCCCAACAAAAAGTGCTTCCACCAGTACCAAGACTTACTCATGCTGTCGTGCTGTATTTTCTGAAGGTAAAGATTCTCTAGTCACGGGTTGTAGCCGACACGAGAGAGTGGAAACAGAACTATCTGGAATGGCGGTGTTAGGCTCTGCTGTTAAAATAATTGTGCCATCAGGATTTTGCCTCCAACCCTGTGCCTCGATGAGCTGTGTTGGTTCTCTAGGTATGGATGAGTTCGGTTCTCCTAAATCCTTGCCAGCAATAGGGGAAATAAAATTGTCGTGCCAGCCCCCATTACTAGAGAGCAAGTCATCGGGGCTAGATGGAATACCACCAGTACCAGTGATGACATATTCGCTTGCCGCTGCATTCGACCTGCCTTGACAAACTGAGGCGATTTCGGGAGTCGAGCGGATAACTTCTGGCTGAGTTAGATCGGGACTAGGATTGACCAGCAAAGTATTAATTTGGACAGTGCCATTAATTCCTAGCTGCGAACTAGCAGCGATCGCCGTATTGGGCGAGCGAAAGAAGCCTTGAGTATTAATGCTAACTCTGCCACCATTACCTCGGATGGCGTTGGCTACAATACTACTGCTACCCGTAGTGGTAAGGATGCTGGTGTCGATTTTGATGTTGCCGCCATTGCTATTCCCTCCAGCACTAGCAGTAATTGCACTATTGCCAAGCTGTAGGTTTTCAGATTGCAAAGAGATATTGCCTCCTTCACCAGCAGCAGTGGCAGCTGTAATACCGCCGTTATCGTTCAAGTTAATGGAACCAGCATTAACCTGAATTTGTCCGGCATTGCCCAATCCATCGTTACGGACGTTGACTAGACCGCCATCTGTCACGCTCAACTTTTGGGTGTTAATTGTGACATCTCCAGATGCTCCAGTTAATTGCGGCGGCGTTCCAAAGGCTTGAACTAAACTTTCATCCAGGATGTTAGCAGACGAAATCACTAAACTAGGATTGCGAGATCCTGGTACTACACCACTCACCTCTACGGAATCTTGGGCATTAATGTTGACGCTACCAGCAGCACCAGCAGCGATGGTAGAAGAATCAATCCTACCTCCATTGCTCACAATTAATCTCGATGTATTAATCGTCAGCTTGCCAGCTTCACCAGTGCCAACAGTTGAGGCAGCGATCGCACTAGGTAAGAATAAATTTGGTTTAACTCCATCCATTTGAACTGAATCGGTAGCATCGATTGTGATGTCTCCTCCTTTTCCACTACCAGCAGTTGTCGATGACAAAACACCTCCTCCAGCAGCAATTAAATCTTTGGTTGACACTTTCAAATCGCCAGACTGACCCGAACTGAAAGTAAAAGAAGAAATATTGCTGACTGCTCTGGGAGTAATAGGTGAGCCGCCGATGACTTGTAGAGATTCGGGAGCATTTAAGATGATGTCGCCTGCTTTTGCATTGCCATAAGTTCGAGTTGTAATCGTGCCTCCAGCTTGTAGAACCAATCTAGGTGTTGTAACTACTATCTCTCCTCCATCTCCCAATCCCAATGTTTCATTCCACAAACTGCCGAGAATTCTGGCTTCTGGATCTGTACCGCTGATTTCCACCGAATCAGTTGCAGTCACACTAATATTTCCAGATGGTTGTCTGCCCTGGTTCTGTGACAAAATCACTGAGCCATTACTCAGTGTTATCCGTTTACCTTGTAGATGAATCGAGCCACTTGGGTTACCACTAACATCTAACGAAGAGCGTTTTGAGAGCTGAATATCTCGGAAATTTGCAGCATTTTGATACTGCACGCTCAATTGCGAGTTAGTAAGGTCGAGAGCAGCAGTTCCATTTTCAACGCTGCCTAATTCAATTCGACCTCCTGCCGTCGTTATCAGACCTCCTTCTAAGTCAATCTCTCCTCCTATCAATGCCAGCGTTTTACCTGGTTTGACACTCAAACTTGCATTCGAGCTATTGTTCCTACTCACTGGTACATTACCAATTCCGCCAAGGTTGTGACCGACATTCTGGATGCGAATTGAACTTGGATTGCCGGAAAAATTTAATCCAATCGGTACGCTGATAGTTAATAGGGGTGTATTTTGAGCTGCTTTGGCACTAAATTTAATGCCATCAGCAAAATTAATGCTACTTGCTGTAGTGCCAACAAAAGAACCACCAATATTCAATCGTGCATTGGGACCAAAAATCATTCCATTAGGATTGATTAAAAAGAGGTTAGCAGTACCGTTGGCTCGGATGATGCCATCAATATTAGAAATCGAGCCACCTGTGATTCTGCTAAAAATGTTCTGAAGATTTTGAGCAGAATTGAAGTAGGCAGTATTGCCAGTAGGGAGAGAAAATCGCTCGAAACTATGGAATAAGTTGCCACCCGCTTGAGTGCCTCCAGTAATAATTTGCTCTTTGCCAATCACCTCAACTTGAGAATTATTTGGTAGCGTAGTATCTGGAACAATTTGAGCGGAGATTGGCAGTGAAGCAACAAGGCAGAGCGTTACATTTGCTGCAATCAGCTCCAATCCGCGCATCCAATATCTCTGAATCATTTCTATTCGCAATCGCGACAATTTTTGACCAAATTTTTAGTCATGAATATCTGCTTAGCTAATCTGGCTGCGATCGATTGTAAGACAGATGTAACCGCAGTTTCTTTTTTTGTAGAATTTTGCTCGATAATCTGTCAAAAGATATAATGTTGCCGAAAAAACGGATAAAAAAATGCCTGCGTGTCACAGCAGCTAGTTGTGGGTTAATCGTCACCCTTCTGGGGTTAGATATCGCTATATCTGGTAGTGTTTACCATCCTCTAACTTATGCTTATCGCTTCATCAGTTGGTTAGAGTGTCAGCAGTTGACAGCACCGAGCTGTGGTAAAGTTACCATTTCTGACTCCCCCGACCCAGTATCGGGGAAAAACGGTGTTGTCGTCACCACACAACGCGAAGCGTCTAAAGTGGGATTGTCAATTCTCAAGCAAGGTGGCAACGCTGTTGATGCGGCTGTAGCTGTGGGTTACGCGCTGGCTGTCACAGATCCTTGCTGTGGCAATATCGGCGGTGGGGGATTCATGCTGATTCGCTTTGCCAATGGCAAAAACACCTTTATCAACTTTCGCGAACAAGCACCGTTGGCAGCACGCCCGAATATGTACCAGGATCGGCAAGGTCGGGTAGTTTCCCATCTGAGTAAAAAAGGTTACTTAGCTGTTGCCGTACCAGGGACGGTTAAAGGGTTAGAGCAGGCATTGGCACAATATGGCACGATGAATCGCGCTACTGTGATGGCGGGAGCGATCGCCCTAGCCGAAAAAGGCTTTGTCTTGCAGCCAGGAGATGTCGATATCCTTAACTCTCATGTCAAGCAGTTTCAGACACAACCAAACGTTGCTGCCATCTTTTTGAAACATGGGAAAACTCCCTATCAAGTAGGCGATCGCTTGGTGCAAAAAGATTTAGCTCAAACTCTCAAACTGATTGCCGATCGGGGAGCGGATGGTTTTTATCGGGGTGCGATCGCGGCTGAAATTGTCAAAGCTAGCAACACAAATGGTGGAATTCTGACGCTGGAAGATTTTACTAACTACAAAGTCGCTCAAACGCAGCCCCTTTCGTGCAGCTATCGGGGATACGAGGTGATTTCTGCGCCTCCACCTGGTGGCGGCGTGACTTTATGCCAAATGCTGAATATTCTCGAAGGTTATCAGCTCAAACAGCTAGGCTGGCACTCGGCAGCCAGCCTACATCTGATGTTTGAGTCAATGCTACATGCTTACGGCGATCGCAATACCTACTTGGGCGATCCGGCTTTTGTCAACAATCCCACACAACAGCTTCTATCGAAAGAGTATGCGGCTAGAATTCGTCAGCAGATTTCGACAACTCGTGCCACACCGCCACAGCAAGTTTACTCTCGCATCACATCCAGTCGAGAAGGAACGAATACAACTCATTATTCAATTGTGGATCGGTATGGAAATGCCGTATCTGTGACCTACACGATTAATTCTTACTTTGGTGCTGGAGTCATTGCCCCAAGAACGGGGTTTTTCCTCAACAACGAGATGGATGACTTTGCGGCAAAACCTGGTGTCCCAAATCAGTTTGGCTTGGTACAGGGAAAAGCCAATGCGATCGCACCTGGTAAACGCCCGCTCAGTTCTATGTCTCCCACGATTGTGACGAAGAACGGCAAAGCCTTCATGGTAACGGGTAGTCCTGGTGGTTCTACCATTCCTACCACTGTTCTCCAAGTCCTCACCAATGCGATCGACTATGGCATGAAGATCGATAAAGCTGTCAATACTCCTCGCGTTCACTATCAAGGATTGCCC
>ERZ1066120.1185-NODE-1185-length-17560-cov-8.699743_pt1 | contig 17560 bp, 21 predicted proteins | sample MGYA00382767_ERZ1066120 | MGnify/ENA primary metagenome ERZ1066120 (study PRJEB33369, sample SAMEA5778350) | biofilm metagenome | biome: Industrial cooling water; feature: Water cooling tower basin; material: Biofilm | place: United Arab Emirates | collected...
GTCGCCCATCTCGCCGAGCCGATCGACTACAAGGCGATCGACAATGGGCCGGTCGACCTGGTCTTCCTCCTCCTATCGCCGCCCGATGCCGGCGCGGACCATCTGAAGGCGCTGGCCGCCATCAGCCGGGTGGTGCGGCATGCGCCGACGCTGGCGAAATTGCGGGGAGCCAAGTCGCGCGATGCGCTGACGGCGGTGCTGATGGGGGTCGATGAGCCACACGCCGCCTGACGAGGCCGGCTTCGAGCGCGGCGCCGCCGCGCACCACCGCGCGCTCGAAGCCCTCTACGCCTCGGCACCGATCAACAACCTGTTCCGCTCGGCATTGACGGTGACGGCGCCGGGCGAAGCGAGGATCGAGTTCACCGTTGCGCCGGAAACCTTTCACGCCGCGGGGGCTGCCCACGGCACGCTCTATTTCAAGATGCTCGACGATGCGGCCTTTTATGCCGCGAACAGCCTGGTGAGCGACCGTTTCCTCCTCACCACCGCCTTCAACCTTCACTTCACCAAGCCCCTTCGCACCGGTCCCGCCATTGCCGAGGGACGGTGGATCTCGGGCAAGAGGCGGGTGTTCGTGGCCGAGGCGCGGATAGTCGACTCGAGCGGCGAGGAATGCGCCCGCGGCACCGGCACCTTTCTCCGCTCCCACATCGCCTTGTCAGGCCTCGACGGTTACGCCCGCCGGTGAGCGACGAACGGCTCACGCCGTCCTTCGAGGTCGGGGCCTTGCTTCGGCGCGCGACGACCATGGGAGGGTTCGGCGCCGTCCTGCAGCGGGGTGATGCTGATCGGGGGACGATCCTGGTTGTGCTTCCAGGCCGTGGCACGCCTCCGCGCCTCTTCGAACGGCTGCTCCGAGCCGATGGAGCATATGCCTGGCAAGCTCGCCTGTTCGATGATTCGGCCACAATGGAACAGCATCTTGCGAGGGCTCGCCGGAACGACCCCGATATGTGGGTTCTGGAACTGGATGTCCCGTCGCCAGAACGATTCATCGCTGAAATGATGTGAGCCGCTTGCCTTCGCCGGGCAATGCGACGAACCGAGGAACTGTCTTCAAAGCGGGGTGCTTCGCCGGGCCTTTGTGAAAGTGCCTGGGGAGCCACGCGAGACGGGGGATCAGCCCAGGCGTATGTCGCCAGGTTCTCAGGAGCCTGACCGAACGCACCTGTTGCCGGTCCACCGCACTGCGACAGGTTACAGATGGTTCGTCGTTTCGCCTTGATGGTTGCTGCCGCTGCGCTTGGCGCAGGGTCCGTTGCTCCCGCCCAGGTCCGCCCTGCGCCGAGTGTTGAACAGGCCGTCACAACCGTCTCTGCCGACGAACCCCTCGTTACTACGCCCCTCACCAAGGATCCGCTTGCTCCGGCTCAGGTCGCCGGAACCGAGGAGCCTGCACCGGCTCCCTCCGTCCCCGAGCAGGAGGAAGTTCCTGTGGTGCGCGGCGCCAATCTTGGCGAGACCGTCACCAAGCTGCGCCGCTCCGATCCCGGCAGCCGCCAGCTCGAGTGTCTCGCCGCGGGCGTCTATTTCGAAAGCAAGAGCGAGCCGCTTGCCGGCCAACTGGCGGTGGGCCAGGTGATCGCCAACCGCGCCAACAGCCGCGGCCGCTTTCCGAGCAGCTATTGCGGCGTTCTGACCCAGCGCGGTCAGTTCAGCTTCGTGCGCGGCGGCCGCTGGCCCTCGGTCAACCGCAACAGCTTGCAGTGGCGCAACGCGGTGGCGATCGCCCGGATCGTCGATGCCGATCTTCACGACAGCCAGGTCAGCAACGCGCTCTTCTTCCATGCCCGCCGCGTGAGCCCGGGCTGGCGCCTGACGCGGGTCGGCATGGTCGGCAACCACGTCTTCTACCGCTAGGCTTCGTTCCTGTCCTGTTCTAAGGACAGGACGTGTCCACATCGCCCGAGTCCCTTGTTCCGGCACCCTGCTTCCAGGAGCTGCCGCCCGTCGCCACCGAGGTCGCACGCGGGGTCACCCGCCTGTTCTGCCGGCGTGACCTGTTCGCCATGTGCGAGGTGCCTCTGCCCAACGGCCGGCGGGCCGACCTCATGGGGATCGACGCCAAGGGGCAGCTCACCATCGTCGAGATCAAGGTCAGCAAGGCCGATCTTTCGGGCGACGGCAAGTGGACCGACTATCTCGATTATTGCGACTGCTTCTTCTGGGCCGTGCCCGGCCACCTTGCCGGCCTGCTGGAAGAGGAACGCTTCCTGCCGGAAGAGGCGGGCGTGATCGTGGCCGATCGCTACGATGCCGCCGTGCTGCGCGAGGCGCCGTGCCGACCGCTGGCGGCAGCCCGCCGCAAGGCTGAACTCCTGCGCTTCGCTCGCCGCGCGGCACGTCGGCTGAGCGCGCAGATCGACCCGACCTTGGGCTGGGGGCAGTGAAGCAGCGTCGCCCCGGCGAAAGGCCGGGGCCTCGGGAGGTGAAAGCGCTTGCTCGCCTGAGGTCCCTGCCTTGGCAGGGACGACTTGCGCTAGCTTGCCTGACCTAGAGCTTCGGCCCCGCCACCGCGGCCGGTGCCTTCGGCTTGGCCTGCTCCATGATCCGCAGCATCTCGGCGCCGCGAACGTCCACCTTGGCATAGTCGCGCGCGCTTCGGCCCGTTGCATTGTCGGTCCGGTTCGGGTCCGCCCCGGCCTCGATCAGCCGGCGCACCACCGGGAGCTGTCGCTGCTGAACGGCGATGATCAGGGCGGTCTCGCCGAGCCGGTTGGCGCGGTCCACCTGTGCACGGGAGCGGAGCAGGAGGTCGACCGCTTCGAGAAAGCCGATCCTGGACGCGACGATCAGCGGCGTGTCCCCGGAGCGGTTGGCGATGTTCACGTCGGCCTTCTGCCCGATCATGAAGCTCATCCATTGGAGGTCGCGCCGTGCCGCCAGGATGTGCAGCGCCGCTTCGCCGCGATCGTCACGGAAGTTGACCACCGTCGAGCCGGGCGCTTTCAGCAGCTCGGTCGCCTTGGTTCCATCACGATCGCGGACCGCTTCGAGGAAGGTGTAGCCCGAATTGGCGAATTGCGCGCCGGCGGGAACGGCCAGCACCGACAGGCACAGGGCCGTCAACAGCCTGATCCTTCTCGACATTCCTGGCTTTCCCTCGACTTGCCGCTTGATTGCCGCGGCCTAGCAGACCAAGTCTGCGGTTCCAATGAACAAGCCGCCTCCTCTCGACCGCTGGTGGGACCAGCCGCTGAGCGCGCTCGATGCGGGTCAGTGGGAGGCCCTGTGCGACGGTTGCGGCCGCTGCTGCCTCCACAAGCTCGAGGATGAGGATACGGGCGAGCTGTTCCCGACCAACGTCGCCTGCAAGCTGCTCGACCGCAGGAGCGGGCGCTGCACCGATTATCCGAACCGCAAGCGCTGGGTCGCCGATTGCGTGCAGCTGTCCAAGGACCGGCTGGAGGAGCTCGAGTGGCTTCCCGGCACCTGCGCCTACCGCCTCCGCGCGCTCGGCGAACCGCTGCCGGACTGGCACTACCTTGAAAGCGGAAGCCGCGAGACGGTGCATGAAGCGGGCATGTCGACCCGTGGCTGGACCATCAGCGAGGTGGATGCGGGCGAGCTCGAATATCATCTGACCGACCGTGATCTCTGAGCATCCCGCTCTTCCCCTGCCGGTCGCGGTCACCCGCCTCCGACGAGCAAGACGGCTACGGCTGCGGGTCGATCATGATCGCGGGCTCCTGAAGCTCACCACGCCGTGGCGGACTTCGGCCCGGACGGCGCTGGCCTGGGCGGCCGAGCAGCGGGCTTGGGTGGAGGAGCAGCTCCGCCGGGCGCCGCCGGCGCAGCCCTTTGCTGACGGCGCGACTATCCCCTTCGAAAGCGGCGAGCTGACCATCCGCCACGTTCCTGGCGGCTCGCGCGCTGCCCTGCGTGTCGGGCAGGAGCTGCAGGTGGGTGGTCCGCTGACAAGCGTTGCGGCAGCGGTTGAGCGCTGGCTTCGCCGCGAGGCGAGGAGCCGGCTCAGCGCAGAGACGGCGCGGGTCGCGGACCTTGCCGGGGTGGCCGTGCGCTCGGTCAGCGTCGGTGATGCGGTGAGCCGCTGGGGCAGCTGCTCAGCCAGCGGAGCGATCCGCTACAATTGGCGATTGATCCTGGCGCCGGCGGACGTGCTGCGCTTTGTCGTGGCTCACGAAGTCGCGCACCGCCTGCACATGGACCATTCCCCCGCCTTCAAGCAGGCGGAGGAACGATTGTTCGGTGGACCGGTGGCCGAGGCCCGCTCAGAACTCCGCCGGCTCGGGCCGGCGCTGCGTGCCGTCGGGCGCGGCTGACGGCGGACGCGCCGGCGCGGCGGGACGCTCGGGCGGAGGCAATTCGCCGCGGAAGATCCGGTCGATCTCAGTCTGGTCGGGCCCCTCCGGAGCTGCGGGCTGGAGCGGCTCGGGCGCGAGGGGATCGACCGGCTCGCTCGGGAGCGGGTTGCCGAATTCGTCGACCATCGGCTCGAACGGCAGTTCCTCATTGGCGATATAGGTCTCCTCGCCCGGCTCGAGCTGCCAATCGGGCATCGGTACCTCGGTCTCGAACTGCTCGACCGGACGGTTGGCCACCGCGCGGACCATGAAGTCGTGGAAGGCGCGGGCGGGTGCGGCGCCGCCCTGCAGCCCGCCGACGGCTCGCGCATCGTCGCGGCCCATCCACACGCCGGCAGTGAGGCCGCTGGAGAAGCCGATGAACCAGCCGTCCTTGTTGGACGAGGTGGTGCCGGTCTTGCCCGCGACCGGCCGGCCGATCTGGGCGGCGCGGCCGGTCCCGCTCAGCACTGCGCTCTGAAGAAGGTCGGTGGTGCCCGCCGCCACCCAGGGCGCGACCAGGGTGCGCTGCTCCTCGGCGGCATGGCGATAGAGCAGCCGCCCGTCCATCGTCGTCACCCGGGTGATCGCATAGGGCATGACCGACATGCCGCGGTTGGCCACGGCCGCGTAGGCGCGGGTCATGTCGATCAGGCGGACGTCGGAGGTGCCGAGCACCATCGAGGGATAGGTCGAGTTATTGGAGGTTATGCCGAAGCGCTGCGCCATGTCGGCGATGGTGGAAAAGCCGAGCTCGGCACCGATCTTGGCGCTGATGGTGTTGATCGACCGGGCGAACGCCTCGCGCAGGGTCACGGCGCCCAGATGCGTGCGGGTCGAATTGCGCGGCCGCCAGCCTTCGATCTCGATCGGCTCATCGACCATGGTGGTGGTCGGCTTCATCCCGCTCTCGAGCGCGGCCAGGTAAACGAACAGCTTGAAGGCGGAGCCGGGCTGCCGCTGCGCCTGCGTCGCGCGATTGTAGATGCTACTGACGTAGTCGCGGCCGCCGACCAGTGCCCGCACTGCGCCGTCGCGGTCGAGGGCGACCAGCGCACCCTGCGCGCCGCGGGGCGTGTTGGCGTTGATTGCCCGGTCCGCCGCCTGCTGCATGCGGGTGTCGAGCGTGGTCCAGACCTCGATCGGCTCGTTCGTCTCGTCGATCAGCGTGTCGAGCTGGGGAAGGGCCCAGTCGGTGAAGTAGCGGACGCTGTTCTGCCTCGCACTCTGCTGGACCACGATCCGCGCGGGGTCGACGTTGGCCGCCGCGCTGGCCGAGACGAAGCCGTTCTCGACCATGGAGCGGAGCACCACGCCGGCGCGGCCGCGGGCGGCCTCGACATCGGCGGTGGGGCTGTAGTTGCTCGGCGCCTTAACCAGGCCGGCGATGACCGTGGCCTCGCCAAGGCTGAGCGAAGTGCCCGGATGGCCGAAGAAGGTCCGGCTGGCGGCGTCGATGCCATAAGCGCCGCCGCCGAAATAGACCCGGTTGAGGTAGAGCTCGAGGATCTGGTCCTTGCTGAACTTCGCTTCCAGCGCGAGCGACAGGATCCCTTCGCGCACCTTGCGGTCCCAGGTGCGGACGTTCGACAGGAAGATGTTGCGGGCGAGCTGCTGGGTGATGGTGGAGCCGCCCTGGCTCCACCGGCCGCTCTGCAGGCGGACCCGGACCGAGCGCGCCATGCCAATCGGATCGACGCCGGGATGATAGCGGAAGCGCTTGTCCTCGACCGCGATCATGGCCGCCCGCATGGTGGCCGGAATCTGGTCATAGGGAATCCACTGCCCCAGGTTGGGCCCCAGCTGCACCAGAAGCCGCCCGTCGGCCGAGCGGACGCGGATATTCTGGCCAAGGTCCGAGCGGTTCGACAGGCTCTGGTAGGAGGGCAGCTGCGTATAAGCGACGGTCACCAGCACGCCGAGCAACAGCAGCCCGAGCAAGGCGAGGACCACGCCCCACTTGAACAAGCGCATCAGCCAGCCGCCGCGCGGCCTGGAGGAAACGGGCGCCGCAGGGCGGGGACGAACGGGCTGCCTGGCCATCTATGTGCTGGGTTAAGGGCTAAGCCCCACAGCGGCAAGGGCCGCCGTTCCTGGCGCTCAGTCGCTGTCCGGCACGAAGTCCAGGCTGGCCGAATTGATGCAATAACGAAGCCCTTCGGGGCCGGGCCCGTCGGGAAAGACATGGCCGAGATGCCCCTGGCAGCGGGCGCAGCGGACTTCGACCCGGTGCATGCCGTGGCTGAAATCCTCGATGTTCGCCACGGCCTCGTCGGCAACCGGCGCAGTGAAGCTCGGCCAGCCGCTTCCGCTGTCATATTTGGTGTCGCTCTCGAACAAGGGCGCGCCGCAGCCGGCGCAGACATAATCCCCCGCGGCCTTGTTGGAGAGCAAGGCACCCGACCAGGGCGCTTCGGTCCCGGCCTGGCGAAGGATGCGGAACCGCTCCGGTCCAAGCTTCTCCTGCCATTCCTTCTCGCTGCTGGGCAGATGATCCGCACTCATGCCTGGCTCCTCCATGATCCTGCATGTGGGTGGTCGAGGCGCCGGGGCAATGGTTAGCGGCGGCTTTACCAAGCTTACACCATTTTGGAGCTATCTCGCCGACCATGCGGTGGACCCTGCCTGCCCTGCTGATCGGCCTCTCGGCCCTGGATGCCGACGCTTCCGCGTCTGCGACGGCGCCTTGCCTGTTGTGCGCTCCGGGCGGCAACCTTGCCGGTCCCACCGCACCGGCGCTTCCGGTCCGGCTGGAGGTGGAAACCAGCCTCGACTTCGACCGCTTGATCCTAACCGGACCATCCGGCGGTGTGGCCCGGCTGGGCCCCGACGGCAGCCGCATCACCGAGGGCGAGGTCGACGCCATCTCGCCCCGGGCGATGATCGGCGAGCTGATGATCCGCGGCGAGCCAGGACGCTTCGTCCGGGTCAGCATGCCCCACCGGATCGAACTCGTCGGCAGCGGCGGAGGAACCCTGTCGATCCGCCGCCTCGGCAGCGACCTTCCCGCCACTCCCAGGCTCGACGACAATGGCCGGCTTCGCGTCCGTTTCGGCGGCGAGCTGGTCGTCTCGGGCGAGGCCGAGGGCGACTATCGCGGCGACGTCGCGATCACCGTGGATTATCTGTGATCCGCTTGCTTCTCGTCCTTGCCGCGCTCTCGCTCGCTGCCTTGCCGGCTGCGGCGCAGACCAACGGCGGCAACATCACCGCTCCGGTGAGCGTCAAGGTGCTGAAGCCGCTCCAGGTCGAGACCCTGCGCCAGCTCGACTTCGGCACCATCGCCATGGGCCCGTTCACTTCGACCCAGACGGTAAGCGTCACGGCCGCCGGGCGGACCTGCGGCAGCGGCGGGCTTCTGAGCTGCTCGGGGACCTTCTCGACCGCGCAGTTCCGGGTCACCGGCACCAACCGCGAAACGGTCCTGATCAGCTCCGTCACGCCGACCGTTACCCTGCGCAACGCCGCGGGCCAGAGCCTGTCGCTGACCCCCGTCCACCCTGCCACCGCGACCATGCCGAACAGCGGCAACCAGGGCGTCCTGGTCGAGGTGGGCGGGCAGTTGCGGATCCCACCCGGCGCGGCGGACGGAGTCTACAGCGGCGTGATCGAGATCCAGGTCGCCTATCAATGAGGCCTAGCTGGCGGTGGTGTCACCACCATCGGGGTGAAGCACCTGGCCGGTCATGTAGCTTGAATCCTCGCAGGCCAGGAACAGGAAGCTCGGCGCCACCTCGTTCGGCTGGCCCGGGCGTTTCATCGGGGTCGACTTGCCGAACTCGGCCATCTTCTCGGGCGGCTGCCCGCCGAAGGGGTTGAGCGGGGTCCAGATGGGACCGGGTGCGACCGCATTCACGCGGATGCCCTGCTCGACGAGGTTCTTGGCAAGGCTGCGGGTGAAGGCGGTGATCGCACCTTTGGTCGCCGAATAGTCGAGCAGGATCGGCGCACCCTTGTACATCGTTTCCGACGTGCAATTCACGATCGCGGCGCCTTCCTTGAAGTGGGGCATGGCGGCCTGGACCATGAAGAACATGGAAAAGATGTTGGTCTGAAAGGTGCGGCGAAGCTGCTCTTCGGTGATGTCCTCGATCTTCTCGTCGGGGTGCTGCTCGCCGGCATTGTTGATCAGGATGTCGAGCCGGCCGAAGGTGTCCACCACCTGTTGCACCGCACGGAAGCAGAAGTCGCGGTCGCCAAGGTCGCCCGGAATGCAGAGGGCGCGGCGCCCTTCCGCTTCCACGAACTTCCTGGTGTCGGCCGCATCGTCATGCTCGTTGAGATACAGGATGGCGATGTCGGCGCCCTCGCGGGCGAACAGCACCGCCACCGCCCGGCCGATCCCGCTGTCGCCGCCGGTGACGATCGCCACCTTGCCCTTGAGGCGATTGGAGCCGGCGAAGCGCGGCTGCCACTCGGGCTTGGGATCAAGGTCGCGCTCCGAGCCGGGCAGCGCCGGTTCCTCGCGGGTCGGCGAATCGATCGTCTCGGCCATGACCCCTTATTCCTTGGCCCCGATGCCCGCACCGGCCTCGCCAAAGGCCTCGATGGTCGACTGGTCCTGGCGGTCGTGGGGCGGTGCCTTCTCGGCCGGCGTGTTCCCGTCGGCGTCGCCGGCAGTGAAGCTGTTGCGGCTGCCGTCGCCCGGATCGTCCGACATTTGGTTGTTCTGGTTCTGGGTAAGCTGCCGCTTGTCGAGGCCGTGCTGGCTCTGGCTCATGATCTATCCTTCCTTGACGATGCGGCCGGGCGTGCGGACCGGTACCCGCTGGAGGGCGGCCGGCTGCCTGGCCGACTGGCAGCGGGCGACGATGGTCGGAAAGTCGAAGTCGGTCGCGCCGGCGAGGACGTCGGTGGTGGCCGCCTCGCAGGCAGCGGCGCTTTCGTAGCGGGCGGGAGCGACGGCGACCTGCTGGCAGGCAGTGCCGCCATCGGCGCAACCGAGAATGGCGATAACAAAGGAAACCGGACCCATGAGCTTAACCCTTGCGGAGTGACTTGATCCGAAAACGGCGAAATAATGCTGGGGTTCCAGTCATTTCGTCGCTGGATTTGCTCCGCTGCACGGGGCTTCCTACCTTGAGTGTTCATGCCCACCGCTTCTTCCCCCCCTTCTCCCCGGCTGCGCGAACGAAGCGGGTTCAGGATCCTGCTGCGCTTCCTTCCCTATCTGTGGCCCGCGCACGCACCGGGCCTGAAGCTGCGCGTAGCCGCGTCCTTTCTGATGGTCCTGCTGTCGGTGGCGGTGACCACCCTGGTGATGCCGAGGGCACTCGGCATGGCGGTCGACCGGATGACGACGGGGCAAGAGGGGGCTGCCACCCTCGTGATGGCGCTGGTCGCCGCTTATGCCGCCGCCCGGTTCGGCGGTGTGCTGCTCGACAATCTCCGTAACGCCATCTTCGAGACCGTCGGGCAGGAAGCCACGCGCGAACTTGGCGAGCAGACCTTTGCCCACCTCCACGGCCTGTCGCTGCGCTTTCACCTCGGGCGGCGCACCGGCGCAGTCACCAAGATCATCGAGCGGGGATCCAAGAGCATCGACGTCATGCTCTATTTCCTGCTGTTCAACCTGGCGCCGACCCTGCTCCAGCTGGGAATCGTCGCGGTGCTGTTCTGGACCGGGTTCGGGCCCGGGCTGGTGGCAGCAACGGCGGTTACGGTGGTCGCCTATGTGTGGTTCACCAAGGCGGTCACCGACTGGCGGGTGCGGCTGCGCGAGCAGTGGACCGAGCATGACACGGCCACCACCGCGCGGGCGGTCGACAGCCTGCTGAACTTCGAAACGGTGAAATATTTCAACGCCGAGGAGCGTGAGCGGCGGCTTTACGGCAAGGCGGTGGCGAGCCTGGCGCGGGCCACGGTCAAGGTCGAGACGAGCCTTGCCGCCATGAACATCGGCCAGAGCCTCATCACCAACCTGCTGATGGGCGGAGCCATGGCCTATACCGTCTGGGGCTGGAGCCGCGGCCAGTTCAGCCCAGGCGACATGGTGGTGGTGAACGCTCTCCTGATGCAGCTCTTCCGGCCCCTCGACATGCTCGGCACGGTCTATCGCACCATCCGGCAGGGCCTGACCGACATGGACGAAATGTTTGCTCTGCTCGACACGCCGGCGGATGTCACCGACCGGCCGGGCGCGCCGGCGCTGGCGGTGGGGCGCGGCCATGTCCGGTTCGAGGACGTCCGCTTCGCTTACGAGGACGGGCGCGATATCCTGGCCGGGCTGACGCTGGAGGTGCCCGCCGGGCAGACGGTGGCGGTGGTGGGGCCGAGCGGCGCGGGCAAGTCGACCCTCGCCCGGCTGCTGTTCCGCTTCTACGATCCGCAAGGCGGGCGCATCACCATCGACGGCCAGGACATTGCCGCGGTGACCCAGCAGAGCCTGCGGGCCGCAATCGGAATCGTGCCGCAGGACACGGTGCTGTTCAACGACACGCTTCGCTACAACATCGCTTATGGCCGTGACGGTGCTGGCGAAGCGGAGGTGGAGGCGGCGGTGCGCGGCGCGGCGCTCGACCGCTTCGTCGAGGCGCTGCCCGGCGGCATGGACGCCCGGGTCGGCGAGCGCGGCCTCAAGCTGTCGGGCGGCGAGAAGCAGCGAGTCGCCATCGCCCGCACGCTCGTCAAGAATCCGCCGATCCTGATCCTCGACGAGGCCACCAGCGCGCTCGACAGCCGGACGGAGGAAGCAATCCTCGGAACGCTGCGGGCGGTGTCGAGCGGCCGAACCACCATCACCATCGCTCATCGCCTGTCGACCGTGGTCGAGGCCGACCGGATCGTCGTGCTGGACGGCGGCCGGGTAGCGGAGGAAGGAACCCATGCCGAGCTGCTCCGCCGCAACGGGGTCTATGCCGACATGTGGGCTCGCCAGCAGGCGGAGCGGGCGATGGAGGAAGCGGCGGAATAGGCGTGTGCCGGTCTTGCAAGCCGTGGCATGGCCCGGCGCGCTCCAACTCTTGTCGAACCGACAGGCTTTTTCGCCGAACAGGGCGCCCGATACCCTGACCCCGCCCGCCGATCCGCCTAAGGGGCGCGCATGACCTTCTCCGGACCGAGAAGCACGGCCGGGCGCCAGCCCGTCCTGCTTGCCCTACTGTTTTTCGCCTTCTGCTATGCGCTGCTCACCTGGCGGTCGATGATGCTGACGGACGCTGCCGAGTTGTTCAGCCTCCGCCGGATGCTGATCCTCGCCGTCGGAGGCGGCGTCTTCTGGCTGGCGGTGACGAGCCTCGGGCGCGCGGCCCGGTTGACCCTTGCCCGCGTGGCAAGCTGGATCGTCGGCGGAACGCTGGTGGTGCTGGTCGCGCGCCTGCTGTTCGACGCCTTGCTTCCCGCCGACTGGATCACGGGCAGCTATGCGTTGCGCTGGACCCTGGCCTGGAGCGGCTATTTCGGCCTGTGGCTGATGGGCACGCTCGCTTTCCGCCGCTGGGACTCGGCCGCTCAGCCGGTGCCGGCAGCCGGGGTGGCGAGCGCGGCGGATGACGACGAGGTCGAGTGGCTGATCGATGCACTCCTGCCCGAGCTTGAGGGGCTGGAGGAAAGGGATCGCCGGACGATCGCCGAGCGGCTGATCCGCCGGGCTGGCGGTTATAAGATTGCCGACCTCCAGGAACCTGGCGCGGAGGAGCAGAACAAGCGTCTGCGCCTTGCCCGCCGGCTGCAGGACCGGCTTGCCCGCTAGGCAGGTGTTCAGGCCGCCGCGGTGCTCCAGCCGAGGCGCGGGATGGCGATGCTGCGCTTGCCGGAAAGATCGGTGCGGGTGACGATCAGGTCGCGGCTTTCGATATAGCTGAGGAGCCGGCGGGCACGGCCTAGGCTGGCGGTGCCGTAGCTTTGCGCGATGGCTTCGTCGCTCGGAGTCGGAGCGGAGTCACGCGCGGCCCGGGCCAGCAGCAGGAAGGGGCCGAGCATGTCTTCGGGCAGGCCTTCCGCCGCCTGAAGCGCGGGCGACCATTCCGGATCTTCGGTGAAGATGCCGGCGCGGGCCATGGCCAGGCGGCGCGAGAAGGCGGGAAGGTCGAGCGGCGCGGGCGCGACCCCGGCCATGCGCAGGCGCACGGCGAAATCCTGATAGAGCAGCGAGGCGGAACGGCCGCTCGAGTCCGGATCGGCGACGATCGCCTGGAGAGCGGCGGCAACAGCCTCGGCCTGTTCTCCTTCCGACTTGGTGAGGAGGCTGGGCGTGCGTGTGGCAACGCCGGAGGCGAGTTGCTGCAGGAGTGTTTCAGAAGGGGAAGAAGCGGGAGTCCTGGCCGGGGCGGTGTCGGTGTCGTTGGGGTCAGTCTCCTCCCCCCGTGCCATGCCGGACCTGGTCCGGGATCCCGCTTGCTCAGCCTCGATGTCGAACAGCAGGCCCTGCAGCCCCTCTGCCGGAGCGCTGGGCAGGGGCACCAGCTTGGGGCTCATCGACCTTGCGCGGGTCTCGACCTCGCCGATTGCTACGCTGACCGGCCGACGCGAAACGGCCGGGCCCAAGGCCAGGAAGGTGCCTCTCGGCAGGTCGCGGATCGCCTCGGCCTGGCGCCGCTCCATGCCGAGAAGGTCGGCGGCCCGGGCCATGTCGATGTCGAGAAAGGTCCGGCCCATCAGGAAGTTCGACGCCTCGGCCGCGACATTCTTGGCGAGCTTGGCAAGGCGCTGGGTGGCGATGATCCCGGCGAGCCCACGCTTGCGGCCGCGGCACATGAGGTTGGTCATGGCCGAGAGCGAGGCGCGGCGGACCTCTTCCGCCACCTCGCCGCCGCCGGCAGGAGCGAACAGCTGGGCTTCGTCCACCACCACCAGCGCCGGGTACCAATGGTCGCGCGGTGCCTCGAACAGGGCGGAAAGAAAGGCCGCGGCGCAGCGCATCTGGCCTTCGGCCTCCAGTCCTTCGAGGCTGAGGACGACGGAGGCGCGATGTTCGCGGATCCGGGCTGCGGCGCGGGCGATCTCCTTTTCGTCATGATCGGCCGCCTCGATGGCAAGGTGGCCGTAACGCTCGGCGAGGGTGACGAAGTCGCCCTCCGGATCGATCACGATCTGCTGGACCTCGCCCGCGCTCTTCTCGAGCAGGCGGCGGAGGAGGTGCGACTTGCCCGAGCCCGAATTGCCCTGAACGAGCAGCCGGGTGGCGAGCAGTTCCTCAAGGTCGATGGTGACGGGACTGCCCGAAGTGGACAGGCCCATGTCGACGGCAACGGTCATGCGGGACTGAGTGCTCCCGGGCCGGTCGGCCGCATGACGACAAGCGAATAAAGGTAGGCGAGCACCACCACCGCGCAGATGGCCGCAACTTTATGGGGCGCGGGGACGAAGGCGTAGGCGAGGTAGCAGCCGATCGCCCGAGCGACGCCATGGACGATCCCGCTCTTGTCATCGGCCGCCCAGCCGTACGGGATCCAGATGACTCCCGCGAGCACTGCCATGCCGAGCACCATCAACGTCGCCTGCCCGCCGCCGGTGCCGATCACCACCAGCGGAATGGTGAGGCCGATGACGAGGATGTTGAGCATGAACAGGCGGGTCAGCGGATGGTCGCCGCCGCCGAACGGATTGCGGCCGCGCAGGCGGTCGATGAGAAAGGCGAGCGGCAGGATCGCGGCCATGATGTAGAGCGAGGCCTGGGCGATGGTCTGCTCAAGAAGGTAGAGCGACGCAATCCCCAGCGCCGCCCAGACGAGCATGCCGGCAATCGGCATGGCGGTGGTGCTGCCGACCCGGAAGCTGGCCTGAAGCTCGGCAAGGCTGCGGTCGGTCATGGTCATGGCCTGCGTTCTTGAGTTGCCCCTCGACTTCGCTGAGGGCGAACGAGAGGTAAGGGTTCGTTCGTGCTGAGCGAAGTCGAAGCACGTTTGACCGCAACGTCATGGCAATACAAGGTTGCGCGGCTTGGGTGCTTGCCGCCAAGGGCCAGCCTGTGACCGACCCGCATCAGCTTCTCAAGACCGTCTTCGGCTTCGACTCCTTTCGCGGGGTACAGGAGCAGGTCGTGCGGCGAGTCCTGGCGGGCGAGCCCACGCTGGCGATCATGCCGACCGGCGCGGGCAAGTCGCTCTGCTACCAGCTGCCGGCCCTGGCGCTGGAAGGGACGGCGCTGGTCGTCTCGCCGCTGATCGCACTGATGCACGACCAGATCAGGAGCGCCGAAGCGCTCGGCATCCGCGCCGCGGCGCTGACCAGCGCCGACGATCGCGAGACGGTGGTGCGGCAGCTGCTGAACCAGGAGCTCGACCTCCTTTATGTCGCGCCGGAGCGGGCGACGACCGAAAGCTTCCGGCGCCTGGCGGACCGGGTGCCCCTCTCGCTCATCGCCATCGACGAGGCGCATTGCGTCAGCGAATGGGGGCATGATTTCCGGCCCGACTACCGGCTGCTGACCCGCCTGCTCGGCGAGCATGAAGAGGTGCCGCGGCTGGCGCTCACCGCCACCGCCGACCCGCGCACCCGGGCCGACATCCTCGTCCAGCTCGGCATTCCGGAGGACGGGCTGGTCATCTCCGGCTTCGACCGGCCCAACATCCGCTACCATCTCCGCCATCGCGAGCAGACCGGCAAGCAGATCCGCGAGCTTCTCGCCGAGCGGCCGGGACCGGCGATCGTCTATGTGCCGAGCCGCAAGGATGCGGAAACGGTGGCGGCGCAGATCGCGGCAAGCGGACGGCCGGCGCTGCCTTACCATGCCGGCCTGGAGCCGCAGGTCCGCGCGGCCCACCAGGCCGCCTTCGTCGCGTCGGAGGAGATGGTGATGGCGGCGACCATCGCCTTCGGCATGGGCATCGACAAGCCCGACGTCCGCACGGTGATCCACGCCGCCTGCCCAAAGTCCATCGAGGCTTATTATCAGGAGACCGGACGCGCCGGCCGCGACGGCGATCCGGCCGAGGCGCATCTCCTGTGGGCCGCGGCCGACTTCGCCCTCGCCCGCCAGCGGATCGAGCGGGAGGTGCCGGAGGAACGGCGGGGCGAGGAGCGGGCCCGGCTGCAGGCACTGGCTGCCCTGGTCGAGGCCACATCCTGCCGGCGCGCGATCCTGCTCCGCCACTTCGGCGAAGCGCCGCCGGAACGCTGCGGCAATTGCGACAATTGCCTTGAGCCACCCGCGACGGTCGAGGTGACGGAGGTCGCGCGCAAGCTGCTGTCGGCCGCCTTCCGGACCGAGATGCGCTTTGGCGTCGGGCATCTGTCGGATGTTCTGGCGGGCAAGGAGACGGACAAGGTCTTCGCCAACGATCATCACCGCTTGAGCGTGTTCGGCATCTGCAATGCGGAGGAGCTGGCGCTGGTGCAGCCGGTCGCCCGCGCGCTGATCGCCCGCGACGCGCTCCGCGCCGACGCTTATGGCGGCCTGAGCTTCGGTCCGGGCGCCCGGGCGATCCTTAAGGGCGGCGAGGAGGTGCGCATCGTGCTGCCCCCCGTCAGGAAGCGAAAACAGCGGCGGCGCGGCGAAGCGGCGGACCTGCCCCACGATCCTCTGTTCGAAGCCCTGCGCGAGGAACGGCGGCGGCTGGCGGCGGAGCAGAAGGTCCCACCCTACGTCATCTTCCACGATTCGACACTGCGCGAGATCGCTGCGGCGCGGCCGCGGAGCCTGGAGGAGCTTGGGGCCGTGCAAGGCGTCGGGTCGGCGAAGCTCGAGCGCTATGGGGAGGCAATGCTGGGGGTAGTTCAGTCCCAGGTCGCCCCTGCGAAGGCGAGGGCCAGAGGCGATGAGGCACCTTTCCCCTGAGGACCCCACCTTCGCGGGGACGACGGCATGAGCTATGCTCCTACCATGACCCTTCCCGATCCGGTCATCCTCGCCATCCCCTTCTTCCTCGTCACGCTTGCGCTCGAGGCCTGGTGGCTGCGGCGGGGGCAGCGAGCATTGGAGTGGAAGGACAGCGCGACCTCGCTCGGGCTTGGCCTCGGCAGCCTCGGCGCCGGGGCGCTGACCGCCGGCATGGTGTTCGCACTGGCGAGCTGGCTCCATCAGTTCCGGCTGGTGGACGTGCCGCTCGCCTGGTGGAGCTTTCTCCTCTGCTTTGTTCTCGACGACCTCGCCTATTACGCCTTCCACCGCTCGGCGCACCGCGTGCGCTGGTTCTGGGCGAGCCATGTCGTCCACCATTCGAGCGAGGCCTATAATCTTTCAACCGCGCTGCGGCAGACCTGGACTGGGTTCGTCAGCCTGAACTTCCTGTTCCGCCTGCCCTTGTTCCTGCTCTTCCCACCCGCGCTGGTCTTCTTCTGCGCCGGCCTCAATCTCGTCTACCAATATTGGATCCACACGGAGACGATCGGGCGGATGCCGCGCTGGTTCGAGGCGGTGATGAACACGCCCTCGCACCACCGGGTCCACCATGCGGTGAACCCGCGCTACCTCGACCGCAACTATGCCGGCGTGTTCATCGTCTGGGATCGCCTGTTCGGCACCTTCGAACCGGAGCGGGCGGACGACGCGCCGCGCTATGGCATCGTCACGCCGCTGCGCTCCTTCAATCTCCTGCGGGCGGCGCTTCATGAGTGGGCGGCCATCGCCCGGGACGTCTGGAAGGCACCGTGGGGAGCGAAGCTCGGCTACCTTTGGCGCGAGCCCGGCTGGAGCCATGATGGGAGCCGCGAGACGAGTGACACGATCCGCCGGCGCTGGCAGGCTGCGCAGGGCCAAGCAGAAGGACAGGCTGATGACCGAGCTGAAGCCGCTTGACGACCGCATCTTGGTGGCCGGGCAGATCGCCGCCGGGGAGATGGAGGAGCTGAGGCGTCATGGCGTCACCATGATCGTCAACAACCGCCCCGACGAGGAGGAGCCGGACCAGCCGGGAAGCGCGGAACTGGAAGCGGCGGCCGAAGCGGCGGGGATCGACTATCGCCACATTCCCATCGCTCGCGGCCTTGGTCCCGCGCAGATCGAGGAGATGCAGGGGGTGCTGAGCGAGCTTGGCGAAGGCGGCAAGCTGCTGGCCTTCTGCCGCTCGGGCATGCGCTCCTGCCTCGCCTGGGCAGTCGCCGCCCGCGCGCAGGGAGCATCACGGGAAGAGGTCGAAGCGAAGGCCGCGCAGGCGGGGTTCAGCCTGGCGACGGTGGATCACCTGCTTTGACTTTTTCATCCTCCCTGTTCCGCGAAGCGGAATGGGGAGGTGGCAGCGCGCAAGCGCTGACGGAGGGGCCTGGTGCAGCGCTGCTGGCCCCTCCACCACTCCGCCTTGCGGAGCGGTCCCCTCCCCATTCGGCCTCGCCGAACAGGGAGGATGACGATCAAGCCGTCCCGCCTCCCGTCAGCC
>ERZ1066120.1189-NODE-1189-length-17478-cov-6.049188_pt1 | contig 17478 bp, 17 predicted proteins | sample MGYA00382767_ERZ1066120 | MGnify/ENA primary metagenome ERZ1066120 (study PRJEB33369, sample SAMEA5778350) | biofilm metagenome | biome: Industrial cooling water; feature: Water cooling tower basin; material: Biofilm | place: United Arab Emirates | collected...
GATGTCTCAGATTGGTTCAATCTATGAACGCATTTCAAAAACTCTTAAATGAAGACGGTCAAATCACACGCTGGCCAAGTAAGCCTACAGAAAAAATACTCGTGATTGAATACTTGGCAACGAAGTTTTCAAAGAAAGAAGAATACAGCGAGCGCGATGTCAATGAGCTTTTGAAACGCTGGCATACGTTTTCGGATTGGGCGCTCTTGCGTCGTGAGCTTTTCGAGCGAGGCTTCTTGGATAGAGATAAAAACGGCTCGAGCTATTGGCGCACGGACAAAGAAACTGAAAGGCTCGAGGAGAAAAAGTGAATCACCGCATTAAACTAGAATACATCGAAGAAGCCTCGAGAACTATTGACCCAGTATTTTTGAATTCATCCCAGCTTCACGCCGAAAGTCTGAGCGAAATTTTAGGCTGTGAACTCATTGTCAAAGTCGAAACGTTAAATCCCATTCGCTCGTTCAAAGGACGCGGAGCCGATTACTTTTTTGTTCGTAATCCAAATGTAAAAGAAGTCGTTTGCGCTTCGGCAGGAAACTTCGGGCAGGGCATGGCATATGCGGCGAGGAAACGTGGCGTGAAGCAAATCGTGTTTGCGTCTGAAAAAGCGAATCCCCTTAAACTCGAGCGCATGAAAAGTTTGGGTGCAGAAGTTCATTTGCACGGACAGGACTTTGACGCAGCAAAAACGTTTGGTAAAGAGTACGCAAAACAAAACAACTTGCAATTCGTGGAAGATAGCCGTGACACAGAATTCACCGAAGGTGCGGGAACGATAGCGGTAGAACTTTTACATTATCCAAAACCGTTTGACGCAGTAGTCGTACCCCTTGGCAACGGCGCGATGATTACAGGCATTGCACGCTATGTCAAAGCGCAGAGTCCACGAACAAAGATTATTGGTGTATGTGCTTCGGGTGCTCCCGCAATGGAAAAATCTTGGCGCGAGGGCAAGTTTATCGAGACAGAATCTATCGCTACGATTGCAGACGGAATCGGTGTTCGTGTCCCTGTGCCAGAAGCCTTGGATGATATAAAAGATTTGTTAGCTGACGTTTTACTCGTCGAAGATTCACAAACGATTGAAGCGATGAAATTGGCGCATCAGCATCTGGGGGTGGTACTCGAGCCGTCAGGTGCGGTAGGCGTAGCTGCATTGATGAATAATAAATCTCTTTTTGCCCGTCAGCGTGTTGCGACGATTCTGTGTGGTGGCAATTTGACGCATGAACAGATAAAAACGTGGTTGTGTTAATTCATTTGCGCTTTCTCAACCACCACCATAAAAGTACACTCGCCAACAACATGACGAGTGAAGCCACGATGTACCAAGGATTTAGCCTAAACCCTGTCGCGCTAAAGGTCTCGAGTGAAGCCCCCGCCAACACGCCAACTAAAAGCCCAGGCATTCCCCCAATCGCTGTGGCGAGTAAAAAAGATACGAACGAAATCTTCAAAAAGCCAGCCGCGTAGTTCACCACGTCTCCAGGCAGAAACGTTAAACGACTTACTAGAATGGTTTCAAAACTTCGTTCGCGCAACCGCTCGAGCCAGCCCTTTTGAAGTTGCAGTTTATCACCACGCAAAAAATAGCCGACAACATACCCCACCGCGCACGAAAGAAGCGTCGCTAGCGTCGCGTAAACGGTTCCCCACACTGCTCCGTATAAAAATCCAGCGAAAACGGTGAGCAAAGTAATCGGCAAAAAAAGCAAGGGACGGACGACGTAAACTGCGAGCAGGAGAAGAACGCTGTACGGACTTCTTGCCAAGGACTCGAGCCACTCTGTCAAGATTTCGCTAACACTTCTGCCGCTTTGCTGCACGTAAATCCAAAAGCCCATAAGCAACAAAACCCAAAGCGCGATGACGAACCAGTGACGACGTTTCACACTTACAAGCCGTCTTTCAAATGCGTCTCTGCAAACTCTAAAAATTCATTCCAGGCTTGCTGCTGCACGGGGTCACGCTCGATCTCGGCGATGCTTTTTACAAATGCATGACCTTTGTCCTGGTAAATCGTGATTTGATTAGGAATATTCGCTTGCTCGAGTCCCGCTTCAAACGCTCTTACTTCTTCTAAAGGAATTGAAGTGTCGTCTTCGCCAAAAATTCCCAATACAGGACCAGAAAGTTTTGTCAGTTCGCTCGTATCCACGCCGACGTTACCGTAGAAAATGCCTGTCGCCGCAACCTCTGGATTGTGCAAGCTATACAGTAAGGATGTACCACCGCCGTAGCAAAAACCCATCACCATAATGCGCTCGGGGTCTACGTTAGGTTGACTCACCAACCAGGCAAAAACAGCATCTAAATCAGCGTTGACATTTTCTCTCGGTGTGCGAATCGTTTGCCAAATGGCTTTCGCAAGCCAACTTGTCGTTTGACCGCGAAAGGTGTCTGGTGCCACGACAAGGTAACCTTCTGTTGAAAGTGCTTCTGCTTTACCGATAATCTCGGGTTTGAGTCCCCAGAACTCGTGAATCATGATGACGGCAGGCAACCTTTGGTCAGTTTGTGGTGCTACGACAAACGCATTCACGTTCCCTGCCGACGACGGAATAACCGTGTTCGTCATCGTCTCCACTTTGCCTCTGTTGAGAAAACCATCAATGGGAATAGAAACGAACAAGGCCGCAACCACCGCGATGACGGCAACAAACAAACCGCGCAAAAGTCTAAAGAGAAATCTCATCCCTTCAGTTTATCCCAAGTAAGTGCTCGAGACTGCACGGAGCTTCATCCTGTACGTTTATGCTTAGAACTATGACAGACCCGAGAGACATCAGCGTAAAAGCACACGCTTATTATTTGACCGAACATTCGCAACCCGAACAAGGTCGTTACAGCTTTGGCTACACGATTACCATTACCAACCAAGGCAAGGAAAACGTGCAACTCCTAGACAGACACTGGCTCATCACCGACGGCATCGGACGTAGACAAGAAGTGAAAGGTGTTGGCGTGGTTGGGCAGCAACCCATTATTGAGCCAGGCGATAGCTACGAGTACAGCAGCTTTTGCCCACTCACCACAGCCTACGGCTATATGGAAGGTTCTTACGGCATGGTGGACGACAAAGGAAATCAATTCCGCGCTGAGATTCCCATGTTCGTTCTGGGTGAACCTACTGCGCGGAGTTTGAATTAAACTTTGTCTTTGAATTCTCGAGTGTGAACGTTGACAGGAATACTCATGAGTTCTAACACACCCCTCGCTGTGTGTTCAGACAACCGCTTGAACGCTTCTTCGCCTTTTGCTTTAGTCGCCCGCAACGGATTACCGATCACACCGCTTTCAATAAATTCGTGGTGTTCCATCGGAAAGTTGAAATAGGTGTAGCCTTCAAACTCCACATCGGGCATTCCGTCTTTTTTGCCGAATGATTGCGGCAACGCTTCGGGAATATGCGCTTTGGTAAACGCAGCACGTTCCATGCGAACGAAGGTTTCATTCCACGCTAAATCTTGAGAGGTCTCTAACTCACTCGCGTGCCAGCCTGGGGTTTCTTCGGGTGGGTTTTCCATCAGTCCTTTAAGAATCCCCGTGTAACGCTCCATATAAGGCTTAACAAAACCAATCAAGGCACCCGTGTCATAACGCAGTTGACGCAGCACTGGGTCAACCACTTTGATATTCGAGCCGTGACCGTTGATAAAAATAATGCGGTTAAAACCGTGATGAATGAGGCTGCGCCCGACATCGTACATCAGTGCAAGCAGCGTCGTACTTTTTACGGTGATGGTTCCACGTCCCTGTCCTGGTTCGTGCATGTGTTGCGGTGAGTAACCCATCCAGAGAGGCGGCGTATGCAGTACACCGATATGTTCAGAGACACGCCTCGAGACTTCGACAGCCGTGAGTGTATCCGTGTAAAGCGGCAGGTGCGGACCGTGTTGCTCGAGGCTCGCCATCGGAACTAACACCACATCTTTGACTTCGAGATATTCTTGAATATCAACAAACGTCAAATCTCCCAAATCCCAAGAAATAAACTTGCTCCTAAAGTCTTCATCATCACTCGTTAGACGCAGTAAGTTTTTATAATCGGTTGTTGATTCAATCATGACCCCTCCATTAAGGTAATAAATTCTTCTGCAACTTTACGACCAAAAGCAGGGTCGTTCACGTGGTGCTCGAGCGTCGAAACAGGAATATCAGAACGCAATTCATTTTTTAATGTTTTTAGAAAATCCGCATCAGCTTCAGGATTCCAGAACACGCCGCCTGGAACGTTTGGAATTGATAAACCCTGTGTTGGCACCATAACTTTTATCTTGCCTTTTGCAAGATTTAGTTTTCGTGCAAAAACAGTCCCTAGCTCTATCATTTCCTCGTGACTCGCACGGACTAAAATAAACTCTGGATTATGGTCATAAAAAGGACGACTCTTGAGTTTTTCTGGAACTGTTCCCGTATTCCATACACTAAAATCTATACAGCCTGGCACGACGATTTGTGGCAAGCCGAGTGAACCGATAGTCTCGAGCCTCTTTTCTCCTCCGTCATGAATGCCGCCAACGAGGGGGTCATACAATTCATTTGTTGTAAAATCAATAACACCGATAAATTGTCCAGCCTGTGCAAGTTCTTCCATCGCTGGACCGCCGACACCGTTGGAATGAAAAATGACCGCTTCGTAGCCCGCTTCTTTCAAACGCTCTTTCAGTGCCATGACTGCTTTCGTTGTATTACCTAGCATTGTTACCGCAACAAATTTTTGCGACGAGTCTGGTTTGGGTAATGGGTGACCGTTCTCCAACATCCCTTTCATCGCCGCAGCAACATTATCAAAAACAGTACATGCAATCGGATTGAGTCCGAGAATATCAACAACAGAATGCACCACCATCATGTCACTCGTGCCGACAAGCGGGTGAAAAAAATGATGACCCGACGCAATCGGTGAAACTAAAATCTTCGGCACACCGAGCGGTAACACCATCATCGCAGCAGCACTCATCACGGCACCTTCGGCACCACCCATACCAATCGCACCGTCAATTTTTTTATGCTTGTAAAGTTCTGTCATGAGGTTACGCAGTGCCTCACGCATTCCGCGCACGGCCTTGCCACGACTGCCTGCACTGCGAAGTGCTTGAATTGTCGTGCCGCCATACGTTGCTGCTGTCGCTCGGTCAATATCTGGCACGATTCCAAGTGGTTCACCGAGGATTCCAGAATCAATTACCATTGCGTTTACACGCAATGATTTCAGGCGGTCACGAACATAGGCAAGTTCGGGGCCTTTGGTGTCACAGGTTCCAATGATGGCAACGGTTTTTGTCATAAATTCAATGTGGTTCGTTTGTGTCTTTCGTTGTGCTACGGGAGTAGCGGTGCAACCACGAAGTTTGAGCGTTAGCGTAGGGGCGTATTGCAATTGCACGAAGTTTGAACGCAGTGTACGCCCCTACACGAATTGAACACACGTCAGTTTATTCACCGAATCAAAGGCAATAATGTTTTTGCTGTCGTTTCAACCAGCCAACTATAAAACTCTTCTGACAACACTCCGCTTCCGTGATCTTCGATGAATTTAAGCTGCTCTTTCGTCAGTTCTTTTTCTGCTGAGGCCATAGCGTTTTTGTAAGGATTAGCGGGTGTGCGGTCAATCGGGGCGACAAATTCAACTGTCAAAGCCCCGTCGTAACCAATTTCTTTTAGGGTTCCTACAATGTCACGCCAATTTAATGCACCTTGACCGCAGGCCATGCGGTTGTTGTCTGCAACGTGAAAATCGTAGAGTTTATCCCCTGCGCTCATAAGGGCTTGTCGCCAGTTGGCTTCTTCAATGTTCATATGGAAAATGTCTAAACACACGCCGCACTCTGGGCCGACAGCTTTGGCAAGGGCAAGAGCTTGGTCAGCACGGCTGATGAAATTCGTCTCGAAGCGGTTGAGTGGTTCTATCGCAATTTTTACACCCTCTTTTTGGGCGTGGGCATAGACTTCTTTAAGCCCCTGCACGGCCCATTTCCATTCGGTTTTCGGATCAGCCTGGGCGCGTACTTTGCCCACTTCAGACGGCACGATGCTCATGACTTCGCCGTCAAGTTCTTTTACAAACGTTACAGAATCTTTTAGGTACTGCACAGTTTTTTCGCGTCCCTCTTTGTCTGCTTGAATAAGGTCAAGCCCTGTGAACATTAGACTAATCGCACCCCAGCAGCGCAATTTATTATCCTTCAGAAGTCTTCTAACTTCTTTGGTCTTGTACTTGCCCGTTTCCGCACCAATTTCGATACTCTTGTAGCCGTACTTTGCTAAACGTTGAATGGTAGTCTCGAGTGGCTCTGCCCGCATCCAGTTGTGCATTGATAAGTGCATGTCATTCTCCTTTTGGTCATTTAGTTGTCGTCCGCGTAGGGTTACAACCCCCTGTTACGTTTCCTGTTGTCCGCGTTTGCAAGGGGCTAAAGCCACCTTGTTGAAAGTATGGTAATTTCCTCCAATACCTCACCCCTTTACGAGTCGAGAAGCCAAAAATTCATACATACCTTTAACCTCGAGCCTATAGTCTTTTGCGTATTTACCGAGATGATACAACGTCGCGGGGTCTTCGCAGTAGATGACAGAGGCACCTGTGTTTTTCGCGTCCTCGAGCCTTGCCCTCGTTAATTTCTCGGCGAGTGCAGGATTTGCAAATTGTACTGCTGTAGACCCTACAGGATGAGCACGTTCGCGCCGCCAGAAAAGTTCTTTCGCTTCTCCTGGCAAAATAGTTTTTAATAACGTTCGCGGTACGTCAAAACGACTTGGCACGCGCACAGCATGAGTTGGGTCAATATAAGCATAAGCCGATTTGTCTCCAAAAGATTTGAAAGTTGCTTTTTTCTCCACGAGCAGACTGAGTAAATCTGTAACCTGAACATCGTCAGGAAGCGTGACACCTAAGCGTTCTGGATAAAGTTGGGTGAGCGTAAACGTATCACCGACTGAGAAAGTAACAACTTGTTTTACGTTTGTGGTTTGGATGTCCTCGAGTGTCATTCTTGCTTGTTTTTCAGCCAACTCACGAAACCCTAGCGAAGAAGCAAGAAACCCGCTACTTCGTCCGCGTCCGATAAGCGTTGGTTTGTAACCAACTGCTTCCAAAAGTTTCAGAGCCGCATCAACAGCACTTAGCCACAAGTAATGTGCTTCGTCACCCACGAATAGCGCGACATCGCTTTTTTGCTGGGAGAACTCGAGCCTTTCCGTTCCGTAAGGTGAGTGGTGCTCGAGTAACTTCTTATAAACGTCATAAACACTTTGAGGTGCAAGCCCTCGTGTTGCAACCTCTGCTTTTACAGCAGCAACCCCTTCAGAGAAAGGTTTATTCGTAACGCAGTGCGCTCTTGCATTTCCGCCGTCAACATCACTGTAGATAACATTGACGCTTTCCTCATTCCATTCAATAAGTCCGCGTTTTTGCGAAGTCGCAGTTAATGCGATGCCATGTGGTGTAAGAGCTTCATTAAACGTTACGTGGCTCACAGGGTCAACATGACGGCACATGAGGCAGAAACGGCAGGACTCGAGGGTGAGTTCGACGTGCTCGAGTTTCATTGAAACCCACCCTCGCTGGTAGGAAGGTTGAAGGTTAAAGGTTGAAGGTTGAAGAACAAAGCACAATTGCGCTGTCTCAACCAACCTTTCACCTCTAACCTTTCACCTTTAACCATTTTCATTTCACACCACCAAACCCCACTTTGCCAGGATTCATGATGCCGTTTGGGTCCAAAGCGTCTTTGATATTTTCCAGCATTCCCCAGGCTTCACCGTACTGACGGCGCATGAAGCGGGAGAGTTTTAAGCCCACGCCGTGATGCTCGTTGACCATACCGCCGTTTTCTAGCACGGCTGTCATTGCCGTATTCCAAACACGGTTGTGAAGTTGTAGGGCCTCATTAGCATCTTGCGGGGGTTCTTTAATGATAAAGCGCGAATAAATCATCGTACCCCAGTGAAACCAGTGCGAGAAATGTCCGATGTAGTCAACGTCCCAATCTTTATAAGTTGTCTCGATGGCTTCTTTTTGCGCGTAGTAAATTTTTTCGATGTCGCTGAAAGTTGCTACCGTTTCTGTCGTGCCGTACATCCAAGGGAAATGCAAACCTTTAGGCGGGTAATAAAAATCGTAACGGTGCTGCCACCACGATTCGCCTGGCTCACGACCTAAATCTTTTGCACCGAGCGATGTGCAAATTGCCATTGCTTTTTTCTCTTGTAACGTCGCAATGTCTTTGTCACCGTCAAAGCCAATCACCATGTAGACACCATCAAATTCGTAACCAAGAACTTTTTTAACTTGCGACAATGTTGACTTTTTGTCGTAGAGACGAATAACGGTTGGCTCAAGCCTCTGTACCATCATCCTGCGCCCTGCTTCTAAACCTTTACCTAAATCGTCAAATAAAACCGCACGAAACAGACGTACTTCAGGCAAATAATCGAGTTGCATTGTTGCTTCCGTGATGACCCCGAGCGTTCCTTCAGAACCTAAAAATAAATGGTAAAAATCAGGACCTGCCGCGTGTTGCGGAATTTTTGGAGTGCGGATAATTTCACCCCTTGGCAACACGACTTGCATCCCCAAAACCAAATCTTCCGCTTTACCGTATTTCGTGCTGATGGTTCCCGAGCCTCGAGGCGCGAGATAACCACCTAACGTCGCACAATTTGCTGAGGCTGGATAATGTGGGAGTGTCAAATTCTTTTCGTTGACGGCCCACTCGAGTTGCGTCCCGTTAATTCCTGCTTGCGCCGTGACGGTTAAAGATTTTTCGTTAATGTCAATAATTTTGTTAAGCCGCTTGACATCGAGAATGATGCCACCATAAACAGGCACAACCCCACCTTGCGAGCCTGAACCACCACCCCAGGGAATGACAGGGATCTTGTAGCTGTTGGCGACTTTGACAATTTCTGCGATTTCTTCAACACTGCCCGGATGAACAATAAAATCAGGTGTTTGCAAACGCTGTCCTCGGTCAAGCCACATCTGCGGCAGCCAAAACCAATCTACGGAGTAAACAAGTTTATCTGCCTCTTTGACAGACACGAAGTCATGCCCGACGATTTCCTCGAGTTCGCTATGAATCATGCCGAGTTGGACACCTGTGGTCACGTCATCACCTGTAACTGATTCTTTTGAGCAGACTGTTCGTGAGGGCGGCAATATGTTCTTCCATTGCAGTTTTAGCAGCTTTAGCATTTTTTGCTTTGATGGCATTCACGACGTTGCGGTGTTCTTTGGTGCAAGCGAGTAATCTATCTGGATTAATTTGTGTGTCTAAATTCGCCATGTGATGTACGCGGTTTTTGAGCTGTACGACCGTTTCAGCTAAAAGTTTGTTGGGACAGGCTTCCTTCAACACATCGTGAAAGACAGCATCTGCTCTACTCCAGGCTGCGAGGTTGTTTTTTTGAGCGGCACGTTCCATTTCTTGCATGACGGTCTCGAGCACCTCAACTTGTTTTGCAGAAATCACTTCAGTGGCAAGGCGCACTTGTTCGGGTTCTAAGAGCGAACGAATATGAACGACATCCAAGACATCTTGTACCGTCCTCGTTGCAACTATGACGGCTTGACCTGGCGATGTTTCTGCGAGACCTTCTTGCACGAGTTGTTGCAGGGCTTCACGCACGGGTGTGCGACTGATGCCCAAAAGTTTTGAGAGGCGTGTTTCAGTAAGAGCTTCGCCAGGTTCCAGAGCTTGCGTACGAATCGCTTCTTTGATGCGCTCGTAAGCAAGTTCGCGGCGACTCGAGTTTTTACCTCTCGGCTTTGAACCTTGTTTTGTTAGGTAACTCTCTAATCTCTCCATAGCACCTTTAGAGCTATTCGCCCCAAACGAATAACAACCTGAACGTTTGCCAAAACACAATACTTGCCCAACAAATTGAATACTGCTTGTATACACTAAGATAAGCACGAGTAAGGCTTGTCGTCAAGTGGACGTGACAAAGAAGTAAGCCGATGAACGTTTGAAATAGCAAGTCTCTTTATGATTTTATTGATTGATAGCTCTTTACCTTCATGAAGATACTTTTAGGTCACACAGTTGACAGCCTCAGCAAGTCACTGTAGAATCAGCCCTAATTGTATACAACCTAGCAGCGCACTCGTGACGCGCTTTCGTTTCGATTTTTGCAAGTCAAGACTTCAGGTTTAGGGAGGTACAAAGCTGGGCATTTTGTTAAAGCCATTTTGTTCTAACAGCAAATCGTCTCAGACTTTTTCCACAGGAGGATTCATGAAAAAAATATTGGCACTGCTTGTCACCCTCGTACTTACTTCACCTGCTTTTGCACAAGTTGACGAAATCACGATTTGGTGGGCAGAGTGGGATCCCGCAAATTACTTACAACAAATCGGTAACGACTACGAAGCAGCCACAGGTATTAAGGTCAACGTCGTGCAGGAACCTTGGGGCAGTTTTCTCAACAAAGTCTCCGCCGAATGGGCCGCGCAAGGTTCAGGTTTTGATATGGTGGTGGGTGACAGTCAGTGGCTTGGGCAGGCCGTCACCGAAGGTCATTATGTTGATATGACAGACTTCCTGACGAGTACGGGTATTAAAGACACCGTGACCGAAGCGACGCTGCGGTATTACGCCGAATATGACGGCAGACTTTATGCTTACCCAACAGAAGGCGATGCCAACGGCTGGGCCTACCGCAAAGACCTCTTTGAAAACCCTGACGAGATGGCTGCCTTCCAAGAGCGTTATGGTTACGAGTTAGCAGTACCACAAACCTGGGCGCAACTCCGCGACATCGCCGAGTTCTTCACCCGCCCCGACGAAGGCTTATACGGCAACGCGATTTACACACAAGTAGACTACGACGGCATCACGATGGGTTTTCAAAACGTGTTCTTCAGCTACGGTGCTGATTGGGCTGACGAAACGAATAACGTTTTAGGTGTCGTCAATTCACCTGAAGCTGTCGCAGCACTCGAGCTTTACAAAGAACTTTACAGCTTCGCTCCGCCAGGACTCAACAACGCTTTCTTTGCAGAATCCAACGATGCCTTTATCAACGGGCAAGTCGCAATGGCGATGAATTACTTCGCCTTCTTCCCCGCTCTCGCCAATCCTGAAATCAACCCACACGCTGAGAACACTGGCTACTTCGCCATGCCTGCTGGTCCTGACGGTGAACGCTACGCAGCCCTTGGTGGTCAAGGCATCAGCATCAACAGCTACATTGATGACACACGCAAACAAGCCGCCTATGATTTTATCGAGTGGTTTGCTCAGGAAGACATTCAGTTACGCTGGGCGCAGCTTGGCGGCTACACCTGCAACACGAATGTTCTCTCTTCACCAGAATTTTTAGAAGTGGCACCGTTTAACGCAGCCTTTGCCGAGACGATGACATTCGTGAAAGACTTCTGGAACATTCCTGTCTATGGTCAGTTGCTCGAGCCTGTCCAGCGTAACGTTCACAACTTTGTCGTCGGCGGACAAGGTACAGCCCAAGAAGCAATGGACAACATCGCCAACGAACACGACGAAGTGTTAGTTGAAGCTGGAGTCATTAACGAATAAAAACAATTCAAGGTTGAAGATTTAAGATTGAAAATTACTCTTAATCTTCAACCTTGAATCTTCAATTTTTAATTATCTATTATGATTCAAACCCAAACCAGCACACAGCCAAGCGTAAAAAAGCGTCGTCAGTTAAGTGACAGAGCTATTATGCTCTTGTTCATCATGCCCACCATGATTATCTTGGTGCTGATGAACATTTATCCTTTATTTTATAGCCTTTATCTTAGTTTTACGGAATACTCCGTCATCGGCAGAGAAGCACCCAAGTGGGTTGGCTTCGCAAACTATATCGAGATATTAACTGACGAACGCTTCTGGTCAAACTTTGCCATCACGGGGCGTTACGCAATTATTTCTGTGGCACTGCAAATGCTAATTGGTTTTGGTTTGGCACTTTTACTCCGCGACAAATTTAGAGGCAGTGGAATTGTCACCACGCTTATTTTAGTTCCGATGATGCTCTCCCCCGTTGTCGTCGGATTATTCTGGCGGTTAATGTTTCACCCGTCGCAAGGCATTGTGAATTATATGCTCGGGTTTACTAATCCGAACACCTCACCGCAGTGGCTCGAGTCCCCTGTCTTATCCATGTGGGCTGTCATTATCGTAGATGTCTGGATGTGGAGTCCGTTCGTGATGCTGTTAGCACTCGCAGGACTCAGTGCCATTCCAGAATATCTGTATGAAGCCGCCTCGATTGACAGAGCGAGTGCCTGGTTTCAGTTTCGCAGAATAACTTTGCCACAAGTCATGCCGCTTCTTTTAATTGCTGTTTTGTTCAGGACGATTGAAGCGATTAAACAGTTTGATTTAGTAATGGGTATTACAGGTGGCGCACCGTCTGTAGAAACCATTTCAGTCAGGCTTTACCGAGAAGCGTTTAACGAGTTTGACACGGGGTTATCCAGTGCATTTGCCTATATTGTTTTAATCATTATTATCGGCATCAGCAATATTTATATTCGCCAACTGAACAAAGCTCGAGGAGACTGAATTCATGTTTTCGTTCCGTCAATGTCGGTCTCATCTTGAAATTCACGTTCAGTCAAGTGTGTTGAAAACTGGGTCGCTCTATAACGAGATGATACCTCTCACTCGAGGAGGCTAAATGCTGCAAAGTCCTTCCGCACCCAAACAACCTGTGACCATCTCGACAAGAGTGGATAAAGTTGGTGCGCGTCCTGCATTTTGGCGCAGCTTTCGCGCTACACTCGCTGTGCTCATTGCAGCAATCACGCTTTTACCTGCTGTGTGGATGGCGATGACGGCTTTCAAATCACAACCTGACGCGGTGAGTGCTCCGCCCAAAGTTTTTTTTAGACCGACGCTCGAGGGCTTCGTGGGACTTCTCACCGCACGTCGTCAACTTACACCTTCTGAAATTGAAGAGTACCGCCAGCGTACAGATTTGAATTGGGTTGAAAGAATCGTCGCCAGGCGCGGACAAGTCATCATCGGGCAGAGTGAATTTCTAAAGTATCTTGTCAACTCACTGATTATCTCAGTTACTTCAACGTTTCTTTCAATCGTGCTCGGTGTTCTTGCTGCCTATGCGTTTAGCCGTTTCAAAATTCGCGGCGAAGCCGATTTACTGTTCTTCATTCTCTCAACGCGCATGTTGCCGCCCGTCGTCGTAACGATTCCTATTTTTTTGATGTACCGTGCTTTAGGTTTATTCGACACCCACTTCGGTTTAATTCTGCTCTACACAGCTTTTAATTTATCCTTCGCCGTTTGGCTTCTCAAAGGTTTCATTGACGAAATTCCCAAAGAATACGAGGAAGCCGCCCTCGTGGACGGGTACACACGCTTGCAAGCCTTTAGAAAAATCGTTTTGCCGCAAGCTGCCACAGGCATCGCCGCAACAACTGTATTTTCGTTCATCTTCGCCTGGAATGAATATGCTTTCGCGCTCATGCTGACTTCAAACGTTGCGAGAACTGCACCGCCTAGCTTGCCCTCGAGAATTGGTACAGGGGTCGTGGAATGGTCAACGATTGCTGCGGGTTCATTGGCATTTTTAATTCCTGCGGTCATTTTGACATTTGCATTACGGAAACATTTGTTGCGCGGTGTAACGTTCGGGGCAATTCGCAAAGGCTAATGATGTCGAGATTTTTCACGTAATGAACTGCAATCATAGCTGAGCTACAAATATCTCGGGAGATATAGATTGAATGGCAACGATTCATTTACAACAAGTAGATAAACTCTTCGGCACGTCGTATGCCGTGAAGCCAATGGATTTGACCATTAAGAATGGTGAATTTGTGGTTCTTCTCGGGCCGTCAGGTTGCGGCAAGACGACGACGCTCAGGATGATTTCAGGACTCGAGTCCGTCACCAATGGCATGATCACCTTTGACGGCAAAGATGTGACGTGGCTCCACCCGAGTGAGCGTGATATTTCTTTTGTCTTTCAATTTTTCGCTCTCTATTCGCACATGTCCTGCTACGAAAATATCTCTTTTCCCTTGCAAGCCAAAAACGAACCTAAAGACGAAATTAAGCGCAAAGTTTCGCAAGTGGCGCAGATGCTTCGTATAGAATCTTTGCTCGATAAACGTCCTGGGAGTTTAAGTGGTGGCGACCAGCAGCGTGTCGCACTGGCACGCGCCCTGGTACGAAAACCCGCAGCCTTTTTGATGGACGAACCGCTCGGTGCTTTAGATGCAGAATTTCGTGACAGCATGAGGGCAGAAATCAAACGCTTGCATATTGAACAGGGTGCCACCACCGTCTACGTCACCCACGACCAAATTGAAGCAATGGCGATGGCAGATAAAGTCGTGGTGATGTCTGCGGCAGAAGTGCAGCAAGTCGGCACACCGCTCGAAGTCTACTACGACCCGTCCAATTTATTCGTCGCCAAATTTATCGGCAGCCCTGGTATGAATTTGCTGAAGGGTCATTACGAAAATGGCACGGTGGGATTGCCTGGAGACAATTTACTAACCGTTTCAGAAAAAGCAAAAACACTGCTCGGAAAAGCGGTAGGCACAGGCGAAGTCGTGGTGGGTTTTCGTCCCGAGTCTGTCGTTCTCAAAGAAGATGGTCAACTGCACGGCAGCGTTTACTCGAGTGACCTACACGGCGGCTACACGATGCTGCATTTAAGTTTAGGCTCGGACATCGTTCACGCGAGGGGCGAGCGGCGCATGAAATACGCGATGAATACAATGCTACGTTTTGACTTAAAAAGTGAGCAGGTACGTTTCTTTGACCCAAAAACCGAAAAGAGCATCAAATGACGCAACACCAACACTCGCAATCTACGACATTCAATGAATGTCGTAGAGGCGTATGGCATACGCCCTTGCCAACCATAAAGGTAGTTGAGGTATGAGCGAAATTAGACTGGAACACATCACCAAACAATTTGATGACTTCACAGCTTTGAGTGATGTCTCCATGAATATCAAAGACGGAGAATTTTTTGTTCTCCTCGGACCGACGGGTGCAGGGAAAACAACGACGTTGCGAATAATTGCGGGACTCGAGAAACAGCAACAGGGCAACGTCTATTTTGGCGGCGAACTCATGAACACCGTCCCACCCGCAGACCGAGATACAGCGTTTGTCTTTCAACAATATTCGCTTTATCCAAACATGACCGTGTATGAAAATATGGCCTTTCCGCTCAAATCGCCACTTAGAAGTTTTAGCAAAGAAGAAATTGACAGACGCATTAAAAGTGCTGCGGAAAAACTCAAGGTTACGCATCTACTCGAGCGCAAAACCGCAAGACTTTCAGGTGGTGAAATGCAGCGCGTTTCCATCGGAAGGGCTATCGTGCGTGAACCTAAAGTTTTCCTCATGGACGAACCGCTCTCGAACTTAGATGCAAAATTGCGTGAATCGTTGCGCGTCGAAATCAAACACCTTCAAAAAACTCAAGGTATTACGACACTGTTCGTCACGCACGATCAAATTGAAGCCCTTACAATGGCTGACCGCTTGGCTGTTTTAGATCACGGGAAAATCGTTCAACTCGGTACGCCCGAAGATATTTATGACCGCCCCGCGACAACATTCGTAGCGCAACTTGTCGGCACACCGCGCATCAATTTGTTTAGTGCCATTCGTGACAACGGCAAGTTAAAAACCAAAACGGGCAACGTCGCGTTTGATGTTCCAAAAAGTTTACCAGGTGATGTCACGGTTGGGGTGCGCCCTGAAGATATTCAGTTGCAACAGGGTGGGGCGTTCAAGGCAAAAGTAAGACTTACAGAACCGCTCGGCGTGGAAACCATCGTGCATTTGCAGAACGGTGATAGCACACTGCTTTCAATTATTCCAGGCACAGAACAAGTCGGCGTGGGCGAAGAAGTGAGTTTTGACATAGCACCAAATCGTTTGCATTTTTTTGACGGGAGTGGCTCGAGAATCCAAGTATGAAAACAGTATTACTCATTGGCACACTCGACACGAAGGGTCGAGAATTTGCTTTCGTGCGCAACTTGATTGAAGCGAGGGGTCATCAAGTTTTACTCATGAATGCTGGTATTTTCGAGAGCACCGTGCAAGCAGATATTGACGCGGAAGGCGTTGCGGAGGCTGGCGGCGCAGACCTCAACGAACTACGCTCGAGACAAGACAGGGGACAAGCCATTGCAGTCATGCAGCGAGGCGTTGCTAAATTAACGAGAAAACTTTTTGACGATAAACAAATTCATGGTGTACTAGGACTAGGCGGTTCGGGCGGAACGATTTTAGCAACCGCAGGAATGCGTGAACTTCCTGTCGGTATTCCAAAGCTAATGGTTTCTACACTCGCCTCGGGTGACACCGCACCTTATGTGGATATTAAAGACATTACGATGATGTACTCCGTCGTGGACATTGCAGGCATCAACCGTTTGTCACGGCAGATTTTAGCTAATGCCGCAGGGATGATTTGTGGAGCACTCGAGCAACCCCTGCCAACAGGCGAAGACAAACCACTCATTGCCGCAACGATGTTTGGTGTTACGACACCATGTGCTACGAAGGTAAGGGAGAGGCTCGAGTCACACGGTTATGAAATTTTAACCTTTCACGCGACAGGCACAGGCGGGCGGGCTATGGAAGGACTCATTGCTGATGGTTACGTGAAAGCTGTTGCTGACATCACGACAACAGAACTCGCTGACGAACTTGTCGGTGGTGTTTTGTCAGCAGGTGCAAGGCGTTTAGAAAATGCGGGGCAGCTTGGCACACCGCAGGTTGTCTCACTCGGTGCTCTCGACATGGTGAACTTTTGGGCAATGGATACCGTTCCAGAAAAGTTCAAAACGCGCAACCTTTACAAACATAACGAAAACGTAACCCTCATGCGGACAACCGTTGAAGAAAATAAAGAACTCGGGCGCATTATCGCTGAAAAACTTAACAAGTCAAAAGGCAAAACGACTCTCGTTATTCCACTGCAAGGCGTGAGCATGATTAGTGCAGAAGGCAAACCGTTTTATGACGCAAAAGCAGACAAAGCCTTATTTGATTCATTACGTCAACACAGTCACAGCTCTATCAAGATTGTCGAAGTTGATGCCAATATCAATGACGATATGTTTGCAGATGTATTTGTGAAAGAGATGCTCGAGGTTCTGTCATGATGGTTTATTGTTACAAGAAATTGCGAACATTCCCATATTCTTACGTTTCTTGTGGTTCACGAAAGGGTGGGTTACGAGTTTTCAGTTGGTTTACCGTTAGCGGTATTGACATCCGTTTCAACGAAGAAACCCACCCCTACGTTGTCAATGTGCTGTGTTCATTTGCTAGCGAACCGCGTGATTTATTTGGAGGAAATTGACATGCCGTTTATTCCTCGAGCCGAAGCCTTGAAACGCTTGCGTCAACAAATTACAGACAAAAAACCGATTATCGGTGCGGGTGCTGGAACGGGAATTTCTGCAAAGTTTTCTGAGCGTGGTGGTGTAGACATCATTAT
>ERZ1066120.1192-NODE-1192-length-17456-cov-7.012068_pt1 | contig 17456 bp, 22 predicted proteins | sample MGYA00382767_ERZ1066120 | MGnify/ENA primary metagenome ERZ1066120 (study PRJEB33369, sample SAMEA5778350) | biofilm metagenome | biome: Industrial cooling water; feature: Water cooling tower basin; material: Biofilm | place: United Arab Emirates | collected...
CGCGCCTTCGATGGCCGCGCGCGCTTTGCACGCTTCGTATTGCGCGGCGAACGACGTGTTTTCGCTTTGATTTTCAGTAGAAACGCGCGTGTAGATGATCGCTTTGGGCGGCGAATTTTGGGGATTATTCATCGTTCAAAAGCGCGCGCAGCGGCCCGATTTGCTCCACTTGGCGCTCTAATTCTTCGCGCAGCGCAGCGCGTTCTTTTTTGGTGAGAGAGGCGCCGCGCAGCGCCGCTGCTGCTGCTGTGGCTGCCGCGCCGATGGCGCCAATATCGCGGGCGCGGTTTTGCATCCACGCTGCGCGCTCGTTTGCGTGCGATTTACTGCTTCCGGTTTGGCGCGCGGCGATGGCTTCGGTTTCGCCCTGTTTTTCGGCTCTGGAAAGCTGGCGGAACGCCTCGTATTTTTCCACGCTCAGGCCCGCGTTTTTGGCCGTGATGTGCTTGGAAATCGTTTTGGCATCGGCGCCGCTTCGCGCCATTTCGATTAGCTGCGCGCGAAAAGTCGGGTCTTTCACGGTGCTGATGCGGCGCACGGCCATGATCGCGTTGGGGCGCTCATCGAAAATCGCCAGGACATCGGGATCGGCGCCAATCAGATCGAGCCGGTTTTGCAGATAGCCCGCCGTTTTGCCGGTGTGCGATGCCAGTTCGTGCAGCGTGAAACCGCGCGCGTTTTTGATGCGTAGCAGCGCCTGTGCTTCTTCCATCGGCGTGAGATCGGCGCGAAACGCGTTGGCAAAATAGGCGATTTCAAACGCCGAATCGCCCGCCATGTTTTCGATGATGCAGGGCAAAACCGGAATCGAGTTCGCGCGCTGCTCGTTCGCGTAATTCGCGGCGCGCCAGCGGTTTTCGCCGCTCACGATCGGCAAACGGGCGCCGTCGCGCAATCTGCCGTTCGCGTCCAGCGCGTTCGCCGGAAGGCGCAGTGAGAGCGCGTCAATATATCCCGTTCCGGCGATGCCACCGCCCCGCGCGCGCAGTTCCATGACGTTGCGCGCCAGTGATTCGATGTGCTGCGAATCGAATTCCGTGCGTGGCTGCCCGGCCATCGGCTCCAGCGCCGAAGGCGGTAAAAGAACGATTTGACCGATTTCGATTTCGGGAAGTGTGGTCATCGTTTAGTTTTTTGGCCTCAAATAATCCATTGCGAAAATGATTGCGCCCAAAGCGAAAGCGCCGCCACTCATCATCAAACCGTTTTGGCGATCCTGCATCAGACCCAAATTATTCACTCTTCCGCCACCGAAAAAAGGCACGACCACAGAGGTATCGAAAACCAAGAAAAAATAAGCGATGCCAATAAAGCCAATTCCCATCAAAACCAGTCCCACGATGCGAAGCGGGGCAATCGAAGACGAAATGGCGGCGGGCCTCTGCCCCGGCGCTGGCGCGGTCGGGTGAACTGCCGCAACGGGCGCAGATAGTGTGGCGGCGGCGGCGGCGCGCGCTTTGGCTGCATCGGCCTCTTCCACGATGTCGGCCCAAGGCAAACGGCTTTTACATTCGATGCAATAGGCGACTTTATACGAGTTCGCCGCGTGACAATTCGGGCATTTTCCAATGGGGGTAGCCATGATTTTGTTTCAACAAATCTCCAAAACAATCGGTTGGAATTGGGGGCAACAGCGCGAGGGTTCGGGATGACAACAAAGAAATTTTTCGATGTGTTCGCGCGTGAGCAAAAGCAGCGCGGGGTTGCGCTGCGCGTGATAATTGACAAGTCGGTTGTTCATCGCAACGGCCCACAAAATGTGGGCGTGAAACAAAATGTTGTCTCCGCAAAATCGCTCCTGAGCTTCGATGGAAACCAGCCAGCGGGTTGTGTCGGCGCGCCCCTGCCAATCGTAGACATTGCGAATGTGCGCTTCCAGCAAGTCGTAAACGCGCCCATCTTCGAGAAAGAGCGGCGTCAGAAAAATATCCGATTGCGGCGACTGCGTTTGAGGCGAAAAGCCCCTGGGCTGCGATGAGCCGAATCCAAAATCATCCCCAGTTGGAGAATCCCAGAAACGGTCTTTCAGTTGTCTCTCCTCCGATTAATTAAAGCGAACCTAAAATGCCTTTGGCGATGGCCACAGGCCGCGCGTCGGCGCGTGGCATTTCGTAGGGCGCGCCTTCGCCGTCCACAAGGCGAGGCGTTCCATCGGGGTTTTGTCCGTCCCACGCTTTGAGCGTGCCCGTGCAATCGCCGTCTTCGCCCGCGAACGCCACGAGCGCAATTTCGCCCCGACGCGGCAAACGCGACGTTTTGAGCGGCGAAAGCAACACGAGATATTCATCGTAAATGCCGCGCCCTTCCATGCTTTCGCCGCGCGCACGAATCCAAAAATCGCCGTCAGTGAGGTTCAACTCATCGGCGATATGGCGCGAAACCACGAACGTGGACGCCGCTTCGCTGGCTTCCGAAGGCGCGCCACAAGCCACGCGAATATCGAGCAGCGGCGCGCCCTGCAAATCATCCGGCGCCAGCGAAACCACCGCTGTGCCTTCGATCTGAGCCTTAATGCCAGCCGTAATGATGTCGGTGAAATTGCGCCCTGTGCGGGCTGCAAAATCTTCAAATTGTGCAGCAAAATCGGGGTCTACTTTGAATCCGTATTGCTTGTCTTTTGTCTTGCGCTGTTGCAGAGCGCTGCCCTCGGCAGCACTCGGAGCGAATCGCGCTACTTGAGGCATGAGTATCTCCATGCAAAGGCCGTTTATCAATTTTTAAGCCAAAGCATTAACAGAAAGCATACAGAATAAACTTTTAGTGAAAAAGATTAAAAAGGGTTGCAATTTTGTTTACCGTAATTAATACTTGGTTTAACCGGCTAAGGAGTCCGGTTTTCTCATGGAAAAAGGCGACGAATTTCTCACCGTAAGCGAGGTTGCCGAACGACTCAAGCTGCATCCCAACTCGGTGCGGACAATGATTCAAGACGGGCGATTGCCCGCAATTCGCATTAAGCGGCAATACAGGGTTTTGCCCTCAGCGTTGGACGCTTTCGCCAAAAAAGCCACAATTGTCGGCTGAAAATGCAAAAGCCCCACACGATGCTGGAACATCGGCGGGGCGGGATTCAAAGCAACGAACAAGAAAGCAATGAACAAGAAGATTTTACCAAGTGGCGCTCAAAGCGCCGTCGCGCCCGCCAATGTGCGCGAATTGATGCAGTGTGTTCCGGCCAAATTGCCGTGCGGAATTCACACACAAACGGTTTTCGTGAACCCGATTTTGGCGCGCGAAATTCTCACCGAATTGGAATATCGCGGCCAGCGGCGTTTGCGAAGCGAAGTCGTGGCCAAATACGCCCGCGAAGCGATTTTGGGGCGCTGGCGCATTGATCAGCCGCTCAAAATCGCGCGTTTGGGCCAACACGCTTTTCTGGTGGATGGCCAGCATCGCATGGAAATGGTTTGCATGACGGGTTTGGGCCAGACGTTTCCGGTGATTTGGGTGGACTGCCAAAGCGACTCCGAAGTCGCCGATGCCTACAACAGCGCGGGCGGCGGTGCGCCGCGCACCGAAGCCGACGCGCTGGCCGCGTCGGGACTGATTCAGCGGTTGGAGTTGTCTTCGACGTGGTTCAATCCCTACAAATCGGCGGTCAAAGTCATTCTGACGGAGTTCTCGGCTTCAACGCGGCCTTATTCATTTTCCGAACACGACATCGCGGCGCGCATGGAAACGCTTCGCCCGCATTTCGAGTGCTTGCGCGAAACGATTAAAGGCACACCGCTGCAAAAGCACTTGCGTTGGAGCGGCGTGATGGCGACGGCGCTTTGCACGTGGGAAGTGGATGATGAAGCCGCGTGGAAGTTTTGGCGCGCGGTGGCCACCAACTCCAACGACTTCAAAATTACACAGCTCCTGGGGCAGCGGCTGATGATGGATTACAAGCAGTTTTCGGCGGCGCACACCTCGCGGTTGTGCGCCAATGCGTGGAAACGCTGGCGCCAGAATCCGCATTCATCGGCCAAGGTGTTGGCTCCGCAAGCGATTTCGCAGCCGTTCGCGCTGTGTGGCCATCCGAAATTCACCGGAACGCAACAGCCGGATTATTTGCAGTTGGAACTGGGCTAATGTCCGGTTCCGACTGCCTCAAACCCAAAGAAAAATGAACTCGAATTTTGCTGATGCGGTGGAACTGCCGCTGCTGGAAGTGCGCTGCGATGGCGGCACGCAATCGCGGGCGTTCATGAGCGCGCAACTGATCATGGATTACCGCCAGTTGCTGCGCGAAGGCGTGGTCTTCGATCCGGTCGTGGTGTTTTACGACGGCGCCAACTACTGGATGGCCGACGGTTTTCACCGTTGGCAAGCGCACAAAGACGAAGGCCGCGCGAAGATTTTGTGCGCGGTCAAGCAGGGCGATAAACGCGCGGCGATTTTGTATAGCGTGAGCGCCAACGCCAAGCACGGCCTCAAACGCTGCAACGCCGACAAAAAACGCGCCGTGGAAATGCTGCTCGAAGACGAAGAATGGCGCGAAAAATCGGATCGCTGGATTGCCGAAAAATGCGAGGTTTCCCAACCTTTCGTTAGCTCGGTTCGCAAGCAATCAACTGATAACCGTTATCAGTTGCGAGACGAAAAACGACTGGGGCTTGATGGAAAGCTTCGGCAACTCCCAAAAGCGCGGGGGGAAGTGGCGGCGCCGACGCTTCCGAAGCCCCACGACGTCGGCGCCGAAGCGCCGACGAAGAGCGAGAGCGCAATGCCGCGCGATGCCGTGAGCGGCGAAAGTCCATCGCCAGCCTCGCCGGAGTGCGGGGCGATGATTACGCCTTGCGATGCAGCGCCGCGCGCCGCGCCGTTGACCGCGCCAAAACCCGAAAACAGTTGGATGACCTCGCCGCGCGATTCGCGGCCTTACGAGGAGAGTGAAATCGAAGCGATGGAACCCGAAATCGAAATTGTTGAAATCGAAATGAGTGCGGCGCAGTTGTGCGCTTTTGTGGTGGAAAACGCGGCTACACTGCGCGATGATGATGAGGCGTGGCGCGCGTTCGTGAAACGTTGCGAGGTGGCGCAATGAACGCCCCGCTGTTGAACGCCATCGGCGAAGTGCAAATTTTGGCGGCGTTTGAAGCGTTGCAAGATTTCATCATCGCCGAAGCGCAGCGGCGCGAAATGGCGGGCGATTTGTCGGGGGCTTTGCCCTATGAAATCGCCGCGCTGCGCGTTTCAATCGAAGCCGCCGATCTGCGCGAACGGTTGCAAAACGTGGGGGCGCGCAATGCCGAATAATCAGGATAGTTGGGCAACTAAATCAGCAGTTGGACAATTGCGCCAGATGGCCGATCACGCGAATAATTTGGCGAACCGCTGGGCGCAGTTGGGCGATGACGATCAGGCCCGTGAGTTCACGGGCCGCGCCTTCGATTACGAGATGCGCGCCGATGCCATCGAAAAGCAGCGGCGCCAAGGCCAAAGCCAAAGCCAAGGCGGGCCGCGATGATCAGCGGCCCGGTGAACCTGCTGGCGCAAAACGAAGATTTTATGCGCCGCGTGGCCGATTTCTTAATCGGCTGCCACGAATTGCGCGAAGCGCATCTGAAAACCAAACAGGCCGCAGAGGTGGCCGAAAACTCCGAAGAAAAATCATGTCAACACTTGCAACCAATCCCGACGAAATGACCTATGAACAGGCGTTCGCCGATGATGATGCCGCGCCAGTGGCGCCCGTTGTTCCCGCGAATTTTCAAAAAATTGGAAATCGCATCGTGCCGGACAACGCCCCGGCCCTGATCGTGAACGCGCTGCGCGCGGTAGAAGACGCCAAGGCGCGCGAAGCGGCGGAGTTGGAAGCCAAAACCGCGCAATCCATCGCCGACGCGCGCGCGTTCGTGATCGAACGTTTCGCCGAGAAATTTGGGGTCACTCTAAATTCCGATGAAATCGAAGTGGAAACAGGCAGCGACGGACGTGCAATCCGCGCTGATTTTCAGGTGGACGGCCTGAGATTCAGCATCAATAGTTTTTTGGGAAACGTGCCGTTTTACGTCAACGGCGGCTCCGTCTACGATTTAGAGCAATTGGGGAATCAATTAGGATGGGTTAAATTCGATAGCTATTTCGCGCAGTTGATGGACAGCCAAGGGGAGGGTTGCCAATGATTACCGCAATTTTGGCCGGACTTGTCGTGTTTTTCGCGGGCCTCGCCTTGGGATTATGGGAAGAGCGCGAATATCTCAAATACCGCGCTGTTCGCGCCGAAAAAGACGCGCTCGACGCGGCGGCATTGGCCGAAGAGCGATTGCTGCAAAATTCCCGACTGTTGGCTCGATTGGGCGAAAAACCGAATCTGCCTGTTTCGCATCAAGCGCATTTGAATTAACGATGTCCACACTTTCTTTTACGACTTCAATCGCGCGGCCCGTTTCGCCGCAAATGGCGGATTTTGCGCCGCGTGTGGTGCCGCTGGATCGCTCGACGCCGCAACAAAAAGCGTTCTGGCGCGCTGTTGTGGAAACCGATTCTCACCTGATTCTGGAAGCGCTGGCCGGCACGGGTAAAACGAGTTCGATCGTGAGCGCGGCGGCGCAACTGATCGAAAACGGAACGGCGCCGCGCGACATCGCGTTTTGCGCGTTCAATACGCACATCAAAGAGGAACTGGCGCGCAAAATCCCACCGGGAACGCAGGTTTTGACAACGCATCAGCTTGGACTTCGCGCGATTGCGGCGGGCATCGGCGCGCAGCCGAAAATCGAAAGCAACAAAATTTGGATTTTGCTGGAAGAAATGGAACTCGAAGGCGCGCTGCCACAAGTCGCGTCGCAATCGAAAAACCAGTTTTTCGCCCTCGTTCGCAAGCTCGTGGGATTGTGCAAAAACACGCTAACTTTGCCCTGCGAAGCGGGCAAACCGCAAGAAATTCGCGCGGAAAAGCTGCGCGAACTGGCGCTTGCCTACGAAGTCAATATTTGCCCGGCGGCGGCCAAAACCGCCAAAACCAATCCTCACGCGACGGAGTTGCAGCGCGACGCCGATGCGCGGCAAGACGCGCTGTTTCAAAGTCAACTTTTCACCGTCGTGGCGGGCGTTTTCGAGCGCAGTCTCGACTTAACCAGCATCGTGGATTTTGACGATATGTTGTATTTGCCGTGCCGGTTCGGATGGGCGCCGCCCGCCACGCCGATTCTGTTTGGCGATGAAGTGCAGGATTGGAACTTGGCGCAGCAAAAACTGGTGTGGATGGCGACGGTGGACTGCGGCGGACGGTTCATCGGCGTGGGCGATACGCATCAGGCGATTTATGCGTTTCGCGGCGCCGATAACGATGCGATGAACCGCCTTTATCGCGCGCTCCAAAAATCGGATCGCGGCGTCGAACGGTTACCGCTCACGCTTTCGTTTCGGTGTCCGCAAATCGCCACGCGGCTGGCGCAGAGCATCGTGAGTGATTTCGAGTGTTTGCCGGATGCGCGGGGTGGGCGCGCCGTTGAGTGCGATTTCGAGACGGCAACGGCGCACATCCAAAAAGAAGATTTGGTGATTTGTCGATTGAACGCGCCCCTGGTTTCGATGGCGTTTCGGTTGCTTCGCGCGGGCAAGCCGGTGGTTTTCAAGGGCGATGATCTGGGCGAACAGGCGCGCGGTTTTTTGAAGTCGTTCAAAGAAAAAGACGGTGAAAAACTGCGCGCTGCGATTCGCGCGCACAAAACGAAAGAAATGCTTTCGATGGAGCGCGAAGGCAAAACCGAAAACCAGATCGCGGCGTTCGTGGACAAATGCGATTGCGCGTTGGCCTTGTGCGAAGGGGCGGCGAATCTGGAAGAAATTGAAGCCAATTTACAAGCGATTTTCGGCTCGAAAACGCACAAGGGCGATGGCGTGATTTTGCACACGGTTCACGGCTCGAAAGGTTTGGAAGCGAGGCGGGTTTTCATCATCGCGCCGGAAACGATGCCGCTTTCGTTTGTCAAGAGCGAAGCGGGCAAACGTCAGGAGTGGAATCTGCGTTACGTCGCGCTCACGCGCACGCTCGATGAATTGTGGTTCGTTTCCAAAGACGGCCCGCCCTCGGTTCAGGAATTGAGGGGCGCAGCGCCATGCATCGCCACGCCGCAACAGCCGCAGCTTTTTGAAGCGCAGCCGCTGGCGCAGCCCATAGCTGAACCGGAAAGCGAACCCGAAAACACGAGCGAAACGGAATCGGTGCCATCGCCCGAAATTTTGGTGGATTGGCGGGCCAAAGTGGTGGCGCAGATCAAAATTGCGATGGACGCGCTTCCCTTCGATGCGACATCCGAATACGATGCGTTGCAAGACGCACTTTACGCCGTAGCGGGCAAATAACCGCGAAGCGTTAGGCGTTTCCCGCGAAATGGTTTTTACACGGCGTTCGATTCGCCGCGCGGGTGTTGCCGTTTTTGGCAAAAGGAATTTGGGCTAAAAAAGCCCCAGAGAAAACAATGGGAAAACTTTCCGCAAGCAATTCGGGCACCGCATTCGTGCCCTGCCCAGAAGGGCAATACCAAGCCGTCATTGTTGACGTGATTGATTTGGGCTGGCTGCCCAAAAAGCACAAAGACGAAAACAAAGGGTTTTTCCCCTATGTTCAAATCGTTTACCAAATCGCTCCGGCGAACATGGACGGCGAAGACGTGGTGCGCGAAGACGGCAAGCGTTTCTTGGTTTTTTCGCGCAAACATCCGCTTTCCGCCGATTCGCGTGCCGGGTTCTACAAAGAGGTTTCGAGCATCATCGGTGAACGCGCGTTCAAAGCCGCGCTCGAATCCGAAGAATTCGATACCGAAGATTTGATCGGCAAAAACGTAATTCTCAGCGTCGTTCACAACGAGTGGAAAAACGAGGTTTACGCGAACGTGGAAAATATTTCGCCCTGGCCCAAGCGCATGGGCGAAATCATCGAATCTGAAGATTACACGCGGCGGCACGAACGCGAAAACTATGGTCCGCCAGCGGTGGGAGCCTTCGATAGCGCGGAATTGGCGCGCGCGTGGTGCGAACAAAACGGTTTTGAGTTCCGGCCACCGCGCGAAAAAACCGAAGCTGCATCACGCGAAATCGCACCGTCCAAAAATATGCCACGCGAAAAATCGCCGCAAAACGGCCATCGCGCTGATGTCGCGCACAAACAAAGCGCCGGAGCCAAAGCAGCGGCCCTCGCCAAGGAGTTCGACGCGATGGATGATGACAACGATGTCTTCGCCGACGAATAAACCGGAAATGATCGAAGTTTTGGCGGGGCAATTCCTGCCTCGTCAAAACTTGGAACGTCAGTTTCTGATCGTGTGCGGCACGCCGTTTCGAGCGTGCCCGATTTGTGGGGCGCGTGTTGTGCGCGTCCCCCTTTTTTCTCCCAAAACGGCCCGTCAAAGTGGCGAAAAACTGCGTTTCGTGACCGTTGACGTGCCGCCAAACTTCCAACTGCCCGCCGACTACGGAACGCGGCACAGGTGCAAATAAACCAAAACATGACACCGATTTTTGAAAACATTCCGCAATCTCTCAAAGTCCTGCCGCAGTGGTGCGTCTGGCGCTATGAAGAGCGCGACGGAAAACGAACCAAAGTTCCGTTCAACGCGGCTACGGGCAGCGGCGCGCAATCGAATAACCCGCAAACGTGGCATTCGTTCGATGCCGCGTCTGCGGCGTTCGACAAATCGCAGTCCAACTGCAAACCTTTCGATGGCCTCGGTTTTTTCGTCGGTAATGGCTGCGGAATCGTGGGCGTGGATTTAGACGATTGTTTCGATGCCAATGGCAACTTAACGCCGTTTGCGCGCGAAACCGTCCAAGAACTCGATTCTTACACTGAAATCACGCCATCGGGCCGGGGATTGCGAATTTTTCTTTATGGCCAACTTCCGCCCAAAGGCCGCAAAAAAGGCAAAATCGAATGTTACGAGGCGGGCCGTTTTTTGACCGTGACGGGCCGAAATCTGGGAGGCACTTCGCCGACGATTCAACGCCGTGAATCCGAAATTGTGGAGTGGCATGAATCGGTTTGGGGCGCGCCGGAAAGTTCTCCAGCGCCCGCGCCGCCAGCGATACAAAGCAGCCCGCTTTCGGCGGCGCAGTTGTGGGAGAAGATTTTCGAGTCGAAAAACGGATCAAAAATCGCGCTGCTGTTCGCCGGGGTTTGGGAGGGTGCTTATCCGTCGCAAAGCGAAGCCGATTCCGCGCTGTGCCACCATCTTGCATTTTGGACGCGGCGCGATGGCGGTTTGATGGATGCGATGTTTCGGGAATCGAAGCTGCTGCGCCCGAAATGGGATAAAGCGCACAGCGCCGATGGGAAAACCTACGGCCAAACCACTATCGAACGCGCTATCGCGGCCACAACCGAGGTTTACGAGCCGCACGAAACGCCAAACGTGCGTTTCACCTCTTCGGCGAAGCGGCCCGCGCCTACGAATGAAGATCAGGGCGAAAAACCGAATTCGCGGGCGGCCAACCGTGAGCGCAAAACCGCGCGCACGGCCAACGAAAAAGCCGATGAAGAGGCGGTTAATCGTGGCCTTTACCAGAACATCAATGGCCGAATTCTGTTTTCGGTGGCCAAAGTGAAGGAGACGGGCAGCGGCTCGAACCTCAGCGCGCAGGGCGATTGGATTTGCGACTGGGTTTTCAAGGTCGTGGGCGAAATCCACACCGAAGACGGCCAAACGATTTGCCAGATCGAAGGCCAAACGCACACCGGCAAACCGTTTTCGTTTGAGGCGCCGATGAAAACCGTCGCCGATGCGCGCGCTTTCGCCGCGCTCTGCCAAAACATAATCGGCGCGGGATTCGTGCTTTACGCCGGGCGCGAAAAACATCTGGCGCCCGCGCTATTTACCTTCACCGACCCCAAGGAACTCAAACAGACGCGCAGTTTCGCGCGCACCGGCTGGACAAAGGAAAACGAGTTCCTGATCGAAGGACTTTTGCCGCCCGACTGCGTTTTACATCTGCCGCGCGAACTCGCTTTCGCTGTGCGTGTGCCCAACGAAAGCGAAGCGGAACGAACGCGCGATTTGCTGGACGGCCTGTTTTGCGCGCACAACGGCGATGTTTCGACCTTGGCGGTTTGCCACGCGCTTTTGGCGCCTCTGGCCAAGCGCGGCGGCTGGGGCGATGAAAAATTCGCGCTGTTTCTGACCGGGCGTAGCGGCACGTTCAAAACGAGTTTCGCGCAAATGGTGCTTTCGATTTTCGGCGATTTCGGGCACGATGATCGGCTGCTTCGCTTTGGCAATGGCGGCACAACCAACGCGCTGATGACGTTTCCGGCGATGGCGTGCGACCTGCCGCTCCTCATTGACAACTTCAAACCCGGAACCGGCGGCGGCCAGCGCGACGCGCAAACTTTGGTGCATGGCCTCATCGAAGGCACCGAAAAGAAACGATTGAACCGCGATGGAACGCTGCGCGATTCGCGCGAGCTTGGCGCGTGGATGATTTTCACCGGCGAAGATGCCGTGCAGGATGCGGCCAGCGTCGCGCGAATGCTTTTAGTCCCGGTGCGCTACGATGATGATTCAAACGGCGCGCTGTCGTGGGTTCAGGCCAATTCTCACGATTTGCCGCTCGTGGGCGGCGCGTGGCTCGATTGGCTGGCGTCTGGCGGCGCCGAAGCGTTTATCGCGCAAGCGAAAACGACGTGGGGGCAGCGGCGCGGCGTCTGGGTGGAAACACTGCGAAAGGGCAACAAAGACATGGTGAACGCGCTGCGCGTGGCGTCTTCTCTGGCGCTGTGCGAATGTTGCTGGACAATCGCGCAGCAGCATCCGATTTTAGGCGCGATTTTTCGCAAATACCACGATGTTTTCGCGGAATCGCTACGCGACTGCGCGTTGGGAATGGCGCACGCTTCGGCGCAAAGCCACGAGGCGATCCGGTTTTTGGACGCGCTGCGCGCAATGCTCGATGGCGGAAAAGCGGTTTTGCTGGACCGATTCCAAGACGCCGACAAAGACGAAAAACGCGACGTTTTGGGCTGGCAAGACGAAGATTTCGTGTTCCTCAATCCAGCTTTGTCATTCGCGGCCACGCTGCGGTTTTTGTCCAATCAAAACGGACTCAACGGCGTCGGTTTGCCCACAATTTCCAAACAGTTGGAGCAGTTGGGTTACATTCAAGAAAAAGACGGCGCACACCTGGCCGTCAAAAAGCGGGTGGGTTACGAAGGCCGAAAACGAGTTTTTGTTTTTGAACGCGAAAAATTCTTCGGGCAAACCGATGATGAGGAATCGAGTCAATAACCCCTTAGCAAGCTAAGGGGCTTGTCCCTGAAATCAGCAATTCCGAGACAATAGGCACATTGACGAGTGCCCTTTTCTGTTCGCTCTTTTGAGCGATATTTTTGGAGGCGTTGTGGTCGGCGTTTTCGCTGTGGCCGCAAGCCAAACACACAAAATGCTTTTGACTTTTCCGATTGGCCTTCTCGCAATGCCCGCACACACTACAAGTGCGCGAGGTGTTGCGAGGGTCAATCACCACTACTTCCACGCCCGCTTTACGCGCTTTGTAAGTCACAAAGTCGCGCAACTGGGCAAACGCCCAGCCCCCCATCTGCCAACGCATCTCTTTATTGAAGCCGGTGCTGGTTCTGGCTCGAATCCCTTTGAGGTCTTCCAAACCCAGTGCCTTTTTGGATGCTTTGGCATCTTTCACCAACTGCTTAGAAATGCAGTGGTTCTGGTCGCGCACAAACCGCTCTTGGCGCTTGGCGGCTTTTTTCAAGCGCCGTTTCGCGCTTTTGGTGCCGCACTTCTGCAAGCGCCGCCGGTGTTCACGCAGCTTCTTACGAAGCACCTTGACTTTGGTGCCAGAGTAGCTTTTGCCTTCGCTGGTGGTGGCAATTTCCACGATGCCCATATCCACACCGATAACCCCGCCCTGGGAATCGGTTGGCGGCTCTTCCACGTTGCACGTTGCCAACAAAAACCATTTGCCCTTGACAAGGCAAAGGTCGCTTTCGCCCTGACGGGTTTGCAACAACTGCTTTAATTCCTCCCCCAAGACGAGCTTGGGGGTTTCCTTGGAGCTTTCAATATGAAAGTAGGGACTAAAAGCAGCGCGCCCCACTTTTCTAAAAACAAAAGTGGGGCGCGCCCCACTTTTTGGAATCCAAATTCACGTTCAAAAACGGCGTTTTTACGCTCAAAACAGGCCAAAGCCCCAAAGCCCCACTTTTTTGCAGCAAAGAGATTGCTTTGTAAGTCGCGCACGGAAATTAGATTTTTTGAGGTTTTGGGAGTCTCAAAAACCGGTGCGCTATATGGGAATCTCTTTAGTGCAAAAAAGTGGGGCTTTGGGGCGCAGAGAAAAAAGGAGAATTTTTGTGAGCAAAAACGAACCGAAATGGAAAATCGAAACGGCGCGTTACTGCGTTTTAACGCCCGACGAATGCCAGAAATGTTTGCGCTGCGGCGCCAGCGAACCGATGAACTATCCACTGTCATTCGATGCGATGGCGGGAAAAATCAACGGATTTTTGAAACGGCATCGCCGCTGCAAAGGGCAGGCAAGCGGAGACCCGAAATGAACCGCTACGATTTGCACCTGGGCGATTGTTTGGACGTGCTTCAAACGCTGCCCGAAAACAGTGTGGACGCCATTGTGACCGATCCGCCCTACGGCCTAAAATTCATGGGCCGAAAATGGGATTACGACGTGCCCCAAACCGCGATTTGGGAAGAATGCTTGCGCGTTTTGAAGCCCGGCGCGCATTTGTTGGCCTTTGCCGGAACGCGAACGCAGCACCGGATGGCGGTTCGCATCGAAGACGCGGGCTTTGAAATTCGCGATATGATTGCGTGGGTTTATGGATGTTTGAGCGAAGATACGGAAATCTTGATGGATGGGCAGTGGGAGCCATACCATAAAGCCAAAAAAGGCAGTCTCGCAATGTGCTATAATTTAGAGGAAGGTTGTTTTTCGTGGCAAGCCATCGAGGAAGTTTTTGTCTATGATTACAGCGATACCGCCTACCGTCTTTACTCAAATTCTACAGACCAAATCGTCTCCCGAAACCATCGCTGCATCGTTGAACGACGCGGAAGAGAAGTTTTCGAGTTCGCCGAAATCGCGGCACGGCAATGCCAAGCGCGTATACCCATTTTGGAAGATTTGCGAGGTTTGCTCGAAGCCCTTCCCTTGCCAAACGCGGGAACAAGCACGGCGCAACAAAACTTGTTCAAAGTCTTGTGTAAACACAGCGATTGGCAAACAAAACAAGGGCGAAAGAAAGTCGCCTTTAATAATTTCGTGTGCGGGTTGCGGCGCATTGGTCAAGGTGCAAAATCGCAAGCGTGGCCGGGTGTTTTGCAGCAAATCTTGCAATGGTCGAGAGCGCGCGAAGCATTTGGTGGGATACTGCGCCAACAGCAAGGGCAAAACCCGCCCCGGCACTGGATTGTCGGGCGCCAAAAATCCAGCGTGGAAAGGCGGCGTTACCGTGTTCAAAAAGCATGGCAATTATGTGGGCGTTCGCTATGTTCGTTGCCCGGAATCGTTCAAAGCGATGGCTCGCAAAGATGGTTATGTGATGGAGCATCGCTTATTCGTTGCGCAGGCGCTGGGACGCGTGTTACTTCGTTCCGAGGTGGTGCATCACATCAATCACGACCCAAAAGACAACCGTTTGCAAAACCTTCAACTCTTTGCATGCAACCGCGACCACAAACTGTTCGAGCATCACGGTTCACCCGCTCCGATTTGGTGCGGATTGAGCCAATCGAATATGTAGGCAAGGTATGGTGCGTGAAGGTGCCGACGGGCGCATTTATCGCACGGCGCAACGGTAAAGTTTTCGTAACCGGCAATAGCGGTTTCCCAAAATCGCTCAATTTGGGTGATGGACGCGGAACGGCGCTAAAACCCGCGCTGGAGCCGATCACGGTGGCACGCAAACCGATAGCGGGCACGGTGGCCGATTGTGTCGAGCGGTTTGGCACGGGCGCGATTAACATTGATATTTGCCGGGTTGATCTTGGGGGTGAAGATACTTCGCGAACACTTACAGAATCCAAAGGGTGGAAAAATTCGAGTGCAGTAAATGGTTCAATTAATAACGATTGGAAAAAGGGGCGTTGGCCCGCTAATCTAATTCACGACGGCTCCGCCGAAGTTATGGAGCATTTCCCGAAAACAACTTCCGGAGATAATCGCGGCGGCAAACAGGGCACGGGCGGAATGTGGAGCGGACAATCGAACGAGCCATGCGGCCCCCTTTACAGCGATTCCGGCAGCGCCGCGCGATTTTTCTACTGCGCCAAAGCCGATAAAGCGGATCGGGATGAAGGCGTTTTTCTTGAGTCTCGCAGCGCCGCTGATTGCGTGAATCGCGCGCCAGAGAGTGCTGGAATACAATCGCCGCGTGCGGGCGCCGGAAGGACTTCCGGCGCCCGCAATCACCATCCGACTGTCAAGCCTACCGACTTGATGCGCTACTTATGCCGCCTGATCACGCCGCCGGGCGGCGTGATTCTTGACCCGTTCATGGGCAGTGGTAGCACCGGAAAAGCGGCGGGAATGGAAGGGTTTCGATTCATCGGAATCGAACGCGACGCGGAATTTTTTGAAATCGCGCAAGCGCGCGTGAAACTGGGCTTCGCTCAAATGAAGCTGTGGGAGAATTGAAAAAATGATCGAACTCACAAACGAGGAATTGCGGGTTTTGGAAGTCGTGGAAGACCCGCCGGATGATAAATTCGGCCCGACATCGAAAACGCTGTTTCGATTGGGCCTTTTGGACACCGCCGAAGATCTGCTGGAGCCGTGCGGATTTCTGAGCGAATTCGATGGCGTGTGGCAACTCACGGAGTTGGGAAAAACGACGTTGAAAAAGACGCGGGGGGAAGACCATGAGCAAAACAAAATTTGAAAAATGGGAAGCCGATTTCAAGGCGAAGTGGGAAGCCGAACAGCAAGCGAAAATGGACGCGGTTTCAATTCAGGCGCGGCGCGAGTTGATGCGTCTGATGCTGGAAGAAGGCTTGAAATTAGGCGAGGCGCGCGAACGCGTTGGCATCGAAGATGTGTTAACGGCGTCGCGCATTTTTTGCCAGAATCTCGAAAGAGTTGGCTACACGCGCATCAAAAACAAAGAGGATTGGGGGTAATTTTCATGAAAATTTCAGAAATTTTGCACGATGAAGATTTCGCGGTTTACCGCTACGTTTCGCGGCTGCGGCTGAGGGGCCGCAGTCCCGAAGAGGACGCGCGGCTGCGCGACATCCTTTTGGCCAACAACAGCGATGGCGGACGGGCGCGCCTGACGGAACAACAAAGCGAATCTTTGCGTCGTGAGCGTGAGCGATACGATCAATCACTCGAAAACGCCGCGCTGCGCTGCCGTGAGTTGGCACCGACGCGAAATCTACACGATGTTCAGGACGCCATTTTAGGAGTTTTGAAAACCGAAAACAGAAGAACATACCGTTCGCCGGATTTGGTAAAACGGCTGCGCGCTGTTGTGGACTGCGCGACCAATTTCCCCCGATAAAATGCCCTGCAACTACAAAAAATATCCCGCGAATTGGAAGCAGATTCGGGCGCAGATTCTCGAACGGGCGGGCCACGAATGCGAGTGGTGCGGCGTGCGTGATCGCTCCATCGGCTTCCGCGAAAACGGCGTTTTTGTGGAGTTGGCGCAGTCGAAATCGAGCGCGGGCATGGAGTGCGAAAATGCCGCGCTGGACGGCCACAAAGTCATTGAAATCGTGCTGACAATCGCACATCTGGGAACGCCCCACGCGGACGGAACGCCCGGCGATAAACGCGATAAGATGGACGTGCGCCCCGAAAATTTGGCGGCGCTTTGCCAAAGGTGCCACCTTGTTTTCGATGCTGATGAACACGCGCAAAACGCCTCGATCACGCGGGCGAAAAAACTCAGAGCTGTCGCGCGCGATGCTGGGCAATTGGAGTTGAGCCTTGTTACGTAACAACGATTTTGGAGGAAGAATGAATATGGAAACCCCGAAAACAGAGCCGCCGAAGCTGCATGAAACGCGGGTTTTGGCGCTGTTGCAGAATCACCGATGGCGCAAAAACCTGTGTGTTCCGCGCTACACGCCCGCGAAATGGTGGGAGTGCGATCTATTTGAACTCACGCCCGCCGGTTATTTTCGTGAATACGAAGTGAAGCTCACACGTGCCGATTTCTTCGCCGATGCGAAAAAGGGCGGTTACGACCATTCGATCAAGATTCCGCGTGACGATGGTTGGGGATTCAATCCGGCTACGGTAAAAAAACACGATTTGCTCACCGCCGGATCGACGCGCGGCCCGGTTCAGTTCTGGTTTGTCACACCCGCCGGAATTTTGAACCTGTTAGACATCCCGCCTTGGGCGGGCTGGATCGAAATTGTTCTGCGCAATCCCGGCAGCAACTACAGTTACTTTGTCGAAAACGAATTGAAAGCGGCGCCGCGTCTGCATAAAAATAAATTCGATCCGCGCTCTGTGGATCACGCGCGCCGCACGATGTATTACCGCTATCA
>ERZ1066120.1200-NODE-1200-length-17350-cov-11.495981_pt1 | contig 17350 bp, 21 predicted proteins | sample MGYA00382767_ERZ1066120 | MGnify/ENA primary metagenome ERZ1066120 (study PRJEB33369, sample SAMEA5778350) | biofilm metagenome | biome: Industrial cooling water; feature: Water cooling tower basin; material: Biofilm | place: United Arab Emirates | collected...
GTGGGCGCGCCGCCGGCCGCGGCGAGCCCTCCCACGTACGCGGCCGCGACCAGCGGCCCGCCCACCGCGCCCACGGCCGCCGCGGCGCGCAGCTTGGCCGCGTACCCCGCCAGCGGCCACACGCCGCGCGTGCGCCGCGCCACGGCGGCGTAGACGGCGGGAGAAGGAACGTCAGACATGCGGGCGGAAGGCGGGGCCGGGGGGACTGCCGGACCGAGTGTCGTCCGCCAGGCGGCGGCGCTTGACTGCCGGGGCCGCCGCGGGGGCCGCCGCCGGGCCCGCGGCCCGGGTGACGCGGCTCCCGGCATCCGGTGCAGATTACGCCCCGCCGGCGTCCGGCCGGCCTTTCCGTCTCCAGTCTCCCATGGCCGACACGCCCCCCGCCCCCCGCCCCGGCCCGCCGTCCGGCGCCTCGTCCGGCGCCTCGTCCGGCGCCGCCCCCGGCAGCGAGCGCCGCACGAACGCCGCGCTCCGCGAGCTGATCGACGAGATGCTGGCGTCCATCCGCGCCGCCACCAGCCGCGAGCTGTGGACCACCGACGAGCGCGCCGAGTACGAGCGCGAGCTGGGCGAGATCATGACGCGCGTCCGGTCCGAGGCGGTCAAGCGCGCGGCGGTCAGCAACGGCGGCTGACCCCGCCCGTGTCCGACTCGCCGCTCCTCGCCCGCGCCCTCCTCGGCGCCGCCGCCGCCATCCTGCTCGGGCTCGGCGGCTCGCTCCTGCTCGCCCGCTTCAACCGCCACCGGCTCATGCGCTGGCCGGCGGCCGTGACCATCGCGCTCGGCATCGCGGCGGCCGTGGTGGTGGGCGTGGTGGCCGGCGGCTGACCGCGGGCGGCGCCGTGGTGGGGGCCGTGGCGGGGCCGCCCACCGTCTGCTTCACGGTCGACTACGAGCCCGACTGCCCGCCCTACCTGTCCGACACCCACCGGGGCGTCGAGGAGGCGACGCGGCCGCTCCTCGCGATGCTCCGCGAGCTGGGCGTGCCGGCCACCTGGTTTAGCACCGGCGCGGTGGCCGAGCGCTACCCGGAAGCCATCCGGGATATCGTAGCCTCTGGACACGAACTCGGCTGCCACGGCCACACCCACCGCCGGTTCGACGCCATGGCCGCGGGCGAGGCGGCCGACGAGATCGACGCGGCCAGCCGCGCGCTCCGCGCCCACGCCCCGGTCACGAGCTTCCGCGCGCCCAACCTCGCCCTGCCCGAGGCGTACGTGCCGCTGCTCGCCGCGGCGGGCTACCACCTCGACTCGTCGGAGGCGCGCTACAAGCCGGCGTACTGGCGCGCCCGGTTGAGCCTCACAAAGGCCGCCGCGCGCCCACCCGCCCTGCGCCGCGTGCCCGCGTCGGCGACGTCGAGCGTGCTGCGGCTCGCGCGGCCGGTGCGGGCGGCGTACCTGGCCCAACTCCGGAGCCCGGTGGTGCTGTTCGTCCACCCGTGGGAGTTCGTGGACCTGCGGCGCGCGCGCCTCCGCCTCGACTGCCGCTTCCACACCGGGCCCGAGGCCTTCCGCCGCGTGCGCGCGGTGCTCGACGGCTACCGCCGACGCGGCGCGCGGTTCGTCGCCATGCGTGACCTGCCGGCGGCCTGACGCGGCCTCCCCGCGTCCCTCGCCGTGCGGCTGACGCCGCGCGGGCGGGCGCTCCTCACCGCGGGGGCGTGGCTCGCCGCCACCGCGCTCGCCGTCGTCGCCCTGCGCGCGCTGGGCTGGCGCGCCGCCCTCGACGCCGTGCGCGCCGCGCGGCCGGGCTGGGTGGCGCTGGCCGTCGCCTGCCACGCGAGCATCGTCGCGCTCTGGGCCTGGCAGACGTCCGTCCTCTGGCCGCGCGGCCCCGACGCCCCGCCCCCGCGCCACGCCACCGCCTTCGAGGTCCAGGCGCTCACCGCGATGGCCACGAACACCGTCCCCGCCTTCCTCGGCCAGGCCACCGGCGTCGCGCTGCTGGCGGAGCGGGGCGGGATCGGGACCGCCGCGGCCCTCGGCGTGTTCGCCCAGCACAACCTGGTCGAGGGGGTGGCAAAGGTCGCGGTGCTGCTGGCCGCGGCGCAGGTGGCGCCGCTGCCCCCCGCACTCCGGCGCGCGGCCTGGGCGCTGACGGGGCTCGTGGTCGCCATGGCCGCGCTGCTCGCCCTGGCGGCCTCCGCCGGACGCGCGCAGCCGGGGCAGCGCGTGCCCGGCGCCGGCCCGGGGCTCACGGGGCGGGCACGCGCGCTCGTCCGTCGGTGGGCACACGCGCTGGACGCGCTGCGCGCGCCGTGGCGGCTGTTCGGCGCGCTCCTGCTGGCGCTGGCGATGAAGGCGGCCGAGGCAGCGGGGTGGTGGGCGGTGGAACGCGCGCTCGGGGTTCGGCCGCGCCCGGGGAGCCCCGTCCTCGCCCTCGCCGCCACCAACCTCGCCTCGGCGGTCCCGGCCACACCCGGCAACCTCGGCGTCTACGAAGGCGCGGCGTACGCCGCGTACCACACCCTGCTCGGCGTCCCCCGCGAGACGGCCGTCGCGCTCGCGCTGGTCGGCCACGCGTGCTACCTGGTGCCGTTGGTGGGGATGGGGTGGGCGATGCTCTCCGCCCAACAGCTTGGCCGGTGGCGCCGTCGGCGGCCCCCGCGCTGAAGATGTGCAGAGAATCCCGGAGTAGCGGGATTGACCGGGATTAGGCGGGATTTAGAAGGCTTAGTTCCGCGTCTTCAACGACTTACGCGGCAGCGGTGGCGCCTGCTACTCCGGGAATACACGCTCAACAACCCCGACGTGTTCGGAGGATGGCGGCGTGCAAGAGATGGGCGCCGCAACCTCTTACCACGCAGCGGCTTACGTGCTGCTTCCGTCTATTGAGCCGGGTCTGATCGACGGCCACGCTTGGCCGCTCGCCGGACCGGGACAGCACGGCTGCCGTCGCCAGTTGTGCGAAGGATCATCGACCGCACCCATCCCTCCACGGCTCTAAGCACGGCCGGGTCCGGAGCTAGCGGCGGACGTTGTCTCATCGGCTCCCACAACACGTCGAGGGCGAGGAGCATCGATCCTGCGAAGTCCCGTTGCGCCAGTTCGGAGGGAGCCGCGACTTCGGGGCCGTAGAGTAGTTGAAGCCAGAAGCGCAGGGACAACAGATGCTTAGCATCGTCGTCCATCAGCCCAGCCGCGAAGCTCGCGTCCTCAGCAGAGGCGAACGGCCCGACTCCGAGCAGGTGCACCACCAGACCTGTGGCCGTGAGCAGGCTGTTGAGGCGCTCCGGCTCCGTGAGCGCCTCTGACTCAAGCATCGATTGCAGCTCGAGTTCTTCGGCGAGCTCGCTGCTGAGGAGCTTTGCTGTGAACGGCGCCCCAAGCACTGCGGCGATGCCGTCCCGCACAGACGCCCGCGCCGTTCGCTGCTCCCCGCTGATGATCCGATGGAGTGAGGAGCTTGAGACTCGCGGCAGATCCCGCGCCTCGAGCTCGGCCAACAAGGTGCGAAGCGACAGTCCTCGGAGCTTCATCCCGATTCGGACCCATGCACCGTTGATAGGGACATTCGGGTCCTGTTGGGACTTGGGTGGGCGACCGCGGCGAGCCGGCATGCGGCTCACCACGCTTGACTTGAACGGGACACTGTTCCTATTCTTTGTTTATATAGGGACGCTGTCCCAGATCTCAATCAGGAGGTCACGATGCGCAAGCCCGGTGAAATCTCCCTCCCGGCCGCTGCACTGCGGTTGAAGGTCTCGTACCAAGTCGCCTACAGCCTGATCCTGACGGGAAAGGTCGAAGCTCGGTTGGAGAACGGCCGCTGGTACGTCTCAGAGGCATCCGTTCAGGCAGAGGCGGTGAACCGCGGGGTTGAGGACGTCGCTACCTCCTCAGCGGCCTGACAAGGGTCAACGGGTGAGCAAGTGGGTGACGGCCACCGAGTGCGTTGGCCTCCCAGGAATCGAAGCTACGCATCCGGACGCAGTAACGAAGAAGCTCCGGAAGCTCGGCATCCCATCGCGCACACTCCCCGGTCGCGGCGGCCGACTTGAGTACGCGGTCGAGAGCCTGCCAGCGGCCGCGAGAGGAGCGCTGCAAGCGCGTGGTTCCGCGCGTGCTGGTAGTGCCTCGCCATCGGTAGGCGGAGAGGCCGAGCGATTCCTACGCGCCAGCAAGCCCGCGCGCGCTCGCGCCGAGGCGATTGCGGCCCAGATCAGCGCCGCACGCCGCGCCATCGAGGACCGCCCCGAGCTGAAGGTGGAGGACGCAATCCGGGCGGCGGCCGTCGCCGGCCCACTCGGCCGTTCCCAGCTCTTCGCCCGCTACAGCGCGACGCGGAACATCCCGGCCGGCCCGCCGCTCCTCGCCGCCCTCCTGCACGGGAACGCGGCCCGCGGGGGCACCCGCTACACCCTGTCGCACCCGTTCATGCTGCTGTTCGTCAAGCACAAGTACAAGCTCCAGCACGGGATGGCCGGGCGCATGGCGGTCGGCAGCGCGGCCGCCTACCGGCGGGCGGTCGACGAGGCGCGCGCGGCGGGCGTGGGCGACGTGCCGAGCTACACGACGGCGACGCGGGAGCTGGCGCGCCAGCTGGCGCCCGCCACCCGTCGTTACCTAGAGGAAGGGGGCGACGGGCTGCGCAAGACCATCGCGCGCGGCGCGCGCGACCGCTCGGGGCTCGAACCGCTGGCCAGAATCGAGGCCGATCAGCACGTGCTCAACTGGTGGGTGGAGTTCGGCGACGGCGGCCGGGGGAAGATGACGGGCATCTTCGCCGTGGACGCCGCCTCGGGGTTCCTGCTCGGGTCCTACCTCGACCGGACCGAGCGGGCGTTCGGGTACCGGCGCCTGTTCGCCGAGGTGGCCCTCGCGTACGGCGTCCGGCGCGACGGGACGACGGTGGCGGTCGACAACGGGCCGGGCGCCGCGTACAGCAACATGACCCGCTCGCGGCGTCGGTTCGTCGGGTCGCAGGAGCAGGCGGACCGCCGGCCGGTGGGTTCGCTGGAGAAGCTCGGCTACACGGTCGACCCGCAGCCGCCCCGCCACCCGTGGCTAAAGGGGACCATCGAGAGCATGAACCGGCTGCTCGACGAGGAGCTGCGCGCCCACCCCGACTTGCCCGGCACCGCCTACCTCGGCAACTCGCCCGGCGACCGGCCGGAGCACGGGGGCACCGTGGGCGTGCCGGAGGCGGTGATCCGCCGGGCCGTGGCCGACGTGGTCGCACAGATCAACCGCATGGCGTCGCCAGCGCCCGACGCGGCGGGGCTCAGCCGCGAGGCCTACTTCCGCGCCCGACTCGCCGGCGACGTCGTCGTGAAGGTCGACGAGCTGTACGCCGGGAGCCTGTGCTACCCGAGCGTGTTCTGCCGGGTGGATAAGGACCGCGGGTGGATCACGCTGCACAAGAACGTCTACCACTCGTACGAGACCGCCGGCATCCTGATGCAGGCGACCACGAAGCGCGCGCGTGAGGTCGAGGTCTTCTACGACGATGGGCCGGGCGGCCTGCTCAAAGGCGTGTGGGTGCACCGCGTCGACGACCAAGGGTACCTCTGCCACGTCCCGCTCATGGAGGCGCGGGTGGGGGACGTGGACCGGCTCCGTGCCCACGGTCAGGCGCGCCGCGCGTACACGAAGGCCGTCAAGGAGAGCGCCCGGCAACTCGCCGCCGCCGTCGCGGCCGCGCCGGAACTGGCGGCAGACGCCGGCCTGACCGCGCCCGCGGCCGTGCCCGCTGCGGCGGTGCCCGCGGCGGCCCGCCTCGCGCGCTTCATGGAGGAGTTCGACGCGGCGGACGTCACCCCAGCGCGCACGACGGCGGCACCCGCCCCGCCCACCCTGCGGCTCATCCGCCCGCCGCGTCGGGCGAGCGCGTGACGCACGGACGCCGCGACACAGTACCCCGGGCGTCGCGCCCGGATACGCCACCGGCCAGGGGCGGCAACCCCTGGCCGGGACGCGGGCGGGCGTCCCCGCCCAACCCTGCACTACTCGTAGGAGAGTGAAGAGTGCAACTGCTTGAGGAAGACCGCAAGCCGGACAGCCGGCCCACCGTCCCGGCGTTCGTCGAGACCAGCGTCTACCGGCGGATCACGGCCAAGGTCGCACTGCTCGGCAAGCTCGGCGGACTCGGGTACATCATCGGCCCGACCGGCCTCGGGAAGACGACGATCCTGCGGCAGCTCGCTCGTCGCGGCGGGTTCGAGCACCCGGACGGGTTACGGCCGTCCACCGCGTACTGGCGCTGCTCCGGGTCCGAGCGCGACAAGAAGGCCATCGTGGGCGGGGTGCGCGACGCGTTCGGCCTCCGGGAGTACGTGCCCCGGCACGTCTTCCGCGAGCTGCGCGAGTACTGCGCCGGCGGGTCCGGGGCCGTGTTCCTCCTGGTGGATGAGGCGCAGCACCTCACCCGCGGCGCGATCAGCCTGCTCCGCACGATGAGCGACGACGGGCTGCGCGTCGTGCTGTGCGGCAACCGCTCGACGTTAGGCGAGCGGTTCACATGGGGGACGAACGACTTCCGCAGCGAGGCGGCGTGGGACGACGAGTGGGCGCAGATCTCGTCGCGCAGCGTGTTCACGGTGGAGCTGGACAAGCCCGCGCGGGAAGACGTGCTAGCTCTCGTGACCGGCGCCGGCGTGCCGGCGAGTGACCGCGCCGCGTTGTCGGTGCTGTGGAAGGTGAGTCAGAGCGGGGAGGGGCTGCGCCGCGTGGCAACGCTGCTTCGCACGGCGCTGGAGGACCCGGACGGGTACCCCTACCGCGCCGAACATCTGATGGAGCTGTGGGACGAGCAGCAGCGGCAGAGCCGGCCGCGGGGGCTGGCCTGATGCCCACGCCATCCGAAGCGGCGTTCCTGGCGGCGGCCGGCGCGTTGCGCGACGCCCACGGCCTCGCCCACGCCGTCATGAAACTGGCCGAAGACTCCGACGGCCGGCAGGGGAATCTCGACGTGTACAGTGTCCTGCTCTCGGCCGTGGGCGGGCTGGCGTCGTTCCTCTCGCTCCAGCTCGCCGACATGGACCGCGTCGAGCGGGAGATGTGGGCGGCCGGCAAGTCGCCCGCGCGACGGGAGGGCTGAGCGGATGCCGACGCCGCGCCAGCTCGCGCTCCTGCATGTCGCCGTGCAGCGGGTCGGGCTCGATGAAACGGCCTACCGCGCGCTGCTCGCCGGCGTCGGCGTTCAGTCCGGGCGCGACCTGAGTAACCCGCAGCTCGACCAGGTCATGCAGGCGCTGCGCTCGCTCGGGTTCCGCGACGGGCGCCCCCGCCGCGCGCCCCTCGGCGCTCGGCCGGGCATGGCGACGGACGCGCAGCTTGCCTCGATTCGCGCGCTCTGGGAGGATTGGAGCGGGCGCGTGGACGACGAGGCGTCTCTGCAGAAGTGGGCGGCCCGCTTCGGCGTGTCCGCCTTGCGGTTCCTCGACCACGGGCGGGCGCAGAAAGCCATCGGCGCGCTCCGGAACATGCTGCGGCGCCGGGCGGCACGGGCGGACGCCCGGTGACCGGGCGGCCCCGCCCGGACCCGGGCGCGCGCGCGGGCTGGCGAGCGGACGCCGAGGTGACCGCGTTCGTCGACGCTGCGCTCGCGCAGGCGATGGGAAAGGCGGACGCCCCGCCGGTAGGCACGTTTACGCTCGTGCGGGCTGCGTGTGTCGCGCGGTTCGGGTCAGCGCGGGCGCCGAGCGTCGGCGGCGTGAGCGCCCGCGTGCTTCACGTGCTTCGCGCACGGCGGGCGGCCGAGAGCGCGGCGCGCTCCGCAGCCATCGCCGAGCACGCAGGCGCGCTGCGGGAACGCCTGGCCGCGGCCTTCCGGCGACTCCGCGAGCATCCCGCCCCGTCGCCCGAGGCGGTCCAAGCCTTCCTGGAGGCCCGGCTCGACGAGGCGCGCGCCGCGGCCGGGGGGTCGCTCCCGCGACGGCGCGGACGTGGGCGGCTCGGACGGCGACGCAAGTGAACGCCCGTCCCCGCCTGGCAGAGCAGACGCCATGCGGCCGTGATGCGCCGCGCAAGAAAGGCCCGACGCGCGGACGCCGGGCCTTGCTGCGCACGACTCCTTGGTCGTCGGCCGCGGACAGTCGGGTGCGATCAGCGACCCCTCGCGGGGCTGGCCGAACGGTACGAGGGTGGGCCCGCTGGCGCCAGATCGGACGGCGACGGGGCACCGGAGCCGGGGCGTCGCGTTTGAAGGGTTCTAAAAGCCTTCTACGGCCGGTGCATGAGCATCCGCCGGCGCGCGGCGGGGCGCCATTCGGGGCTCCGGCGGCCCCGCCACCCGGCAGACGGCCCTAGATCGCCCCCGGTGTTACGTTCCTTTCACCCGCCTTGGCGGGGGCTGATCGCACGCTAGTCCCCGGGGCCGCGGATTGCCCCCCAAGGACGTGCGCAGCGCGCCTCGGCGTCCGCGCGTCGGGCCGCCCCTCGGGCTTTCCGGGGGGCGTCGTGTCGTGGCCGTCCTGACAACCGGGAAATCGCCGGTCCGGTTCGGCGCCCAGATGGCTATCGCCAGGCTGGCTGTCGCTACGGGGAGGGTGGCGTACCCCCTGGGCGGTCACGACCGGCCCCCCCGGCCCGGCGTCGCTGACGTCAGTCAGCGTGGCCCGCCGCCCGGCCCCGCCGCACCATTGCGGGGTGCACAGAGTCAGCGAGAGTTCGCGGCGCGCCGCCCCGGGCCGCGCCGCCTTCGCGGGGGCGGCGTGAGGCGGGCCGAGACCCGCCGGCTCGCCGCCCTGATCGGGGCCGCGGCCTTGGACGCGCTCGTCAAGGCGCGCGGCGGGCGCCGCGTCTACGTGCCGAAGCGGGTGCGGCCGGGCGGCGCGCTCGCCGCGATCGTGGGCGTGGAGGCCGCGCGCGCGCTCGCCCGCGCGTGCGGTGGGACGGAACTCCAGGTGCCCCGCGGCTGGGGGCGGGAGGCGTACGCGCTCGGGCTGCTCGCCGCGGGCAAGTCGGTGGCCGAGGTCGCCGAGGCCGTGTGGGCGACCGAACGCTGGGTATACCGCATCAAGGCGCGGCAGGGCGCCGGCGCCCCCGGCGCGGCCCCCCGTGGCTGACCTGCTCCTTGCCCTCATGAGCGCGGCCGTCCCGCGCCCCCTGCCCGGCGGCGGCGGCGGGGACACCTGGGTGCAGCTCGTCCCGCCGGGCGCGTTCGCCGGCCGGGATGGCCGCCGCTTCCGGCTGGACGACGCCGCCGGCGTGATCGCGCGCTCGCTCGCGGCCGCGCCCGGGCGCATGCTGCCGGTGGACTACGACCACGCGACCGAGCGCGCGTTCGTCGGCCCCGGCGGGCGCCCGCCCGAGGCGTACGCCCCGGCCGCGGGGTGGATCGTGGCGTTGGAGGACCGCGGCGGGCACCCGCTCGGCGGCGTCTGGGGCCTGGTGGAGTGGACGCCCCGCGGCCGGGAGCGGGTGGAGGGGCGCGAGTACCGGTTCCTGTCGCCGGTCTTCCGCCACCAGCCGGACGGCCTGGTGCTCCGCCTCGATCGCGCCGGCCTCACCAACGTCCCCAACCTCGACCTCGCCCCGTTCGACGCGGCCGCGGCGGCCCCCGGCGCATCGCCGCCCGCGGCCCCGCCCGCCCCGTCCACCCCACCGGCGCCGTCCGCCCCCCCGGGCGCGGCGCCCCTCCCCGGAGTCACCGGAGTCAACAGCGTGATCATCAACAACAAGTCGACGGACGGCCTGTTCACGGGGTACAAGACCCTGTTCCAGCAGGCGTTCCAGGGCGCGCCGTCCACGGCGGCGCGCATCGCCATGACGGTGCCGAGCGGCGGCCGGGAAGAGGTGTACGCGTGGCTCGGCCAGATCCCGGGCATCCGCGAGTGGCTCGGCGACCGGGTCATCCACTCGCTGAGCCGGATCGAAGCGTACGCGATCCGGAACCGGAAGTTCGAGTCGACGTTCGCGCTCGCGCGCGAGGACATCGCTGACGACCGCTACGGCGTGTACACGCCCGTCGTCGCGGAGATGGGGCGCGCGGCACGCCAGCACCCCGACGAGCTGGTCTACGCGCTGCTCTCGCGCGGGTTCACGACGACCTGCTACGACGGGCAGTACTTCTTCGACCCCGAGCACGTCGTGGGCGGCGCGGGCGCGGCGCAGGTGGTGAGCAACGTGCAGCCCGGCACCGGCGCGCCGTGGTTCCTGCTCGACACCACGCGGTCGGTCAAGCCGCTCATCTACCAGGAGCGGGAGGGGTACACCTTCACGCAGCTCACGCAGGAGGGCAGCGAGGAGGTGTTCATCCGCGACCGCTACCTCTACGGCGTGCGGGCGCGGGTCAACGTCGGCTTCGGCCTGTGGCAGCTCGCCTTCGGGAGCCGCGCCCCGCTCACCGCGGCGAACTACGAGGCCGCGCGCGCGGCCATGATGGCGCAGCGCGGCGAGGGCGGGCGCCCGCTCGGGGTCACGCCGAGCCTGATGGTCGTCCCGCCGGCCCTGGAGGGCGCGGCGCGCCGGCTGCTCGCGGCCGCGACCGGCAACAACGGCGCGAGCAACGAGTGGGCAGGCAGCGCCGAGCTGATCGTCACCCCGTACCTCGCCTGAGGGCCCACACGATGCGCGATACCACCGCTCCCACCGGCGAGAAGCCCAGCAACCCCAGCCCCGCCGAACACGCGGCGCTCGTGACCGACATCGTCGCCCGCCTCGACGGCCTACACCTGTTGGCGGTCGAGGCCGTGCTGAAGCACGTGCGCGACCTCATCGCGGTAACCGTCCAGGTGGACGCCACCTCCCCCCGCGCCCGGCGCATGGCCGAAGGCTTCCGACGCGACATGACGGCCGCGGGAGGCGGCAGCGCGCCGGGCGGCCCGATGCCGCACTGAGGCGAGCGCACGCGCCTGCGGCGCCACCCGCCCCCGCCCCCCCCGTCTTCATCCGCCCGGGGGGCGGGGGCTGCCGTGTGCCGTCGCCCGCCCAGGGGGTACGCCACCCTCCCCGTAACGGCACTGCCCCCACCGCAAGGCGGGGCCCTGCCCAACCGGACCGGCGGTTTCCCGGTTGTCAGGACGGACGACGCCACACAACGTGGGCGGGGCGGGAGGCACGTGCGCGGTGGGGACTCCCACCCCCCCCCACAAGCGCGCCCGCCTCGGCAACGGACTGCCTCGGCGGAGCAACGGCCGGGAGATTCACCGTGTCGCGCGCACGCCCTCTCGTACCCGCCTCTAGCTGGCTTTGACCGCCATTCCACGGCGGTTAAAACCGGTTGCAAGATGCGGCCGGGGGGGCCGGCGAGCCAAGGGGTAGGCGCCGCACAACGCACACGTCGGCCGATCTACCGCTGTCCCTCCACGGTCGGCACTCCGGCTTTCAGCGCTCAACCTGTCGGGCCGCTCCGGGGTTACTCACTCAACTCCGGATATTCGCGCCGATCTACACGCGCGGGTGAGAGGCGCGTAGCGGCGCTGCTCGCTTTCGGGGTGTGTTCGGGCTAGGTTGGCCCTCCCCCCGAATCCAGGACGGTCATGCGTAGCTCGCTCGGCCCGCTGTCCGTAGTCCCGCCGTCCGCGGCCCCGCCGGCAACGCCCGCCCGCGTCTCGTGGCCGCCGCCGGCCGGGGGCGGCGGGGTGACGGGGCGCGAACTCGCCGAGCGGATCGCGCGGTTTCACGCGGCCCACCCGGGCGGGCGCATCGTCACCGAGCTCGTGACGCGCGCGCGCGAGCTGGTGGTGTTCCGCGCGGCCCTCTACCGGCACGCCGGCGACGCCGAGCCGGCGGCGACGGGGTGGGCGGCCTCGGGGTGGGGGGTGGGTGCCGGCTTCGAACGCGCGGAGGAGGTGGCGGTCCACCGCGCCCTCGGCCACCTCGGCTTCGGCTCCGACGCGCCGCCGTTTGTCGAGCGACAGTCGTCCGCCACGATCGGCACACACCCCCCGGTTCTTGCTGGACTGGTCAACGACCCGGCCTGGCGCGCGCTCCTCGCTGACCTGGAGCAGTTGATCGGACGTGCGGAGCGTCACGGGGTGAGGGCGCGGCGTGCGGCGGCGTGGCGCGGGCAGCTCGCCCGGATGACGTGTGAGGGCGGCGCGGCGCCCGACGCCGGCTCGGCCGTCCTCGCGCTCCGGCGTGCCGAGCAGCGGCTCCGCGCCTGGGTCGCGCGCCGGCGGGCGGAACCCTACGCCGGCGCTCTCTGACCGGCCGGCGCGTGCGTTCGCGGTTAGTTCGATCGCGCGGCCGCGGCGCGCCCGACGGGCGGATGTCCCGGGCCGGGCCCTGTGCGTTGTGACCTCACGCCTCCCCGTTCCTGACGCCGTCGGCCCGTCCACGCCGGCGGCCCGCCGCCGCGCCGCCCGCGCCCTGGGCGATGCGGCGCTCGCGGCCGCCCTGGCCACGGGAGACGACGCGGTGTGGGGCGAGTTCGACGCCCGCTTCCGGCCGCTGTTGGAGGCGTACGTGCGGAGGATCGGCGTTCCGTCGGCGTGGCGGACGCGGTGCGTGGACGACGTGCTGGCCGACGAGGCGATGCGTCTGAGCGAGGGTGCGCGCCCGCCCGAACGGTTCGGCGCCTACCTGGTGCGCGCCGCCTACCACGCCTTCCTCAAGTGCCGGCGGGAGGACGCCCGGCGCCTGGCTCGGCATGCGGCCGCGGCCGACGACACCGCCGAGGCGACGGACGGACCCGAACGGGATGCGGTGGCCGCCGTCGCCGGCGACCTGCCGCCCGCGCTCGCCGGGTTGGTGCGCGCCCTGACCGGCCGCCTCACCGATGCCGAGCGGCAACTGCTGGCGTGGGTCGGCGAGCAGGTGCCGCGGCGGCAGATTGCCGCGTGGCTGGGCGACGACTACGAGGCCACTCGCAAGCGTATTCAGCGGCTCGCGCGGCGGCTGCAGGGAGCCGGACGGCAGTACGCGGCCACCCGCCCGCCAGCCGAACGCCACGAGCTGGAGCGCTTCTTCCGGCGAGCCGGCCGGGTGGCGGACGTGGTGACTGACCCGCGCCCGGGGGCCGCTCGCGCGGCCGGCCCCCCGCCCGTGCGCCTCCCCGGCCGCGCCGCCCGACCCGCCGAGGATCTCCCGTGACCGACCCCGACCGCCGCCCGTCCGCCCCGGAGCCCACCGACGAACCCGACGAGCTCGACGCCGAGCTGTTGGCGGAGGCCGTGGGGCGTGCCCTGCTCGCCGAGCCCGAGGCCGCCGCGTGGCGCGACCCGGCGTTCGTGGACTGGGTGGCGGGAGAGGCGCGTGCCGCCGACCGCGCGACCCGGCGCGAGCGCGACGCGGCGTTCCTCGCCCGGGGGCGGGCGCTGCTGGCCCGCGCGCAGGCGCGGCGGCTGGGCGTGCAGCGGTTCGCCGGGCCCATGGCGGAGTGGACGCCGCCCGCGGGGCCGTCGCGCGTGCGGGAGCGGCCGGCCGGGGGCGGCATGGGGGCGACCGCGGGGATGGGGGGCGCCAGGCGCGTCGCCCCGGTCGTCGAGCTGGGGGTGGCCGCCGGGCCGGGGCGTGCGCTCTGGGACGAGCCGCCCGAGCGCTGGGTGCGGCTCCCCGACGGCGTGCCCGACGCGCGCTACCTGGCGTTCCGCGTGGTGGGGACGAGCATGGCGCCGCTCCTCGCCAGCGGGGAGGTGGTGCTGGTGCGCGCCGACGCCCGGGGGCGCGAGGCGCGGGCGGGGCGGGTCGTGGTCGCGCGCCACCCGGACCACGGGTACCTGTGCAAGCGCGTGGCGTCGGCGGGGGCGGCGGGGGTGGTGCTCGAGTCGCTGGAGCCGGGCCACGGCGTCGTGCACCTCCCGCCCGACCCGACGCTGGTGGTCGGCACGGTGGTGGGGGCGTGGGGGACGCGGTAGCGCGCCGACGGGGCCGGTGTCCCGGGGTGGGCCCTTGGTGGGGCGGCAGTCACGCCGCCCTCTCCCTCGAGCCCCGGAGCCCCATGCCGTCCCTCCTCCCCCGAGTCCGTCGCCCCGCCCTCGTGGCCGCCGCGGCGTCGGCCCGCCCCCTCACCCTGGCCGCGGTGTGGACCGCGTTCGTGCTCGGCGCCGCCGGCACCCTCGGCAGCGAGACGGCGCGCGCCGTCGTGCGTGCGCTCGCCGCGGTCGCGGCGCGGGCCGTGGGGGCGGGCGACTGACGTTAGGCGCGCTTCGCGGCGGCGCGCTTCGTCGTGGTGGTCTTCTTGGCCGGGGCCTTCTTCGCCGCGGTCTTCTTGGCCGCGCCGCGGCGCGCGGCGGCGGCGCGCTCGGTGTTGGGCGCGAACTGGCGGCCGGACTTACTCGCCGATCGTTTCTTGCGCTCGGTGGCGCGCTTTTCGGCCGGCGTGAGCGCGTCCCAGGCCTTCTTCGGGAGGTAGCGGGCGGTGGTCGCGCCGCGGCGCGCCGGCTTGCCGTCCGCCGTCTGCCACTCCTCGTCGGTCCACGCGGCGAGGTGCTTCTGGCCGGCGGACCTGGCGCCGGTGTAGCCGCCGCCCTCGGCCTCGTACTCGTGGGCGAGGAGCTGCGCCTTGCGGGCGCTCCACTGGCCCGCGCGTCCGCCCTTGGTGCCGGCCATGATGCGGCGCTTGATGCGCTCGCGCAGCGCGGGCTTGGTGTACTGGCCGGCGGCCTTCGTGGCGGTCGACTTCTTGGCGGTCGCCTTGTTCGCCGCGGACTTCCTGGCCGCCGTCTGCTTCGCGGCCGACTTCTTGGCCGTCGACTTCTTCGCCGTCGACTTCTTCGCCGTCGACTTCTTGGCCGCCGACTTCTTCGCGGTCGATCGCTTGGTCGCCGAGTGCGTCGCCATCCCGTCCGCTCCTGGTGAGGGTCGGGGTGGGCGCCGGTGCAAGAAGCGGGGCGCTACGCCAGGAAGGTGAGGGCCGCGCCGCGCGCGACCACCGCGCGCAGCGCCGCGTACATCCCCGGGTCCAGCAGCGAGCCGGCGAGCGTGCCGAGGTGCGCGAGCGCCGCGTCGTGCGACATCGCCGCGCGGTAGGCGCGCGCCGACGTGACCGCGTCCCACGCGTCGGCCGCGGCGAGGGCGCGCGCGCCGGCGTCGATCTCGGTGCCGGCCAGGCCGCGCGGGTAGCCGGTGCCGTCCCACCGCTCGTGGTGGTCGGCCACGGCGCGCATCACCGCCGCCATCCCCGCCACGCGGCCCAACGGCGCCAGGATCTCGAGCCCCAGCGCCACGTGCGCGCGCACGTGCGCCAACTCGTCGGCGGTGAGGGCGCCGGGCTTGTGCAGGACCGTGTCGCGCACGCCGATCGTGCCCACGTCGTGCAGCCGGCCGGCCAGGCGCACGGCCTCCACCGCGTCCTCGTCCAGCCCCGCCTCCGCCGCCACGCTCGCCGCCAGCGCCGACACGCGCGCCGCGCGCCCTCGCTGGTACGGGTCCTTGGCCTCCAGCGCCCCCACCAGCGACTCCGCCACCGCGACCGCCGCCCCGCGCGCGTCGCGCTCGGCCGCGGCGAGGCGCTGCTCCAGCCGGCGCACGTCGTCGCGCAGGGCGCGCGCGGCGGCGGCCCGCGCCACCTCGCCCTCGCGGCGCCCCACCGCCCCGACCACCGCGTGCTCCAGCGCCGACAGCTCGATGGGCTTGAGCAGGTAGTCCGTGGCGCCGGCGGCGAAGGCCGCGCGGGCGGTGGCGGCGTCGTGCAGCCCGCTCAGCATCACCACCGCGAGCGCCGGGTCGGCGGCGCGGGCGCGGGCGGCCACGTCCAGCCCGCTCACGCCCGGCATCCGCACGTCGCACAGCAGCACGGCGTAGCGACCGGGCGCGGCCTCCACCGCCTCCACCCCCTCCGCCCCGGTCGTGGCCACCACCACGTCGTAGCCGCGGCGGCGGAGGAAGCGGGCGAGCGCCAGCCGGATCGTCTCCTCGTCGTCCACCACCAGCACGCGCACGCCCGCGGCGGCCGGCGGCGCGGCGGGGGTCGCGTTAGGCGCCCCGCCGGGCGCCGCCCCGGGCGCGGGCTCGGGCGTGGGCCCGGGCGCCGTCAATCGTCGGCGAACTCGACGTCCACGCGGTGCGGGATCACCCCGGCCGCGTGCCCGCGCTCCAGGAAGAGCCGCACGGCGCGCCGCCCGCGCTCGCCGTAGTCCAGCGTCCAGTCGTTGACGTACATCCCCACGAACTCGTCGGCGTCGGCCTCGCTCAGCCCGCGCGCGTAGCGCATGCTGTGCGCGAGCGCATCGGCCCGGTGGTCGAGCCCGTACTTGATGCTCGCGCGCAGGTGCCGCGACACGCGCCGCACGAGGTCGGGGCCGAGGTCCTTGCGCACCACGTTGCCGCCTAACGGGAGCGGGAGCCCGGTCTCCTCGTACCACCACGCGCCCATGTCGGCCACCAGCGCGAGCCCGCTCGCCGCGTAGGTGAGCTGCCCCTCGTGGATGAGCAGCCCCATGTCCACCGCGCCCGAGAGCACCGCCTCCTCGATCTGGTCGAACGGCGTCCACACGGGCGTGAAGTCGGGCTCGTAGAGCCGGAGCGCGAGGTAGGCGCTGGTCAGCGGCCCTGGCACCGCGATCCGCCGCCCCTTCACGTCGGCGCGCCCAACCGCCGCACCCCCGGCCGCCGGCGCCTTCACCACGAGCCGCGGGCCGTACCGATCCCCCATGCTCGCCCCGTGCGGGAGCAGCGCGTACGCGTCGGCCAGGTAGGCGTACGCGTGGATCGAGACGGCCGTCACCTCCAGCTCGGCGCGCCGCGCCCGCTGGTTCAGCGTCTCGATGTCCTGCAGCTCGTGCACGTACGTCAGCCCCTCGGTGTCCACCTTATGCTCGGCGAGCGCATAAAACATGAACGCGTCGTCCGAGTCGGGGCTGTGGGCGACGCGGATGGTGCGGAGGTCGGCCGGGGCGGCGGGGGCGGGGGCGGTCATCGCGGGAATCAGCGCGGGGCGGGGGCGGGGGGCGCCGGGGCGGCGGCGCCCGGCGCGGGCACCGCGGCCTGCTGCAGCGCGGCGTCGATGTCGTTGCCGTGGCGCGTGTACTCCTCCAGCGGGCGGCGCCGCTCGGCGGGCGCGGCGGCCACGAGGCGGCGGCGGAACTCGGCCGCGCCGGCGCGGTCGCCCGTGAGCACGGCGCCCTTGATGGCGAGCACGAGGCCGAGCAGGTGGTTGGGCTGGGCACGGAGGATCGTGTCCGCCTGCGCGACCGCCACGGCGCCCTGGCCGGCCACCTCGGCCACCCGCCCCATGTCGTAGCGCAGGTCGGCGTCGAACGGCACGCCCAACTCGGGCATCCGCGCGTACTGCTGCAGCGACATCGTGGCGAAGAACTGCGCGCTGTCCGCCTTCCCCTCGCCCGAGAGCCGCATCACGCGGTCGAACAGCCGGTCGGCGATGTCGCGCGGCGTCATGCTCGACAGGTCAGGCGGGCGGACCGCGCCGCCACCCGCCCCGCCCGCCGCGCCGCCCGCGAAGGGCGCCGCCGGCCCGCCCGCCGCCTGACCGCCGGTCCCCGGCCCGCCGACCGGCACCTCGC